>JAABUY010003585.1_pt1 | contig 16951 bp, 21 predicted proteins | sample 5560271 | NCBI WGS metagenome assembly JAABUY01 (sample SAMN10711886, study PRJNA513374) | rock metagenome | isolation source: Antarctica rocks | place: Antarctica: Victoria Land, University Valley
TTCCAGCGTCCTTGGTCCCGGTATGTCGAGGCCAGATTGCCCATGCTGATCAGCGTGGCTGGATGCTCCTCGCCCAGTACCCTCTTCCTTGTCTCCATCACTCCCACCTTCAGCTCTTCGGCCTCCTTCCAGCGTCCTTGGTCCCGGTATATCGAGGCCAGATTGCCCATGCTGATCAGCGTGGCTGGATGCTCCTCGCCTAGCACCCTCTTCCTTGTCTCCATCACTCCCACCTCCAGCTCTTCGGCCTCCTTCCAGCGTCCTTGGTCCCGGTATGTCGAGGCCAGGTTGGCTATGCTGGTCAGCGTGTCTGGATGCTCCTCGCCCAGCACCCTCTTCATTGTCTCCATCACCCCTGCAAATGCATCTTCTGCTTCGTTATACTTTCCATCCTCATATAAGCACATAGAAACTTTCCAGAGAAGCTGCATTTGAGCATCCACCTCTTCCCCTTCATATACTTCGCATCCCAGAATACGTCGCGCGTGCGGCAGATAGAGCCTCCATACACTCCGGTTTGTGTGGTCATGATCAGGGAACACCTTACTCAATTGTTGCCTCGCTTTCATTGTCCACTCTGCAAAATGATCCCCCTTCCGTAGCCAACTCCGTGTTGCAAGATGTACCAGTCGATGCATGTTCAACGTCGTCTTGACGCCCTTCTCAGTCAGAAACGAGTATGCTTTAAGCAGTCCGATAGCATCCGTCTCTTGCACCCTAGACTTTCCTGCGGGAAGCATCGACTGCGGTATATCTGTCGGCTCGATGCACGCCATGAATGAGAGATAGTTCACCGCCAGAGCATCACGGCCGCGGATCTGCTCGAACGAGATCAGCCAAGTCGTCGCAACTGGATTCTTCATGTCATGGTATCTGCCTTCGTCCTCAAAGTCCTTGCTGAGTAAGTCCACTACGTCTTCCTCTTGCTCGGCCAGTAGCTCTAGGTACTTTGCCAGCGTTATTTGGTTCACATTGATGTAAGCAGCCGCCTGTACGATAGCTAAGGGCAGAAAAGCAAGCTCCTTGAGCAGTTTTACCGCTTCCTGCACGTTGTCCGTGAGTTCTTTCCAACCAAGATAGCCGTGCAACAGCTGCATCGCCATCTCTTCGTCTGCATCTGGTACGGAAATGACGGCCTGATGCGCGAGATTTACTGCCGTTTTCATGTCGCGGGTGGTGAAAAGAATACGTCCTTCGTCGCTCCTTGGCAACTGGTGAACCAGGCCTTTCTGCTGCCCGTCTTTGCCTAGCCACATATCTATGTCGTCAGCGTTGTCAAAAATCAGCAACCACTGACCAGCACTCTTCTCGCTAAGATAGCGTTGCAGAAGCGCTTTGCTGTCGGCTCCCTTGTCTTCCCATCCTGGAACCCGGAGCTTCTGCACAATATCAGCATAGGTCTGTTCCAAGCCTTCCCTGCTTATTGCGGAAATCCAGAAGATAGAGCAGTCGGGTGCTTCATCTCGAATTTGGTAAGCAAACTGAAGTGCTATTTGTGTCTTGCCTATACCGCCAAGACCTGTAATAGCAATCTTTCTGCCTTTGGGGCTGTTCAAGAGTCTGCTTCGCAGCTCTTTGAGCTGCTCGCTACGGCCAACGAACCTCCAATTCCGGTCAAAAGGTATGTTGCAGAACGTCGGCGATTCTGTTCGCAGCTTAATGTTTATTGCTTCTAGCAAGGCGAGACAGGAACTTACTGGATCGGGATTGAATCATACGGACAGTACGATCCTGCACTCATTTAAGCATTGCATTAGACTTGCAAGAACACACGAGAATTACCTTTACGACGGCTTCAAAGTTGGTATCAGCAGGATCTAGTGGCTATTAACAAAATATATCAAATCACTACGCAAAGTCTTCCATATGCATACTTTGTTTCCCTTTGAGGTTTGTAACACAATCTTTGACACGCCCATCCTGTTGCGTGTGATCCAAATACTCTTCTGTAGCCGCTTCAATCATGCCTTGTTCTTTGTACTCCGCCAATCCAACATCCTGTAAACCCTGCTCAACGTTGAGCCGGAAGTATCGCTTCTCGGCGAAGAGTCGCGCCCACCGCGCTATCATTCTTCTTTCAGTTCTCTCTGTCTCTGTCACCAGATCCACAAGCGTCTTTGACAGGAACTTCAGCATATTATCCTCGATAGCCTTCTTGCCCGGGTTTCCTGTGCCAATAGAGACGAAGCACTTGACAAGTGACATCAGCTCGCGACTATCCGAGCACCAGATATTGGCTGCCTCCTCTTCAACTTCTTCTGCGGGGTTATTCGCTCCGAGCGCTCCATCTTCAAACTTCCGTGCTCCTACGCCTACAGGGTCGAAGAAGCCTGTCGCTGCTGATGTTGCCAGTGCAGCCTCGCAAATTGTTGCTGAGATGTTAAGCTTGTTAGGCAAAGTGTAGCTTCGGAGACGTGTAATGCCTGCGGTTTCGTGCGTAGTAGTGCAAACAAAGCTAGTCTTCGTGAGCATGAAGATGATAAATTGCACGCCGTCACTTACACCCTGCAGCTACGTTCTCGACCGTCGTCGAACAGATCCTCAGTCGAGGCACCATTATCTGTGACCACCTTCTCGATCGCCTTCCTAAGCTTGTCCGAATCAAAGCGTGCTTTCGTCTTGCCCGACCAGCTAACTGGCGACCAGCTCGGCTTGGCTTCGAATATCGACTTCATCAGCTCTTCATATGCAGCAATGCACGCTTCCACCGTCATCTCTAGTCGGCCGAGCATGATTGCGATAAGGCTGGCTCAATTAGCAGATTGTCCAAGTATGCACCGATAGGAAGCAGAAAGCCTACCCGCCGGTGCTCGTCCCGCCGATGAGATCGAACACGTTGCATGGTTTGGCTGTCGGCAGTCCTTCCCTCTGGAGTTCGTGGTTCAGCCGTTGCATTAGACCTTTGAGAATGTACAGGGTGGAGAGGCCTCGCACGCCCCCCCCGTCAAGCGACAGCAGGCAGAGACCTGTTGTGCCGATAGGGTTGGGCTCATCGCCCGTCTTCAATGCGAATGTCTGGTTCATTTAGGCGGTAGGAGAGGGAATGCCGACAAAAGCGGGGAGCACAACGCGGCGTAGATGTAACTTAGTACCTAAGTAAGGCTCTGCCACTCCGTAGTACAGCGTAACTACGGCGGGCGGGAATATTATCAGACGACAGGACAGTTGGGTCATTTGTTGATTAAGCGAGATTCGCTCTGGTCGGTAATACCTTAGAGTAACTTAGTTTAAGACAAATTCTTGCTTCTCTATGACTCGCTTGTATCATACCATATCGGTGTTGATTATGTATCCCCGAACGCCTAAACCTTTGTAAGTTAGTCAACTGTAAATGTATCTTTTTACACTATGGAAGGGCAAAGGGATGGTCATCGATTCCACTAACTTACAATGGCTGGTCTGAAAGCTGATCGCGGACTGAATGCTGGAACGCGTTACTTATCTCGGCGACATTAGTACATGACTGCCAAGGCCAAGAATGCAAGTGTGGCTAGTGCACAGCCACAGATGCTATAGCTACAGGGCTGGCTCACTCTACTGGCCCACGTAAATTACATGTAACGATTATATAAGACCTGGAAGATCGTATCGCACTAGCCGACTTCAGTGATCGCTTCGGTTGGAAGTACCGATTGGCGTGGCCACCCTGCACGAACTTGCGCGCCATAACGAAAATAAAGCTGGTAATGACTTCCCATCATCGTAGCGAGATTCTGAGGCTCGAATAAGGATCCTTTGATTATTATAGAGTGGTAAGAGCTTTACGAGGATGCTGTGAGAAAGGAAGTCTATTACGCTATGAAAAGAAGCTCTCTGTAAATCAGGCTCAAAGGCGGCAACGTGAGCGTAATTTTCTAGACAAGAGGGTCCTGGATATTCAGAAATGGCCATGGTATAAGGCTGATAGAGAAGTATGATAAATGTCGACGTGTGCACAGAACCTGAGCCACTTGAAGTCAAAGTACCTCTCATATTTTCCGGCACGGTGGGTTTTCCGCGACACAGGGACGGACGTTAGGTAGTTTCTCCCACCGTCCTTGGGTTTCCCAGGAATTATTTAGCCTGGCTAGAGATTTGTACAGGGCAGGGCGTTTGTTTTGAAAACACCGCTAAATGGATGTTTGCCAGGAAAACTGTTATGAAGCAAAAGGAATTGTCGTTGCGTGTCTTTGACAGCGACCTAAGCTTCGTTGCAATGTTGCTTTCCATTTGGCTGATTGGCGCCAGGTGTGGAGTAGTAAAAAGGGGATTCTCGTAAAGGATACGTGTGCCTTTGGCGATCTCGAAGCGAGCTACAAGGCCTTTTCCCTTGCCTGGTACCGCCTGAACTTCAAAGAGCGGCAGGCCTAGCTCACTCATAGGGTTAGTCCGAAACACGAGTTGAGCTATGCTAATTGGAATTTCCGGTTCATCGGGCTTCTTTAGATTTAGCATACTTCCTCACACATATCGAGTACTACAACCAACCTGCTCGAGGGATTCGGTCGAATTTTGGACCTCTTTCCAATCGTAAAAGCCCTGTGCATCGATAGCTCCGTTCCAGTATCAATTTCGAGAGCCAAGTATGACCTGTGCGAGCCGGGTGATTGTATCAATGTATTCTGTTACTCCCTGGGCGTGACGTCCTGAAATATTTGAGCTGAACCGTAAGAACTTATGACCCTCAAAAGGTAGCACTGGATGCTCGCCCGCTCTAAAACTGAGATAGTTAGATTTGATATCTACAAGGTCATAGTTTTGATAGCATTCCTTAATAACCTTGATGGAAGATTGCCAGTTTTGCTTGTCCACTGCTCCCTTAGCTATGCAAAGACATCCATCTCGATAGGGTCTAATCGAGTTCTGCCGAACAAGCCAAAACGCAGTGTTGCGTAGGTAGAAAAAGCATGACCAGGCCCAGAGCTCCAGATCAAACAAACCTACTTTGGTGGAACACTCGCCTCGCTCAATCTCCCGCATTCGAGAGCTCGGCTCAGAATTCGAAATTGATGAGACCCGCACCCATCCTCTCCTTGCCTGTGACGAATCACGCAGATGAAACCTACTCTCCTCGCACTGGCTCACTTGCTGAGCTTCCTAAGCGGCGGTACCATATGCGAAGGCAAGTTTCCACACATCATTTGCTGTTCCCACGCTGATTGGGACCTTGCCGACTATTGTCGCTATCGTTCTCCAGTAACGACGAGCCAGATATCCTAAATTCGCGGCCACAAGACATTCGAGCTTCTCGGAGAGATGCCTCATCTTCAAACGGCATCCGTATTAGCCTCGACAAGACCGGCGTTTTTTCAACAGTATGATTTTAAGTTCAATCCTTCTGCCACGCTTTACGTCGAATTCCGCCGTATGCCCAAAGGTAGCAAGTGGAAACAAGGATCCAACAGTACCACGACTATGTGAAACTTGTACCTGGCCTTACCAACAGCCGTAAGTCGCTATACCTTTTAGCTCTCGTCGATGTGTTCAGCGGATGCGGCAGATCATCTCGATCTGGTCAGGCGTTGGAAAGTGGAAGGTAATATGCGGTAGCCCATCTGTAAGGGCATGGCTTTTACTGAAATGGGCCTAGTCGTCATCTCCAAGGAGGTGGACCACCTTTGGAGGTTCTCTGACTACGCGCCTTTGCACGCTAAGCGAGCTTTTTCTGCCACGACACGATTGCTCCCTTAGTGTAATCACGTGATTATGCCAAGAGCAAACGGGGACGGTCGATAGGAGCCAATTCCTACTCTCAAGGCTTTTAAAGAGCAAAGGATTGACAAATTATACCATAGGGAAGGACTTGAGTGATTTCCAAACTATTTAGACTTCTTTGGGCCTGATCTAAGCTCTAAAACCCCTCAATCTTTTTGATTCTATGGTCAAGGGCGCCTCAAGAGCAAGATTGGAGACTTGTGAAGATATACTCCCTCGTTTCATTAATAATACAACTACTTCTTGTCTTTCCCCTTTGGTTTCTTGAACACAGGTCCAGATGTCTGAGAGGACGGACGTTCCTGTTCTGTCTATTGTGAGTACGAGGTGATTGATTGGCTGTCGTTCTGTTCGCAGGACCCAAGATTTGATTGCTGGGAGAAGGACTCCACAGCAAAGTCTTCTGGGTCGGGTAGCTGGTCAATGGCGGAACAGATCCTTCTATAATGGATTGGATAAAACTTGTCGTAGGCATTCATCGTAAAGGTGTATGGAGTCCACTTCTCTTTGCCGTTCTTTCTCGTAAAATCAAGCTTGTCGACAGGATAACGGTAAAATAGAGTGTGTTTTTCCTTGATCAACGCATAATGCCCATACATTCTTGCGGCCTCATTGTCGTGCGAAATTGATAAGGTAAGGATTTTCTGATTGAGCTCGTCTTGACGCGACACCAGTCTATACAACTCGACGACAGCATTTGCCGCAACGGCGGCGCTATGAGCGTTCTGTCGGTCTGCGATATTAAGTGCTTCATTGCCGCATTTCACCTCCGCTGTCAGGAATGGGAAATATATTTCATCTGTGGCCACCAGACGTGACGTCGTCTGCCAATCACCAATAGAGGGTTGCAATTTCCTGAGTTGGTCAGGGGTGAATACAAATGCTTTGAGTCCTACAGCAAAGTCGGGCTGCGGGCGAGGGCCTTTGATAAGGGGGATTGATTTGATCCAGCTTTCATCGACGGTTTCAGTCAAGTGCTTGAGGTGTGTAGCACCAAACATCGCCAAAGTTTCTGGAGAAGGGACTAGCAATCGACCAATATCTTGGATGACTCTAGCCTCATTTTTGTTTCTTATATTGTCGCAAGCCGTTTCGAATAGGTCATCTCGAAAGATTGTGTCCTTAGGAGTGGATTGCTCAGTTTGAAGTAAGGCCTGGCAGAGGACTTTGCATTCATCGGTAGGAGGCATCTCAGGCTTGCCCATATAAATTCCAGCAGATGCAAGAATGCTCTCATAGCGTCGACTCTTGACGGCAGGATTCTTTCCCTCCCTCAAAGAGACGCCACTGATATCTGAGTCATGCTTGCTGAGAGAAGGAGTCGATCTTTTGCGGTTGAGCGGTTGGCTCATTTTACTATCTTGCTGTAGATTTCTACCGGACCAGCTTCCTTTTTCTATCCAATGCCGGATTGGATCAAGATCGCTGTTCTTCGCGTCAGCACTTAGATCTGAATATGTTGCGACTCCAACGATGCGGCTTGATGACGTTCGCTGCCGTTTTCGATTGGGTCGTTTCCTGCCCTGGGAATATGTACGGTCAAGCTCTTGTGCCTCGGCGGCTGGATCCAGTCCGGGCTCTTCACTTCGCTTTCGCTTTCGGTCTGGACGGGAAGGTCTGAATGAGGCTGACGGACTGTGCGGGTGCTTAGGCTCGAGTCAGCGTTCATGTTGTGAATTGAAGGATTGTAGAATGTACCTCTTTGTCAGGAGTGATGCTTGTTGGTGATGGGAGTTGAAGGAATTGCTCTTGGATTTCTGGTTGCTCATGGAGACGTGTAGTATTTTGTAGACGTGCGCTCTTACGAACGAGTGTGAGTGCCTCCTCTCTTCCAATATCGCGTGGGTGTGCTGCTACGGGCTATCAACTGAAGAAAACTTTGGGCATGAAAGCCGTATTACCTTGGTTATTCAACTTGCCCCGCGCTGAAGCTTGCCGCCCAGATCTTTTGACGTTTAATCTCGCTCGTGATGGTGACATGGTGATTGGAAATGATAGGGGTAAAGGGACACGTCTTTATTGCCACTGGGATGCCAAAGAATGGTGTTATGAAACATCCAACAGAAGATGTGGTCGGGGAGCAAGGACGCCTTGACGTGGCACAGATTTAGGGCTGCAACATTAACTTTGATTGGTTCAACGAACTTCCCCCTGCAAGGTGAGTCACCGGGTTGTCCGCCGCCGCTTAAAACGCGGCCTATTTTTAGATTGGTAAGCACAGATGGGGTGCAATCGAAATAAGCTCACCTGCCCACAGGCCGCCGTGCAGCTTACACGCCTAACGAGGATCATGCGATGGAGGTGTATCGTAGGATGGCTTCCACTTTACCCATACGAACCGGTCGTCAGGCGAATGGCACCCATAGCAATTATCTTATTTCGACTTCAGCGGCACGAGTATCGTCGAGGTATGTACCATTGAGCTTACTTTATATTAAATAATTGATATTCTGCACAAAAAGCCGTTTCGGACCAAGCAGGTGTGTACACCTCTCCTCGAATGGACAATTTCATTTGACTGTGGTAGAAGCCCCACTTCCACCACCGCGACCACCTCCGCTGCCTTTAGCATCCTTGCTTCTTTGCTGTTGACGCTGCTTCTTTGCCTTCCTAATCGCCTTCCTTTTCTCATTGGCCTCCTCGCTGTCTGGCCGTGGGAGAACCATTGAGCCGCCGTCCGGACGCCAATGAAGGACGTACCATTGTCGCTGCGCTCTCAACGTGGGAGTCGATAATTGAACTGTAACGTGCGGATCCAGGTTTGGATCATGGGCGCTCGTAGTGGGGTGTAGACCGTTGCTGTTTGACATGAGTCAGAAATAAATGCTGCTTTTGTTAGGGATTCGATGACTGACAGGACGAGAGCTTGGTCGAATCGGATATCTTGATTTGTGTGGACGGGATTGTTGTTCATCCATTGTTGAAACGCTTGGTGGTAATCCCTTCTGAAGTTCTGATCACACTCAGGGTGGTAGATAATTGACACAGGCATGATCTAATTAAGACTATGGATGTAGTAGACTTGGTCGTAGGGAGTAAGATGAGAAGCGAAGTGGGGATTCCACAGCGACAAGTTTTGAATTTATATACCAGCTTCCGTGGAGGCTTTACCCATGTCAAGAGTTCGGCTTTGTCATTTGGCTGGCAAAAATAGGTCTCCTTCAAGTTCTTGCGCGATGGTTGGAAGAATCGATACAAAGGAGCAGTCTTTGACTAGCGTGTATGAAAGCGCATATTGCAACGGTTTCACCACAATCATCGCGCAGTGACTGGATGACCGATGGTGAAGAAGCGGGAAGCTAATTTTGTGAGTACGAAGAGCGAGTTTGGGGATTGAATGATTGTAACATGACTATGACAGGCCGTTGCGAAGAAAGGTTGATTGGCCTTGAGCGAATCCGCAGTGGTAGTACAATTAATGGATCCCAGGTAGAAGGAAAGTAGCTGCAGCTTATTGATGGTGGCCTGACTTAGATGGTGGCATTCTTTGGTTGTCATTGGTCGAGGAAGTACATTGGCTCGATTGGCTAGGCTTTCGGAGCCGCAAGAAGTACAGGGGCTTCTTTGGGCAAGCAATATTGATCTAAGCCATCATGATCGCACATCTTCCGATCTGATCCTTTGCAGAGGACTACGCTTCCTCTGACGCATTATTGTTATAGTAGACCGCTTTCTGTAGGCGCACTTTCTCCAGCCGTGTGGAAACCGGCCTAGACAGATTTGATTGGCGCGTGGCGCTGCCCTACCCCCCCGGATGCCGTTATTCGTCGAGGCGGCTACAATCTAAAGAACGAACAAAACCCCACTCTTCCTCAACTTGGCTTCACTATAGTATAACCCCTCCAACTTGCTATGGAGGAATTGGAGAAATTTCGTCAAAGTAATCTTCTCTACACTCAAGAGAGTGTATTGAGATATCGAAAGGGCGGATATCACCCCGTCTGCCTTGGGGACACCTTTCAGAACGATCGGTATAAGATCCAGCACAAGCTAGGCTGGGGTGGCTTTTCGACGGTTTGGCTGGCAGAGGATACTTTGGCAGAGGATACGAAGTATCTTGATTTGCGATTCAAGCTAAGGTTCCTACTAACGGTTGCAGGCGACCGCGATGGGTCTCTATCAAGATCATGACTGCTGATGCGACAGCACATTCTCATGAGCTCCTCGTTCTAAAATCACTCGCCAAGCGTCAAAGCAGCACTAGTTCCACGAATATCGTTCAACTTCTCGATGATTTCCCTCATCAGGGGCCTAATGGAACCCATCAATGTCTGGTCTTCGAACTGCTTGGGCCCACGCTGGATATGGTTACCAGCGACTATAGTGACTACAATGATCCTGAACAACGCCTCGAGCCGGATACAGTCTTAAAAGTATCCGAGCAGCTGCTGAATGCTATCGCATTTGTGCACAAAGCTGGCTATGGGCATGGAGGTATGACGAGCTGCGGGATCCTTGTAGACGCTGCGATCTTAAGCCCACTTTTTATGCAGCTAACCATCAGCAGATATTAGCAGTAGGAACGTTGCCTTTTCATGCAAGCATCTGTCGCAGACGACCAGGGATGACCTTTTCGACATCCTTGGAGACCCGGAAGCAGAGGAATTGGCTTGGCTTGATGGCAAGCCATTGGAAGATGGTCTACCTAAACAGCTAGTAAAGACATCAGGCTGGGATAATTGGACCGATGAAGATGTGGAGGATCTTCGTATCATCGACTTCGGAGAGGCTTTCGTACAAGGGGCAGAGCCAGCAGAGCTTGCCCAGCCTGACGTCTTGCGAGCACCGGAAACCATCTTCACAGGCAACTTTGACTTCAGACTCGACCTATGGCGTGCTGGTATTGTGGTAAGGAGATGCTCCTTCGTCTCTAAGAACAATGAATTCATTTTTAACCTGGACAGATTTATTCGTGCGTGGTGGGAGGACTTCCATTCCACTACTGGGGCAATATGGATGCTCTGGTTGCACAGATGATCAGCTTTGTGGGTAAATTACCAGCCGAGTGGCAAACGAAGTGGCACGAGATCCAGGTGGCATCTAGCTTTGTGCCTATAAAAAGTATGTTGCTCAGGAGAGATGGTTCGCAGACCCCGTGTGAGCGACATAGGTGGGCCGAAGTAACGGCCGCCTTTTGAGGAATACCGATTTTGATCCAGCTGACATTCGAGTAGATGAGAGTCATCTATCGAAATTGGAACTAAGTTTTAATGAAAAGGTCCCTGAAGAGGATTTAAAGCTTTTACTCCCTATCGTCCAGGGATTGATGAGATTCAAGCCATCGGAGCGAATCCCAGCACTACAAGCGCTTGGTTCGGTCGAAGTTCTGCGACAGAAACTGCGGACAAGGCTACCTTGAGTCATTGCTGATACTCAAGCGCCGAGGACTGCAGCAGCACAAACTATTTGTTGCAGAGGACGTGGTACGCTATGGTTGAGTGGATTGAACTTGGCATTGATGTTGGAAGGACCATACCATGGAACTTCCTAGGAGCGGTCTGGCTCTGACACGCTATCAACAGGCGAAGCGGCTATACTACGGCTAGCGGTCCAGCTACTCGAGTCTTGGAAAGATAAGCATCAGCTTCGAAGACTGATTCTCACAGCGAACGAAGCATGGACAGCCGAACGAACAGCGACATATCGTCCAACTTCTTCAGCCTCCCGCGAACTCCGCGATCAGATATATGGGCTGGTCTTATTACACCAAGAACTTATTGATCCATGGGTTAATTACGATCGACGACAGAAACTCAACCCTGACCTCCTCCACGTGAACAAGACTATCCACCGCGAAGCCAGCTCGCTATTCTATACCCAGAATCGCTTCGATTTTGGTAGGGGCACCCCTGAGGACGTAGCCTCGTTCCTCGGGCAAATCGGCCAAAATAACGCAGACTATATCCGACATATCTGTGTCGGCTTTCCGAAATTTCTTTATCTAGACCCCGGTGATGTCACCCTCGAGGACGATAGCCTTGGCATCCTCGCGAATATACAGAGCGGCTGCGCCAATTTAAGCACGCTTATAACGTCCCTATATAGCACAAATGCCATGGAGCTTACGTTCAACCCACTGGACAATCCTAAGGTTATTACTAAGGCGTTGAAGCTGGTTAACACTCACTTCAGAGGCCTTTCGTCCCTACAAGAGATCATCGTTGAGGTGTATAAAGACGGCCCAAGTGATCATATACGAAGGGAAATGGAGAGTCACGGATGGACAATCAGTATTGCAGAATATGTGGAGGAGGAGGACCTAGGCAGGAGCTTGAGTGACTTTGAAGATAATGATCATGGCTATAACAGTCGTGGTGATGATGATGATGATGATTATGATATTGATGATGATAGTGACTTTTGGAGAAGAGCGGGTGACTGAATCCATCCACATTTACCAACACAAGCGACATATGTGAGAGCAAGCTTTGCCTGCGGCTGCTCAAACGTGGAGAGGAATACACGTGTGCACTATTAGGAGGTCATTGTAATTGCTCTTCTATGACGCCAAAGCTGAGACCCAAAAGCCAACTCTGTACTGTACAGGACAGGTCGTGGCCTGCACGAGCCTGCGTCAAAAGGATCTAGGCTGTAGAATGAGCAAGAGCACCTGACTTGAGAGATGCATTTTGCTCTGATGGGCTCGAGTGTCGTCGCATTGTACGTCCCCAAGCGAAGGATCATTGAATGATGCAGTCAAGTCGTGCTGATAGAGGTTGGAGAGTAGAGATTTTGTGCGAGGCTTGCGAGCATAAGCGGCGGAGCTTGGGGCTATGAGCAGGAGCAGGAGGGCTGCCTGTGAAGTGGAGGCAAAAGCAAGGGGGTCTCCTGTCACTACAATCTCCTCCTCACAAATAGACAGCTTGTCCATTCTGCTTCGACACCAGACGCGTTCGGCCATTGTTCAGAATTGCGTGCGATTGCTTACCCGGTTTACACACAGTTCAATCGCGACGAAAGACTTCCAATACGATCATTAAGCATGTCCCTTTTCTAAAGAGAGGCCTCATTTCAAGGTCCTTTCACTCCTCTCCGGTATGTTACAGAAATCACGACTTCGGCAGCCCTTGCGACTGCTCTGAGTGCACGCAAGACCAGAGGAAGCCCATATGTGAAATTTGCGGAGTCTGTCCGACCATGCATCAATCTTGTGGATATTCATACGATCGGAAAGGGCTAGGAGGCTACGACTTTACTTCATTTTGTGAGCAATGCTGGCAGAAACGTGAACCAGCGCGCAGAGAGAGGGAGAAGGAGGAGAAGCAGATTTTGGCCTCGTCCAGGGCGAGAGTGACTAGCATGTTGGACAATATGCAGCAAATTCGTTAGACCCGGATGGAGATCTTATCTTAATCTTTAAACCTTCCTCTCTTGGGTATAAGAATGTGGTACACAATGTTCGAAGTGAAGGTATGGTCAAATCTAATCGGCTCGAAGTCAGACATTACTTCAGCTAACTCTATGGAGCAGATCCTCAACCCAGTTCCACGGATGATTTCACGACCACCCGATCACGAGATATATCCGAAGAATCAAAGGCAGAAGACGGCTCTAATTTCCGTGGCATCCTTCCAGAAGCTATTAATGAGCCCGCTGCTGACTCTGTTGTCGAGGGAGCCGCTGCCAGTAGGGACTGAAATATCTTTGGCAAATCCTGACGATTCTATTCTGGGAGGGAGAACTTGGAAAGGGACGTTCTGTCGGCACCCGCGAAGATCACGTGCGCGTTTTGTGCACCATCTCAGCATGGTTCTGCAGATGCGTTGTGCCGTTCAATATCACGTCGCACCGGGGATGGGGGCACGCGATTGGCTGACCGTCGGGATGGTGGCGGAGATGCTTGCGATGGAAGTGCTTCTTGAGGTCGCCGCGAGCCGCAAAAGCCTTTAGGCGATCCGCGACCGATAGATCTTCATTCCCGAGGCAAAAGATGCATTGCGTGGCTTTACATTCGACCGGGAGCGTTTCCGACAGACTCGGCGGTGGAGAGACTGACGTCTGCTCCTCATTGACCTTGATGTCTGCTCTGCGGCGACGGAAGCCTTGGCTTTCCTGCTTCTTACAGAGTGCGATCAACGCATTGATGGCGGTTACTCGCCGTTGATACTCCTCTTCGGTTGATAATGTGGCGAAAGTGAAGAGCGCGTCGATGGCGTGGACCCTTTCCGCAAAAATATATTCGGCTGCCTGAAGAGCTTCCTGTTTTCTAACCGGTAATCCCTTCAGTTATCGTTGGATGTCGATCACCGGCTGCTCCTTCTTATACCTCTCTTTGACCTCGGTTAAAAGAGCCTTCTTATGTCGCCGTCTTAAATTATAATGAGCTTAATAGGCTTGTCGATAATAATCGTATAAGAGGGTCCCTTTCGTGCTGGCAATAGAACGCTTCTAATCTTAGAAGATTTATAGTAGCGACTTTAGCCTCCGCCGTAGAAGTCTCACCTCTAGGTAGCGATCGACCTTAGCCTGTTACGCAAGGTTGAGTTTCCTCGGCCGTCAAGGATCGATAGTACGACTTATCCTACTGGCGGCACGCATTAGGGTAGTCTATAGTTTCAAGCCGCGGTAGGCAGCCTGAGTATCAGGCATATATCTCGAGGCGTAGTTCTTCTAGAAAACGGAGGAATTATAATATTACAGGATAATATTCCGCTGCGCGTCTATAATCTCACCTATATACCGGTAAGTATAAAATTCGACCCGATAATCATTATCTACTTACTACTATTATTAAGAGCTTGCCTATTACCACGTCGGAAGGTATATAGACCGGTAGGAAGTTCTATACCGGTGATGCTTCCGAGATTGGTCATTTAGGGTCGGAGAGTAGTGTCAGCCAGAGCTTGCTCCTCAGAAATCCGTATGCTTTCCACGGTATTTTTGCACCGCCGGAACAGAGGTCTTTCCGCTATCTCCTCCTTTAGAGGTACCCGTAACTGTTTTTACCCTGGACTAATTCGAAGACGGAACAACTACTCCGGGGAAGTTAAGGAGGGGGCAGCAAAAGCTTGGTCCGCGAAGAGTAAAGCGAGCATAGTAACGTAAGGATAGAGTAGTAGGCACGGCTCGTTGGGGACATCGGGAATCCCGAATTCGTTTCTGCCACCCTCGTTAGCGACAGCGACAGACTGAAGCTATAGCAAGTATAGCGTAGAAGGACGCACGCATCTTTCTCCCCAAGGTAGCCTTTAGTATAATGGAACATAATCTCGATCAGCACTCGGGTTTACTCTCCACCCTCAGGGTCCGGCAGTAAGGTTACCTTGATGTGCTAGTAACGGACCGCTAGTAGAGCCGAAGGCCGGTTGCCCGTGATCCCGGCAAGTTATATAATCAAGGCCAGTTACACGCGGTAGCGTTCGTAAGGAAAATTCGTCTCGGTAGAGATATATAGCGTCTTCAGGAGCTCGAACTTATCTTCGGTATATAATATAGGCTTTTTCTTTTTATCCTTCCGTAGGTTATGTGCGATTACAAGCCGTTGTCTCACCTATATAATTATCAGCGAAGGCTTATTCTATAAAGCGACGGGTATACCCCGTGCATTTAGCTCTTAATAAGTGGATCGATCTAGTAACAGCCCGTCTCCTGCTTCCGCACGAGGCATAAAGCGTTCTAGTATATTTATAAAGAACTGGCCGTACTAAGGCTGTCCTTACGCTCCCTTAGAAGCCAGTTAAAGAAGGCATACAGAATATTAATCGAGATACCTTCGAGGGTTACTATAGGGTTCTTCTTAGTGAATTGGTAGTATCTAGTAGCGGCGCTACCGATTAGACTCTGGTCGGTCTATTAGGTGAATAGGGGAAGGGTCCTTACTAGTACTAAAAGTTCTTAACTAGGTTTAATATATTTTCGCTACCCCTCCCGTAGACTTATTAGGTGAGTTCTAAAACATTTAAATTATCTTCTATTTGCTGGTAGTATTCCGGGGAATACTCCATGGTGTGTACTATAGCTTCGCCATATTTTCGAGGAGCCATAGCGTCGATGGATCAGGGTGGTTTTTTTCTTTTCGAAGTCAGGGTATAGGAGGAACGAAGGTGGGAGTATAAGGGGATAAGAAAGGAAGGGAGGAAAGGTAGTATAATAGGAAGGATAGACAAAGAGGGTAACTAAGCCTAGGAGCCAGCCCTAAAGTCGTCGTAAAGGGATAATCCTGTATCCGTTATTTAATAAGGGGGGAAGGGCCTTATAAGATGATTTCGTGATAAGAGCGCCGAGCTAAGCGATATATATTACGGTAGTCGCGTTAATACAGGAACGATTAGTAGCGCAGTAGAGGGGTATAATATACACGGTTAGGATGGTTATAAGGCGCAGGGAAGGTGGGGGCGCAAGGCTCTAGGCCGGTAAGGGCCCAGGGTAATCATCCGGCAAAAAGAGCGTCAAAAGCAGCGTCCGAACCTGCCGAAACAGGCAGCCCTTTCACCGTCCCCCCGCTAAATTTTATAATCTTTATTATTATCTTTAAAGGGTATAGCTTATATAGATTTATAATCTTAGGTAGTTTTATTCTTATTTAGTACTATCTAAATATTATTATTTTCTAGTCTACTAATATTAATAGTATTAGGGTCTAGTATAATATTAAGGTCTAGTATAGCATTAGGGTCTAGTATAGCGTTAGGGTCTAGTATAGCGTTAGGGTCTAGTATAGCGTTAGGGTTTAGTATAGCGTTAGGGTCTAGTATAGCGTTAGGGTTTAATATAGCGTTAGGGTTTAGTATAGCGTTAGGGTTTAGTATAGCGTTAGTATTTAGTACTTTATATAAGGGTACTACGTAATAACGTGGCTATTAAGTACTATAAATAGTATATATATATATATATAAAACTCTCTATTCTTATTAATTATAAGACTAATTACTACCCTTCCCTTTAAGGGGAATTCCCTCCTTTATATATTATAGGTAAAGGGGTAGCGTAATACTATTATATATTATAAACGCTATATTAATAATAGTATTATATTCCTAACTAATCCTTATAATTATCTCCCTATCTAGGCTCTTAGGCTTTAAGAGTATAAAAGGTTATAATTTATAAAAGATACTCCCTTAATAATAGAATATACCTTTAATAAGAGTATAATAATATAATTAATTATAAGGCCCTCTAAGCTAAGCCTTAAGGAATTTATAATTTTATTAAATTATAATAATTATAAATACTACTCTTATATATAATCTTTATATTATAATATATTCTTATTATACTTCTTATTATCCTTTATTAATTTATTATAAAAGTAGTT
>JAABUY010003587.1_pt1 | contig 16943 bp, 15 predicted proteins | sample 5560271 | NCBI WGS metagenome assembly JAABUY01 (sample SAMN10711886, study PRJNA513374) | rock metagenome | isolation source: Antarctica rocks | place: Antarctica: Victoria Land, University Valley
GCGGCGCTTCACTTCCGGGCCGAATCCTTCGCCGCGCGTCAGTTCGTAGGAATCGCGCAAGTCGCCCGCCCGATGCGCGTAGCCGTACTTGACGCCGTCGAAGCGCGCGAGGTTCGCGGAGCATTCGGCAGGCGCGATGATGTAGTACGTCGCCAGCGCGTATTTGGTATACGGGAGGGAGATCGGCACGATGTCCGCACCAAGCCGTGCGAACTCGGCAATCGCCTCCCGCACCGCCGCCTCCACCTCCGGTTGCATTCCCTCAACGAAGTATTCGGCGGGCACACCAAGCCGCACGCCGCGTATGTCGCCCGTCAGCACAGTGCGATACGCGGGTACCGGCACATCAAGGCTCGTGCTGTCGAGCGGATCATGCCCGGCAATTGCTTCAAGGATGATCGCCGCATCCTCCACCGTGCGAGCAAAGGGGCCGATCTGATCGAGGCTGCTGGCGAAGGCGATCAGGCCATAGCGCGAGACGCGCCCATAGGTCGGCTTCATCCCGACGACGCCACAAAACCCGGCTGGTTGCCGGATGCTGCCGCCCGTATCCGAACCGAGTGCACCCATTGCCTCCCGCGCTGCCACCGCCGCCGCCGACCCGCCGGACGACCCGCCCGGCACCCGATCAAGATTACCCCACGGGTTGTGCGTCGGGCCGTAGGCGCTATTTTCGGTACTGGAACCCATGGCAAACTCATCGGTGTTCGTCTTGCCAAGAAAGACCGTTCCCTGCGCCCGCATCTTCTCGACGACTGTTGCGTCATATGGAGAACGGTATCCGGCAAGGATTCGACTCCCGGCAGTTGTCGGCGCGTCTGTCGTGACGAGCACGTCTTTCAGCGCCACCGGGATGCCGGTCAACGGCGCGGCGTCGCCCGCCGCGATGCGCCGGTCTGCCTCTTCGGCCTGCGCGTGCGCCACATCGCCCATCGTGTGCAAAAAGGCATGCACGCGATCATCCACCGCCGCGATCCGCGTGAGATGTGCGTCAGTCAGCTCGGCGCTGCTCACCTCCCGCCGGTCGAGAAGATCGCGCGCCTTGGCAATCGTCAATGTCGTCAATGCGCTCGTTGTCGCGCCCATTACGATCCCTCCAGCACGGCGTCCACCTCGATGAAATTATCTTCGGTGCGCGGCGTGTTCGCGAGCGCGACCGCTATCGGCAACGATGGACGCACGGTGTCATCGCGCAAGACGCTCGTCACGGCGATCACCTGCGCGGTCGGCGGGATGGCGGTGGTATCAACCTCCTGCAACTGATTGATATGCGCGAGGATACTATCCAACTGACCGCGCAACGCGTCCAACTCCTCGGTCGAGAAGCGGAGATAGGCGAGCGCCGCCACATGTTGCACCTCTTTGAGCGTCAGTTCCGCCACCGTATTTCCTCCCAGGATTCTCGCGCCGCACATTCTTGCCGCATGCGGGCGCTAGCCAATCACAAACTTCTGGTGGCGCATAAGGATACTCTGCATCAGACCCTGTCCAACGAGCAGCGTCCATAGTTGCGTGCCGCCGTAGGAGATGAAGGGCAGCGGCACGCCCGTGACAGGCATCATTCGGGCATTCATACCGATGTTGACGATCACCTGAAAGAGCAATTGCGCGGTGATGCCCATCGCGATCAATTGCCCGAACGAATCACCCGCCGTCATCACGACTTTGGAATAGCGCCAAATCAGCATCATAAAAAGTGTGATGAGCGCCAGGCAGCCAAGGAAGCCAAACATCGCTGCCGCATGCGCGAAGATAAAGTCGGTCGTGCGGACTTTCAGGAAGTCGTAGTCGCTCTGGATGCCGCCATGAATGCCATTGCCCGCCACGCCGCCGCCGGCAATCGAGCGCTGCGCCTGGACAATGTTGTAGCCCTCGTTCTGAAAATTCTTTGGGGACGTTGGATCGAGGAAGGCGTCAAACCGCGTTTTCTGATAGTCCGGCAAATGTTTCCAGAGCAGGATGGATGCCGGCACGGCGGCGATGAGTACCCCGGCAAAATAAATCAAACGCGTGCGCGAAATCCCCATCATCGCGATCCAGATCGCGATAAAAACCAACGCCGTGCCAAGATCCGGCTGCTTATAGATGAGCAGCGCGGGTGCCATGACAATGGCGAGTGAGATAAGGAAATTATACCAGCGCGCCATCGCCGCGCCTCGGCTGCTAATAAAGGCGGCGAGCCCGATGATGACAGCAATCTTCGCCACTTCGGATGGCTGAAAGAGCGTCAATTTGAAGTCGAACCAGCGGCGCGCGCCATTAATCGTTGTGCCGACAAACAGCACCGCGACGAGCAGGAAGACGCTTCCCACATAGATGATCGGCGCGACACCCCGGAAAACCCGGTAATCAACAAGGGAAAAGGCGACCATCAAGCCGACGCCGACGATAAAATAGGCGAGTTGACGGACGGGAAGGCTGCCCGGCGTCAGCGCACCGGCACCGTTCGCGCTGTAGATCGTCAGGATGCCGAAGCCGGTGAGCGCAAGCGTCACGACGACGATATAGAAATCGAGATAGCGCGTCCGCGCGCGGTCAAATGTTGTGCTGGCGCTCATCACTGCCACGATAGGGTGCTTCCCTTTCTATCGGGAGACGATCCCGCTAACGGATTAGAGAATCGTGTTTCCGTTGATCTCGATATGGAAGCGGCATCCGAGGAACTCGGCCGCCCGCTTCGACTGCAACATGCGCGGCAGGAAGATCTCGAAGTAATCCATCACAGACGAAATCGCCGTATCAATCGTCAGTTCGAGCGTGATCGTCTTCTCGTCCGCATCTACGCGGAGAAAGGACGAAACGACGGCATAGTTCACTCGGTCGTGCGCGTCGAAGGTGGAAGGATCGGGATTGCGGACGCGCGAGCGATGAACGTCCGATTTATCCGCGACGATCAGCGCCGCGCAGACCGCATGCACCGGTTCGGCGAGGCCGCCGCCATCATCCCCATGGCTGCCAATCGCGCCCATGACGACCGCAATGTCATCCATCGGCATGCCGAGTCGCTGAAGAATCGGCATACTCATCACCGCGCCGCTGTTCGGGTGTCCGCGCCGGTTCACGACATTCCCGATGTCGTGCAAGATGCCCGCGATAGCGGTCACTTCCTGGATTTGCTCATCGTAGCCAAGGATGCGCACGACATTCCGCGCGATCCGGGCGACGAGCGTCACATGCCGTAGGCCATGCTCCGTGTACCCAACGACGCCAAGGTTCCGGTTTGCATGGTCAATTAGTTTTCGTACGTCGGCATCATGCTCGACGATCTGGTAGGTCACCGGCATTGCGGCGGCGGTCGTCTCCAGTGTTGTCTCTTTCGGCGTTGGCGGTACCGTCGCGACGTGCGGCACGAGTGGCTTTCGCTGTTCGACATTGATCGTCGTCGCGGCGATCCCTGTTGCCGTTTGCGTCGTCGCCTCGGCGACGGTCGTCTTTCTTTGTAGCTGTGCCATCCCAAAACCCTTTCCCCAATGGGCGATTACGAATCGCGCATCGTGCTTCATTCAGCATACCACAGGCAGCATTGCGCGGCGGAAACTGGCAATCTACGATCTTACGTGGCAATGGACATCACATTGCCAATATCTGCACCGTTTGGTATACAGTAGTAATTGTTTTGTCTCCAGTTTATTTTGAATTGCAGGCGTATGGAAGATATACTGATCGTCGAAGCAGCAACGGAAGCGGTTCTTCATGCAGGCGAACGGCGGTTTCACGCGCTCGTCGAGCATATTTCGGATGCCGTCGCGCTCCTTAACCGGCACGGCAAGGTCGTCTATAGTGGTCCATCCACCACGCGCATACTGGGCTACGAGATCGGGCAGAACATCGGACGCAGCGCATTCCTGCTCGTCCATCCCGAAGACCAACCGGCGGCACGGGAACGTTTCTCTGCACTCCTGCGATCGCCGGGCGCGTCCGCACCGATCAAGGATCGCTTACTCCATCGGGATGGTTCATGGCGGCATATGGAAGGGATCGCGACGAACCTGCTCGATGAACCGGGAGTGCATTCGGTCGTCCTGACCTATCGCGATAGTACGGAACGCATCATGGCGGAGGAGGCGCTCCGCGAGAGCGAAGAGCGGTATCGTGCCGTGATCGCCGCGCTTGATGAGGGCATCGTCGTCCGAAATCCGGACGGCAGAATCACCGACGCGAACGAGAGCGCGTGTCGCATTTTCGGATTGAGCCGCGAGCAATTGATCGGACAAATGTCCTTGGACAGCCAGTGGCAAACCGTCCATGAGGACGGCTCGCTCTTCCCGACCAGGACGCATCCCGCAATGATTGCCCTTAGGACCGGTCAGCGACAAACGCGCGTCATTATGGGGATTGAGAAAAGCGACGGAGCGCGTACCTGGCTCTCGATTAACGCCCAACCATTATTTCATGGCGATGCGCTCACCCGTACGCGGCCGTCGCCTCATTCACCGATATTACGGAACGCAAGCGTGCCGATACGCAACTCAAACGGGCCGCGCACTACGACGCGCTTACCAGCCTCCCGAATCGCGGCTTCTTCATGGAGCAGCTCGTGCATGCGTTCAGCCGTGCCAAACACGGCGAACCGTACGGATTCGCACTTCTCTTCCTCGATTTCGACCATTTCAAGGCCGTCAATGACAGCCTCGGCCATGCCGTCGGCGACAGCACGCTCGCGGCAATCGCCCGACGACTCGAACACGCGCTATGCCCAGCGTACAGTGTCGCGCGGCTTGGCGGCGATGAGTTCGCAATCCTCGCAGGGAATGTGAGCGGACTGACCGAGGCAACAACAATCGCGATGCGTTTGGGTAAAGCGCTTGCGGAGCCATTGATCGTCAACAGCCGTGAGATCCACATGACGGCAAGCATCGGCGTTGTCCTCAGTGGGCCGGAGTACGACAGTGGCGACGACATGCTGCGCAGTGCTGACGCCGCGATGTACCGCGCGAAGCGTGAAGCAGGCTGACAGCACGCGGTTACCGACGCGGAAATACGGACGCGCGTTTAAGCGGTTGCCCTCCGCGAGCGCGATCTAGAAGCGTAAATTCTCCAGCGTATCGGGCACGACGATCCCGAACAGGCGGGCCGCATTCGCCGTCGTCGCTACGGCGATGGTTTCCACGTCGGTCTGCTTGAGTATGGCGATCCGTTCCGCGACGAGCGCGACATAGGCCGATTCATTACGCCGCCCGCGATGCGGATGGGGCGCGAGATAGGGGCTGTCGGTTTCGATCAGCAGGTGGTCGAGCGGGAGAGCGCGCACGGCGTCGTGGAGTGCGGTTGCGTTCTTGAACGTGACCGGGCCACCAATACCGAGATGCAATCCAAGCGCGAGCAGTTCCGCTGCGAACTCCAGCCCGCCGTTGAAGGCATGCAAGACGCCATGAACCGGCCCATGCGCCGCGACATCCGCGCGCAAGATTGCCAGCAGGTCTTGCCGCGCCTCCCGGTGATGAATGACGACGGGCTTGCCGAGCGTACGTGCCAGCGCGAGGTGCGCCTCGAAGGCCGCTCGCTGTCGCTCCGGCAGTGCATCGTCGCGGTAATAGTCGAGCCCCGTTTCGCCGACCGCCACCACTTTCGGCTGCGCGTGCAGTTCCAGGATGGTTGCAATCATCGCATCATCCCACGTCGCGGCATCATTCGGGTGGAAGCCAAGGCAGGCGAAGACGCCGGGGTGTGCGGCCGCCAGCGCGAGCGTTGTCGGCCACGTCGCGGGGTTGTAGCCGACATTAACGATGGCGCGTACTCCGGCGTCCGCCGCGCGCCGGAGAACAGCCGCGCGCTCTTCGTCGAACTGCGGCGCGTCGAGATGGGCATGCGAATCACAGAACATACTGCGCCTCGTGGTTCGGCATTGTCGCGGCAGACCCCTCCCCCGACCCCTCCCCGACGCGGGGAGGGGAGCCGGAATGGACTGGAGTGAACCCCCTCCGGGCGCCCTTTGGGCAGTATCGGGAAGGGGCAGGGGGTGGGCATTCCCCGCGAAACGCAAGAACGCATATACCTTGGGCCTGCGTTAACGTGGCACGGCACCTGCATACACGGTATCGCAGGGTGGTCACTCGTGTGATGGTATCCGGGGGTGAGACAGATGACAACGGCAACACGCACGCGCTCCGCGCCGCAGCAGACGAAACAGAAACCGAAAATAGACTACAAAGAAGTCGGCCGCGCGGCGATCAAGGAGTTCAGCCAGGACGACTGTACGGGTCTCGCGGCGGAATCCGCGTACCACATTCTCTTCGCGATTTTCCCATTGGCGATCTTTGGCGCCGCGATGTCCGCAATCGTCAATAGTATCTTCGGTCTCGACCTCTTCGGGAAGATCATGAGCGCCCTTACCTCCCGGTTACCGCGCGATGCCGCGACTGCGCTTTCCGGGCCGCTGGCAAAGGTGCTCAGCAACCAGAGCGGCGGCCTGCTCTCTTTCGGTATTATCACCGCCCTCTTGTCCGGCTCGGCCGCAGTGAGCACCTTCATCAAGGCGCTTAACCGCGCCTATGATGTCGAGGAGACACGACCGTTCTGGCGACGTAAGGGAACAGAAGTCCTGCTGACGCTCTTCGTTGGCATAGTTGCCGCTGCCGCATTTATCTTCATTGTCTTCGGCGGCAAACTTGGTGACGCAATCGCCAAGCGTATCGGCGCGGGGCACATCTTCACTATTATCTGGAACATTTTGCGCTGGCCACTGATCCTTGCCTTCATCTCGCTCGCGCTCGCTGTGCTTTACTGGGTCGGACCGAACATCAAGCAGAAGTTCACCTGGATTTCGCCTGGTGCAATTGTAGCGACGATTGCCTGGGTCGTAGCGATTGGCGTCTTCGGTCTCTATGTCTCCAAGTTCGGTAGCTACAATAAGACCTACGGCACGCTTGGCGGCATCATCGTGCTGCTGTTGGTTTTCTACATCTCGTCCCTGGTCATCATGTTTGGTGGGCAACTCAACAGCGAACTCGCCAAGCGGTATGATCCGGCAACGATCGAGGATATTGCCGCGCATCCCGAAAAGGACAAGGGCGAGACGATCTACGCCGACAAAGCGCCGAAGAAGTCGCAGCCGGATCGCGAGTCCGATTTGAAAGGCGCGGAGGCGCGTGGTGAACCGATCAGTAATCGCACTGCACCGACCGCGAAGACCGCAAGCGGCAAACAGCGTATGGTCAACTACGCGACCGGCAAGCGCGAAGACCCCTCACCGCACCCCGATGCGCAATACACAATGACCGCAACTCCAAACATGGCGCGACGCAATGGCGCCTATGGCCCTGCGGAATCGCCGACGAAGCGCGCGGCGGTCGGCGTCGGTCTCCTCGGCCTTAGTGCGGTGGGGATGGCGGTGAAGCGGTTTTTGAAGAAGTAGAGGGGAGTTCGGAGCTGGATGTTCGGTGTTCAATGAAATCACTCCGAACTTCCCCGTTACTTCCCCGTTACTTCACCGTGACACTCTTCGCAAGGTTGCGCGGCTTGTCAGGGTCGAAGCCGCGCAGGAGCGCGAGATGATAGCCGAGCAACTGCGCGGGGATGACATTGACGAGGGGCGAAGCGTCGCCAACATCGGCAACCGGAATGTGGACATGGAATGCCTCGTCCGGCTCCGGTGAGACGCCGATAATGAACCCACCCCGCGCGCGCATCTCCATCGCACCTGAGAGGATATCCGCGCGCGTCTCGTCCATCGGCGCGAAGACGAGGCAGGGCGTATCCTGCTCGATCAAGGCGATCACACCGTGCTTCAGTTCGCCGCCGGCGAATCCTTCCGCATGCATGTACGAGACTTCTTTGATTTTCAGCGCGGATTCGAGCGCTGTTGGATAGGCAAGTCCGCGACCGATGACGTAGAGATGATTCTTGCCGACGATCCGCGCCGCGACAGCGCGCACCGTCTCCGCGCATTCGCCATTCAGCGCCGCATCAACGGCGACTGCGGCTTTCCGAAGCAGCGCCTGGCCTTCTTCGAGTTTGCCCGCGAGAGCATATGCCGCGAGAAGGAGAATCGCGACTTTCGCCGTGTACGCTTTCGTGGACAAGACGCATTGCTCCGGGCCTGCCGTCAGCGGCACGACGACATCCGCGATCCGCGCGAGGCCCGAACCGGGCACATTGACGAGTGCGCCGATCTGCGCGCCCCGCGCCCGCGCCGCGTTGACACCCTCGATGATGTCCGCTGTCTCACCGCTCTGCGAGAGCGCGATCACCAGCGAGCGCGGCGTGATGAAGTGCTCGTGATACTTGAATTCAGAGCCAAGGATGAAGTTGATGTGCCGCTGCGCGACGCGCGAGAAGAGGTATGTCCCGGAGAGCGCGGCGTACGATGCCGTACCGCATCCCAGCAGAAAAGTGCCGAACGAGAGCGCGATGCGGTCCGCCAGGTCCTGCGCGAGGGCGGCGTGGTCATCCGCGAGGCGGGCGATGATCGCCGGCTGCTCCGCCATCTCTTTCGACATGAAGTCCGGATACTCACCCATGCCCGCATCGTCCGGTCGCCAGGTCACCCGCTCCTCGCGCACGGCGAGCGGCGCGCCGTCCTCCAGGTTGGAAAGAGCGATCGTGCCCGGTGTCATCGTCGCCACCTGACGGTCATCGAGATAGACAACGCGGTCGGTATACTCCAGAAGAGCGACGACATCAGACGCGATATAGGTCGCGTCGTCGCTGATGCCGACGATCAGCGGCGAGACGTTCTTGACGGCGACGAGTTCCTGCCGGTCTACGTGCATGACGATGACGGCGTTGAGGCCCGCCAACTGCCGGAACGCGTAGCGCACCGCCCATGTCAGATCGGACTCCGGATTCTCGCGATGGGCGAGCGCCTCCTCGACGAGATGGACGATCACCTCGGTGTCGGTGTCTGAACGGAAGATATGCCCACGGGCGATCAGCCCCGCCTTCAGCAGAATGTAGTTCTCGACGATGCCGTTATGGATCAGCGCGACCCGGCGGGATTCGTCCTGGTGCGGATGCGCATTTGGCTCCGTGACGCCGCCGTGCGTCGCCCAGCGCGTATGCCCGAAGCCGATCGTGCTCTTTGGCAGCGTTGTCTCCGCCAGCCCGATCTTGCCGACATGCTTCTCAACTTCAAGCCCAACGCCGTTGCGAACGGCGATCCCCCACGAGTCGTAGCCGCGATATTCGAGTCGTTTGAGTGCGGCAAGCGTCATCCCCGGCACATCAACCTTTGTTTCCGCGCACCCGACATAGCCGAAAATTCCGCACATCCGTCATTTCCTTTCCATGCACACGACGACATGACCCACACCACAGTGTGGCCTTCTCTATCGCGCTGGCTCTGGAAAAAAGGGGACACATCGCACGGCCATTGTCGGTGCTGTATGCCACCGGTTTTCTCCGTACGTGACGACCGTGTCAGCCGGGGAGCCACCCGCCGAAATCTTCGCACAGCCCCCGCCTCGTCACCCGGTCACCTCCTCGGCCGGGCCTGGCGCTACGAACCAATCGTCCCTTTAATCCCATCAGCGCACTTGCGCGAGTCTACGCCCCACGCAACGGAGAGTCAAATCGAACTGTGGATCAACAATGCGTCAGCAGCATGAATTACAACGGAGGCAGGCCCGCTTTTGTGACGATACGGTGTGCCAAAGATGCGTCGCGCAATGTTCATGTACGGACGTTGATGCGGAAACCGGAACTGGACGGGCATTGCATCGTTAATACATAGGGAATGCACAATTGGGAAGTCGCCGCGCGTATCGCCGCCAAGATCACGGAAGGGGAAAGACCGCCATGAGTTCGTATCCGCCGCAACCACCGGGTGCGTATCCGTCACCTAACCCGCCCTACCAGCCCTACCCGCCTGCCTCGCCTGGCTACGGCACGCCACCCGCCGGGCAACCGGGTTATCCAGGCGCACCGCCGCCGTATCCAGGTGCGCCACCATCCTATCCCGGCGGTGCAATCCCGCCCTATCAGCAGTATCAGCAGCCACTGCCTGGCCAGCCCGGCTACCAGTGGGGCGCGGGCACGCCTGCGTACAATTTTGCGAGCTTCGGCCAGCGACTGATCGGCGTCATTATTGACGGGCTAATTCTCATCGCGCTCGCGGCCATCCCCGTCATTATTGGTATCGTCCTGATTTCGACCAGTGTGACTACCTATGGGGACGGCACCAGCGAAGTAACGAACGGCACGGCAATGGGGATCGCCGTGCTCTTCTTCATCATCGCCTTCATCATTGCCGTGCTCTATGAACCGCTCCTCACCGCACGCAAAGGCCCGAAGAATGGCCAGACATTCGGACGATCCGTCGCGGGGATCCGAATTACGAATTTGCAAGGCGGCCCAATCAGTGCCGGTCAAGCATGGGGGCGATACCTCTTCAAGGGATTTTTCTCAGGCAGCGTCTTCTACCTCGGCTATCTCTGGATGCTCTGGGACACAAACAAGCAGGGCTGGCATGACAAGGTCGCGAATACGCTCGTGCTCAAGGCGTGAATGGTACGTAATGCGTAGTGAATGGGGAAGGGAAAAGGAAAGCAGAATCAGGACAGAAAGAGGCAAAAATAGGTGATGGTGGGCTTCAGCCTACCGACAGGGACACTGGGTCATGCACGGATGTCAGTCAGAAACCGCGCACGCGCGGATCAGTGAGGAGCAATTCCATGAGCACGACCCCTCCCATACAACCACCCGGTGGACCACCACCCTATGTTCCGCCACCCTATCAGAGCCAGCCGCCCGGCGGCGCCCCGCTCTACACGACACCGCCGCCGTATATGCCGCCCGGCGGGCCTGGCTATCAGTGGCAAGGCACCGTGCCAACCGCGCAGTACGCGAGTGTTGGCGTACGGTTCGTGGCCATCCTGGTTGACGGCTTAATTATTGGCATCCCGCTCCTCGTCATCGAGGCAATCCTCGGTTTCGCTGGTTCGCCGGTCGCCGCATTGCTCAACGCCCTCGCCTATTTCCTCTACGAAGGGTTGCTGTTGACATCGTGGAACGGCCAGACCGTCGGTAAAAAACTGATGAGCGTCCGTGTCATATCGGCGGATGGTCAGCCACTCACGACGAACAAGGCGTTTACCCGCACGGGTGTGAAGGCGATCCTTTCGGTCGCCGGTTCGATCAAGCCGCCCTTCACCTCGTTCCTCGGCATCGCCTCGTTGCTTGATTACCTCTGGCCATTCTGGGATGCCAACAAGCAGACATGGCACGACAAAGCTGCCGGGACGTACGTCGTCAAGGCATAGCAAGGGAGCGTCATGCTCCTTGTTCGTCGTTCAGCACGATTTCGAGCCGCTTGTTGCTCTTGCCTTTCGATCGGGTGCCGACGATACGGATGCCGCTAACCTCGCCGGTGTGCGCGACATGGGTGCCACCATCCGCCTGCAGGTCCAGGCCGACGATCTCCACGGTGCGCACCTCGGTCATACCCGGAGGCAGCAGATTGATTTTCGTGCGGATCAGATCCGGGATGGCGAAGGCCTCGTCGCGCGGAAGAATGCGGACGCGGATGGGCAGATCGGCGCGGATCGCGGCGTTCGTTGCCTCTTCAATCGCCGCGACGCGCTCCGGCGAGAGGTCTTCCAACTCGAAGTCCATCCGCGACCGGTCAAGGTCCATCTGACCGCCAGTGACGAGCGCGCCGTAGTCGCGGAAAACAACACCGCAGAGGCAGTGCATCGCCGTGTGCGTCCGCATCAGCCGGTAGCGGCGGTCCCAATCCACGCGCATCCGCACCGTCGTCCCGATTGGCGGCAAGGGGCCGTCGAGCGTATAGGCGATTTCCGCGCCCTGTTTTGTCGCCCGTGTGATGGTTGCTTGCCGATCATCCCATGCCAGCATGCCGGTATCCGCCGGTTGCCCGCCGCCACCCGGATAAAGTACCGTCCGCGCCAGAATCACCGCAGGTGCGCCGTTCGCCTCGCTCTGTCCAGTCACCACCGTGTCACTCTCCCGCAAGTAACTGTCGGTTTGATACAGCAGTTCCGTCATCCGTCCCGCCTCTCATCCATCGCATACAACGCCGGTAGCGCGCCTCTCACAATCCAGCCTATAATACTCTGTGTGGCGTCGCTTTCCCTTCTGGCAGGCGAAGCGCTGTGTATCACGGGCATGGGGGAGAAGTCCTGAGATGGGGGCAATCTGTGGACGGCGTCGCCGCAATGATCCTGGCCGGCGGGCAGGGAGAACGATTGAGTATCCTCTCGCGGCAGCGGGCGAAACCCGCCGTGCCGTTCGCCGGGAAGTACCGCATCATTGATTTCACGCTCTCGAACTGCGTCAACTCGGGCATCACGAATGTCGCTGTGCTGACGCAGTATCGGCCGCACTCGCTCAATGATCATATCGGCATCGGCCAACCGTGGGATCTCGACCGTTCCCGTGGTGGCGTGCAGATGCTTCAACCGTACCTTGGCCGGGCACGGTCGGACTGGTATCGAGGGACGGCGGACGCGATCTACCACAACCTGTGGTACGTGATGCCAAAGCAGTTCAACGATGTGCTGATCCTCTCCGGCGATCACGTCTACAACATGGACTATCGCCCCCTCCTCGATTCCCACCGCAAACGCAACGCCTCCGTGACGGTCGGCGTCCAGCCGGTGCCGCTGGAAGATGCGAGCCGGTTCGGCCTGCTCGTCACGGACGATGACGACCGCGTGATTGCGTTTCAGGAAAAGCCGGAAACCCCGCGCAGCACCCTCGCCTCGATGGGCATTTACGTTTTCAACAAGGACGTGCTCGTCGAGACACTGGAAATAGGCGAATCGAGCCTCGAGCGAACGATGCTTGATTTTGGTAAGGATATTATCCCGATGGTCATCGAGCGTGGCGATGTCTATGCCTATGCCTTCGATGGGTACTGGCAGGATGTCGGCACATTGCAGTCGTACTGGGAGACCAATCTCGCGCTCCTGGATGATCTGCCGCAATTGAACCTCTACGATCCTGACTGGGTGATCCACACACGCTCGGAGGAGCGACCGCCCGCCAAGATCATGGAGGGGTCGCACGTCTCGCGGTCACTCGTCTCGAACGGCTGCATCATCATTCGGGGCCATGTCGAGCACTCCGTACTGTCGCCGGGCGTGATCGTCCGCGAGGGAGCGGTCGTGCGCGATAGCATCATCATGGGCGACACAGTGATCGCCGAGGGCGCGGTAATCGAGCGGTGCATCATTGACAAGCAGGCATACATCGGTGCCGGGAGTCGCCTCGGCTTCGGCGATGATACCCCGAATATGCTCGATCCGCGCCGCGTCAATACCGGCATTACGCTCGTCGGAAAAAACGCGCGCGTCCCGGCGAATGTCACAATCGGCCGCAATGTCATCATCGCTCCGGAAGTGCAGGAACATGAGTTCCCCAGTCATCTCATTGCGAGCGGGGAGACGGTTGATTCCCGTACGCCATCATGGGCCTGACGAAGTAACGAGTACTGAGTACTGGGTACTGAGTACTGAGCAGTCAGTATCGGATTGAGGAATGTAATGCAAGATGTCCACAGAAGCGCCGACGACACAGCGTTATCCGCTTCTCAGTACTCAGTACTCATGCCGCCCAAAGGGCACCCGCATCACTCCCAGGCCGCACTCGTGTTTGTGCTGCACGGCCATTTGCCGTACGCGCGGCGGCAGGGGCAGTGGCCGCATGGCGAGGAATGGATTCACGAGGCAGCATCAACGACGTATATCCCGCTCCTGATCGCGTTAACCGACATGGCCGAGCGCGGCGTGCCGTTCCGGCTGACGATTGGCCTGACCCCAATCCTGATGGAGCAACTCTCCGATGCCGCAGTGATCGCCAATCTGGAAACGTACCTGCTGGATCGCCTGCGCCGCGCGGAATCTGACCGCATCCGGTTCGCGCATGAGGGGTTCGCGCGCGAGGCGCGGGTCGCGATGATGTACGCGGAGCATTTCGACCGCGCACTCGAAGCCTTCCAGACACGATTCAACCGCAACATCGTCGCCGGATTCGCCGCGCTGCAACGCTCCGGGCATGTCGAACTGATGGTCTCCGCCGCAACGCACGGCTATTTGCCGCTGCTCGGTCGGGCATCGTCCATCGCCGCGCAGTTGCAGATCGGCATTGATACATACGAGCGACATGTCGGAACCAAACCAACTTCGATCTGGCTGCCCGAGTGCGCATACCGACCAGCGCAGGGAGGCTTGCCGGGCATCGAGACATTTCTGGCGGCGCAGGGCCTCAACCTCTTCTTCACCGAGGCGGAATCACTGGAAGAAGCGCCGCTTGCGCGTGGCGACGCAGGGCGTCCGACAACGTTCCGGCCATATCATATCGCGTCGTCCCGCGTGAGCGTCGTCGGCCGTAATGCGCGGGTGCGGGAACAAGTGTGGTCCCGGTACGAAGGATATCCGGGTGACCGCGACTACCGCGAGTTTCACCGCAAGGATGCCGAGAGCGGCCTCTGGTACTGGCGGATCACTGGCGAGGGGGTGGATTTGGGCGAGAAAGACCTCTACGAACCCGCATGGGCGGCGACGAAGGTCGAGGCGCACGCGCATCATTTCGTCTCGGTTGTTGAGGATGAGGCGGCGAAATGGGGCGCCACGTCCGCAATACCGGGGCTGATCAGCGCTGCCTATGACGCGGAACTCTTCGGCCACTGGTGGTTTGAGGGTGTCCAATGGCTCGCGCGCGTCCTGGAACTCGCTGCCAGCGGTAATCATCCAACGATCACGACCGCAACGGCCGGTGGGTACGTCAGCACCTATCCCGCGACTGAGGCGATTACCCTGCCGCCATCGTCGTGGGGCCGCTACCGCACCGATTACACCTGGAACAATGCAAAGACAGCGTGGATGTGGCCGGTCGTCCACGAGCGAGAGCGGCGGATGGAGATGCTCGTCGCACGCTATCCGCGCGCGCGCGGGTCCCTCCGGGCGACGCTGGCACAGGCGGGCCGCGAGTTACTCCTGCTCGAATCGTCCGACTGGCCCTTTCTCGTCACGACCGGCCAGGCGGACGAATACGCGACGCGTCGCTTTAATGCCCATGTCAAGCGGTTCGACCGGCTGACCACACTGCTCGACGCGGGCACGGCGAATACGAGCGCCGGGAAACATCTGCGGACGCGGATCGAGCAACTGGACAATCCCTTTCCGCGCCTCGATTATCACGTCTTCCAGGATCGCGGCCCGGCGAACGCCTCCCTCGGCCCGATCAGCCCCGGCAGTAGCAGCCCGGAAATCCGCTCCACAAGCGCGATATCCGACCAGACATCGGCAGATACGCCTATTGATAGCGGCTGGGGATCGGACTATCTCTGGCACTCTAGCGTCGCACAACGAAGCAATGAGCAATGAGCAATGAGTAGAGAGTTCGGAGTTCGATGTTCGCAGCGTGTGATGCACGAAATCCCGCACTCCGCACTCCGCACTCCGCACTTTCTACTCGCTACTCAATGGAGGGACCGCCTGAGGATATTGATGCTGAGTGCGGAGGTTGCGCCGTACGCGAAGGTTGGCGGTCTGGCTGATGTGGTTGGGTCCTTGCCGCTCGCGCTGGCGGCGGACGGACACGAAGTCGTCGTCGCGATGCCCCGCTATGGCTCGATAGATCTGGATCGCTACGCGCTCGCTCCCCCAACTCGCGGCTTCACGGTGACGCTGGGCCGGGGTACGTCGCACGGCTTCGGCTTTTTCGAGGGCCGGATGGGTGCGGACGACCTGCCGGACAGCGCGCGCCCCCGGATCATTTTCGCGGACAACACCCTTCTCTTTGGCGCGCCGCACGTCTATGGGCTCCCGCACGAGCACGAGCGATTCTTCTTCTTCTGCCGCGCCGCACTGCAATGGTGTACCGAAAACAGCTGGCAGCCAGACCTCGTTCATTGCCACGACTGGCATACTGCTATTACCATCCACTGGCTGCGCTACACCATGCAGTGGGATCGGTTCTGGGATCGGACAGCGACTGTTTTCACAATCCATAACCTCGCCTATCAGGGCATCTTCGGCAGTGACTATCTCTTTAGTCTCGCGGACATGAGCGGCACGCACATGCTGCCGATTGAGTACGCGCGATTCGGCGGTGCAGCGAATCCGATGGCGCGTGGCATCGTCGAATCGGATGTCGTCAACACTGTCAGCCCTACCTATCACAATGAAATCCGCACGCCGGAGAACGGCGAAGGGCTTGATACGATCCTCCGCGAGCGTGGTGATGCATTCGTCGGCATCCTTAACGGCATTGATGAGACAATCTGGAACCCCGCGACCGACCCGGCGATTGCCGTGCAGTATGATGTGAGGAATCACACCGCAAAGGCGGGAAACAAGGCCGCGCTCCAAGACGATCTCGGCCTCGATGGCGATCCGCGCGCGCCGGTGATTGGCGTTGTCTCGCGGCTGGTAGAGCAGAAAGGGTTCGATCTCGTCGCACAGATCGCGGATCGCATCGTGGATCAGGGGGCGCAACTCGTCGTCCTCGGAACCGGCGATCCGGTGATCGAGAACGCTTTTCGACGGGTCGCCGCGCGGCGACCACACCGGGTTGCCGTCCGCCTTGGTTTCGACGCGCGACAAGCATCACGTATCTATGCAGGGAGTGACATGTTTCTGATGCCGTCGCGATTCGAGCCATGCGGCCTGGGACAGATGATTGCGATGCGCTATGGTACAATCCCGATTGTCCGGAGAACCGGTGGACTCGCGGATACTGTGATGGACGACCCGCTCGCGCACGCGGGAACGGGTTTTGTTTTTGATGTGTATGACCCGGAAGCATGCTTCGCGGCAGTTGCGCGCGCGCTGGAAACATACCACGATCCGGCGGCATGGGATGTGCTGGTCTCGCACGCGATGGCGCGGGACTTCTCATGGGCGGTATCGGCACATGAGTATGCAGCGCTCTATCAACGTGCAGTCATCGCACGGTACAATCCGGGGGTTGATCGTTGAAACGATCGGCTTTTGGTAATGCAACGACACTGTATACACCTGCTATACTATAGTGGGGAAGAA
>JAABUY010003590.1_pt1 | contig 16932 bp, 26 predicted proteins | sample 5560271 | NCBI WGS metagenome assembly JAABUY01 (sample SAMN10711886, study PRJNA513374) | rock metagenome | isolation source: Antarctica rocks | place: Antarctica: Victoria Land, University Valley
GGAGGGAGGGGGGAAGCGGGCGGTGGGAGAGGTACGGGTGAGGGCGGTAGGGGAGGTGAGGTGGCGGGAGGTGTGGGTGGTGTTCGAGCGGGAGATGCCGACGGAATGGGTGATCTCGGTCCACCAGAGGGTGAGGCGGTCGTCCAGCGTTGTTGGGGTAGAGGTTCGGAGCTGGTCTTGCCAGTTCGCAAGTACCGTCAACGGCAGTACCACTGCCACCACGCCTCTATCAGCGGGAATCTCTTTGCTTGGACGAAGAGAGGACACACCGAGTGGTGACTCCCGACCCCTTGGACCAAGCGCCTCAAGGATAACCCCGATATTCTCCACCGCCTGACTCTGTCTCTGCGCCGTCGACCCGCAGCCCGAATTCGTCGAACCCGCTTGGAGGTAAAACATCGCGGATTCCGCGATGGCGTGCATGTACGCGTACATCCACCCGCTCATTGAAGTGGCCGGGAGAGGCGAGGAGAGCTTGGTCATGGCGAGGGAGAGGTTGGTCTCGTCGAATCGGAGGTGGCGGGGGAGGCCTAGTGCCCAGCTCTGGAGTCGCATTACCAATGTAGGAAGATGTTTGATGGAAAATATACTTTGAGCGCTTGCTCATGCTGAGCCGGGTTCGAGCGATCAGAGGAGGTACCGTGCGCACTCATGATATCCGAGAACACCGAGAGCTGCCACAATCAGCTGAGTTCACTCCCAATCAGATTGTAGCTTACGATACGAAGTACTTGGCCAAACTCCCCAATCTGCCCCTCCTCACCCATCCAATTCCCCGTACCCACAGCCATCCCATCCCTCCTCCTCGTCTCCCTCCCACCCATCGCCGCACCACCCGATCTCACCCAATGCGCCTCGCCACCCGGCAGAGGGATATTGTACATCTCGTGTTCCGACACCCGCCTCTTCCGGCCATGACCATCTGCACTGGCGCAGAGGTCTTGCGCGACGAGCATCCAGAATGTCCGGTAGCGCGCTTCCATCAGAGTGAGGTATTCCACGATGCTCAGGCCTAGGTGACTTGCAGGTGGCGAAAGTGTCGCCGAGCTAGTCGGGCGAAGGACGTTTATCCCCTCATCGAGGTAGAAACTCCCTACGCTCGCACCGTTACCGCTCGATCCTCGTAGATGCATGAAATACACGCTCAAGAGACAGAGTGCTTGAGCAAACTCCGTCTCCTCCCACGTCCCCCGGTCCAACCTCTTCTCCTCCTCGGACCACCCAGCGCGCTGCTCCACCATATGCCGTGCGCAATGGTGTGCCCTTTCCGCGAATACCTCGCCTCGTGCATGGACCGACGTATCGGCTGGGAGGGTGGAGAGGAGACCCGGATCCTCGGAGAAGCGGGAGGAGAGGGCGTAGATGATATCGAGAAGGAGAGGGGAGACGCGGTCAAGGAAGAGGCGGTGGTAGAAGGTCGGTGGATGGAACATCGCTCCGTAAGGTAGAACACGCTTGAGAAAGACTGAGGAGGTATCCCATCATCAAACGTTCCTTCAGTGAGGGAGGGAGGACGCACTATCGATGAGCTCGGAGCTGAGCGAGACATCTCGCTCGACCGCATCGATCGGATCCCGATACATCACGCCCTGACCGCTGCTCTGCCGATCCATTTCCTCACCCATAAGCTTCTCCACGCCGTATGTCTGCGGAAGTCGATCGTCATCCCTACAACCCCTCCTCATGTGGTTCGGTGCGCCAGACGAATGACGCGTTCGAGGTGGTGGGATCGTTTCACCTTGGGCATTGAGGTAGAGGCACGGTCGGGAGGAAAACTCGCAGTTTGAGCATGGGGCGAAACCGTCGCATCGTCTCTTGTTTTTCTATTCCATCACAATCCCTATCAGCTCCGGTCCGAATCGGGAGGGAAGAATGTGAGCTACGTGGCAGGCGGAACAAGCTTTCGCCAACCTCTTCCGTTTCCTCCCCTTCGTCGTCAGTTCCTCCCTCTCATCCCCCTCCCCATCCATATCCATATCGCTCTCCGACATCGAAATCTCCCCAGGCGCTCTCATCACCTGTCGAGACGGAGGATGTACATTGACGTCATGCTCCGAGTGCGAGTGCTGCTGGTGGTGATGTTGGTGATGACGATACATCTCGAGGGGGAGAGGTGGGATGTGGATGTGGAGTGATTGCGGCGAGGGGTAGGTCGGGTACGCACGAGGCGGGACTCGCGGGATCGAGAGGTGTTCGTGTAGCGTCATTGCCGCTCGCTTTCAACTTCCTTGGATCAGATTGAAGAAAGAAGAGGGTGATGATGGACCGAGAAGTTCGGGTTCGGGAACTCGACTTGGGTTGGTTCAAAGCGGGGATGTGAAGCCAAAGGAGAAGTCACCGCCTTTGACTTGCGAAACTCTGTTGGATCTGTACCCCTCCTTTTGTACCCAGCCGCACCTCAACGACCCCGATGCCTTCGGACCGAAGACCCGTCGGGTTTCGTGATCGGTGGACGCCGATCGAATTGTAACTCAGCGGGTTGATCGCCGGTAGCCTTGACCAAGGTCCGATTGATCTACAGGAGCGTTGATGGACGCCTGAGAGGGATAGATCAGCGTGGTTCTCGGGCACGATAGCGCTGGGAAGGCGTTCTGGTGGGCGAAGGCTCACCTTCGAGGGGGAGTACACGGCTCGAGACTATCTATCGTCTTGCTCGAGGTGTGGTGTTTCGGTCACTTTGCTATCCGGTGACGGTGAAAGCGCCTTGATCGGGTGTCCTTTCCTTGATGGAGGTCTCTCTGTGCGTTCCACAATGACGAGCGTCGAGTCGTCCGTTGATCAATTTATCCCTCGAGGAATCCCTCTTCCTCGTGCCTCGGGCTCCACTCTCCTCGGAAGACTAGCCCGAAACGGTTCTCGTCCAGATCCCAGTGGGTGATCGATTCTCTCCTCCCAGCTCAAGCGTCGGGATACCCTTCTTGGCCCTCTCAGCTCATACCCTTGCCGAGGGCGAATACAACCTCGACAATCAACGGAAACCCAACCATTTCATCACCTCAGCACACCCACACACTCCAATGCCCCGGCGTCCCATCTCTCACTGATGCCCGTCCGCCCGGCCCCCCAAGAGTAACCCGCCTTACCGCCGGCTCCATCCCCCTCTTCACCCCGCCGAAAAGCCCCGCGGCGCCACACATGTATATGTCGATTCCCTGACCTCTCGGTCATGTCCGCCTCCGGCGGCATTTAGCCCAATTTAGGGAGTTGGGTTTGGTGTCAGCTGATACAGGTGTATCGCCGAGCGGGAGGGGCAGCGTTCGGGAGTGTGGAACTTTGGGTCGTCTGTGGTACGAGAAAGGCCTTGTGGGCTCAGAGCAGGAGAGAGACGACCCTTTCTTCGTCCGGCGGTGCGACGGGCGGTAAGTATCATTCAAGGGTAAGTCATAGGCCGGATCCGGCCGGTTTTCGGCGAGACGATCCTGCCGAGCTCTTTTGACTCAACAGAACCGTGCATGTGGGATACAAAAATGCGGGGTGACATGGAGGGAAAATGCACGGAATACCTTGTAATAGGACCTCATAGCACAACAGATGAGATCGATGCAACATTGGGAACTACGCTTCGTCGCCGAAGATCTGCGTCCCATCAGCTCAGGCTCAAAAAACTTGTATAGGAGCTCCCTCACCTCGTACAACGCCCCTCTCGCCTGCGGTCTCCCCGCCAGAAACCCTCTCAGACCCTGCTTCAACGCCGGCTGTTTCTCCACAACGTCCCTCAACCAATCCTTGGGCAACTGCAACAGACTCCCATAACTCGCCGGGGCAATCATCTTCGCCAACCTCACGAAGCCGTCCCATAGCTGCGGGGTCTCCCAGATCTTCTTCGCTACTAGTTTTGGCAGTACGTTGTTGGCGATGAATGGAATGAGGGATTTGTAGGTCGTGACGGCTTGGATAATGGTGCGGAGGAAGACGACGGGGAGGGTGGGGAGATCGGCGACTCGGGCGAGGGCGTTGACGAGGACGTCGGAGCGGAAAACGGTGGTCATTGAGAAGCAGATGCCGATGGCTAGTGCGGTTATCAGCTGGGCAGAAAGCTGGAAGGCACAGAGCTGGTGACGAAAAATGTTGCTCACCTTCAATGGTGGCTTTCAGACCAGTCTCCTCCACGTGCAACGAAACCAGTAGATCCGCGGGAGTCATCTTCTGCAGTACCGAGGCGAATGCCGTTCGAACCAGATCCCGCGAGTCTGATCCTCCAAGAAGCGACACGATGCGCGGGATCTGTCGCTCGATCTCGGCCTGATTGTCAGCCGTAGTCATCTGAGTATAACCCACCTTATCCAGTTCGCCAATAATCGGGATGAAGAATCGCGGATCCAGCTCTCTCCCCGCCAAAAGCCCTTTGACCAAGGACACCAGCACCGGACTGGCACCTTCTGCGCTAAGGATGGTGACGACGCGAAGCGCCAGGCGATCTGCTCCCGGCGGGAAAGAGCGGAGGACATCTAAAAGTTTCGGGCTCGCCCCAAGTGACTGGATGAGCGGTGTGAGAAGCGATTCCACCGCATCCTGGACCGGCGTTTCCATCTTCGGGTAAACGTGGAAGATATCGTCGAGAAGGTCCTGCTGGCGTCTGGATAGGGCAAATACCAACTCGACATGCTGTTGAACAGTCTCCGCTGTGACTTCGCCAAGATATTTCGACTCAACGACTTCGTCCGCCTGTTCGCCCTCCTCCATATCTGTGTCGCCATCCACAGCTTTCGTATCCGTTTTGACGAGCCGTCGGAGAACGCCGAGACCGTAGCTGACGACACTTGCCGCCATAGGCGAGTCCGGCACCCAACGTCGTACGGTACTGATCGCCATGACCCGCGTCTTGCGCTCGGTATGAGTGCAAAGTTGCAGCAGTATCTGGAGAGCAGGTTGTCGGACCGGTGGACGGGCTTCGACAAGGTCTCGGAGCGCAAGGAAACCGACGATACTCCGTTCAGTGTCCTCGCAAAGCGATTCGAGCTGGCTGATGATAGGTGGGGAGATTTCGGGAAGTGAGGTCAGGAAGGAAGATAATGACTTGTCCCTGGCGTCGACAGTCGGGAGGTATGCGCTGAGGAGGGCATTGAGGTTGACGGCGTATTGTCCGCCAGAACCCTTCTTCTCATTGTACCATTCCTCATTCAGCCATATCGATGCGAATTTGGATCTCTCAATCAGCTCAGACCACGGAGACTAGACTTACCGTCCGGCAAAATCCGCCATCACGAACTTTGTGATCATTTTCCGCTTCGCCTCAGATGCTCTCGTTGCCAATCTCGCAAGCAATAGCATCCACATCTCCTTCGGCTGCACAGCCGACCGAACTCCATCCGAAGGTGGAGGGTCTGGTAAAGTCGCAAGTCTCGCTCCGGATTGCCATATCCGTTGTATTGCAATGTCGACAAGCTCGTCCCGTTCAGCCGATTCGAGCGATGTCGGGGCCGGTAGATGGAATTCAGCGAATGTGATGGGTTCTTCTGCGGGCTCTTCGAGCGGTTCGGCGAGCTGTCTTCAGCTCCGTCAGACTGTAGGGACCCACCAGAAGTTCCTCGTCGTCCATCTCCATGTCCAGTGGGTTCAGCACCTCGTCATCGTTTTCTTCTTTCACCTCCTCCCTCGCCACTCGAAGAGAGGTTGTAAGTAGCGGTACTGCGTCCGGCGTATTCTCAACCAGCGCACGTCGAGCATTCTACCATAAGCTGGAATTCGGATAGTCCCACTCACGTCGAAAGCATAGCGTAGATGATCCAGAGGCACCGCACTTAGCCCCGCCAAGACCAGCTCAATCACCGCCTCGACCGGTATGCTCGTCACGTCTATCTCAGCTCCCCGTCCTTGCCCAGAGCCGGACTGCAACTCCAGCTTCGCTCTCTTCGCACCATCCGCGCTGCTTTCGGCTTCAATAAGTTGCTTGCCGGCAGCCTGCTCGGACCTCGCTTCTCTACGAGCTCGGCGGGCTTCCTGCTCCTCCACGAAGGCCGGCTCCATCCGCTGCTTCTGCCGAACGAGCGCATCGTTGAGCTGCGCAGCGAAAGCACCGAGTGGTGGATGTCTGGAGTCAGCGTTATCAAGCGATCGTACTCACTTGACAAGATGAGCCATGATCAATCGCAATGCTCGCTCGACTGAGCGGATCTGCATTAGCGGCCGATCGGTAAACTGCAGCGCCGCGGGTGTCCATGAGGTAATCGACGAGACGAGCAAAGGTGCAAGGGCGGGACGTGATTTGCACAACAGCGGGAGGGTGTGGAAGATAGGGTGAAGAATTGCCGGGTCACTGTCGTCAGCCTGACTCATGGCCGACGAACTCACCTTGACGAATACATCTGCGTGACGAGCTGTGTTCGAAGGAGATTGCCTTCTTCCTGGAGCTCGGCCGCATTGAGGGGACTGTCTCGTGAAATCATGCTGATATTTGGATCACTCCCGCCTTTGTTTTGCAACTGCTATTAGCTGGTCTGAAAGTGATGCACTTACTCTCGGGTCAGCTGCAGCTGCTCGTGTACCAACGAGCAAGACCGTTTGCACGAACTTCCATGCAGCGGCTTTGATCCCCACGCTCTGCGGCTGCGCTGCGGGGTCCAGCGCGAGTGAAAGTATCCGCACCTTCGACGACTGGAAGACTTCCAGTATGGCAGGAGCTTGACGAGAAGTCGCTCTGATAATTAGCGGAGTGCGTCATCTTTACCTACAATAATCGGAAGACGATAGGGTAGATGGTGCAGAAGATCGGAATGACAGCTTTGATAGTGTTTACCGAGTTTCCCGCCAGGAGACAATTCAGCGCATCCAAAGACGACTGGGCGACTGTACTAAATCAGCTGTGCAGTAATAGCTCAATAAAGCTTTGCCTACCTTTGAGCTTGACGTCCACCTTCAACCCACTCCTTCCAACCGCCAAAGCCACCATATTCAACGTCCAGCTCCTCAACAAGCTCTCTCCTCCATCCACCACCATCGGCAGTAGCTGCACACATAGCTCGGTCAGCTTGTCTGGGTGCTCCTCGAATCGTTGACCGGCAGCTATCAGCGCGTCTGCTTGTGCTGAGCTCTCGGCGGGACAGGTGAGTGCTGCTGAAAGCGCTTGGAGAGGGTCGGTCGGCACAGACGGTAGGGAAGTGGTGTCTGCATCCAGAAGAGTGCCGAGCTCCTCGTCGGCGTAGAGCGACATGCCGCTCAGCAAGAAGGTGTTGTTGGAAGAAGGAGATGAGGTTGAACGATGCAGGTGACGGGATTTTTCTCCACGTGGATTTCTACTCCCTGGATGGTACATTTCATCATGTCTTGATCTCGTTCCGCCTTTGTACCGCAGCTGAATCCATCATGGTGAGTACGCCTCTTATGTGGGGCTGTGAGTTTGCTGACAGATCTAGGTGCAGGCTGCGAACTCTCAAGGCATCCAGACCCTGCTGGAAGCCGAGAAGGAGGCCTCGAAAGTCGTTCAAAAGGCGCGGCAATGTAAGTTATCCTGCACCCCTCGGCTTGACTCCGCCCTTCGCTGATGGAAACGCTTAGACCGAATACAAAAGTTGAAAGACGCTCGATCGGAGGCTGCGAAGGAGATTGAGGCGTACAAGGCGAAGAAGGAGGAGGATTTTAAGAAGTTCAAGTCTGAGGTGAGTCGATGGTCCGTTGCGTGGAGGTTGCGGGAAGATAGGGAAGAGCCAATGAAGGCTATCCAAGTCTTCTTCAGCTTTTGCTGCTCTGCGAGACTTCATCACCGTTGCGTAGGCTTAGCTGACCATGTACTTGTCAATCTCGTCTATTACGCTACCCTATTCGTTCCTTTCATCTTTCGACCGTCCTCCTCCTCCGCACATCTTACACTTGGTTGTTCCGCTTTGGTCGAATCCTTCGCACCGATTTCTTCTATCAACCAATCATCACTCATCGACATCCCCATCGCTGCAACCCCTCCTGACGCCCTCATATCCGGTCTCACATCCGCTTACGACCGATCTCCTGGCTGGTACTATGGTCCCACTCGATGGACCTCGCTCTCGCTTCTCCTATATCGACCACTTCATCGTCGATGTTCCCAGCACAAATCCGAAACCTCATCCTCCCAGTCCGCCGTCGACTCCGACACGAAGAAACAGCTGTCCGAACTCGATTCTGCCGTTGCGAAGAACCGGGATGAGGTGATCAAGAAGATCGTGGAGAGGGTGGTGAAGTGTGAGCCGAAGCTGCATCCGAACTTGAAGAAGATCGAAGCGTAGTCCATTGCGAGTTTTGAAGGTCTAGGGGAGAGAATGGGACAGATTGTATGCATGATTCCGTCATCTAGCTTGACAGAGAGCTACTCGGCTGCTCAGTATTCTGATCGTTCTGATCTAGCTTTCGCGGCCGACTTGTCTCGTAAAACAACCTCGTCGACGGGGAACTGTAGCCGGACGTAGGATTGACCTCATCTCGTTGATTGAGCTCCGACGGACCGAGCATGTTCCGCATGTTTGATGACGAACCTCCCACTCCCGCGCGAAGTCCCGTTTTTGGGGATGACGCAACCTCCGCGCTTCTCTCCGCGTATACAAGCCCCGGCCTACTCGCCGAAAGGTCCCATCAAATCCACATGACCTCCACCGGCCACCCCAAACCCCCCGCCTCGACCGGACGTGACTCACGAAGCGGGATCACATCAGATACTGACGAGCCAAAGGAGGTCTGACGAGCCAGAACACATGGGCGGTCTAGCTCAAAACGACTTGAACAACGAGGAGGCCGAAGGGTCCTTTGATACTTATCCCGCCCCTCAAGATCTCTTTTGTGCCGTTTCTCTCATTGTCTGCCCATCCTTTCGAACATTTCGACCTGACCACGGTGAAGAAGAGAGAGCTAGGAGCTCGGGGGAGTGACCTGGTGACCGAGGTTGATTGGGTTAGAGCTAGTTCCCATCATCGGATCAAGAGGGTACAAAGAGCGCCTCGCCTCAGACACCGGTCATCCCCTGGATCCGTCATGATTCCGCGACGTTAGCTGATCGGCCTCCATAAGGGCACGAGCGTTTATCTCGGAGCGAGGATCGAGCGTGCATCCTTCCTTTTTCTTCCTTTGCCACCCGGTTCAAAAAAGCAAATCACTGATCTTGCCTTCTTTCGACGTCCGACCTCTTCCATCGACCATCCCACAACGAATTCCGGATCTTCGACCAAATCTCGACGAATCGTTCATATCTCAGCACCCTCCGGCTTGGCTTACCCCCTTGTCACCCACCCCCTGACGCCCCTGCCTTCTACACCGCTTCTCCGCGACCCCCTACCCGCAACTCCTTTCTCCTCACCAACCTGCCATCCCTCCTTTCATGATCTCCGGCTCATAAGTCGATCCGTACGTCCTCCAATCCTTTCTCGCCTTACTAGCACTCAGACTCCGACTAACGAATTGCTTCCGCAGATGAAGACCGCCTCAGTCCCTCTCATGCTGCCGCTCGACCTCTCTCGCTGGCACCAACCCATCTCATCACACGTTCAGGTCAGCCACGATCGCTACCAAGGCCATCCCCACGAGGAATCTTCTCCCGCTCCGGTATCCGAGACGCCCGAGCTCGCACATCCCATTCCTCGTCAATTCACGAGGACCCCTGCAGCCAGCTACTCCGCCTCTCCCGAAGGACCGCCCACTTGGCCGAGGGTCCACGCGGTACGAGAGCAGACGATGACACCCGTTGCGTACAAGACGGACATACCGTACCCGCTCGAGGATTTCTACCCGAGGATGACGCCGACGTACTCGTACTCGCAGCCGATCAACTGGTCGCCGGAGCAGGTGCACGAGAAAGCGATGGACAGGGGGAACGAGAGGGAGGAAAAGGAAGTGCCGGAGAGATGCAGGAGGCATATTTGGTGAGTAGTTCGCTTCTCGCCGTTGTTGGCCCACTGAGCTGATGGCGTGAGGGTCAGTCCGGTCTGCGATAAGCGATTCAATCGGCCGTCGTCACTGGGCACCCACATGTCGGTACATACCGGAGCGAAGCGTGAGTAGGCCTCACCTGTGTCGAGGAGAGGCGGCTTATGGGGAGCGCAGCGCATCAGTGTCCCAGGCCGGAGTGCGGGAGGAAGTTCTCGGTCAGCTCGAATCTAAGGAGGCATGAGCGGGTGAGTGATCCGGCCCAAAAACTCCCTCGCTTGCTATCCTCGCTTCCGCCATCATGCAAACCACCGGTTCCTTTTGCTCGCAAGCTTGCCACCTCTGACCCCGGTTCCAGACCCACAGAAACGCCACCAACAGCAACGCTACCGAGCCCGTCCATCCAAAACCCCAAGAGTACCACCCAGCTCCTCACGCCTACTACTACTACCCCTCTCCATACGCCTACCCCGAGGTACCGCCGCTGTCCGAAGCCTCGACCTCGAGCTCGTCCACATCCAGTACCGGCCTCGGTCTCGCACGGTACCAGGTGACGAGGAGGAACACTGCGAGTGATCTTCCGTCGACTCCAGGTACTCCAGCCAGGGCTATCGGCTCACTTCAAGTAGACGCGGACAAGGGACAGGCGAATCTTCCGGCGAGGTGAGAGGACTAGGACTGTACCCAGAGGGGTCGAAATGCTGTGAAGAAGACGCTTTCTTGATGTGGATTGGGAGCAGAGATATCGTAAAATAGATCGAGGTCGGATTCCTATGACACTCCTAACCATGTTGACATGAGCCGCGTTGTATCATTATCCCTCGCCAGATAGCATATCATGCATAACGATCTTAGTTACCGACACTTTTCAGCCGACAGTGAAGCCCCGTGGATCGGCCACGTCCTATACAGGTAGAGAGGCTCGGGCTCCGCCAGCACCTACCGGGAGCTGTGGCAAAATCGCTGCCCTCTGTCCGTTGTGCAAGTCCTCGACGTTATCGAGTAGTGACGGAAGATGTACGTGAGAGCAGACTGTACTTACATCCTAGGATAACTCTGGGCGTTCACGGTAAAAGTTACGAAGAAGAAACTCGTCCTCCGACGTCTGGGTAGTGGGATCAATATGTATGGATAGGTTTCCCCGAACTTTGGCAATCAATCTGTGACCATCAATCCAGAAGAGCTTATGAAGTGGTCCCATATCCCCATTAAGCAGGGCATAGCCTTGTCATCCTTTTCGATCGACTGGCTGCAGTGTTGCAGAGCCAAAGGCCATCTGCAAAGGATGGGGCGCCTGAGGCTTGAATCTTGCCATGAGGGGACAATCCAGCCGTACACTCATTTGTTACTATCTCCTTACCCCTCAAACTTTCTTTCAATTTAGTTGCTGACTGTACAATGAGGTATAAAGGAGCCTCTCTAGACCCCGTACATCCTCACTTTGTCAATATCTACCAGGTATTGGCCATCAAGTTGATATCAAGCAGCCATTTCAGAATGTTTACCAAGTGGATGTCAGTACTCCTTGGTATGCTTCCCCCATTCATCTCCATGTGCTTGACTGGTCATGGATCCAGACGACGGACTGTATGGAACGCCAGGGCTGCCAGGGAGCAGACAAGTGGGACAAGTACGGTTCCAACACTACCAAGGGCCACGGCCACAATCGTGCTTCGCAACTCCTGAGGTTTGGGATAAGACAGGCAGATGGCACTTTGCATCACAGTCTCACCTTTCCTGCCATTTTGACCCTGAAACGAAACTGGTCCAACATCCCTTCATTGGCGCTACTTTCAGGTTGAATGGTTTCATGAAGATTAGTACATAAAAGGCCTGCAATTTGCACAAGGTAGCCCTCCAGAGCTTCATGGATAAGCAGTGAAGCTCGCAGCAAAGCACCCACTACCGCTGAAAGCAGTATGTTTGGTCACTCGGTCCTCTCCATCATGGCAATGAGCACTGCATTGACTGCAGCAGAGCGCCTCGTCAACGATTCTACTCATACCGCAGAATCTCACATAACTATCCTGCCTATCCCTATGAGTCAGAGAGACTCACTCTCCACCAGGAGTGAAGAGGGGGCCTTCCGTCTCTTTTGGGGGAATTGGACTCATCTGCAGAACCAGAATGGCTCTTGGGGCGGATATGGCTATAACGATAGCAGTGTTGGGGATAGTCTGGGCTTGAACAACATGCCTTTTGTTCTGGATGGCCCCAAACCAAGAATAATGTTTGAATACTTGGTATACTCAGACCATCAGCACAAAAAGGTCTGGAATGCAACTTCCTCTAACGGGCTGGATGCCCTACCGCCTGATGAGGAACCAAAACCTTAACCAACTGTAAGCTTGAATATCAAGTGTCTTTGAGAATGGGCTAACAGTCTTGGTCAGTGCTTTATCACCGCCACCAAGGCGGTGACTGGTATGTATTTTGTCACCATGACCACCGAATCTCCTTGGATGCACATTGAACCCACCAAGAAACCAGAGATCACAGCATCTTGCCATCGAAGGGGAAAGCCAACAGGCACACCAATAGCATATCATACCCTGTAGAAGCGATGGGGATGGGAATGGGCATCGGTATGGGGTCGGGGATGGGGACGGTCCCCATGATGGCAGGAGGCGGTTTTGGCGAAGGGTTCCCGGCGGGGATGTACTCTGTCACGGCCTAGTCAGTTGCGCATTGTCTCTCATACTTAGTATAGATATGCATCGAGCAATTTCTCATGTACACAATGATGGCACACTTGCAATCTGTTTTGGAATGGTTGAAGTGTGCACTTGTGATGACCTGTTTCTGACGGAGCAGAGGAGCTTAGGTAATAGTGAGGGCGCAATGCAGAGCTTGCTGTGGTTCTGAAAAGTAACAGATGGTGGTAGGTAAGGAATCTGAGGTGTATATGGACTGCAGACTGGGAAGCTTCTGGCTAGGCAATTTCTTCTAGTTGACCCCATTGCAGTGGAATAAGCAGCTAAAAGCAAGTTGACTCTGTCCTTCTGATGGTGATTCAATGATGTACCTCTTCTGCTTTGCGTGGTTGTGGTCTGCTCTCAACCTGATGATAGAACAACAAAACATCTCTGGGGTGTTTGTGACTTTGTGAGCTGTTGAAATTTGAATTCGCTCAGTGCTAGCTTTCGTCATTCCCATCTATTGCCTACTTCGCAACCCCATATTGGCTATTCAGAGCACGCTAGGCAGAATGACCAATCTGATGAGTCAAGAAGCCACCCTACAAAGGGCTGGATAAGCCATGTCTGAATTTGACAAGTCCTGCCATCGTCATGGTCATTATAGCATCAGCAACGCATGCAAGCCTGGCCTCTATTTCTGAGATCTGGCCAAAAAAGTTGTAGCTTTCCTACCACTAATGATGTGGCGAGAATGTCTGCATGCTGTTGCAACGTCAAATGCACTTTCGGAGCTCTACTGTTCCCCGTCAGCATGATGATATGTTGGACCGCTGATTTTTGTCCTTGTCAATTGGTCCGTGCCGACCGGTTGTGGCAGACCTATCCCTTGCCAAGGTTCTTGACTTGGTAAGTAGAAGGCGCTCCGCTTCTCAAGCCATAGCTTTTCTGTCCTTCATTGATTCATAGAGAGAATCTGATGTATGAGAATGAGATCGGAAGGATCGTTTTGGTCCCCGGAGACTCGATTTAGCCTCCGGTGAACTCGCCGATACACTGAGGAGTCAGGAGACCACCAAAACAGTTTAGAGCGTTTTGCGCATCTCCAGGTGATAGGATCAGGCCCGATCTGGCATGTACAAAACTGACGAGTCACGTTTCAGTCTAAGGTGAGTGTGAGTGCAGACAACGCAAATGCCACTAAAGCCACGGTTTGCCTCGGACATTAATCGGCGGATTAGCGCGTTACAGCAGTCCGTGCGTTGATCCGCATGGAGCCGCACTCGGCACCACGACCACCAACATCAGTATCACATGAGTATCACCCGTATGATTTGTCACAGATTGCCGCAAACTTGCTGCTCCCGCCGACTCGCTTTTCACCTCCAGCTCAGATATGCCACCCGCTCCTTCCCCATCATGCGCCAACCTTTCTCCGCCGGGTCTCGCGACAATATCGCCTGCAACTCCTTGGGTAGCGTATCTGTCAGATACACCGCAAATGTGGCCCGCGCCTTAGCCAGACTCTTGTGATTTCCGATGTAGCCGAGGCTATACTCGCAATATGGACCACCGATTGCGAGCATGGCGGAAGTCGACAGCAAGAATCTCAAGGCCAACCGACTTTGGCTTGCGGGCGGGCTGAGCCCCAGATTCACAATGGATTTTCCGGATCTCTTGGATGTACCTTTAGAGCTCCCAGTGGTATGTGCATGGTCTCGTACCTGGGAGGAAGTTTTGGCTCTGCAAAATCTGCGATTCCCAGAGCCAGTACACCCGTGTCGAAGTATATTGTGTGGTTCGTTTCCTTGTCGTCCACATGTATATCAAAGTGCAAGAAGTTCCTGGAGCCGGATATCTCGAGGAAGGTTGTGGGAAGGTACCGACTGGATGGGGATACCCGGATACATCATGTGCTATAGGCAGGGCGGTGGTCAAATCGAGCTTCTTAACGGCGTTCAAAACGGAGTTGAGGCGTTTCTGCCTGCACTCCATATCAGTGGTCATAAAGGTCTGATCAGCCATTATCTACCAAAGGGATTCCACAAATGACCATCCTCTCGTACTCTTCGAATCCGACATCCCGATAGAACGCCTTGACCGCCTCCTCGAATCCGGCTTCTGACAGGAGGAGCAGCTCCGCCTGCTGGGCGGTGTTGAGTAAGCTGAAGACGGAGAGTCGAACTTTTGGGAGCGTCCATGCTCGAGTCGCTGTTTTCGGTTGCATGAGGTGCATTGAGCATTGAGTCAGCTTACAGTCTCTTGAGAATGCTAACGCGCAAGCCGTCCAGCTTGAAAGATTAGGAGAGGAGACGGTGTGAAGAGGTCGTGAAGTGGGATCCAAGCGTTGATGTGGTCCGTGGCGGTGGCAATCAAGTATCATTGGAAGTCCAGGAGGGACGCCACGACTGATCTAAGGGCAATCTTTCGCATGTCATGGTATGTCGTATCTCGTGTCAAAACCGACCCCGCCTGTCCTATGAGACCACTCCTAGCCTTGGTCTCATCACCCATCCTTATCGTCTATCCGACCATCTTCACCCGCTCATCAACGTCAATTTTCCGCCACCCCTTGACTCCATCTTCCACCCGGCAGAATCGCCTGAATCCCCCTTTTCAAGCTGTTTGTGAGGCAGTCCGCCATGGTGTCCGCCGTAGACTTCGCGTCTTCATCTGTCTCTTCCCAGCGAACGAATTGCAACGTATGGGTGCAATCAGGTCCGCCAATGGCCAGCAAAGCCGGGGCCAGTTGCGGAAGGCGGGGAAGATCTCGGCAGTCAATCCGGGCTCATATGCCCAATCTTTTGGATAGGGGAGGATATGAAGGCGTAGTGTGAGCTGGTGCAGGTCAAGGTGCGGGCCAGAGAAGATGGGTGTGATGTCTGCCGGAGGGAGATCGGGTGCGTGGAAGTCCTTCAGAGAGTCGCCGGACATTACTCGACCTCTTGAGAGAGTAGCGATATCGCGTCCGTACCGACTGCCGCCTCGGGGCGCGGTCTGAGAATCAAGCTCATGACGGTGCCATGCGTAGCTGGGAAAAGTCGATGAGTGATTTGACATCGTAGGTTGTATGGAGAAGCCGATACGACCGGATGTGATCGAGGTCGAGAGTCTCTCTCTCCAGAATGCATGCTGTCACGTTTTTTAAGCAAGGGCGGAATTTCGGTTTGAAGCTTATAGATCGATCCCTGGAACATCTTCGAACAGGTGCTCGATGCTCGCGAAAGTGCCGGATGACAGTGATCCTGATCGCGTGGTTGTGGCGTTGCCAGATCTGCACTCTCTTCAATGCGTGAATCAAGGTACCATGCGCACTCGTCCTCCGTCAGGATCGGTGCCTCGATCAGCCGAAACATGGATCGGGACAAACATCATGGGCTTTGGCGACTTGTTGCCTGGTAGAGGTTGGTATCACGCAGAATATTTCGAGCCGAGTATGGCGATGACATCAGGGAACATGCCGAATAGGTGATCATAGCCGAATAGGCGATGGGCCAATAGCAGGGCGGTGTTGAAGTTGAGGACCTCGACAGCGTTTCGCGCAAGACGTGAAGCGGCTCTAAAGTGTACGATCAGTTTGCAGTAGGGGAATATCCATGCGCATCACTTACCAGCGGAGGGTTCGCCAGCTTATTGTGCGTTCATAGTTCTCGAAGGAGAGGCAATAATACAGAGCCTTGGTCGCTCTTCGAAGCCCTCCTTTGATAGCAGTAGGAGCTCTGCCTTCTGCTTGATGTCGAGTATCTCGAGTACCCCTAATCGGACCTCTGGTATCGCCCATGCGCCAGTCGCAGCTCTTGGCTTCATCGGATTGACAGTATTAGGTATGATATCTCTGAGTAAAGGACGTTGGCTGGTGAATCGGTCGGGCAGTGTGTGGGCGGGTCTGACAAGGTGGACATGTATCATGCATTGGTAGCAGGATAGCTATCAAGGGTTGTCAATATCACGAAGCGTTGTATTTGATCACTCACCGTCTCTTACTCACCGTCTCTTACTCACCGTCTCTTACTCACCGTCTCTTACTCACCGTCTCTTACTCACCGTCTCTTACTCAACGTCAAGGCTGATGAATGAAGCGCCAGAATTTTGCATCAGGGGAACGAAGAAAGTCAAAGCAGTGTGAGTATGTCGTGAAATGGGAGGATCTGAGCTCTGATGGTACCTGAAATGTGGCGGCTCTGCCATCAACGAGGAAGAGTTTCAGGTACTAGACACGCACTGGATCAAATGGCATGATGTGCATGTCAAGGTCCTCAGTAAGAGACACTCTCCCTGCCTGACGAATTCTCGCTGTCCCAGCTGTTTTCCATAGGTGTTCACTTAACAGCGTCTCCTCCCTTTCCAGTGTACCTCACCCGCTCATCCGCCGTCGACTTGTCCATCCCTTCACCTCATCTTCCCTGGACAGACTCGCCTGAATCCCCCTCCTCAGCCCATCCGTCAAACATCCCGCCATGGCATTCGCCAC
>JAABUY010003592.1_pt1 | contig 16929 bp, 15 predicted proteins | sample 5560271 | NCBI WGS metagenome assembly JAABUY01 (sample SAMN10711886, study PRJNA513374) | rock metagenome | isolation source: Antarctica rocks | place: Antarctica: Victoria Land, University Valley
CGCCTCGAGGGTCAGACAACGGCCGGCTCGGGAATCCCCCTCGCGATCAGCCGCCACATTTCGACCATCAGGTGTTGCAAGGCGGACTCAGTAACGGCAAAACGACAGCGTTGAACAGCCCTGCGGCCCGGGCCGGGTAACCCGGACATTGCGGATGAGGTCCGCGCCGAGTTCTTGCATGCCTGGAACTGCTACAAGAAGTACGCCTTCGGCTCCGACCAGGTGATGCCGCTCTCGGGCAAGCCGAACAACTTCTTCTACGGTGGCCGCTACTCGGTCGGGCTGTCGATCGTCGAGGCGCTGGACACGCTCTACGTCATGGGCCTCGACAACGAGCTTGTGCTCGGCTTGGATTGGATCTACGCCAACCTCCACTTCAACATCGATGACGATTTCAATGTGTTCGAAGGAATCATCCGGGTTTTAGGGGGGTTGCTGGCCGGCTACCTCGCAGTTCAGGATCAACGGCTGTTGGCGCTCGCCAAGGATCTCGCCGACCGGATCATGCCGATATTCACCAAGTCGCCGACCGGAATGCCCTACTCGGCAGTCAACCTGGCGACTGGCGCGGTTTCAGGCTCGAATGCGGTGCTGGTCGCCATTGGCACCAACATCCTTGAATTCGGCATCCTGTCGCAATTGACCGGAGATCCCAGCTACTACAACGCATCCAAGCGGGCCATGCGCGAGGTGTTCAACCGCCGGTCTTCGCTCGATCTGCTGGGCACCTCGATCAACGTCGAAAGCGGCCAGTGGGTCGACAATACCGACAACGGACCCAATCCCCCGACCGACTCGTTCTACGAGTACATGTACGGCGCGTACGCCCTGTTCGGCGACAAGGATTGCCTCTCCTGGTACCATACCCTGGACAACGCGATGACCAAAAACCTCGTTGAGTACTACAACGGCTTTCCCTGGTACAAGACGGTGGACTTCCAAACCGGCGCGGTGCTCGGCCGCGGCCAGTCGGAGTTGGCCTCGTTCTACGCCGGACTCGTCGCAGCCGGCGGCAACCTTAAACTCGGCGCCGACTACTACAAATCCTGGACCCAGGTGCTGCAACGCTACCCGGTGCTGCCGGAGGGAATCGACTACACGACGCTGAAAGCCACCGGCGTGTCAAACCAGTTCCGGCCGGAATACGTCAACTCCTCATTCAACCTGTACTGGCAAACCGGAGATGAGTTCTACGCCAAGACCGCATACCAGTATTTTACCAGCATGAGGGACAACGCCCGCACACCCGAGGGCTACACCATCATCGACGACGTCACCACCACGCCGATGAAGCAGGGTGACTTGTTCCCGGCATACGGGTTTGCCGAGAACTTCAAGTATCTGTATCTTATTTTCGCTCGCACGCACCGTTTCGACACGCACAAATTCTATCTGTCGACCGAGGGCAAGATCTTGCGTGGGCTGCGGCCAGACAAGACCCTGTCCGGCCGGTAGCCGCCGCGTCTCGGGCAAGCCGCGGCCGAGCTGGTTCGGCCATAAGCCGCGGCTCGCCTGCGCGCCTCAGTCACTTTTCCGAAAGCTGTGCAGGAACCGTGTCGGCCTTGATCGAGGCCGGAGCACCCGACGTACCACGGTGGAACCTTGCCGCATTCGCGGCGGCGGCCAGGAGTTGGCGCCAGCGTGTCGGATTCCGTACAGCCCGGTTGGCCGCAATATCCTGAGCGTCCCATGAAGGGCCATCGACAGCCCGCGTTTTAACCCTAAGCTGGTTCCAACAAAGCAGAGGGTGAGGGACGCGCATGGGTTTTCTTCGGGATGCGGTTGGTGCGGTCGCGCTCGCCGTTGGACTGGCGGCGGCTGGCGGCGTCACCGCCGCGCACGCTCAGGGCTGGGACATCGCCAAAGCCGCAGCGCCCTACAAGGGCACCCAGCTGCACATGATCTTCCTCGACCGGCCCGGCTACCGGGCAATCATCAAGCTGCTGCCGGAGTTCGAGAAGCAGACCGGCATCAAGGTCAACTACGAGATCGTCCCGTACGAGAACACCCGCGAGAAGGAGGTGCTGAACTTCAACAGCCAGGGCGACCTGTCGGTGGCGCTCGTCGACCTGGTGTGGATCGGCGAATACGCCGAGAACGGCTGGATTCAGCCAATCGGCAAGTTCGCCTCGGACCCGTCGATCACCGACCCGAACCTCAACCTCAAGGGCTTCTTCCCGCTGCTGCTCACCGCGTTCGGCACCTGGGGCGGCGAGACCTACGGCCTGCCGTTCGACAACTACTCCGGCCTGCTGTACTACAACAAATGCACGCTCAAGGACGCCGGCTTCGACAAGCCGCCGGGCACCTGGGACGAGCTGATGAACACCTACGCGCCCAAGCTCACCAACCCCGACAAGAAGCAGTTCGGCTACGCGCTGCAGTCGCTGCGTGGCGAGACCCAGTCCGCCGACAGCTTCATGCGTTTCCTGTGGCCGTTCGGCGGCTCGCTGCTCGACAAGAGCTTCCATTCCAACCTGCTGAGCAAGGGTAGCCAAGAGGGGCTGAACGACCGGCAGAAGCTGATGCAGGACATGCCGAAGGGCATCGTCAGCTGGGACCATGCCGAGGCGGTCAACGCCTTCGGGCAGGGCCAGGTCGCGATGATCACCGAATGGTCCGCCTTCTACCCGACGCTGACCGACCCCAAGACCTCCAAGCTCGGCGACTGCTTGGCGGTGGCGCCGGAGCCGGCCGGACCGGCGGGACGGTTGCCGGCGCTGGGCGGCTTCTCGCTCGCGGTCGCCTCGCAGGCGCCGGAGAAGGAGCAGAAGGCGGCCTGGATCTTCATCCAGTGGGCGACCTCCGAGGCCATCGCGAAACCGTACGTGCAGGCCGGCGGCGTGTCGGGCCGGATGGCCGTCTACCAGGACCCGGAAATCAGGTCGACCTACAAGTTCGTCGAGCCGATGGTGGCGTCCTGGCAGAACGGCGTGGCGGAGTTCCGCCCGCGCTTCCCGGCGTGGCCCGCCATCTCCGAGATCGTCGCCGAGTTCGGCTCGAAGATGATGCTGGGGCAGGTCTCGGTCGAGGGCGGCTCCAAGGAGATCGGCGCCCGCATGGAGGCCGTGCTGCAGAAGGAAGGCTACTACGACGGCAAGAAGAAGCTGCTGCAGTAGCCGTCCCGCCCAGCGCAGGCACCGGGCCGTTGGCTCCGCACGATCTTACCGGCGCGCTCGCCGCCAGGCGCCGCAGCAGGCCCAATCTGGGCTACGGCCGCTTCACGCCGCTGTGGTTCCTGGCGCCGGCGGTGCTGGCGCTGCTGGCCATCGGCATCTACCCGACGCTGTTCGCGCTGGTCACCTCGCTGCGGCAATACAACCTGACGCGGACCCGCGACGGCTTTCCGTTCGTGGGGCTCGCCAACTACGTCCAGGCGCTGACCGACCCGACCTTCTGGCAGACGCTCGGCCGTACCGGCGCTTTCTTTTGCGTCGTGATGCCGGCCGAAATCGCGCTCGGCCTGGGCGTGGCGCTGCTGCTGCACCGTCCCGGGCTCGGCTTCCTGCGGGCGCTGGCGCGGGTGTCGCTGGTGATCCCGCTGGCCACCACGTACGCGGTGGTGGGCTTGCTCGGGCGGCTGATCTTCAACCGCGACTTCGGCGTGGCCAACAGCTTCATCGGCCTGTTCGGCTTCGCCCCGTTCGACTGGCTGGGCGACGTCGACGGGGCGTTCGCGGCGATCTCGATCCTCGACATCTGGCAGTGGACGCCGTTCTGCGCGCTGATCTTCCTGTCGGGCCTGTCGATGGTGCCGGTCGACATCGAGGAGGCGGCGCGGCTCGAGACCAGCCGGAAATGGCCGCTGCTCACCCTGGTGCAGCTGCCTTACCTGCTGCCGGGCCTGACGGCGATGCTGATCCTGCGCTCGGCCGACGTGCTGAAGCTGTTCGACGTGGTGTTCACCATGACCCGCGGCGGTCCGGGCGCCGCCACCGAGCTGATCTCGATCTACATCCAGCGCGTCGGCTTCCGGGTGTTCGACCTCGGACTCGCCTCGGCGCAGGCGATCCTGCTGCTGGTCATCACGGTCGTGCTGGCGCGGCTCTACATCAAGTTCTTCTATCGGGAGATCGACTGATGCCTTCACGCGGCTTCGGTCGCGCGCTGCATGCGTTCGGCTTGCTGGCGACGTTCGCCGCGACCATCTTCCCGTTCTACTGGATGGTGTCGTCGTCGTTCAAGACGCAGACCGACCTGCTCGCGGCGCCCCCGGTCTGGATGTTCCACCCGACGCTCGCGAATTACGCCGAGGTGTTCGCCGACCAGAAGGTGGTCGACGCGGTGTTCAACTCGCTCATCGTGGCGCTGGCGAGCACGGCGCTGTCGCTCGCCCTGGGCGCTCCGGCGGCGTTCGCGCTGGCGCGCTACGAGTTCCGCGGCAAGTCCGATTTGTGGTTCTGGTTCATCTCGAACCGCTTCGTGAGCCCAATCGTGCTGGCGCTGCCGATCTACATCCTGGCGCGCAACCTGGGCCTGCTCGACACGCATCTGGTGCTGATCCTGGTCTACGTCACCTTCATCCTGCCGATCGTGGTGTGGATCGCGACCGACCAGTTCCGCTCGATCCCGCGCGACCTGGAGGAGGCGGCGCGGCTGGAGGGCGCCAGCCAGTTCGCCATCTTCTGGCGCGTCTACCTGCCGCTGGGCCTGCCGGGCATCGCGGTGTCGGCGATCTTCGGCTTCATCTTCTCATGGAACGAGCTGCTGTACGCGCTGGTGCTGACGCGCCGGGACGTGCAGACGGCGCCGGTGGTGGCGACCAGCTTCATGTCCGGCTACGAGCTGCCATGGGGCAAGATCATGGCGACCGGCACGGTCATCGTGCTGCCGGTGACCATCTTCGCGTTGCTGGTGTCGCGCCACATGGTCAGGGGACTTACGATGGGCGCCACGAAATGAGCTATCTTCGGCTGGAGAACGTGGAGAAGCGTTTCGGCGCCAGCACCGTCATCCGCGGCGTCAGCCTCACCGCCGAGCAGGGCGAGTTCGTGGTGTTCGTGGGTCCCTCAGGCTGCGGCAAGTCCACCTTGCTCCGCATGATCGCGGGCCTGGAAGAGGTGTCCGCCGGCGAGGTGTTCATCGACGGCGTGCGCGTGACGGATGCCGAGCCGGCTGGGCGCAAGGTTTCGATGGTGTTCCAGAGCTACGCGCTGTTTCCGCACATGAGCGTGCGCGACAACATCGGTTTCGGCCTCAAGGTGTCAAAAGTGCCCAAGGCCGAGATCGCCAAGCAGGTCGCCGAGGCTGCGCGCATCCTGCAGATGGAATCGCTGCTCGACCGCCGGCCGAAGCACCTGTCGGGCGGCCAGCGGCAGCGCGTGGCGATCGGGCGGGCTATCGTGCGCCATCCAAAGGTGTTCCTGTTCGACGAGCCGCTGTCCAACCTCGACGCCGAACTGCGGGCGCAGATGCGCGTCGAGATCGCGCGGCTGCACCGCAACCTCGGCGTCACGATGGTCTACGTGACGCATGACCAGGTGGAGGCGATGACGCTCGCCGACCGCATCGTGGTGCTGCGTGCCGGCGCTGTCGAGCAGATCGGCTCGCCGCAGGAGTTGTACGACCGTCCCGCCAACATGTTCGTCGCGGGCTTCATCGGATCGCCGAAGATGAACTTCATCGCCACCAAGGCCATGCGCTCCGACGCCGCCGGCCTGGAGCTGGCCCATGCCGCGTTCGAGGCGCCGCTGCGCGTGGAGCGGGCGCAGGCGGGCACGGCCGTCGGGCAGGAGGTGACCCTCGGACTGCGGCCGGAGGACCTCACGCTGGAGGCCGGGCGGAACGGCATCGGGTTGGTGGCCGACCTCACCGAGAGCCTTGGCGGGACCACGCTGATCCACGCGCAGACGCCGGCGGGCGAGACGATGCTGCTGCAGGCGCCGGGGCGGGTGACGCTGGCCAAGGGCGAGCGGTTCCGGGTCGGCTTCGACGCGAGCCGGGCCTACGTGTTCGACAAGGCGGGGCTGGCGCTGTGACGGCGGCTCCCGAGCAAGGGGGATCGATGGGTTTTCGGGGGCGGTCGGTCCTGGTCACCGGCGCGGGCAAGGGAATTGGCCGGGCCACCGCGAAGCTGCTCGCCGCCAGCGGGGCAAGCGTCGTCGCGATCAGCCGATCCGCCGCGGACCTTGCCACCTTACGCGATGAGATCGGCTGCCGGGTGATCGCGGTCGATCTCGTCGACGCCGAGCGCGCCCGCGCCGCCGCCCGCGAGGCGATGCCGGTCGATCTCCTGGTCAACTGCGCCGGCACGACGGAACTCGGCCCCTTTCTGGAGCTTGAAGTCGAGACCTTCGACGCCATCATGGCGGTCAATTGCCGTGCGCCGATGATCGTGGCGCAGGAGTACGCCCGCGGCGTGCTGGAGCGGGGCGGGACCGGCGCCATCGTCAACGTGTCGAGTATCTCCTCGTTCATCGGCTTCGCGGACCACGCGGCGTATTGCGCCTCGAAGGGCGCGCTCGACGGCCTTACCCGGGTGATGGCGAACGAGCTGGGCCGCCGCGGCATCCGGGTGAACGGGGTGCATCCGGTGGTGACGCTGACGCCGATGGCCGAGAAGGCCTGGAGCGACCCGGCCAAGTCCGGTCCCATGCTGGCGCGCATCCCGCTGGGCCGTTTCGTTCAGCCGGAAGAGGTCGCGGCGGTGATCGCCTACCTGCTGTCGGACGCGGCGGCCATGGTCAACGGCATCGACATGCCGGTCGATGGCGGCTTCCTGATCAATTAAAACCGATGCCGCAGCGGGCGGCACGCACCATATCTGATCCATGCCGATCCTGCTGCTGCTCTTCATTGTCGTCGCCATCGCAACCACCGGGCTCGACGTGGCGCTGCGCGCGCGACAGGCCGCCCTCGTCGCGCGCCATCGCGGCACGGTGCCGACGGCTTTTGCCGACGCCGTCAGCCTGGCGGACCACCAGCGCGCCGCCGACTACGAACGGGCGCGGCTTCGCCTCGGCGCAGCCGCCTCGGTGTTCGGCCTGCTTGTGGCGCTGGGCTGGGCCTGCTTCGGCTATGATGCCCTCTACGCCGGAATAGCCAGGATCGTGCCCACCGGCCTGTCCCGCAGCGTGCTGTTCCTGCTCGCCGTCGGCGCCGTGTCGAAGCTGATCACCCTGCCGTTCGGCATTCTACGTACCTTCGGGCTGGAGCAGCGCTTCGGCTTCAACCGCACCCGCCCCGGCGCGTTCGCGGTCGATCAGCTGAAGGGCGCCGCCTTGTCGCTGGCGGTCGGCGTGCCGCTGCTCTACGGCCTGATGTGGCTGATGGACCAGCCAGGCCCGTGGTGGGCGTGGGCGTGGCTCGGCCTGGTGATCCTCATGTTGGCGACGATGGACGCCTACCCTCGCTGGATCGCGCCCCTGTTCAACCGGTTCACGCCGCTCGAAGGCCCGCTTCGCACCCGGGTCGAGGACCTGCTGCAACGCTGCGGGTTCAGGGCCTCCGGCCTGTTCGTCATGGACGCCTCACGCCGCTCGACGCATGGCAACGCCTACTTCTCCGGCCTTGGCCGCAGCAAGCGCATCGTGCTGTTCGACACGCTGGTCGCCGGCAACAGCGAGGCCGAGCTGGAGGCGGTGCTCGCGCACGAGCTGGGCCACTTCAAGCTGAACCACATCCTGCTCGGCCTGTTGCAGACGGCCGTGATCCTGCTGTTGGCGTTGTTCGCGATCGGCTTCCTGGCCAGGCAGCCCTGGCTGCTGCCCGGCTTCGGCATCGCGCATCAGGACCACGCCTTGGCGCTGGTCGTGTGCGTGCTGATCGTGGAGATGGCCGGGCCGGCGCTCGGCGTCGCGAGCAACTGGGTCAGCCGCCGTCACGAGTACCAGGCCGACGATTTCGCCCGCCGCATGGTCGGAGCCGAGCCGATGGTGTCCGCATTGGTGCGGCTGTCCCGGGACAATGCCAGCACCCTGACCACGGACCCGCTCTACGCCCTGGTCAACTTCAGCCACCCGCCGGTGCCGCTGCGCGTGCAGCGGCTCCAGAGCCGCGAAGACCGTATGCCGGTCAACTGACGAAGCGAGCGCCTCGCGCTGAGAAAGGTGAAATAGACGCATCAACTGTTTAAAAAACGTGCCAAACCAGTTTGCACGTCGTTCAAAGCTCTCGCAACGGTTGGAAAGATGGTCGCAGGGGCCTTCGCAAGGTCACTCAGGACAGGGACCTGATCGGGAGTGAACCCGTGCATGACCGCCAACGGATCGTTCGTCGCTGTTTCATGTAGTTTTCAACAAAGCCGCCCGTCGTTGGTAGGGACGGATTGATATCGCCCATGATTTTTCTCCCCGATTGCTCACGTAGCACTTACCCAGTCACCGTAGGCCAGGCACTGCCCGGCCGCCGCGTTTGTCGCGCCGGCGGGCGTTGAGCGATCGTAGGTCGAGGCAACCTTTCCGATCGAGTGATGCCGCCATGCCGGCGACCGCCGAATCGATTCGAGTGACCCACGAATTTCTGGTCTGCCGGGCGTGGACGCTGTGGCGCCGTCGCCATCCGCCTCAGGCAACCGAGCTCACGACGCCGGCGCTCCCACCGGACCTCGGCGCACCCATCCGGAACCGCCTCGCCAATAGGCTCGCCTGGCGCGTGCGCCTTTATGAGATCAGCACGATCGCCGCGACATGTGGTCAAAGATGGACGTGCAGCTCGAGGCGGAGGAGGGCAAGGTCCTCGAACCAATGCACTTGCCCATCGCCGCCGCCGCGCGTCAGCATTTCGATGTGACGGGGCTGTGTGACGGGGCTGTGCGAACTCACTCGTGCATTCCCGACCGACCCGGAGCGTTCGAGGATTGCCGAAAACGAAAGCGGCTGGACCGGCGGCGGCTCGGGCTTGGGCGCGACAATCCGCATGACGGCGACACAAACGTTTTACGCCATGCCGCACCAAGCGCATCTCTGCGCCGACCGAGCCAAAACGCTGCTGCATCCTTGCTGAGCTACACCGACCGGGCGCGACTGCGGCAAGGCGTCATTCTCGGCGTGCTGTGCGGTGCCGTTGTCGGGCTGTTCGCCACGTTCCTCAGCGGCATGGAAGGCACGGGCAACGTTGGCGCCGCTGCGCTGGCGTTGCTCGCAGGCTATAACGTGGACGGCGTGTTTCGCTTTCTCGACGAACTCTCGGATCGGCTGTTCCAGCCGGCTGCTCCGGTCAAGCCAGGCTGAGCCTCACCAAGCGTCACGGTTGGCGACTTGAACGCGGAAAATCGGCTTCCGGCGCTCGGCCTCCTCCTGTTCAAAGGTTTGTGCAGTCTTCTCCGGATCGTAATCGCGCCACAGCCAGCTTAACGCTTCCGGCAGGTCCATCGCTTCCTGCGCTTCTGAATGCCCGGCCGTTCCAAATCGGAAATGGAAGTCGTAGCCGCGTGTCTTTAGCGCGTTGGCCATTTGAAGGTTGTTCAGCGGCCAGCTGCCGGCGACGTACAGGTCGGCACGACCGTCTGGGCCCACTTCGATGTCGTTCATGCCGTCGGACATCCAGACCCGGATATTGCGCTTTTCGTCGCGTCGAACACGATTTGATAGGATGTACCCGCCGTCGATATTCTGCTCCGGGTACCACTGCATGCCGGTGAAGGTGCCGATCGTGGAATGCACCCTGCTGAATCGGTCGGGGTGGAACCAGGCGAGACTGAAGGAGCAGATGCCACCGGAGGACAAACCACCGGCCCCGCGCGAGTAGCCATCCTCCCGCAGCTTGATGCTCCGGTGAACTTCGGGCAGCACCTCTTGCAGAATGTAGTCGCCGTAACGGCCTGATACGCTGTCGTATTGCAGGCTACGCATGACGTTGTCCTGCGGCTCGTCTTTATAGCGCAACGGCCGCGTTTCGCCGCCCGTGCCCGGCGCTATCAGCAGATGCACCATCGGCGGAATCCGTTTCAAGTAAACGAGATTGTCCGTAACCGTCTTCAGGCGGGTGCCGTTCGCATCGCTGGCGCCGATGTGACGCGGCCCGTCCTGCCACACCATGATCGGCGCGCCGCGCGCGGTGTCCACGCCTGCATTCACATAGAGCCAGTACTTCGCCTGCGCGCCTCCGTAGATACGGCTGGTTACCGTGCGCGCCTCGCTCAACGTGCCACTCGGCGCTCCCGCGATGGGATAACTGAGCGGGGTATAGGCTGCGACGTCATTGGTGCCGACGTTCTTGCCGCCTGAAAGAAACGTGTACCTGTGGGTCGTCCCAAGACGGAGGTTTCTTTCCAGCCGGTACCAGTAGTTGCTTCCAGGCGCGCGTTGCATGGGCTGCTCAGGCCGCCCGTCGATGACGAGGGAGGCCGGTTGGTCCGATAGCATCACGAACAGAAAATCCTGGCCCCAAACAACGGTCGAGTCCTGCGTCGGGAATGGTCCCCACGCAGCGGCGCCCGGCATGGAGCCGTTGACCGATGGGGGCTTGTCCCGCAAGAACGCGATGGCCCCGCCGAGAGCCTTCTGTTGAGGCAGGACGCTGTCGATCATGCCGGCCAATTGAGGAGAGTTGACCTTTGCGGCCTCGATCAACGCTTGGCGCGGGTCCATGACGACGGTTGGCGACGAGGAGTGCGACGGCTGACCTTCAGCGGCTGCCGCTTTGACTTCACCTGCAGTTGCGGCCAGCAACCCGGCAGCGGATAGGCTCATAGCGTTGCGTCGAGATACCTGTTCCATGGTCATCTCTTCCTCCCTGGTTTTCTTCTTTTCGCGTTGGCCGGCTGGGTCGTCCGCGCTGAAACGATACGTCGGATCACGCCGCAGACACAACGGACATCCCCTCGACGCTGCGGTCGAGGAGCCTCGAATGGAAGCTTGAAGGCCAGCCATCCGCCGACGTCGGACGCTGATAGCCCCTTGCGCTCGAATTCGAGCGGTGGTCAGAGAGCGCCGCAGCAACCCGGATCACGTCTCATGAGCGACACCCTCAACCCCGGCCCCTCCGAAGCCACGCGCCGCCCCGGCGCGTCCCGCCCGAAAGTGCCTCCATTCGCGCGCTACAAAGGCACCTCGGCTTGGCGGAAGGATCGCCGGCGCGTGCGCGCATACGCCCGGTTTCTCGCCGAGGCAAACCGCAACAAGCAAGCCTCGGGACAACCAAGCGCCTGACGTTCTCGTGGCAATCGCTCCCGCGGCCTACAAGCGGGGTAGGGTTGTCCCTGGATCGACCGCCGTTAGGCTGCGAAGCCCATGCGCGAACGCTGCTCAGGTCGCGCAGGATCTCTCGCGCCGCGTTGTAGCCGGGGATGCCGGACACCGCGCCGCCCGGGTGGGTCGATGCGCCGCAAACGTACAGGTCTTGCAGCGGCGTACGGTAATCGGCGTAGTGCGTGGCTGGACGCTTGAAGAACAACTGGTCGGACAACAGTTCGCCGTGGAAGATACGGCCCTGCGGCAGGCTGACGATACGTTCGATGTCTTCGGGTACCAGCAATTGCTCGGCGATGATGTCGTTCGAGAAACCCGGCGCGTAGCGTCCCAGGGCGTCGAGCGCGGCTTTGCGGAATTTCGGCTTCTCCACGGACCAGTCGCCGTCGCGTAGCTTATAGGGCGCGTGGCCGCCGAACAGGTTGACGATGTGCTTGCCGGGCGGCGCCAGCGTATGGTCCACGATGGTCGGCGCCACCGGGTTATAAATGGAGCCGACGAGAACCAGCCATCTTTCGCATCGTCGTAGGCGCGCTCCAGGTAGTCCACGGCGATGATAAGCGGCGAAGCGTATTCGTCGTCAGCATGTCCATGACGCGGAACGCCTGGTTGCCGAAACGCCGGTTGCGCCACAGGAAGCTGGAGACCTGTTGCGCCGTTCGCAAGTCGCGCTTCGTAGGGTCGAACGGCGTCTCCCAGAGCAGCTTGCGAAACACGTTCGCGGTTTCTGTCAGGTAGCGGTCGAATTCCGGGTAGAGGTCGGCGTCGTGGCGGTTGAAGCGGGCGAAACTCGCCTGGGTGCGGGCAACGTTGTCGGAGAACACGATGTAATCGTCGCCATCCAACGGCGAGGGCATGTCCGAGCACGGCATGATCTCAAGCCCGTGCCGCTTCAGCTCCAGGTCCGCGATGATGCGCGGATGCAGGGTGCTCATCAGATAGGAGAAGATCGAGGCGCGGAAGCCCGGGGCGATCTCCTCCGTCACCGCGGCCCCGCCAACCACGTCGCGGCGCTCCAGCACCAGCGGCTTCAGTCCCTGGCGCGCCAGGTAGGCGGCGCAGACCAACCCGTTATGGCCGCCGCCGACGATGATCGCGTCACGGCTGGCCGTCGAGCGAGGCCGCGACCATGTTCTGGAACGCGCGCGCCGCGTGCTCGTGGCACGGCGAGAGCGGGCCGCGGTCGTAGGTCCCGGCGTTGAGGTTGCGCTGCACGCCCAGCAGCATTTCGAGATCCTCGGTTACGATCCGCGCCGACCATTCCATCGAGCGCGTGTTCTCCTCGGCCCGCTCCGGCGGGACGTCGGCGAAGCGGTACCAGTTGACGTGGCGCAGGCGGCCCGCGCCGAGCGGCTTGACGGTGGCGATCGAGCTGCCCCAGTTGTACAAGTTCAGCATCAGGAACGGAAAGCGGTAGAAATACAGCCCCCGCGTCAGGCCGCCCTCGCGCTTCGGCGCGTGCAGGTGGAAGAAGCCGTCGTCGCCATGCACGTCGATGGCGTACCGCTTCAGGCCCATGGCCTCGCACAGGCCGGGATGCATCATGCGGCAGTGGCAGCATTCCAGGTAGTTCTCGCCGTAGGCTTTCCAATCGACGGCGACCTCGCGCTCCTTGGACGCGAAATGCCGCTGGCCCTCAAGGTCGTAATCGGCTGCCATGTCGTCGATCGGGCCAAGCCAGCGGCGCAGATCGACGCCGTCGCGGTCGAAGCGCACGAACACCAGGCCGCGCCATTCATCGACGTCGATTTCGCGCAAGCCCCATTCGCCAGGATCGAACGCCTGCTCGCCGCCGAAATGGTGGCCTTGATCAGCCTGCCGTCGCGGCCGTAGGCCCAGGCGTGGTACGGGCAGGTGACGACCCGGCCGCAGCTGCCGTCGCCGCCCGGCAGCAGTTCGGCGGCGCGATGGCGGCACATGTTGTGAAAGCCGCGCCGCTTCCCGTCATCGCCGCGGATGGCGAAGACCGGGTAGCCGGCCGAGATGCCGCTGACGAAATCGCCCGGCTACGCCACCTGCGCCGACCAGGCGAACAGCGACCAGTTGCGGGCGAAAATCTCCCGCCGTTACCGGTCGTAGTGCGCCGGGTCGCGATACATCGCCGCCGGAAGGGTCCAGTCGAAGTTTGCCAGCGCGCTCACTGCAGCCCCCAACTCACGCCGGCCATCCCGCCAAGCGTTGCAAACAGGCCACCACGCCGGGCGCACCAGGTCACGAGCTGCGGCGCTGCATTGAATTCGGCCGGGCCGGGCGCTCCTTTGACGTGAGGCGTGGAATGCCGTTCGATCCGCCCTCACGTCCGAAGCCGATCCGCAGGCGGGTGACAAGGCCATGTCGACGCCCCGGTTATGCGTCGCGTTATGCGTCAGGGGCGGTTTCCAGTATCGCCTGCACGCGGGCGGCGAACGTCTCCAGCGCGAACGGCTTGCCGATCACCTGCATCCTCGGCGCGAGCTGCTGTTCGAGCACGCTGCCGGAAAAGCCGGTGATGAACAGCACGGGCAGCACAGGCCTGCGCTCGCGCGCCGCTTCGGCGACCTGCCGCCCGTTCAGCCCCCCTGGCAGGCCTACGTCCGTCACCAGGACATCCACCCGCGCCTCCGAGCGCAGCAGCCGTAGCGCCGCGGACCCGTCCTCCGCCTCCAGCACCACGTAGCCCAGCTCGCGCAGCTGCTCGGCGGCCAGGGCGCGCACGACGGCCTCGTCCTCGACCAGCAGCACCACCTCGCCCCTGCCGACGCCGCCCGGCTCGGCCGGCGGCGTCGACGGCTCCTCGCGCGCGCCCCCCGACTCGTGCCGCGGCAGGTACAGCCAAACGGTGGTGCCTTGGTCCGGAGCGCTTTCAAGACGCACGATGCCCTTCGACTGCTGCACGAACCCATAGAGCTGGGAAAGGCCCAGGCCGGTTCCTTGGCCAAGCGGCTTGGTCGTGAAGAATGGATCGAAGGCGAGCGCCTTGGTGGCGTCGTCCATGCCCGAGCCGGTGTCGGTGACGGAAACCTCCACGTAGTCTCCCGGCCTGGCGTCGCCTTGGCCGGCGATGTCCGCCTCGTCCAGGCGCACGTCGCGGGTGCCGATGGTGAGCTTGCCGCCGCCGGGCATGGCGTCCCGCGCATTGATGACAAGGTTCAGCAAAGCGCTTTCAAGCTGGTTGGGGTCGCACAGTACGGCCCAGTCGCCATCGCGCAGGGGCATCTCGACCTGCACCTCGGACCCCACCGTGCGCTGGACCAGATCGGCCAGGCCTGCGACCAGGGTGTCGACCACCACCGGCTTGGGTTGCAGCGTCTGGCGACGCGCGAAGGCGAGCAGCCGGTTGGTCAGCGCCGCGGCGCGCTCCACCGTCTTGCGGGCGGCGTCCACGAAGCGGGCCGCCTCGTCCACGCGCCCCTGCTCGATCCGGCGGTGCATCAGCTCCAGGCTGGCGCTGATCGCCTGCAGCATGTTGTTGAAGTCATGCGCGATGCCGCCGGTCAGCTGGCCGATCGCCTCCATCTTGTGCGACTGCCGGAACGCCTCCTCGACCCGGTTGCGTTGCGCGGCCTCGATCCGCAGCTTCTCTTGCGCATCGGCCAGTTCGCGGGTGCGTGCGGCAAGGCTGTCGAGTTCGACCGTGACGTCGAACTGGCTGGCGAAGAAGTAGGAGATGGCGCCGTCCTCGTCGCCTACCGGGGCGATGAGCAGCCGGTTCCAAAACAGCGATCCGTCCTTGCGGTGGTTCTGGATGTCGATTTCGATCGGCTCGGTCGCGGCGATTGCCGCGCGAATGCGCGCGACGGCCTTCGGGTCGCTTTCGGGTCCCTGCAGGAAGCGGCAGTTGCGGCCGACGCTCTCCTCGCGCGAGTAGCCGGTGAGGCGGCAGAAGGCGTCGTTGGCGAAGACGATGGGGTTGTCGTCTTGCCGAGGGTTGGTGATGATCATCGACATGCGCGTCGCCCGCACCGCAGCGGCGAACGGGTCGCTGCCGTCGTCGAGACCGACGATCTCGGCGCCGATCCGCGCGGCGTTGCGGCGCATGTCTTCCGGGGTGGGGTGCTGCGGCGGCCGTCCGCCGGCGGGCACGTCAATCTTGGCCAAGGTGCCGCTCCTTTCCGCCAGGTTCAGGTCTGCCGATTCATAGTCTGCCGGTTAAGCTGCTTAAGACGCTTTGGGGGTTCCCAAAAGCTTCTTTTCGCCGACCTGAGCCGGACCGCATGCGCCGCCAGCGTCCACAGTCGATCCGGCCTTAGCTGTTCTGTCTTCGTTCGAAGTCAATCCGTTGCGTCCACATGGCGATCCGTCACTCGACAACCAGCACCAGCGGACGCGAAGCGTCGTCCTGCAGCGGCAGGCGAATCTGGAAGCGGCGACGCCCTGGGACCATGGGCCAGTACAGCGGCGCCGCGGGACTGGCCACGGCGACGGGATGGCCATCGGCCAGCCACACCACCTGCGTCGCGAGAGTGGCGCGCGCCACACGCTCCGGCGGGATGAGCGGCCAATAGCCGTATTCCACCTGCCGCCCGCCGCCAGCCCGCATGGCCGGCCTGGGTGATGAACGTGCCGTGCGCGTCGGTCACAACGGCGGTGGGCGCAAGCGTCGAGAGATGCGGTATCATGTAGCAAGCACACCTAACCGATAAAGTCCTTGACACTTGCTTTTACGTAAGACTAAGCATACAACCTGGGCCGCTTGCACCAGAGAGGTATGTCATGCCTGAAGAACATCATAAGCGCGGTGGGCGTGTTCGGGCCGAACGCCTTACGCCGGAACGCAGGTCTGAGATTGCCCGGCAGGGCGGCTTGGCCCGACGCATAGATGATGACCTTCCTCGGGCTTTGGACGAGGGCATCCTGCACCTGGGCGGCATCGAAATTCCGTGCGCTGTCTTGGATACGAAACAGCGCGTTCTGACCCAAAGCGGCGTCATGCAGGCATTAGGGCGCGCACGCCAAGCCAAAGGGCGGCATTATTATACGGGTGACGTCAACTTGCCCGCATTCCTCACGGCGCAGAACCTAAAACCGTTTATTCCCAGCGAGTTATACGTGACGTCTAGTCAGATTGAGTTTAGGCGGATATCTGGCGGAAAAGCGTTTGGCTATCCTGCGGAGTTGCTGCCTAAAGTCTGCGGCGTGTTTGACGACGCCGATCTGGCGGGCGCTCTTACCCCAGCGCAAAAGCATATAGCAGCACGGTCGCGTGCACTGCTGCGCGGCCTTGCCGAGAATGGCATCATTGGCCTTGTTGATGAAGCGACCGGCTACACTAAGAAGCGTGACAAGGACGAGTTACAGGCCATCCTCTCGGCATACCTGTCACCAACACTGTTGCCGTGGGCAGAGCGGTTCCCAACGGATTTCTTCAAAGAAATGTTTCGCGTCTGGGGATGGCCATGGCCGGCGTCGGGAATGGCCTATAAGGGGCCTCTTGGTCCGCGATACGCTGGCAAGCTGATTAAGCAGGTCATCTACGGCAATGTGCCGCCTAGTGTTCTTGAAGAGTTGGAAGCCAGAAACCCGCCCAACGAAAAGTGGCAGCGCAAGAATCGGATCGGGCAAAATCTTACCGAGAGCGTTGGACACCCTCTTATAGATAAACTTGTTTCCTCAGTTGGGACGTTGTTTACCATCTCCGATAACAAAGAAGAGTTCTGGCGACATTACCATCGCCGCTACCCCAAAGTAGGCGATCAGCCTCACCATCCATCAGTTTAGCAGGCACTCCCAGAGCTTTGGCAATGGCAGGGCTCGGAGCATAAGTCTGAGAGCTTTGCGCAGTCCTCGGGTGAACCAGGAAAGCTTGCTCCTGGCGAGCTTT
>JAABUY010003593.1_pt1 | contig 16928 bp, 21 predicted proteins | sample 5560271 | NCBI WGS metagenome assembly JAABUY01 (sample SAMN10711886, study PRJNA513374) | rock metagenome | isolation source: Antarctica rocks | place: Antarctica: Victoria Land, University Valley
TTGATTCTCGTAATAGTGACTTACTTCTTATAGTCAATTATAAATTCGACGATGATAAGAAAACACTGTCGAGTATAATCATTTGCACAGCGAACGTGAAACTCTCTTCTAGTTAATTTCTCAAGTGTTAAAGAACGAGAACGTTAGCAAGAAAAACTCTTCATTCGATTGAACAGTTTAAACTTACGTTTTAATATTATCTTCAGTAAGCAATAATATAACTTACGTTTCAGATCTTCATTTGCATATTTAGTTGAAGAAATAAACTTTAATAGTATAACACTAGATCTATTTTGCTTTCGTTGAGTTGCTCGATTCAGATTATCAACGATAATATATATAGATCATGCGAATTTATTCTCATGATGTTGAATTAACATGATTTTATCTGTAACTAACAATACTGAAACTATAGTGTCATCTTCAAAGATCAGTGCTTGCGTATCTTATCATCAAATATCGATGTGCATTTTCGTGTACATTCGATTTTCACTGACGTTGTATACTTTGATTGATGCATATTTCAGATTACTTGCAAATGAATGATGTCTCAAGAGAAATTTCAAGACGTTTATCACGTTTCTGTACTGAATCTTGAATATATCTGTTTCGATCTTTGAGTTCATCGATGAGATCTTCAAAAATGTTTCAAATCAACTATCATTAAATATTTCGTGAGATATATTGTGTAGAATGCTTCTAAATTGATCTGCATTCTTGAAGATACAATCAGCATGATGAGTTTTCTGAAACGAGATCTTGAAGTATTGATTAATATCTTCGCTACTGACTTTCGCGTTCAGAAATCACTGTGCAAGAGAAAAATCTTTCTCATTCAAAAAGAAAAGTCACTCTGATTGAAGACTGTCATCTAAAGATGATCATGAATCTTGCTCAAGTTTACTGTAGTTCGAAATGATTTTTATGAGTCTGATATATTGTTCTAGCGATTCATTGATGCTTCGTCTCTTTGTATCATTCATCTCATCATAATTGTCTACTTTGATGAATGAGAAAGTACATGATGAATTGATAAATCTTTTAAGATCAAGTGATATTCATGCAATTGAATTTCAAAAATGCTTCTGATTGTCTGAAGCTTCTACGTTTTCTTCTGTACTTTGCTCGAAGTTAAAGACATCAGTATTGTTTATCATGATTGTTTCATGTCATAAATCAGTCTGAGAGTATTTGCATGTGTTTGTATACTCATTGATTGCTGAGTTCTCTTTTCTTAAATATTTCTCGAAGAACTGCATATCATTTCGCAGCATCGAGCAGTGATTAAAGTGATATATCAGATCTTGTGTGATTCTCAATATCATTTCACATGCATGACAGTTTCGCTTCATGCTTGAAGCTGATTTCAATGAAGTAGATTGTAATGAGAAAGACAACAAAGAGTACTGATTGACGCGTTTGACAAATTGTATCACGCTGTCACTATTTCTAATCAGAATCTCTGTCGATACAAGTACGTTGAACTAGAAAATGTCAGAATAGCATGCAATACAAAGAATAGAATGATCAGAAATTAATGAGATCTGATATAGCAGTAGAAGCGATAACTCTTGTTTTACTTCTGATCAAGCAATTTGTTCTTTTTTACTCGAAGCTCTTTGATGAAAGCAAATTTTCCTGAATTACAGCGAGTTTAAGATAAATTATCGTAAATTTAAAATGCTTTGCACATCTCAATATTTACATTGAAATTTGTGAGTTGAAAGCAAATTTCTCTAGATTATCATTGATTTGAGATAAATTATTGTAAATTTGAAATGCTTTGCACATTTCAATATTTATCTTGAAATTTGTGAGTTGAAAGCAAATTTCTCTAGATTATCATTGATTTGAGATAAATTATTGTAAATTTGAAATGCTTTGCACATTTCAATATTTATCTTGAAATTTGTGAGTTGAAAGCAAATTTCTTTAGATTATCATCGATTTGAGATAAATTATCGTAAATTTGAAATGCTTTCACAAAATGCTCAATCAGCTAGTATATCATAGTCATAGTCTCTGCGCTTTGATAACTCTGTAGAATATTAGAAATCATTTTATATAGAAAGAATCTAACGTGCAGTACTCTTCAGATTGATGAAAAGATGAATACAGATAATTTGTTGTCAAAGTGTGTTGTGAGTAAATTTGCTTTCGCTTAGCATAATTTGCAACATGAGAACGAAAGTTGATCTTTGCTTCATCTTTAACTTATCAACTCACAATTCTTTGTTCTTCTGATATTCATTATTGCAATAAGCACTCTCACTCTATCTGTTGCAAAGCTCAGTGTGTACATCATCTGTCATCAATGTGTAGTGAAATCTGTAAGTGATTCAAAATAGGAAAAATGTCACATGTACTTTTATCTCACTTTTCAACATCATGACAGTAATCATCTCACATTCTATCATATGACTTCTAGAAATTCTCAGAACTGACAACAATATTTGCGTATCTGCTAGTCTTTCAATATGTCACGAAGATTCAAGTTGATTTCAGATACGCTTGCAGACTTCAACTATGATGAGATTTCGTCGAATTGAATCAAGATGATGATCACTCAAGATCTTGTTATCAACGATGACAAGTATGATGCATTGAAGATATGCATTAAACAAATGCTGAGAAACGCGAAATTACTCGAAACATCACTTGATAATAAAATCAAGAAAGAGACAGTCAGAAAGATTGCAATCATCATAGATGATGAACTTTTGCACTCTCTGATAGAAGATCATCAAGTAACATGAAAAGATGCATGTCTTATAAAATGAGTGAGACGAATAAACAGTAAGAAGAGAGATAGAGCAACGAGCATAAAGACAGAGAGATCTGCTCATCTGATTAAGCAAGCACAATTCAGCTTAGTTTCATCATTCATTTTATCAACGATGATTGACTTTGATCGCATGATCTTGACTTTGAATGATACGATGAATAATAAGATGATTCATCATTCACAGCTTTTCATAGCGAATGAAAAGCAGAGCAATTTCACTCTGAAGAACGTTAATTTCAATAACTATCAAAGACAGCTTATTAGCAAGACAATGTTCAACTTCGAAAAGAAGAAAATTATCTATGAAGTCGAGAACTTCAAAAAAGTTGAGATCAGAAATGCAGTCAACTTTCATGTCACATTGACAGATATGACAAAGAAGAGAATATTCTACTACATCTTTTGAGTTCAAGCTATAGAAAAACGTAAGAGAAGTGAACATGAGAATTTCGTGCAGTGTTTGAGCAGCGCAGTTGAGAGTACAGATAACTTCACTTCATTCAAGATTTCATCAGAAGATGAGAGTGAACAACTCATCACAAAGAAGCGAAAGCTTTGCAGAGAAGTTCATCTCAATGTTTCGATAGTGACTCTTGAAGTTCTCAACGTCGTCAAGACTGTCAGTCTCAATGAATCACTTTCTTCGACAACAGATTCTTTAACAATTAATGATGACTTGAACATGAGAAAAGTGATGAAATACGATCAAGAGCACATCAAACTGTCTTTTGTCATCAACTTCATTGATATCACTCAGACGTAAGTGCGAATGCAAAGCAATCATGTAGTAAAACATGTTAACTTCATGATATAGATTCAAAGATCTGCAGAAACAACAAGCATGCACTCAAATGAACGAGAATATATTTCTTAAAGTCTCGCAGTTTTGAAAACGCGATCTAAGCTGTACAGACATCGACGATAAGAAAATTGACAAAGATGCAGATGCAGATCGAAATGTGCAAGTAGAGAATATGATATGAACTCTACTACTCATACAAGCGTTGAGAATATATTGATAACTTCATGTTGAGAGAACGATTTAACACGAAAAATTTCAATGCAATCAGATGAGAATGAGAAAGATAAGTCTTCTTTGCTTCTTGAAGCTACAGACAGAATAACATACTTACTTTTTTTCATTCACAGATCATTCAAGTCATAGAATTGATAGTGATGAAGCGTTGACTTCATCTTGCTCATGTGAAAGTCAGTCTCTTTCATGAGAAGCTCGATGATAAACATCTGCTCATTGAATCTCAGAAATTTTCTCAGAATTTCAAGACGAAATATTCATCAGATGAGTCATGATCAATGATTTGTCTCTGCATGAAGAGCAGTTTCACAACGACGTTAAAGTCAAATCTTGAATTGATTCTGATTCTGCTGTCTTCGATCTTGATATCGAATTGACAGAGTGAATTCGCAAAGACATTGACATCTGTGTCACGTCTTGACATCAAACTGTATGTGAGTCATCGCTCTGAAAAGAACAAGCTTCTCTTAGAAGATCACTTGCTGTTTCAAGATCAAAAGAAGATAGAAACAGATGAGAATGAGATCAACGCAACAGTGACAACTTTCATAAAAGAACAGAAACGACTTGTAGTGCTGACTGAATCGAAGTCGTACGAGACACATGTGAAGTGTGTCATTGTCAATCAAAGAGATGTTTGAAATGAAATCGACAGAAGTAAAAGAAGAGTAACTCTGTATGATTCATGAACATGTTGAGATCGAATACTAAGAGATGAATTTCACATGAAGAAGAGCAGAGATTCTAAGATCATAAGCATTTTACGAGCATTCAAACGTTGCATGCACTTCGTACTGTGAATTTATTCGAGCACATCTTTTGAGATCTCATCAGATGATTTAGATCACTATGTGAAGATTCTGAAGCACTCTGATGAATGAAAGAATGAACACATTCTAAAGTTAAGCAATTCAAAGAAAGTGCTGTCATGAGACAAATCAATGTTCAACGCATTAAAATGTAAGCATGATGTACAGATGAACGATGAACTGCAGAAAATCATAAGAAATTTGATAAACTTCTCACTCTTCTTATGATTCAACGTCTATCATCAATGAATTGATTCAACGCTCTCTGCATGAAGCTATCTTCTCATGAGATGCAAGATGTAAACTGTTCGATCATCGAGAAGTATAAAGAGATGCACGCGAAACTCGAGAACAAGACTGCAAGAAGTGTAAAAGAAGAACTGCGAGTACGTGTTGACGACTGAATATCAGACAACAAGAAGAAATCAATATCTGTGTTCTCTTTCTTCGACTTTGTTCAGATCTCATGACAGATGAAACTGTATATTACATTTTCATATCTTGTTGAATTAAAGACAAAGCACAATTTGATGTTTATCTGAACTGAACTTGTTTGTAATAAATGATTGACAGTCGTCGATAACTGTTTTTACGATGATAATATCGAGAAACTGTATGAATCAAGCAGCAAGTTACAGCGAGTCATGAAGATATTGAACAAATCTATAGTCATCGAAGATGATCAGAGAAAGAAAATTCTGATAATGTTTTTCTCTTTGATCATAGCGAAGATCATCTGATTAATACGTCTACTTGAATTCTCTCGATCATAATTTCTATGTTTTGCATCATGCATGATGTTTTCAACTCGTTGAATGTCGAGTATATCTATTTCTTTACTAACAACGAGCTAGTATCTTATCAAGATTCGTGAAATAAACGTCGCATTCTTTTATAGCGATCTAAGTCTTGAAAATTGACAGAGCTTGATTGATAGTTTTCAAGACATGAAAGAGAATGATTTTGATCTTGATATTCTGATTGAAACTATTGAATTTCTAAAGACAGATTACACTCTTCATCGTACGTTTTGAATGATACTGATGAAGCTCAACTATATGATCTGAATGAAACAGCAGACTTTTTTCAAATCAGTAGATATGATCAAATTGCAAAGAAGACGTGAGCATATCGATTTTATACTTCGAAATTCGATGTCGAGAGACTTATTAAAGATCATCAGATGCGACGTCAGATCTTTCAAAATGATACATATGATGATAGTAGAGTAAAAGAAATGAATGATGAGAAGATGAGAAAGAATAATCAGATAGTAGAGACTGTGTGAGAGACTTTAGTTTAGTGCTTTTGCTTCATAGTCTGTTAACTGTTATCAACGAGTCGTTGTTAATTATTTCAGTCAAAAGAAGTAATTGTTGACAGCAGAAGCATAGACATGATGACATAAGTAATAAGATGCTGTGTTTTGAAAATATCGAAAATGCGAGAAAAATAACATCATGTGTATATTTTCACTGTCGTAGAAATATGACAATTTATCATTTTTTACTCTGATTATTCGAATGATTTATCTTGTCAAATGATAATTTATTATTTCTTACTCTGTTTTTACATTAGCAATGTGTTTTCTAGATATTCTAGAGATCACTAGAATCAAACTCACGCAAGACTTACGACGTGACTGTAACACAACTAAAGCTACGTCTCTTTGTATTCATCAGATTATTATCATCAAGTCTTTCAACTATCAATACAGCTTTCGTGATCATACTTTGTAATAATCATAGAATTCAAGTGTAATAGAAATCATTAGTCTGTCTTGAAATTAAAATAACAGCATTTTATTTCTGCGCATTCTTCGTTGCATAGACAACATTGCATCTGTATTGCATTCGTGTTTCTTCTAAGTCTTTGATGCTCTTCAAAACTCACTGCAATTCTGTTGCATAAGAAAAATCAACATGTTCAGTACGAGATCTTCAATGATCTTCTACAATGAATTGCAGCGACATAACTGAATCAGAAAGATGATGCAGAAAGACTTAATGATTGATGATGATAAATGAAGTGAGATTGTAATGACAATGAAGAAGAAGATGATATCTTTGAAGATATATGACATAAAACTTGATAGTGAGCTGACAAAGAAAAAGCTTTGAACGATGACTGCAAAGATTATCGTCATCTTCAACAAAGAGATTGAAAGCATATCACAGAATTGACTGCACAAGACATTGATGATCATGACTCAGTGACTGAACAACAACGAAAGACGAAGAACACAACATCGAGAATGAACACATGAAAACATTCAGTGTCAAAGAAAGTCGCAAGAAGAGATTAGAGATGACAATGCTGATCAACTATCGTTGATGTCGTGAAATGCTACAACGTTGCTGACGATGAAGAAATCAGATAATCAAACATCATTGATGAGTTCTATTCACTTAACTATGAATAAAAGACAAGAAGAGATCAATCTGCTGAACATGCAATTTAAAGAGTACAAAAGATTATTGATCGAGAAGAGAATTTACGATGTGATGAAGAATAGAATTCTTTATGACAGTGAAGATATGAGATGAATTGAGATTGAAAATGAGCGATGCTGACAGACTGCGTTGATAGAAATGACAGCAAAGAGCTGCTGTCACTTTCAGTTCATCATTGATCGACTTTCTTCAGATCAGTAACTAGAAAATTGTAAAGATTATATTAATTCGTTCACTGACTTTGAAAGTAGTAGAATCAATCTTCGCTACTTCAACATCTGAAAATATGCTTGAATCATCAATCAAACGTTGCAAACTGCAATCACGAAAGATCTTGAAAAAAGATGCAATAGCTAGATTGAAAAAGACTACATGCACGCAGAACTTGAGAACGAAAATTCAAGAAGAGTAAAAGAATAATTGAAAGCACGCGTTGATGCTCTGATTTCATTAATAGCAAAGATCATGTCTGTGCTATACAAGCTTGTGAAGAAGATTTCATGATTAACAAGCAAAAGTTCTATTACTTTTTGAACTAACAATATTCGTAACATTTCAGTTTTAAAGCAAAGTCTTTGATACGTTGTCAGCGAAAACTTGCTCTCTAGCAACGAAGATTTCGCGAAGAAGAAGTGACTGACACTCATGAAAGAGACACTCGATCGTCAAGAGATCTCTCAGTAGACATTGCTCAATCTTTGTTAAGATTTTCAATGATGAGATTGTCATCTGCGACGTCTGCTTTACAGACTCTTCGTTCAAGCATGATTACTTCTTCAAATGAAGATCACAAGCAATTTCATCAATGAAATGAGATTTCTATCAATGTTAGAGAGCTTAGATAAATTGATGCAATCATGAGTAGATTGATCTTCAACGCTTCAAAACGCAAGCAGAGTGTTAAGATGAACGATGATCTACAGAAAATCATCAAAAGATTTGATAGATTTCTCACTGTGCTCATAATTTAATGACTATCATTCATGAATTGATTCAACACGTTGTGTACAAAGTTATTTTCTCATGAAGTGCAAGATGTAAACTGTCTCATTGTCACAAAGTATAGAAAGATGCAAGCAGAACTCAAGAACAGAACTACAAGTGTGAGAGTGTACTTAATGATAAACTGAGAATCGAATTTGAATATTAACGATGATCTCAAGAATAGAAGTCTCTGTCACAAATGTCATGATTCTTCAGATGAATTCTGAGTAATCAGCTGTTTTCATGTCTATTGCAGAGAGTGTCTTAATGCTCTCGTCTATGAAGTCGTCAAGCGTGACAAAAAGCAAACTGCATGTTTAGATTGTGACAGCATTTACATTGAGTCTCGATCTTGCAACGAGTTAAAAGAATTGCAGATGAATGTCAAAAATAATGAAAGAACTTTCTCATGCATTCACAAAGATTTCGAACAAGATTTTAAATGAATCAATTTCAACGACGCAATTCTTTCATCTTTGAAAACGATGATGATGCAGATGCAGATTAAGCTGTGATTAATGAAGAAGTTGAACAAGAAGATCATCATCTTCACTCAGTTTCACATGCTGTAAACTTTCATCATGTCATGAATTCTCTGACTTGAGAACAAGCTAATTGCAAAATAGCATGAAAGTGCTGAATCATCTCTTTCAACAGCGTGACTGAGTCTTTGTTAACTATCACGACAAAAGAAGTCAGAAAGCTCGCGATCACGTCATCATCACATTTCGCGACGATTTGATCATGAAAATCATGATCATCTTTCTCAAATGCAACGACATCGAGCTCAATCTCATCATGATCTCACGCGTCATCTGCGTCGATCTGTGATGAAACAGCAGCGTGAAACAACAAGTCTTCTATCACGTCTTTTGCATCAATCAATTCTTCGAAATCTTCATCACTTGTCATGTTGTTTAAAACAACGTCAACAAGAAACTGATCTTACACATCATCTGCGTCGATCTGTGATAAAACAGCAGCGTGAAACAACAAGTCTTCTGTCACGTCTTTTGCATTGATCAATTCTTCAAAATCTTCATCACTCGTCTTGTCATCAAGAACAGCGTTGATGAGAAACTGCAGATGCTGCAAAACAGCAAGCGTGAGATCATTGACATCATCATTGACGACGTCAAGATGCTGAATCAGCTGAGCTTGATGAAGTTAATGCAACTGTTTGAATCAATGAGTGTCGAAGAGAATAAGAAGTCGTTTATTCTGATGAATGAGAGCAAGAAGAATGAGAATGCTAATAAAAAGATGTCAGCGATGAGAGATTGTGAGTTGAGAGTGAAAGAGATGTTGATTATGATTTCATGAATTTAAGCTTTTTTCTTCTTCTTTTTTTCTTCTTTTGACACATCGTTTCTTTCACATCACTACTCTCTTTTCGCTTTTCTTCTTTTCTCGCTCTCTAGTACTTCTCGATCAGCAACGAACACGTCGTTTGCACACTGCACGCATGCATGCATGCATGCACTCAGCTCAGCTGATTCAACTTCATTCACATAAACGACATTATTCATCTTATTCTGTATTTTACTTGAATCAATGAAATTCTTCTTGAACATCTTGACAGTTTCTGTACGTGAAACGCAAAGAAACTTGAAGAATGAGAAGAATTCTTCTACTCAATTTTAATCATTCAACGATGCTTTTTCATCAGATCTCTGCAGATTATAAAGTTCTGAAACAGATGATTCTTGATGATCTGAGCTTCATCAAGCATGATACAATGAAAATGAACTCGATGAAAGATATCATGATTTTTCTCATACATCTTCGTTCATCATTCTCATCTACGAAGTCATCAAGCGCGACGAAGAGCAAATTGCATGTTTAGATTTAACTGCAACATCATGTACATCGAGTTTCAATCATGTGACGAGTGAGACTCAGAGTTCTACAGCAATAAAATGCATAGTTCGCGTTCTCAGTTTGCACATGCGAAGACAAATTATCATAAATCTCTTGAAATTTATCTTGAGTAATCAGATTTCTTCAGCAATAAAATGTGCAGTTCACATTCTCAGTTTGCACATGCGAAGATAAATTTATCGTAAATCACTCGAAATTTATCTCTGATAATCAGAGTTCTTCAGCAATAATATTCGCAGTTCGCATTCTCACTTTGCATAATGTGCGAAGATAATTTATTAAATTTTTCCTTAAATTTATCTTTGATAGTCAGCTTGAGCTCAGAGTTCTTTGACAATAAGATTTGCAGTTCGCATTCTCAGTTTGCATGTGCAATGATAAATTATTGCAAATTTTCAAATCTATCTACACTTTTGAGTAAGTCATGAAAACATTATCACAATCTCGATGCAACGAAGTTAGAACATGAATCTGACAGAATAGATGAGCATTAAGATGTTAATCTACTCATTCTCAGTCAATAATTGAACATAATAGTGTCAACAACAACAGAGTTACACGCTTTCAGAGATCGTATATCTTCAAGTACGCATTATGTCTTTTTCTTCTTCACTCTTTTTTCCTTTTATCTTAAAACTCAATCGCATTCATCAGTTCATCATGTATCAATCATTATTTCGCGTCGTCTTCTAAGTGAACTGTTATGACAAGTAATAAGAACAAGAAGAACTTGAACACTGCGATTGATAGTCAGATGCGTAGCATGTGTTATGAATTGTTGACATGCAATCAACTGACTCAATAATCATGTTTAGTTCATCTATCAATGAAGTGTCAAAAGAAGAGTTGAGAAAGCAAGCAATAATTTCAACATATCATCAAAAGAATCTGAACTCAGATCTAAAAGGCAAGAACGCGAGTTTCTTGACACGTTGAACAGCTCAAATGATGATTTATCATCTCAAAAACAGTGATCTGCAGAACGACTGCAGAAAAAGACAAAATCAATGTCAATATCATCATGTATATTCTCAACTAATATGATCTCAACATAGTTCACTAAAATCATTCAATTTTTCAAGAACATCTTGTCAAAGAAAAAAATGCATCAGCGTAAACAGCATTCTCACTCATCGTTATCAATCTCATCATCTTCTCAGTTCAATGAGCGAATCTCAAAGTCTTAAAGATTGACAGAATTTTCGTCAAGTTCTCTTGCATTGAGTTCACGATACAACGCAGCACAAATTGATGATTCAGATGACAACTCTAGAAAAATTCTTTGAACAGAATTCAGACGACGATCGAGAACAGTTTCTGCTGCAGCTCATGTCGATGTGCTTAGATACATAGAACTCATTCTACTGACAACGATTATGACTAGACTGATCGTCGAGTCGAGTTTCGAGTTGACATTTTGAACTCGAATCGTACTCGAATCGAGTTACCCACATTTTCAACCCGATTCGAGTCGGGTTGAGCATATTTTCAACTCGACGCGACGCGACTCGACTAGAAATTGGGTCAACTCGACTCGACCCGTCAAGAACTCGAGCTTGGCGCCAAGAGAGCTAAATATAGAAAATTTTCCGGTTTTCGACTTTTGCATTACCTTTTTGCATTACCTTTTGATAGAAAGTCATGAAGGGAAACATGAAGATCGTTTGATAGAGAATCATAAAGAGAAACATGAAGATCGTTTGATAGAGAGTCATGACGAAGAACATGAAGAGAAACATGAAGAGAAACATGAAGAAGAACATGAAGATCGTTTGATAGAAGATCATGACGGGAAACATAAAGAGAAACATGAAGGGAAACATGAAGAAGAACAAGAAGATCGTTTGATAGAAGATCATGACGAGAAACATAAAGAGAAACATAAAGAGAAACATGAAGAGAAACATGAAGAGAAAACATGAAGGTCGTTTGACTTTGATAGAAAGTCATGACGGGAAAACATGGTAGAAAGCCATGAAGAGAAATCATGTAGGCTGTTCGACCAAGCTATTTACACCTACCTAATATCTTGTCGGGTCGAGTCGAGTTTTCGAGTCGAATTGTCGGGTCAAGCTTCTCAATTCGACCCGAGTGCTCGAATTCAACTTCTCAACCCGACTCGACACTTTTTCAAAAAAATTTCAATTCGACTCGACTTGACGCGATCAGTCTAATTATGACGTGTGAAGTAGAGAAGAGCATAACGTCATAATCAGAGCTGCAATGAGTTCTCTTGAGCAATCTCATGCACAATTTCTGAAACAGAGATCGCGCACATCAATTAAAACATAAATCACGAACGAACTACTTTGTCGTGAAAAGATCAACAATAGACGAAGCTCGAAAGATAATGTGCAACTCAAATCTTGTCATATCATCAATAAATTGACAGACACAATTATATGATTCTATTGAACAATATTCAACACAAATAATGTTTCAGATTCAAGATGTAGTGAAGAATTATTATGTCTTTTACAAGAAAATCAATACATCAAACTATGTTGTCAGATTGTTAGTTAATGATAACTTCATCAGCTCTGATATTGAAAAGATAAACATCTTCACAGACGTGATGCGTTGACTGACATGTACTTAGTCTAAAGAATGTTATTTTCTAGTCTCGATGATCGTGAAAATCACTGCTGTCTCATTTTTCAATCAAGAAGATCGTAGTCTTGATCAACTATCAAACATGAGAATCATGTTTGCTGAGCTAAAAGACGAAATCATGATACTCATAGCAATCGTGATTCAACATGTCATCAGTGAATGAACAAGTAATCAGAAGAAGATCGAGAAATGAAAAGAGACTGCAGTAGAGAGTATAACATCTCAACTGTCAATGTTCTCTTGTGCTTTATCTTTAAAACGATTGAACAATGATTGATTAACATGCAACAGTAACACATAAGCGAATGATCAAGAGCTGATGAAAGCAAATTAAGACTCGAAGAAATTTGATATTGAGCATGCTGCATGAACGTGTCATAAGTCATGTTGAATATCATGAAAACAACGTATTCAACAGCATTTCTGCGACGTATAATTTCAATTGCAATCAGATAGATGATCTACTGACTATTAACGCGTCTCGAAAAATCATCAGAGAACGTTCTTTCTCTTCTCTCACTGATTCGAAATACTCGTCGATGTATTCTATGAATGAGATCTCTAGTCTCATAAGAAATCGAACATCGCAGCTCGAAAAGTCAAACAACACAGAAATCGCGACAGAAAAGACAAAGAATACAACAAATCAATCAAAATCGATGAATAGCGATGAACATGAAACACTTCAAGAAACATTGAATGATGAACAGAATCAAGATCAGAAGAACGATTCAGATGTGAGCGTTCGTTTTTCAGCTATAGAAATGAGCGATAACTAATGCAAGATAAATGTCTGAAGAATTCAAAGACACAACTGAAGTCGAATCTGATCAGATTTCGCTCGACGAAGTCAGAGATACATATCGACTACGAACATCGAAGATGAAAGATAGTCGAAAGATGAGCTACGCTTGATCATTCAACAACTTTCATAAGCAGCTGAAGATAGACATTAAGACTCTGTATTATCGAAGAACAAATGAAAGTGAATGTGTACTGACGTTTGAAAATGAGTATCAGGTTTTTCTGAAGAGAGTAGAGAAGAAATTGAACGTCAATGTTGATGTTCAACGAGAAAGTAAGAGCGATTATATAGAACTCGAGTGATAGTAGTAGAATATTTTGTATATGAACAACGAACACAATCGTGAGTTGCTTTGATGCTTTTAGTTCTATTGATTGCGAGTAACTTATACAACGTGCTTGCAAGAATGAAGAATCGTACAAGACATTATGAAATACACAAACTTATCTTTAAGAAACTAAAATCTTTGAGCAATGCACAACATAATGTTTCAATGCGACAACGAGGTAAATCTGAGTAAAATACCTCAATTTATCTATCATGAAATAATGACGTGATAAGTATTTGTCAAGAAACGTGCACAGATTACAAATTTCACATACTGATAATAATGAGCGCTGAATGTGAACACTGATTAGATAATACACATTGCGCATTGTATTATTTGAGCATAAAAAGCAAATGACTGTCATCAAGAGCTACAAGTGATTGTAGCTAGTTATTAGTTGTTGATGAGTGACTATTAAAGCTTGTGAGCTAGAAGCTCGACTAAACAGATATTTTTAACTGATGCTAGCTTGATGAGCTTGTAGTCAGTTTTAGCTGATTTCGTCAAATGATCGATGTTATACATTATCTGATGTATTGTCTTGTACCTAAATTCTATCAAAGTAATAATAATATCAATCTTTTATATTAATAGTATCTTTAGTTTAACTCAGTCTTTGACAAATCTAGTACAATTAATATGATCAAGCATCTTAAGACAAATGCTTGCATGAAACGAAAATAACTCAACTTTCTTTCACAGCTTAAGATAGATTTCAGTCGTGTAAGTTTAATATGATAATGCAAATAAATAATGCAAAGTTAACATTTTTATAAAAGAAAAGTCATATCGACTTATCATTTCAATTCAATCAACAAAATTGAAAAAAAATATTGTGTCAAATCTTTGTTGCACTGAATTTATCTTTTTGAATCATCAAAAACAAGCATTTTCGACAGTTACTACAAATGCTTCGTTCAGAGATTACTTTCGTGCATTGCACTAAATTGTCAAACATGATTTTCTTGAAATATGATGAGATTTATGCAAAGATAAAGCAAGATTTAAATAGACTGATCGTCAAGCCGAATTTTCATATCTACATTTTGACTCAACTTGATTACTTGAGTCGAATTTTCTGACTCGACTCGAATACTTGAGTCGAATCTTCTGACTCAACTTGATATCGATCTCAAGTCAGAGTTTGATTCAAGTTCTTGACTCGACTTGTCAAGCAATCGAAAATGATATCAAATGTCAAGATTTACTATTTTTGAATTTATTACGTTATTATATTTGAAAGACTTTCGTGCAACAAACGAATCTATTTCTCTTCTCGTTATTTGCATTATCTTGTTGCATTATCAATAAAATATATTGTGTGATGTCTGATTCTGATAAGACATACGAATTGTCAAGATTTTCAATCGAGAAAGAGTTCAATTTCTTGATCGTTCATTCGTCTACTTTCAGTAGTCTTCATTCTAATGAATTCGCAAGTCAAGATTCACGAAACATCAATCGTGCTTTCGTTGAAAAGAAACAAACTCTTCAAGAAGCGATGAATAGAATTCATCATGATACTTCTCTTCTAATATTAAAAGAGAATAATCAGTATGTTGAGTGAAGTGCTGATATCAATGCTCAATTTCAACAATGATGACTACAGACGTCTATTGACGAAAGTGTCATCAACAAAACTCAAAAAAAGATAGATAATTCACTTGAAGTCAAGAAGATCGAAGTAAATAAACAATTCAGCATCTGAAACAAGTTTATTCAAATGATTTTGACGTTGAAAGAATATTCTAAGATTTCATGCAAGAATTGTCTTAAAATTCTAGATCATTCTACAGCTATTGATGAATCTAGTACGATCAATATGATCAAGCATCTCAAGACAAATGCTTGCATGAAATGATTCAAATGAAAACGACTCAACTCTCTTTCACAGATGAAAATATCTTTCAGTCGTGTAAGTTTAATATGATAATGCAAATAGATAATGCAAAGTTGACGCGTTTATAGAAGAAAAGTCATATCAACTTATCATCTCAATTCAATCAACAGAATTAAGAAAAGATATTGTGCAAGATCTTCGTTGCACTGAATTTGTCTTTTCAAATCATTGAAAACGAGCATTTTTGACAGTTACTACAAATGCTTCGTTCAGAGATTACTTTCGTTCATTGCACTAAATTGTCAAGCATGATTTTCTTGAAATATGATGAAATTCGTGCAAAGATAAAGCAAGACTTAAAAGAGTCACGACAGATTTCTATTACGTTGAATGCATGATCTAGTTCTCAAAAGTCGCTTATATGAAAGTTTTGATATATTGAATGAATGCTACATTTTAATATCGTGAACATCTCATTGAATTTACGTCTCTTCAAGTTGAGCATACTGATCGTCATTTGATGCAAGAGCTGTTCAAGATTTTGAATACATACGACATTAAAAACAAGCTTTTTGATGTTGTTATTGATAATGCAAGCAACAATGACACTCTAAAGAAGAAGCTTGAAAGAGCGCTCAGTTGACGCGACATTTCATGAATTAGAGCACAAAACTCGATATCTTGTATGACTCATATCATCAATCTAGTGACTCAAGAGTTTATCAGAGCTATTGAATCAGAGACTTTGAACAACAATTTCGCTGTGTCATTAGATGATGATCAAGTTGAGAATGTAATCACAAGCAATGATCTTTGCATTATTGTCAAGAAGATATTTATCAAGTTGATAATGCAAAAAGATAATGCATTTACTAATCAGTGAAACAGATTCGCGCTCTTACTATTGTCATCAACAGTTCTTCTCAACGAAAGCTTCGCTTTCTAAAGCTTCAAGTCACAAGATCTTGAAAATTGATACAAGACATTTGCATTCGCTGAAACTCTATTTATTTGATGCTTCGACGTGCATATCAACTGCGTGACACAATCAATATATGAATCGAGAAATTCTTGACAAATGCAAAGATTCAAGCTATTCAATTAAAGAAGAACGAATAATCATTAGTATTGCTTGTTGACAATATGTTAAATTCTTTCTACGAGCTAACTCTGATTGTGTCTAGAATCATCAATGTTGACATACATTTAGAATTTCGAATGTTTAATGCTTTTTTCAATCATCTCAATGTTATTGAGACGATAGTACGTGTTAGGGGCCAGCATAGAGCGAGTCATATGGGTGTAATGTAACGAGTATATAAATGCTAAGGAAGGAAAGTATCTAGGAGGGAAGGACCGGCTATCTATATGGCTCAGAAGAACATAAGCTAACC
>JAABUY010003594.1_pt1 | contig 16924 bp, 20 predicted proteins | sample 5560271 | NCBI WGS metagenome assembly JAABUY01 (sample SAMN10711886, study PRJNA513374) | rock metagenome | isolation source: Antarctica rocks | place: Antarctica: Victoria Land, University Valley
TGCAAAAGGCTCTCCTAGCGGTACATATTCAGGGAGCAGATGATGCACTGCTCAACAGCAAATATAAATGGATGAAGGCCCCAATTCCAGCAAATTCAGTGCCAAAACTGTCCCGTTGCAAATCATGGTGTAATTTTACCCTTGTCAGGCAGCATCGTGCTGGTTGCCCTGGCAAGCGCAGGTGCAGCCTCAGGCTGATCATCAGCCTTGTATTGACCTGAGAGTCGCAGGCACATGTGGCTGCAGGCTTGAGGGGTCCCAAGCGCCTGACAGAGGTGGTGAAGGTCATTGATCTGGCCAGGGCCAACAACGTCTCCATCATGTTGACCCAGTTTGCTGCCTACAAAGGGGGGGCCTTGGAAGTGCGGCATGCGGTGCTGACTGGCAGCAAGCTTGGGCTGGAGCGCCTCAGTCTGCTGCTGCAGGTCTGTGCCCTTGTGTGTTGATGGTGTTAGCCCATAGCGGCATGGACATCTGTGTAACCCACCAATCATGCAGCCATCACCGGCACCCTATGAGTGTCATGGCTGGCTTTTGTTTCCAAGACGCACAATGGGAGGCAGACGCGAAGTCCCAGGAACACCCGGCATATACATGCTGTGTATGCGTTTGTCCTCCCTGGACACAGAGGATGACCACGTGAAAGACATGTAATTGGCATGATGTATGACCCGCTGATGAATGCAGATGGCTCCAAGTGATGAGGAGACTAAGAAGCTGAAAGCGTATGTGGAGCTGCCAGACAAGTCTGCGGCAGATCTGTCCATGCCAGAGCAGTTCTTGCATCTCATCGGCCAGGTATCGCCCATAGGCTCCATGTTGCATACCGTTGATGCATACGGTTGATGTAAGGCAGGTCCTTGCGAGCCCTGCTGATCCCCTTGGCCTACAAAGGGGCCCAATGAAACATGCATGATGCAACTTGCTTGCTTGTGCATTGACACACAGAGCTGACCAGACCTGCTGTATATGTGTCTATGGGTGATGCAGGTGCCGCGGTTGCGCTCAAAGACTGCTGCTCTCATTTTCCGGGAGCAGTTTGCCAGCCTGGTGAAGGACACCTTATCAGCCCTGGAGGTCATTGGGAATGCTGTGCGACAGGTGGGCCTGCTTGCCCACCTCTCATTCATGCACTGAGAGCTGCAGTCACCATTGAGTGCGTCAACAGGCATAGCGTCTCTAGCTGCTCGATCTTAACCATTGAGCAAACATGAAACAAGTACATGCCCATAGAAGGCATGCTGACCATGTTGGGCGCCTTTTGCTGAAGGACCAAGTACCTTGGTGTTCTGATAGCTTGCTTCACAACATGAATCGTACTTTCCAGCGCTTATGGGCATCACAGCGCCTGCTAATGACATGTCATCTGTAGATGGATGAGAGCGTACAGCAGCTGACACAAGCTCTTGACCATAGGTGCAGCAAGGGCCAAGATTGCAGGCAGTCATCCAAGGGGTCTTGACAGTGGGCAATGCTGTCAATGTGGGCACAGCTTATGGCAATGCTCAGGGCATCAAGCTGGACTCCCTGCTCAAATTGGCTGATGTCAAGGTAAACTGGCTTCTCTGACATTCAGCACCTGCAACAAGTGTGGATGACTGGCTTTCACTGCTGACAAATGCAACTTGTGAGATATGATATCAGCTTATTGGGCATGCTACAAGTTGGCAGCACGCACCGTCACGTGTGGACACCCAAGGCGTGTTCTACTGACGCCTCAAAGGTTCATACTCCAGAACAGACAAGCGACTCACTTAGGCCAACCTGAGCTTTCCTGCAATCTCCAACCTAGCTTTCCCCAATCTCCAACCTAGCTTGTAAGGCATTGCATGCAATCACAGCAAAGTCAGCTGGTATGCTGCTGCAAGCTGTCTTGCAATCCTCAGGTGGTGACTCCAGCCGGAGCAGGCACAGCAAAGTCCAGTGAAGCAGCACAGACGGGCACCGCCACTGCTGCATCACCGTCTGCCACTCCTGGTGTCAGCCAGCAGGGGCAGATCATTGGTGTGCGCACACTGCTGGAGTTTGTGGCTTGGCTGGTGTGCGCCTCGTTAAAGGACAGCTCTGCCAGCACTGCACACAGCAAGCTGCGGGCCGATGCGTCTCCAGCTGGGCCTGCTAGGCGAGGTGCTGCCTTTCTGACCGAGGAGCTGAGCTCTGTCGGGGTCGCTGTGCGCCGCATGCAGGTCAGCAAAAGCTTGCCAGTCACATCGTGTTGTTGCTGGAGTGTGTGTTCAATGCTCAGCGGTCAATCTGACACCTGTCATGACAGACCCTCCGGTAGACAAGCTGCCTCTGTCTGTCGGGTGTTAAGTTGCTTGAGTGGTCTATTGAGACTTTTGCTGCATGCAGACACTATACGCTCCCCGGGTCCTTTTGCCCTAACTGCATGTGCGCCTCAAGGTTGTGGAGACCTTGTGCCGTGGGCTGTAGTGTCAGTGGGTGTGTGCAGAGGGGCCAGGGTGTGCCTGATGTGTTGCAGGGTGACATGACAGAGGCCATGAAGATGATGGACAGCGGCATGGCATCAGCTGAGTTGGAGCTGAAGGCTGCCAGCCGAGCCTCGGCACCGGCCAACGTTGCACCAGCTGCAACAGAGGCTGCAGGACTGCTGTCTCCCAATGCAGCTGAGGCCGGCTCAATCCCTGGCACAGCAAGTGCGGCAGCAACACTTCAGTCTGCTGGTGTGGCTGTGCCACTGAAAAGTCGCTTGGGCATTAGTAATGCAGCTGACACGGCTTCTGCAGCAGCCTCTGATGCAGCAGCTGCACAGCAGCCAATACCTCAAAGGGGGCACTCACAGGAGGCAGCAAGTGCTGCAGCCGATGCATCAGATGACTGCTCCAAGTCTCAAGAGGGGAAGCAGGCTTCTACCATACCATTGCAGATTCACGCAGACAGCTCAGCAAGCCAGCTTCTACCTCCTCAGCCAGGACTGGCAAGCGGTCAGGCTGTTACAATGTCAGCAGAAGGGCATGCGGCATCTTTTGGCTTCAGGCCTCCGCCACCCCCTCCCACCCCGCCTGGTGGACGGCAGCCGCCATGTCCACCACCGCCCCCTTCTGGTGGGGTAAAGGCATCCTCAGCGCCCCCTGCTCCCCTAGTTGCCACCAGACCTCCACCACCACCACCACCTCCTCCAGGCAGCACAAGGGTCCCCCCACCGGCCCCAACACCATCAAATGGTGCCAAGCTTCCACCCCCACCTCCAACCCTTCCTGGTCCAACAAGCACCCTGCCACCACCACCACCTCCTCCACCTCCACCAGGCAGGACTGGAACTGCTGATGTGTCTAGGGCATCTGCTCAGCAGACCATGGCTGAGAGCAGCACTGTAGCTCCATCTGTGAGTGGCTCTGCCTCCGGGCACACAGCTCAAGATAATGCCAGCAGTGGTCAGACAGTGCAGGCAGGTCAAGCAGAAGCTTCAGTCTCACCAGCTGTGATGATGCCAGAGGCCATAGCAAGCAGCGGCTCTGTAGATTCCTCAAAGGGTGTGGCTTCTGTTGGTGATGCTAGTGTATTGTCGAAGAGCGCAGCCAAGCAAAGTGAAGCACAGGAAGCAGCTGCTGCTGAGAGACAGTCTGATGAAGCTGGTTCTGGAGGTGCTGGTGCATCCCAACAGCCAGCTGCAAGTTGCAATCCTTGGGCCGCAGACGAGGCAGACTTTGCCAACATGCTGCAAGACTTCTTGGTGTGTTTCCTGCTGAGTCAGACACTTGATGATTGCAGCTTTGTCACCAATGCTGTTCTGACTGCTCATGTTCACAGCTGGTCTTGCAGTAATGTGCAAAGTTGGCACAATTAAATCTGGCAAAGTTGCTGTGACACTTGGAAGCCGCTAGCCCTCAGCATGCTAAACAGCTTTTGATGTGCTGATGATCAAGATCCTATACTTTTGGTGCAGTTAACTGCACGGCATCAGAAACAACAGTTGCAAGAGGCCGTAAAAGCAACAGAGCAACAACTGGATGCTCTGAGGAGATGGCTTGGGGAACCTGCTGATGCGGACCCTGCAGCTGTGTTGAACACTATCTGGATGTTCGCAAACTCTTTTGATCAGGCATACAGAAATGTTCAACGCCTCATGTTGTGACTGCAATGACTCATGTACTGTCAGCTTTAGTGATGAACTGTGTCGATGATAAATTTTCAAAAAGTACAGCGCATGTCAACTGTGAGTGTGTAGATGTTCTGTAGAATGAACTTGCACTTAAGTCAGTGTTACTACCAGCTTTTTATGCCAGGCATTTGCTCTTGAATATCGTGGTCAAATGACTTGACTCAACTCAAATAGGGTGTGTTAGTGTAAAGCCATTTGAGAGTCTCAATTGCTGACTCAACGATGCTGATCAGAAGAGTCAGGGCATGGTGTGCACTCAGTGTCCATGTGATCTGGTTTGGTTGTCAATTTACCGCAGAGCTGCGGAACACATGATGAGCTCACATTGGGCATGGGTTTGGGCATGTTCACATACGAACAGCAATCCCATGTAGACCAAATAAGTTAAAAAAGGCTGCCTGCATGAAACTTGCAGCCTAGCTGTGCCATGGCATGCAGTTCTGCAACCCAGTGGCACGTCATCTGTTGCATGTCAATATGGGCATTCCAGCATGCTATGTGCAGACACTGCAATTTCAAAGAAGCAAGGATGTCTACATACCAATGCTGTTTCAAACAGATTCAGAAAAGAAGCAGCCTGCAGACTCAGACTGACTGTTTTCTGCGCATATGGCTCTAGCCATTAAACAGTCTCGATGAGATATGAGAACACGACTTCAAGGCACTGACAGTGACAGCATTACAGTAGCAGCAACTAATGTACAGGTATGGGACATAACGCAAGTTTTGCTCACAGCTTGGACTGTGCACCACTGTCGGGAACAAGCAGAATTTTGCCAATGACTTGTCTGCTTAGCAAGGCCTTGAAAGCATCAGAAGCTTGCTCCAATGGGAACCTGTCAGGCAGCAACCTGGTTGTTCAGACAATATTGCAACTTTGTGGTATTGTTGCCTGCTTCTGATCATTGCACAAACCCAAGTAAAACAGACCCATTTGAGCACATGATAAGTAAGCAGCAAGTTGCATCAGCTAGCATGAGATCAGGCTGGTCAACCTACCCGCTGTGGCTATTTAGACATTGCTGCTGACAGCCAAGAACACAACACCAAGGCAAGGAGCTTACTTGTGAGACACAGGCACCCTGACTTTGCCTTCAGACAGCCATTGTACAGACTCTTCCAGGGTTCGTCTGAAGACACGGGGCTGAGCTTGCTGATGCGCTCCCCAGAAGATGCCGTGAATGGTCCAATTCTTGACGAGCGCTATATTTGCTGCAATCTGCGGCAAGATGAAAGTCCACTTTACAAATCCCGTGGCAGGTGACATGCTGAGAGAAACTGTACCGTATGCGTCCTGAATTAATGCAACTGCTGTCCATTTTGATGCAGCATACAGCGCAATGGCACGGCTGGCCATAGCGCAAGTTGAGACAGCTTCAGCTTAGCTATTCTGAAGAAGCGTTGCACAGTGGGTATACCACAAAGATGTATGACAAGGAAATAGACAGCAGACCTTGGGGATAGTGCCACTGGCAAAGCCAATGATTGCTATCTGCCCTCCCCATTTTAGGGTCTTCAGAGCCTCAGCAAAAGGTGTGCCTCCAACAGGGTCAAAAATGACATCAACGCCTGCAATGCAGCATTGCTCAGCCGTGCATGTACAGTGGGCACAAAGCCATGGCCATGCTTACATGCAATATGGCAAAACTCACCCATGATTCTCATTGCAGCACGTGACAAGCACAATGAGCCTCAACATGGGCCATAAAGCTAAAAGGATTGACCAGCATAATGCTCAAATCTCCATGCAAGGGGAGGCAAATGCAAATTGTGCTCAAGAAGATAAAGCAAAAGAAGGCACCATCTGGAGCTGCCTTCTTGATGAGATCCCGGAGGGCAGGCCCCTGACTTTGTGTTCCTGGGCCCCCTAGAGCCCCATACCCCTCATCTTCTGGGGCTGGTTGCCGCCCTGGCGCTGCCCCTCCTCCCTGGTAACAGAAGCCAAACAACTTTCATGACGCTGCACAAAGTTCTGACAAATGAGTGCATACGCGCAAGTGCTACGGGCAGCAGCATGCAGGTCCTGACAGTGTACTTTGATGGTGCATACTGACATGCCAGGCAGTCCACACGGCAAGCCAGGAATACAGTCAGCGCTGATGTGTTGTACACCGAGTCACAGGGTCCAGGTCCCCAGCATCAATACTGGATGCCCATGATGTTTAAGAGTCTGCACAATTGTTTGAGCAAGGCTCACTTGGTGATTGGCAGAGGTGTCGATGACAGCATCAGCACCCAGCTCTGTCAGCAGCTTTGCTTTGCTTTCTCCCCTGGCCACAGCCACCACCTTGGCCCCCAGCACCTTGCAGATCTGAACAGCTGCAACACCCACTCCACCAGCAGCGCCCAGAATCAGCACTGTCTGACCTGCAGGCATAAAGCCACCAGGTAATACAAACCAGGTCAGACTGGCGAGTTGGCAAACACATGGAAAGAGGAGGTTCAAGTCATAGCAGGTTTCAACCAGGTTCCTTATTAGGCAGAAGCAAGACACAGTTCTCTACAGTGCTACTGAAAGGTTACTTGCCTGCCAGGTCTTTTGAAATTGAAGGAGGCTACAATGGTTGCAGCAGCAGCAGCAGCAGCATGCATGGACATACAGTGTCTCATGTGCAACTGTCCTGTTCAACAAACTGGACATGCAAGCACCCAATCAGTCCATAATGCATACTGCTGAACAGGTCATGCATTCAGTAATGTAGCTGTATCCAGCACCAAAGATCTGGCAGCAGGTAAGACCATTGATGAGATGGAAAGCTGTTACCTGCTTTGACTTGTGCCCTCTCTTTAATGGCCAAGTGAGCAGTGCCAAAGATGACAGGAAGGCCAGCTGCAGCTACGAGGTCCACATGGTCAGGCAGCTTCACTACACCACCCTGCTTGATTACAACCTCGCCAGCAAAACCGCCACCTTGCGTAACTGCGCACACCTGCAATGAGACCTGTTCAACCATGCACCATTGGGCACTACGTACGGCCCAGTACCTCTAGGCCACTACACAATTGGTGCTTGATGTCTAAGCGAGCATTTGACCATAAAAGAGTAAAGGGTGCGGGCGAAGCTGCAACATTCATACCGAGTCACCAACTGCAAGCGTCCTGACATCTCGCCCAATCTCGATGACCTTGCCTGATACTTCCGATCCCGGTATGAACGGCAGCTTCGGCTTCACCTGATACTGGCCCTGCGTATTGCAACATCAGGCTTGCAAAAGTGGCACAGTCTGAAGCTGTGATGAGCTCGGATCGACGCTGATTACCATGACTTGCAGCGCATCGGCAAAGTTGAGTCCGCTGGCGGCAATCTTGATGCGCACAGCATTCGGGGCCAAATACTGAGGTGTCGGGTGATCAGCAGTGACTGCGTAAGGCTTTTTCTCGGTCGGCGAAGGTACCGGGTTTCCAAGCTGGCGGACAACAAGCGCTTCCATCCCGGCTTGTTTTGACATTGTAATATGGTGGTGGTGATCGCCGCAAAGCCACCAAGGTTGACCAAAACCTTGGTGGCTCTATTCGCAACAGCTGCTGATGTCAGCAGGTCCAGCTAGGCCTAAATTAGGCAAGCACATGGCTACAAACTATCAAGCAGACAAAATGGATCTTGTCAGCGCCGTGCACATCGCAATCGGAAAATGTGCCCACACTATGGGCCCCAGAGGTAGCCCGGACTCAAAAATTGCCCCTGGCGCGGTCATGAAGCCGGGTACTGTACTGTTTTGCTGAAAAGTATTTGCATGCTTGTTCCTAATGTGACTGTAGCTGGACAATCAAAGATGAATGTTGTTCATCCTCTACATCCTGTAACGAATGACACACCTGACACAGCCTGTCCTTCCTTTCAGTGCCTACCCAACGTCCTGTGTCAACATGTAAACCATGACAGCCACATCTGAATTGCTAAGCGACCTCCCATTGGAAAACATTTGACAGTAGCAAGATATTTCGCATACTGGTATTCAGGCTGAAAGCTTCTGCACAACCCACAACTGCCGAGCTCATTGTATGTGCGGAAATGGTCAACATGCTTTTGCTTTGCTTGCTCAGTGACTGTTGCAATGTCAAAATTGTGAAAAAGGTTCTGCTGAACATCCGTATGCCAACTTGGCCACCGTAAAACATCATTTACGCAAATAGTAACTGATGTTTTACGGATGCCGAAATTACTAACCGCAGCCTCCGTATCTCCTCGGTCAAAGTCGCCATGAACGCTGCGCAGCGACGCAGGGCAGGCATCAATCGCATTTGAACGCGATACGATCTTTCTGAATTACACAGCGCAAGTAAGATGGCTAAGGGAACGAAGCGTAAGAAGGCAGGGGTCGGCATCGACTTTCGAAGGGTCAAGAGCAAAGTGGGCAAGAAGCTGCCGAAAGCGCAGAATGAGACAGATATGACATTTAAGGCAAGATCTATCAATCTGCCGGGTCAGAGCGTAACAGAGGACAAAACAGGACTAGCTGTCAGTCAGCGAAATTTGACGACACAGGTAGGCATCGCCTAGGCTTGCCTCTGTCCCATATGCATGCAGCTGGCACATGTTCCGGTTTTGTGATGCATGATATGCTGTACAGGAGCTGCTTAGTCAAACAACACATTACAGTGAGAAGGTGCGCAAAGACGCCCTGACAGGCCTGCAACAAGTTTTCCAACAGCACCCAGAAGGAGGTTCGAAAACAGGTAATGCTCAATGTCGTGCAACACCTTGTCACACTTTTATGGCTGTGCGTAAAGAGCCAAGCCCAGGACACATGTATGGCTTTTTTTGCAAATACTTGCAGATCAACATGCTGCTGGGCAAGCTGGCTGAGTGCATTGGGGATGTAGACAAGGGGGTGCGAGCAGCTTTGAAGGAGTTGCTTGCCAATGTGGTGCTTCCGCAGCTCAGGGGGCCTTTGCTGGGCCCATTCTTGCCGCTTGTGATGGCTCATTTGTTCAGCGCACTGACCTCCATGACTGAAGCTGTGCGGTAAGCGCATGTGACTCAATGCATCAGGCATATTGCACTGAGTCCCCCATCAGACAAGACTTTGTTCTCATGCTGTGGGTTGTGACTACTTGGCTTGTTGTGCCTTGAATATTCTCTAAATGAGGACTTGCAGCTCAAGTATGCAAACCTCACCAGCCCAAGCTGCAGCTCGAGTCTTTGACGCCAGCCAATACACAGATAGTCCTGCATACAAAATACAGCATTATGCATGCCACAGACCACTACTTTCAGCAGGACAACCAGATTGGTTAGGCCTGAACAAAAGGGGGTTCCCAACAGGCTACACAGAGAGGCTTGCTTTGCAGTCACAGGGCACTTTGTCTGCCAGCATGCAATGTTACTGTCCTTGATGCTGGCATCTGACTCATCAAGCACTTCTGCAGAACTGGTGCTCTGGACTTTCTGGAGCTGTTCATGGATGCCGCTCCCAAGCAAGTCATGCAGAACCACCTGGAAGGCGCTCTACAACACTTTGTGGAACTGCTGTCCCCAACACGTCGCTCCAACTCAGTCTCTGCTCACTCTGTCACTTCAATGCTCAAGGTAACTTTATGTGAGGCCCTGTCATAAAGCCTGAGACATTTTGTTTTGCTAATGTGCAACCTGCACCGCAACCTCTTGGTGCAGTATATACAATTTTCATTGAAAACTTGAGATGTTCGGCAGTCGAGGTGCTCCGGCAGTCTGCTGCTCAGTGGTTTGCATCAGTTTGATGCCGTTTTGGAGAAGCTGCATGCATATGCAGATCGTCAAAGCCCTTCAGAGTCTGCTCAGCAAGGCCGCCGCTGTTCAGTCAAGCAGTGCTGAGTCAAGCTCAGCAAACCACTCTCAGACTGCATCACAGTCACTTTCAGCTCAGCATGTGAACCAAAGCTTGTTCCATCAACAGTGTCAATGGCCTCCTGTGGTTGCTAATGTCAACGTTGCAGACCTTGTCGAGGCAGCACAGGTCGAGCTTGCAGCATCAGTGGCCACCGCCATGCCCAATGCAGCAGCAAACAAGGCTGCAGGTCGAAAAGCCAAGCGCGCTGCAGCCAAGCTAGAAAACAAGTAGGTTGCCATGCTCCTACACGTTAATGTCAAGATGTGGATGTTAAAGTAAGAGATGCCTCTTGTCTGCATTTTGCAGCAAGCCGTTCAGGCTTTCACTGCAGGCAACATGATGTCGCAAACTGTGCACACACAAAAAAGGGGACAAAAAACTTCATGTCTTCCGAAATTTTGTGCTTAGGCCGACTACGAATTGGCTCAGAGTCAGCCTGTCAGGCGACAATGGTGCAGCAACATACACAGTCAGCTGAGAGTCTTGCAGGGGTGTGGGTGCCGTGCTGCTTCAGGAGCTGATGAGCTGTTGGACAGAGTGTGCCCCAGGGCATTTGGCAGCCGGCCCTGTGCTGACAGCTGTCCAATGCATGGAGGCCACACTGCAGTGTGTGGACATGCTGCTGCATCAGCTGCCTAGTCTGTTCCCCACAGGTCATCTAGTCTTACCAAGCTTACCAACCCTACATGCAGCATGTACAGGCTCTGCCATGACAGTCAAGCACTCAGCAATGCTGATGTCATCCCCACATCTTCTGCATCATACATTGAGCATTGATGCTCATGCTCATCTTGTCTTACCAAGCTTACCAACCCTACATGCAGCATGTACAGGCTCTGCCATGACAGTCAAGCACTCAGCAATGCTGATGTCATCCCCACATCTTCTGCATCATACATTGAGCATTGGTGCTCATGCTCAATGTATGACGCAGAAGATGTGGGGATGACATTAGCACTGCCAAGTGCATGACTGTCATGGCCGAGGTGCTGAAGCCACGCCTCACAGCAGCAATTGTCTTGCGAAACTCCATTGCACACCTGTCCGGCGCCACAGCGTCTGAAACAAGACCGGCTGTGTACTCGACGCAGGTGTGCCTCCTGCTTTGGTAGACACCATTGTGAAGAAGATAACGCCACACATGCCAGCTTCAGCTCCTGCAGTGAAGCCATCACAGGTGATGCAGCAAGGCCTGGTCCACCTCAACCTGGCTGCTGCCAAGCTGCTGTCCCGGTTCCTGCCCACCAGGCTGGCTGATGCAGAGGAGCAAGAGGAAGGGTGGAGGACGCGCTTGCTGGATTACTATGTTGGTATCATGGAAGCTGGTCAGGTGCTGCCATCCAGGTGGGTCCTGGTCAGCAGGTTCATACCTGCATGATGTAAATGGCAGCGCACAGAGGGATCTGTTGCATAGCATGATGTGGCACAAGCAAGATGACGAACGGCTTTCTCACCTGGAAGTTTGTATCTGGCAGCTAACCAGCGCTGCTCGCTGCTCTTAGTCAGGCTCTGAACAAGCACAACACAACTTGTGTTACAAAGCGGCAACATCAGCATTGTTGGCATGAATGCCCTAGGTTCAGGTGTTGAGGAATACAGACCGCATTTGAATGGGTGCTGGACGGACCTGCACCACTGTCCTGCTACACATTACCTGCTTTGCATATGCTGCCTGTGCCGTTCATGCAGGCGGGCGCTGTCAGAGGAAGTTAAACAGTCCAACATGCCAGTAGACGTCTGCACAGCAGCTCTGCAAGGTGTCCAAGGCGTGCTGCCCTTTGTTTCTCCTTCAAGAAGGGCGGCTCTGCTGGCAGCTGTCTGCACCCTCAGCACCAGATCAGCAGCCCGCAGTGCTGTCAAAGCAGCATGTCTGGCTTTCCAGCAGAGCCTGCTTGACAGGGGGGGTCAGGTGCTGTATTCTGACTCCAGCACTGGGGCACCCCTATTGCCAGAAACAGTGCTGATTGAGTGGCTCCAGGTGAGCGCAATGGCGATGCATATGAGTTCAAGTATTACATTTCAGTCAACATGGCCATGGTTGCTATTTCTGACATTGTGTTGGTGGTTGTGCATGCCAGGCCGCATGTGGTGTCGCAGACCATCTGTCAGGCAGTCCCTGCACGTCTTGCTGCTCACTGTAACCTGACCAAGCAAGCATGTGTGTCAGTCATGCTCCTAGTATTGCGATGCAATGATTGCCAAAATTGCAGACTGCCTGTCATACTTGCTTGCATCTGGATACAGGCGTTCAGTCGCCTATCTGCCGGGTTTTGGGTTCCTCTGCTTGTCTTTGTGTCTCGTCAATGCATTCACTCTTGCACATTCACATGGTGCAGGCCATCCCTCGGCTGCTTTGGGAGCTGGGCAGCACCAAGCCAGCTACCTCACACATGGCTCTAGGGCTGCTACACAGCGCCCTGCGCTTTGCCCCAGAGGGATCTGCCCTTTCAGATGTCCTGGACGGGCTACAGCCCCAGCTGTGCCCTTTGTACTGTTCCCTTCTGGCTCCAAAGCCCCTCAAGGGGGTGAGCAAGGGAGCCGGGGCTGTTGCAAAAGCTGGCAAGGTGGTTGTGCCTGGTCCTCTGGCACAACTGCCAACAACCACACAGGTAAAACACTGACACTGCATGGCATTAGGATGTTCAGCATGCTTGTGTTAACAATCCATTTGTGGCATGCTGACACAGGTCATGAACACTGGCAGTGCTAGCACCTTTGTATGACTGTTAGTGAGCAAAACCGCATAAACAACCCAACATGCATGCAATGCAAGTGACATGTGTCTCACTCCCGCTGGACAGAACCTTCGTGATCGCAACAGACCTGCATGAAACAGCCATCAGCATACTGTGATGAAGCTGTTGTGCTTGACCTGCATGCTAATGTCTGCTCTCATCACCTCTCATTGTGCATGCTATGCATGATTCCAACATCCAGATTGTGGCTGCAGGAGCTTGCTGTGGACCTGCTGTTCTACTATCCCACCATCCATGAGCCTACAGCCCGCACCTGCGCCGTGGTCTGTCTCACTGACACCATCCCTGTGCAGCTGGCCCTTCGTATCATAGATGTGCTATCTTCCAGGGCTTGCCAGGGGGACGCCTCTGTCCTTGTCAGCTTCCTGGTCACACTGCTGCTGGGCCATGTCAGTCAGGCACAGCTGTTGGTGAATCATGCACGGCATGCGCACCTTGTTGAGGCAGTCTGCAGAGCCATCTGCAGGGTTGCTAGTCCAGGTAGGTGGCTCATGTGGGTTGCTCATGCGGGTTTGTGACCCTTTGGCTTGAGGCCCACAGGGATCACTGCTATGCAGTCATGCAATTTGCTGCATGACGTCTGTATGCTTGCATACTCACACTCGCTCCACCTGTGCAGAGCATGCGAGCTTGTTGTGTGCAGCATTGCTTCATGATTTTGCAAATACGCCATGCATGTGCTTGTATGGCGTGTGGCCAGAGACTACGCTCCCTGTGTTGAAACGCCCCTGCAGGCCAAACGCTTCACTTCTCGTCGTTCATGGTGTTCCTGTTTTGTCATCTTCTGTACCACAAGGGTAGGCAAATTGCATGCTGGTCTGCAGACGAGATGCTGCGGGCAATGGAGCCAGTCCTGCTTCATCATGCCAGCACAGCAGCTAGCATGTTGGCTTGGCACGGCACCCTTGCAGCAGCTGCTGCCGCTGCTGAGAGCTTACAAGCAAGGCAAACAGGGCACACCCTGGGCATCATCAATGCAGACAGCAGCAGACAGGGACAAGTTCAGGCAGCTATTCCATTGGGCAGCCCTCTGGAGCCTTGTGGCATCAGCCCTAGGCTATGGGCAGCTTTGCCCTCTGTCATGGCATGCCTTTCCCTTGAAAGGGAACATTTGCGCTTGATTGGCAGCACTTTGCATCAGGAGCAGGCTGAGAGGCCAGTCCTTAGATTGCTTCAAGCAGACCCATTGCTCATTAAGCCGTTTGTCAATGCTCTGATTACTCTGTGCCAGCGTGGACAAGCACAGGCTGTTGAAGACTTCCACACCAATCAGCCTAGACAGGGTGACAGTGAGACAGTTGCATCACAGCAGCTGTCAAGTGCCACCAGAGCAGCGTTTGACACTGACATGTCAGACAAGCAACAGAGCCAGTCAGCCGGTGCTGATTGCCTGGGTGGAGCTTTGGGGCATGACAGCAACAGGGTTATGGCTGCTTTACAGACCATTCTTGTCTTGTGCGAGCAGCCTGGCTTGCTGGCTTATCTGCTGGAACTGCAGCATCAGCTTTTTGAGGCAACCACCAGTCTCAGGTACCTGTACACCTGAAAAGCTGAAACGTCTCCTGTCCACTTATGTGAAAACTGCAGTTGTTGCCCCAATCATAGATTGCAATCTGTTGCATGCTGTTGCATTCTGCTTGTTCCTGTGTCTTGCTGCCATGCCCAAATGCAACAGGACTTGGTCCTGTATGGTGGATGTGCGTGACACAGCTGCCAAAACTTAGGTATTGACTCAGGTGTGATAGAAGACAGTTACGCTCATGGCTTGTGCAGCACATCGGCATTTGATTGCTGATCTTGGGTGTGTTACAGGGGTATGGCCGGTGCCCTAGGGGCTTCAAGTCAAGCTGGAGCTGCTGCACTCAGGAAGTGTGATTCCCTTGTGACAGTACTGCAAGGGCTGACCGGCACCATCAAGCTGCACTGAAGGAGTGTGCTGGCAGCAGTGCGAAAGTGGCGTGTGCAGTCCTTGGCAACTTAAGGTGCGGCTAAATGCAAGTGAGTTCAAGATGAGCCAAATGACACAGGGTTGCCTACATTTTCTTTGCGTCACTACAGCATACAACGCAAAGAGTAATCTCTTGAGTTTGCCAAACATGTAGGTGTGCTTCTGAAATTGCTGCTGGGATCTCTGTGCACTTCCTGGTCGTGACATGTCCATCGCAATCTTAACAGGACATGGAATGTTTTTGTTTTGCTGTAGGCTCTCAGTAACCACAGCTCTGGTTCTCACAAGCAACAGTTGCTGGGCTCTGATGATTGGTGATCAATGGGCTGTTATCTTGCCACAGCTTGACATTCCTTACAGAATCAGGCATCTTGCAGCAGACAATGATAGGATATAAATCAGCGACAAAATGCTACTAAATTGAATACTTCAGGTGCAACATTGTGGAGCTGTCTTCAGCGTAGGTACATTGCCTACACTCATTGACCATGTGGATGCATGCTGCTCTGGATTGTAACATACGATAAAGAGTTGCTTTTTACCCGGACAGATGGGACAGCAGGTTCAGCAATGGAAAGAATTTTGCAGCTCAACACAAAGCATTCACATGCTGACAACACACAGAGCGATTTTGATACATTAGCATTCAGCGCACTACTGTAGCATTGTGGAGGGATGCAGATGCATCATTAGTCATCACAGGAAAAGATTGTATGGCAGCATCTTGCTGAGTTTGCTGCAGCATCTCAGACCAGGTTCAACAATTCAACAAAAGCATAATCGTTTTCAATCAAACGCAAAGTAAGCATTGCTGCTGTGTCAGTGTACCAGCTTAGGGTGCCTCATGTTTTTCTGAGTGCCCTCATTCTGCGTAAGCATCACAAACGCAGCATTTTTGCTTGCAGAGGACCACATTGTACCATCTGGTGATCTCTCTTCAGGAATATTCTCATTCTGATGTTCTGCAGCTTGGGCATTTGCTAGCTGCTCAGGACTCAAAGGTGGAAAGCGTATGGAGGCAGCCCCACGGTCGTGAGGTACAAAGACAACATCAAGTAGCTCACCCTTTTGACACCTGATCTTCTCACAGCTGAACACACTATTCACAAACTTTGCCAGGTTGATTCTGCTGTCAATCAAACCAGGGGTGGACACCTTCCGAGGCTCTGGGATTTTCCAGTAGAAGCACTGTGTGCTGCTTGACTTTTCAGCTTTTGCTCGCAAAGCTGCTGCCTTCGCAAAACAGCTATGGTCCTGGGAGACTTTGATGACGACTTCTGCGGGCTTTGCAGGCTTCTGTGCTACACCCACAGATGGAGAGTGTCTGTCTTGAGTTCCTCGGCCTTGGAGCTCGCCAAGCAGACTGTTAGTAGTGTCACCTGCAGCGCTGATCAAGGCCTTTCAGAAAATGCTGCAAGGCACTTGGAACGCAGTCTACCTTCCAAGCCTCTCACCACGTCTTCCAGTTTCTGCTTCGCTCATCTGCACATCTGTTGATGGTGACCCGTTTCGTAGACTGGCCCTCACTGGTGCAAGCTTGGAGAGATCAGTGGGTGCACCTCTACGTCTTTGAGCAAAGCCGTTCATCTCGAGGTGTAATCTTCGTGCAGCCTCTTCATCTGTGGCCATGTTTGTGTGATTTCTTGAGTATCGTTCCGCCGACGCTGGTTGTTGCAAGTTGTTCTGCAGGGTCTGCTGGAAAAGGCGTTTGAACATTCGACTGTACAAAGGGATGTGTTACAAGGTGATTTCAGTTGGTAAAATAGGGACTGAAATATGAAGTAGCGTTGACTGCCATAGCAGGCAGCAGCACTTAGCATGTAGTCTAGAAGCACTAAGTGTGGCACTACGGTGTTTGTGATAGCTTCTACCCTTCGCAAAGACTTGTTGCATGTAGTGCGCGAGCGGAAACGGCCAAAATCCCCACTGACGTTTGGCAGATCTCTCACCTCACTTTGCCCAGCCATGTCGAAGGGAGAGGCGAAGAAATCCACGCTTACGGGTCGTAGCGAGGGATTCAATGCTGCCAAGAAGTGTTTGCGGAATGAACACGCCATTGTCGGCCGCAGCCACGGCGACGAGAGGATCCTTAAGGGGCTGCAATAGGTATTTACTCTGATCAGGGATATGGATCGGGCACAGTAGCACACCTTCTCCGCTCGCAATATTGGTATCCGTCCATCTCTAAGCAACACATACTGCGACGGCAGCCAGGTCCAGCAACAGACACTGCCCGCATTGAAGCAATTTCAGGTTCCAGTGCTCAGACCAGCTACTGCTAATGGCA
>JAABUY010003595.1_pt1 | contig 16917 bp, 16 predicted proteins | sample 5560271 | NCBI WGS metagenome assembly JAABUY01 (sample SAMN10711886, study PRJNA513374) | rock metagenome | isolation source: Antarctica rocks | place: Antarctica: Victoria Land, University Valley
GGCGTACCGGTACCGATGAGATCGCCGCCTTCCGGCAGCATCTCCGCTCCCGCCCCACCAAGGCCCTCCGCTTCCTTGTCCCCAGAACCCGCTCTGCCTGACTTTTCACAGACCCTGGGCGAGAACAAAGCTATGTTGTTGGTATACTGCACCCTGTTCCGTTCGAGTCGCTTCTGCTCCGCTGCAAGGTATTTGGGCCAGCCGGCAACGGGTGCTAGTTGATGGCGCGTGGTGCGTAGCGCATCCGTGCCAGTATATGCGGACCGCCCCAGGTCGAACATGGCGCAGTGAGCCTGTGACCGTGCGAGCACGGGGAAGACTTTAGTAAGGAGATGGCTCTTGCCCATATTGGGTGCCCCCAGCAGGTTCAGCACTTTGTAGGCGCTACCGGGCCGTAGCAACTCGTGAAAGAGGGCAATCGGGTGGTCCGAATCGATGACCGCGTACGTCATGTGGCTCCATCAATCTCGGGTGTTAATGTCAATCTTGGAACCGAACGCGGTGCTGTCACCGATGTGAATGCCCCGGCCGCGCAACGTCGTGGCCGAAAAGATGGCACGGAAACGGGTCACCGTCACCACGTCACGGTCATGGCTCCGCACGGACGGATTGGCGTGACCGACCACCTGCTGTGGGCCGCCCAGCCAATGCGCCACGACGAGACACGCCACCATAACGAGAATTAAAATGATGATGGCCTCGTGGCTGAAATGACCGGGGAAGGCACGCTGCTGGATTCCGGCGGCAACCAAGTTGCCAACCACCCCGGCCACCGCACCGAACAGCAGACCGATAACATCATATAGAGGTCGGACTGACATGTAGGGCTCCTATCGAAATAAACACTCAACCATGCTGTCCTAAGTATAACAATGGTGTGTTGCGCACCTCGGTGCTGCTGGAAGGCGTAGGGATGTCTGAAGAGCATTCGTTCGAGGCGGTAGCAACACGGCTTGCATTCCTTGTCAACCAACCGCTCTCATCGCAGGTCCCTTTTCGTTCATCTGGACACATTGGTGCCGGCAGACCCGACAGCGCCCACCGAACGATATGCCCTCGTGGCACACTCGATCATCTGGTTCCAGTCCCGATTGTACCACCACCTCTGTTAGCTCTCCTCTCCCTGGTCTACATCGTGCAGCGGACTCGTTAAGCACGGTGCTCCGTCGAGCGTAGGGATACCGGGCCGACAGGAGGAGCGAGTATGCATGAGCGGATATTGGGGCGGAGTGGGCTCATCGTGCCCGCTGTCGGCATGGGCACCTGGCGCACCTTCGACGTGCGCGGCGTCACGGCCGAGCGTCAGGCGCGCGCGATCGTGGACGAGGCGCTCGCCGTGGGTGCCTGTTTCATCGACTCCTCGCCCATGTACGGCGAGGCGGAGCGCGTGCTCGGCCAGGCGCTGGCGACCCACCGTCCCCTTGTGCTTGTCGCAACCAAGGTGTGGACCCGCGACGCTGCGGAGGGACGCGCGCAGATCGGGCGCGCGCTGGACTACTTCGGCGGCCACGTCGACCTGTACCAGATCCACAACCTCGTCGCCTGGCGCACGCACCTGCCCCTGCTGGAACGGCTTCGTGATGAGGGCCGCGTGGGGGCGATTGGCGCGACTCATTACAGCGCGAGCGCGTTCGGCGAGCTAGCGGAGGTGATGCGCACGGGGCGGATCGCGGCCATCCAGGTCCCCTATAACCCCCTGGAGCGCGCGGTCGAGCGGGAGATCCTGCCGCTCGCGCACGAACTGGGGCTCGGCGTCGTCGTGATGCGCCCGTTCGCGGAAGGCGGCTTGATGCGGCGGCCACCTACCCCCGAGATGCTGGCGCCGCTGCGGGACTGGAGTGTGGAGACGTGGGCCCAGGCGCTGCTCAAGTGGGGCCTGAGCGACCCGCGCTGCCATGTGGCGATCCCGGCGACCTCGCGGCCCGGTCGCATGAGGGAGAACGCGGCGGCCGGGGAGCCATCCTGGTTCGGGGCCGATGAGCGCGCGTACGTGGCCCGCCTCGCCGGCACCCAGTAGGGACGCGTGTGCGCACCCCTCGTATATCCACGAGCGCCAGGCCCCCTTCGCTGTCGCGTCGCCCGTCCCACGCCGCCCTCCCTATCCCTACCCCTGACACTGCGACGCCGTGGGGTCACAGCGGGCACGGATACGGTCGCCGTCATACCTCCCGCCATCGCCCCGATGGTCGATGCTGGGAGGCGTACGATGGAGCGCGCGTGGGTGGCGATCAACGCCCCACCTCACGCGAGAGGGACGCCATCCGTCTCCACGTCCCAGTCGCGGTAGCAGTCGGGGCACAGGTGGGTCAGCGTGCTCTCGGGGACGGGGTGATCCCGGAAGCGCATGAACCCGTCCTCCCCCGTCGTGCGGTAGACGTCCCTGGCCTTCTCCTCGGGGACGCGCTCCCCGCACGCGCCGCAGATGATCTTGCGCCGGTCGCGTCTGTCGCCCATTGTCATACCTTCCCTCCCCTACTCCCCTATGACAACGCCGTCCGCGTCTGTCCTGTGCCGGTCCCGCAACCCACAATGATAGGTCGTATCGCCGCATGTCCCCCTGAAAATAGCGACTTCCGGTGTCGCTGCCGTGTCACCTGTGCATGGCCGCTGGTCACGGTGCCGAACACAGCGTAGGTTCCTCGTTTGCCTCGTCGCGCCGGTTCTGCTGGATCGTACAGAGATGACCCGACATACGCGTACAGGACGCGGTGATGCCACCCCGTTGACGCGTGTGAGTCCGGCACATCCCCCGTTGGACACCCCCGACACAGCGCGTCGACGTCCCGCAGGGACGGCCCTGAGGGTGGTATCGGCGGAGGCTGTGCGCGCATCCCTGCGGTCCCCCACAGAACCTCTCCCCTGGCCTATCCGTGTCATGGCGCATGGTCTATGCCCGCTGTTTGTGCCCCGTGCCGGCGCGGGCGCGTCCATAGCGTCCGCGCGTCGAGCCGTATCACGACCCACGCGTGGGATCCGGCCAGACCGGGTTTCACCCGACCAATTCTACCGAGGCTGAACGGTCCCTCGGTGCGGTGCTACACTCCTGGAGTAACACACGGTCGCGCGCCGCTGCGCCGATGGCCGACGCCCGCGCGCCGGCTGTCGTCCGCGCGGGGGCACGAGGCGATGCCGATCGACAGCCGGCGCGGGCACGACGCCGGCCGCCTCACCACGCCGTGTGCCATCGTCTGGCACGCCACCCCATACGGATGTCAAAGGACAGGGAGAGGAACATGAAGACGCTCATCATCGGCGGGTCCGGCCTCATCAGCACGGCGATCACACGTCAGGTGGTGGACCGGGGAGACGACCTTATCCTGTACAACCGTAGGCACACCCCTTTGCGCGTAGACGGCGGTGCCATCACGGTGATCCGCGGCGATCGCACCGACGCCGCGCGCTTCGCGGATCAGCGCGCCGCGCTCGGTCCGCTCGACGGTGTCATCGACATGGTGTGCTTCGATCCCGCCGAGGCCGCGAGCGCCATCCGCGCGTGCCAGGGGCGCGTCGGGCAGTACATCTTCTGCAGCACCGTGACCGTCTATAACAAGGCGGGCGCGGGCTACCCGCTCAGTGAGCAGGCCCCGCGCGAGAGCCCCGTCGGCGACTACGCCGCCAAGAAAGCGCGGTGCGAGGACCTCTTCCTGGAGGCTCATGCCCGGGGCGACCTCCCGGTCACGATCCTGCGGCCCGGCAGCACCTATAGCGAGGGCCACGCGATTATTCACACGTTCGGGGGCGCGACGACCTACCTCGACCGCCTGCGCAAAGGCAAGCCAATTGTTGTGCCGGGCGATGGGCAGTCCCTCTGGGTGGCCTGCCACGCCGACGACGTGGCGCGCGGCTTCGTCGGTGCGCTGGGCAATCGGGCCACGCTCGGGCGGGCCTACAACGTCACGGGCGAGGAGTGGATGACCTGGGACTATTACCACCGGACGGTGGCGGCGGCCATAGGCGCGCCGGAGCCGACGCTGATCCATATCCCGACCGACCTGCTGGCGATGGTCGCGCCGGAGCAGGCGCGCCTGGCGGTCCTCGATCTGCAGTACACGAACATCTTCGACACGACGGCGGCGCGCCGGGACCTGGGCTTCCGCTACACGATCCCCTGGGCGGAAGGAGCGCGCCGCGTCATCGCCTGGCTGGATGCGCACGGCCGGATCGAAGACAGCGACGCCGACCCCTTCGACGACCGAGTCATTGCGGCATGGGAGGCGCTCGGCACCGCGATGGCGACGCGGCTCACGGACGCGGAGGGGGCGTCATAACGCCATACGCCGGCACTGAAGGCCCTGCCCCATGCTCGTTCACTGCTCGTTCGCTACCTGCTCTGTTGGCTCCTATCCACACATGGACCCTGCGCAGGCAACGCCAACAGCCGTGACCGCGGGAGCTACGCCGGATACAATAGAAGGTTGTGCCGGTGCAATAACAGACGATTGGTGAGCCAAGAACTGTCGGTCCCTCAGTGGGATCGATCGGAACGACCGTGTCCAGCGACAGAGGCGCATGCGCCCGAGCCCGCCGGTCATGACAACGTGCGCCACCGGAGACCGACTGAACGAGCATTTCTGTGACGCTTCGTCAGGTGTGGCGACGTCGCCTGTGCCCACGTCTCCACCACCAAACTATCTACCACTGCTCGCACAAGATGACAGGAGATCTGACGATGCTTGGCCGAAAGAATTACACCCGGGACCAAGTTGACCACGCCAGGTCTGCCGTTGCGGAGCTACTCGCCGTGTACAAGACGCTTGTGTGGGCCAATGCACGCGCGACACCCAACGCGGCGGTCCACGCTGAGCTAGACGACGTCGAACGGCTGTACTTCAACACGATGATCCTGGTGCTTGACCGCTACTTCGTCCACAGGCTCCGCATGGTGACGGGGAAGGACGGCACCCCGCTCAACGACGTCGAGATGCTGTGCGACTCCTTGATGCACAACGAGGGGATCCTCCGCGGGAATAACGTCATCACGTACCGTCCTGAGCAAGCGGTGGTGAAGCTTCAGATTGGCGACCCGATTCGCCTCACGGCAGACACGTTCGCACGCCTCTCGGCGGCGTTCTTCGCAGAGTTGGAAGAGAAGTTCCTGTAGCCCACTCTATCGTCGTCAGCCGGTGCGAGAGCTGAAGGACAGCACTCGTTTACTGAGGGCGGAATGACCTGGACGTCGCTTATAGAAAACGTGGGCAGGATGGCGGTAGACATGCGCCATTGTCACGGCACATGGTGCCTCCCCGCCGTCATCCCCTACACCGTCGACGCCGTGCTCATCGACGCGCAGCCGGGGTCGGGCAAGCGCGTGAGCCTGCACACCGACGACACCCTCGGGGTGTGGGACAAGGGCGCCCTGGTACCGATCGCCAAGGCGTACGCGGGCCTGACCGACGCCGAGATCCGTGCGGTCGACCGCTTCGTGCGCGAACACACACTGGAGACGCACGGCCCGGTGCGCACGGTCACGCCGGAGTTGGTATCCGAGCTCCCCTTCGAGGGGTTGCAGCGCTCGCCCCGCTATCGCTCGGGGATTGCCGTCCGTTTCCCGCGCATCGCACGCTGGCGGCACGACAAGACCAGCGCGGACACCGATACCCTGGAAACCGTCCGGGCGCTACTGCCGGAGTAAGGGCGGTCAAGCCGTCGGGGGCGGATCTGTCTCTACCCGCACGACGTTTTCCACCCCCGCCCCAAATGAGCACGCAGGGGGGCGAGGCTCGGACCTGCCGGCAGGCGTCGCGCCACGCACTCACACGGCGTGGACACAGTGAGCGTCGCGTGATCCGGCGACACATTGCCACCCTGGCCTCGTGTATCCCGTGTGGCCCCGGTGACCCCGCCGATGACAGTGTGACGGGTACATGCGTCCTGATACGATACGAGCGACCTCGACCCGAACGACGACCGTGCGCCCCCGGACTAACGGGCTGGGGTGACAGACGGACGGCGGGCTGGAGAGCGTCGTCCGTCTGTCGCCCACTGCTCCTCCAGAGTCACCACGTCCCCACAGTGGAGGCAGACGCAGATGAACGTGCGCCGCGTGCGCCATACCAACCAGGGGTGCGGGCGGTCCAGGCGGTCGCCGAGCACGACGAGCGTATCGCGGCGGGCACAGGCCGGGCACGGAGGGATGACCTGCAGCGTGATATCTCTCGGCGCCATGCGCGATACTCCTGGCTTGACATCCCTGGCGTGTGTTGAGGAACAGGCCGCCCTCGCGTTTGCAGGGGAACAGGCCACCGTGGCGTTTTACCCCACTCCCAGCACCCGGCAATCACCGGTCGATGGTCGCCAGTTCAGATGGTTGCGGCGCCGCATCGGCAGCCGCATCGCCTACACTGGAGAGGGAGGATCGACGCCAGCGAGGAGAGCAGGAGTGATGGCAACGTGCATGGAGACAGACGATCGTCCACGAACGCTGCTGTCCTGGAGCAGTGGGAAGGATAGCGCTTGGACGCTCCACGTCCTGCGGCAGCAGCGGCAGGTTGAGGTCGTCGGTCTCCTCACCACGGTCAACGAGCGCTACGGGCGCGTCGCCATGCACGCGGTCCGCCGGGATCTACTCGAGGCCCAGGCACGAGCGACCGGGCTACCCCTGTGGCCCGTGCCCATCCCGAGCCCCTGCACCAATGCTGACTATGAGGTGACGATGGCGCGCGTGCTGGAGCGCGCCCTGGCCAGCGGTATCACAGCGGTGGCCTTCGGCGATCTATTCCTGGAGGATATCCGCCGCTATCGCGAGGACCGCTTCGCGTCCGCCGGTCTCACCCCGCTTTTCCCCCTGTGGGGGCTCTCGACCCCGGACCTCGCCTGGGACATGATGCGCGGCGGGCTCCGCGCCCAGGTGACGTGCGTGGACCCGCGCCACCTATCCCCGCGGTTCGCCGGTCGTGCCTTCGACGCGGCCTTCCTGGATGATCTCCCCCCCACGGTCGATTCCTGCGGCGAGCGGGGCGAGTTCCATACGTTCGCCTGTGCCGGCCCCATGTTCGATCAGCCAATCTCTGTGCGGGTAGGGGAGGTCGTGGAGCGCGATGGCTTCGTCTTCGCCGATCTGCTTCCACACCCTGTCGCATCCACCTGAGGGCGCGCCCCAACGCGGCCAGGAGAAACGGCCACGGCGCTATTTACGTCTCGCGCGGCGGGTCCTCCTCGGGAAACGCGATCCGATTGGCCTTGAGGAGAGCCGCGACGTGCCGTTGCCGGGCGACGGAGAGCTCCGGCAACCGGGTGACTTCGACCGCCAACTCGTGCGTGAGCGGGCCGGATTCTTGGCGGCCTGGCACGGCGATGAGGGTATCGCCGGGGATGTCCAGCGCGCGGGCGAGGGCGACAAGGGTCGCGACGTCGACGCCGCCCTGTCATCCGCGTTCCAAACGGGAGATGATCGATCCGTTGATATGCGCCCTACGGGCCGATTCCCGCTAGGACCAGCCACGCGCCGTGCGCACACGGCGCGTGGCTATCTTCATTGTGCATTGCGTAACTTGTTGATGCCCTCGATGACCCGGTAGAAACATAGCGCTTGATAGAACGGATTGATGGCCGACAAGCCCTCCCGGTACGATGCGAACAACGGTCGGTACTCTGTCTTGGACAGGTGACCCGTTTGGTAGGCAAGGGCCTTGGGCTAACCAAGCATACCCCCGACCCAGCGGGTCACTCCGACTTGCTCCTCGCGTATGTGCATACCGGCCACGTCGATCCTTACGTCGTCCCGGACGCTCCACCATCTCAACACAGGAGAGATTCAATTATGAGCGGTTCATTGGGGGACATGAGCACACCAAGTGACGCCCGTCTTGGCGCGTCTACGCCGTCTGTCGCTCACGACACTGGTCGGGGATCTCATCGAGGGATGCGATCGTGCGACTGTCGCGTCTGTTATCGTCTGCCATGCCTGTCTCCTCACTCGATTCCAGCCCCCACGAGGCCTGACGCCTGGACGTCGTGATGGTCGCATGGGGTATGCTATCGGCAGACGACCGCCCCATCGAAAGTAGAAAGAGGAAGGAGCGTGCGTTGACCACGCATCACTTTGTTCCCACGCGCTATCACACGACGATTGGGTCGCATGATCCCGTCCTGCATATCGCCGCCGGCGATACCGTCCGCACGACCACGGTCGATGCCGCCGGGCGCGATGTCCGCGGCGCGCAGATCACTCCAGGCGGCAACCCGCAAACCGGTCCCTTCTACATCGACGACGCCGCGCCAGGCGATACGCTCGTGCTCGCCCTGGAGCGGATCGACCCCAATCGCGACACCGGCTGGAGCAGCACCGTCCTCGCCCCCAACGTCGTCGATCCCTCGGAGGTGCACACGTTGCCGGAGCCGCTGGAGGCGGCCTGGCACATCGACCACGCGGGGGGGACGGCGACGCTTCTGACCCCCCCGACGGCGTTGGGCGCGTACACCGTGCCGCTGGCTCCCATGCTGGGCTGTTTCGGCGTCGCGCCCCCCGGCAGCCAGGCCATCTCGACGGCCACCGCGGCGGAGCACGGCGGCAACATGGACTATCGCGGCTTCGTGGCCGGGGTTACGGTCTACCTCCCCGTCTTCGTGCCAGGGGCGCTCCTGCACCTCGGCGATGGGCATGCCGTGCAGGGCGACGGCGAGATCGCGGGAACGGGGATCGAAGTCTCGTGCGATGTCCAGTTCTCGGTGCGCCTACGGAAAGACGCGCTCATTCACTGGCCGCGCGGGGAGAACGCGCGGGAGATCTTCACGGTGGGCAACGCGCGCCCCCTGGACCAGGCCTTGCAGCATGCCACGACCGAGATGTGCTGTTGGCTGCGCGACGACTTCGGGTTGGATGAGCGCGCCCTGGGTCTCCTGTTGGGGCAGGGCGTGGAGTACGCCGTCGGCAACGTCTTCGACCCGGCGTACACCATGGTCTGCAAGACGCCCACGCGTCTCTTGCAGGCCGTGTCGGCGCATGATCGGCGCGGATAAGCGCTGCTCACGGCCGCGTCCGACCCGACGGCCGTCGCGGCCGTGAGCAGCGCTGTCGCGCGTCCGCGATGTCCGCCCGTTGAGACGGACGTCGCGCCCCGAACCACCGTGGACGGAGATATGATATCGCCGAAAACACGCAACGGGTGGCCGACGCGCACAGGTGCGGCGTGTGCGCGGATGCCGCTGTCCATGCGACCGCTTCCTGCACGGTCGGTCGAGATCGCGCAGCGCGCCTGACTCCAGGGAGCAGGGATCATCGGTGGGGGTCCCGAGCGGATAGGCGTGGACCAGCTCTGTCCGATTAGAGGGGATGTCACTTTGCACGCATGAGGATTGGCGCGGATGTGTCCTCGTCGACGACCTCCACCGGCTCGCGCACCCGGAGCAGCACCACCATCGTCACAACGAGGAGCGCGAGCGTGCTGACCGGGAAGACCGCGCGCACCCCGAAGAGCGCGCCCAGGCTGCCGCCGACGAGCGGGCCGACGGCGAAGCCGCACGACTCGGCGGACGAGGTGAGGCCATAGGCCGCTCCGCGCTGATGCGCCGGCGTGGTCAGGCCGATGATGGCGCCGGCCGCGGGCAGCGCCGCTCCGAGGGCGAGTCCGACGGCCGCGCGGACCAGCGCCAGTTGCCACACCGCGCCCACGACGAACGCGGGGAGGTAGAGCACGCCGGCGAGGGCGAGGCCGCCGACGAGCGCGCGCTGGTAGCCGTAGCGGGCCAGCAGGCGCGGCGCCAGCCACGAGGCCAGCGCGGCGCAGAGCCCTGAGACGGCCAGGATGAGGCCGACGGCGGTCGACGTTTGTGGGACGCCGTGGGCCACGGGGAGGCCCGACAGGTGCGGGACGAGCAGCGGGAGCACCGGCGCGGGGGCCGTGCTGCTGGCCTGAGCCATGAACAGCACCAGGGCGATGGGGAGCAATCCGGGGGTGCGCGCCACGGCGCGGAAGTCCCGGAACGGGGCGAACAGACCCCGACCGGGTGCGGAGACCGGCCGCACGAAGCGCTCGTCGATGCCGACAAGGACGAGGAGCGCAGCAGCGAGGAGCAACCCCGCGCCGCAGGCGAAGGTCCCGTGGAAGCCGAGGTGGTCGTCGAGCAACCCACCCGCGAGGGGACCGAGGGCGACGCCCACGAAAATGCCCGCGAGCATCAAGCCCATGGCGCGCCCCATCTCGGCGCGCGGCGTCACGGTCGTGACCAGGGCCTGCAACGGCGCGTTCACGCCCGTCAACAGGCCCGAGAGCGCCAGGAGCGCGACGAGGACCCAGACGGTGGGGGCGACGATGAGCAGGGCCATGGTGACGGCGCCGCAGCCCATGGCGCGGATGATCATCGGCTTGCGCCCGTAGCGGTCGCCCAACGATCCCCAGACGGGCCCCATCAGGGCGAGCGGCAACGCACCGCCGAAGCTGATGACGCCTGCCCAGACGGGGACAGCGCGCCCATGGACGCCGAGCGTCTGGATATACAGCGGCAGGAACGGGAAGATGAGCGTGAAACCCATGAGGGCGAGGACCTGCGCGCCGAACGCGACGAGGAGCGTGCGCCGCCACGACGACGCGGCGGCAGCGCGCCTGGTCGGGGAAAGGGAGTGCATATATGAGTATGGTACCCGATGTCGTGCGCGAAGGGCTCTTGCACACGATCAACCTGGTATCGTACGGGCCGTTGCGCCTGTGTTGGCAACGTGTGTGATAGGCGCCGATCTCATGGACAATACTGGTCCTATGTATGGACTGCTGTATAGATAGGATCAGACATCGCGCGTGCTGGCCAGATCGGGCGCGGACGACTGGATCGGTCAACACCGCCCCACCCCATCGTGCTATACTCTCACCAACCCCTCGGCCGCGCCTCTCGCGCCTACCCCACCCTGGCGACAACGAACGTGCCTCGGCATCACCGCGTTACCTCCATTGGCCACACCTGTTCCACAATGTCGGCGCCCCGGTCATCTGCTCCCGCCATGGGTATTGCCGACCTATCCAGCGCCCCCTCGCGCCCTGTGACGACGTCAGCACAGCGACAGAGGACACCGCCATGACTATTTTGCCTGCGCTCTTCCGCGCCCTCCCCGCGCCGCTCGTCAACGCGCCCGACGACGACACCGCCTGGCTCCCAGTCGCCGATGTCCATGCCGCCATCCGCCTGTGCTTGGTCCGGCGTGATCGTGCCTTGACGTCTCGTCAAATCGAGGAGGCGGAAGTGCTGCACCTGGCGCTGGTCACCCTGTATCGCGCCGCTAGCGGACTCATTGGCGAGCGCGACGAGCGTATGTACTATAGCTCGTCAGATAATGTTTGAGAGAAATAGGCCGCTCTGTGCGCGTGGCAGCCGGCCGTGGAGTCTCATTCTTTATCTGAACATCTATACCATGCCCCGACCCTGCATCAGGCCGCCAGACGGCTCGCGTGAGGTCATGGTTGTTGTGGTGCGTTCACCGATGGAGCTGTCCTCGGCGCCTTCTTCCTCGTAGCGTCCACCGGACCACCGATGGGCGTTGCGGACGCTATCCAACCTACGGCGCACCTCCCGCCTGTGGCAGGGCAGGACTGGCTCGCGATCTCAGCCCCGCCTGCGTGCGTCGCTAAAACCCTGTCTGTGGGGGATACGGACATCCAGCCTGCGTTGGTCATGGGTGCGATGTTACAGAGCAGGATGCTGGGCGCGTGCGCGGGGATGCGACGCTCCGCCCAGTGGTCCGTCGCTGCATGCCGGTTCTGCCAGGAGCGGCTCGACACCATGCGGCGAGGGGACCATGAGATATATACGCCCCGGCAGAGTGGTGCATCTAGGTGGTGTGATTGGGCAACAATATCTAAGAACGTGTGTACGATGGACCACGTCCGGCCATCGGACCATCCAAATGCGGGAAACGATATTCGTTGGCAGCGCTCGGTGGTCGCACCGGCCCCGGCGCGTGACCACCGAGCGCTGCCAAAACGCGGAGTTACCGGCACGACAGCCTGTCGCTCGTCGCCACGTCTGCGGCGATGTCAGGTACACTCTCGTAGAGTATGAAAGGGAGCAGAGCGAAACGATGCCCGATGTGACCGACCCCGCGGCACCGCGTGCCGTGATCAATCCCGCCACGACCCCACGCGGCGCGATCTACCATCTCCTGAACAGCATCGTGGCCCCACGTCCCATCGCCTGGGTCAGTACGTGTAGCGCGGCTGGTGTCGCCAACGTCGCGCCCCATTCCTACTGCATGATCGTCTCCTCCGACCCACCGATCATTGCCTTCTCGTCGTCGGGGGCGAAAGATACTCTGGCCAACATCCGCGCGACCGGCGAGTTCGTCTACAACCACGTCTCGGACGCGCTCGCCGCGGCGATGAACCTCTCGTCGGCCGACTTCCCGCCCGGAACGAGCGAGTTCGACTGGGCTGGCTTGACGCCCGCGCCCAGCGCCGTGGTCGGGGTGCCGCGCGTGGGCGAATCGCCCGCCGCCTTGGAGTGCCGCCTCCACGACATCCAGGAGTTCGGCCACGGTCCCAGCTATCTCATCATCGGGGATGTCATACACATCGCGGTCGACCCAGATCTGCTCGTCAACGGCATCCTGGACAACACGCGCACGCAGCCGGTCGGCCGTCTCGCGCGCACGCAGTACACCCACAGCGACTCTTTTTTCGACCTGGAGCGTCCGACCTACCGTGGGCTGCTGGAGGCAGACGTCCGCCCCAAGCGTCACGGGCAATAAGTGCGCCATCCCCACACCGCTGCATGGCACAAGGCGACGCGGCTGCACCGTTTTACGCACCGGCCGCCGAACGATTCGCCCCATTATCGTTCACATGATATTACTAACAAAACAGCCCGCGAACCATATTCTAGCCGCAGCCATAAACATGTACCGTGTCCTCTCGCCACATATCAATGACCGTGGCGCTTTGCATGATTATTCATAATCCCGTAATCATCGCGGGTGCCGAGGTAAGGCTCCCCACCGTGTCAGCGGGTGCTCACTGTTAGGCTTCAAACGATGGTCGCCCGCTACCTGTGCTGCTCCGTTGTAGGGCTTCGGCGAAACCCTTTCACGCCGGCGCGGACGACACCTCGGCTAACGCCGCAGTCCACTCCGGTATGCCCGCGACCCTCTCCGCGTGATTGGTGGCCCACGTAGGGGAAACAAATTGGCGGACACCAGGAGCCATCGCCGATCTTGGCGCAGTGGATAGTTATGCAGCCGCGTCGCGACTGAGTAGGCGCCCCATTGACGGCGCCCAGTCTATTCTCGGACAGCCGTTAGTATGTCTACGCGGGTGATGGGCGCCGATATCTCGCTTGGCGCTCACGGGACACTATGGTCTAGCCACGTCCAACTTGGGCTGCCCTCTTGCCGCGTTCTGGCACCCATCTTTCGGTGTCGGTGGCGAGCGACCTGCAATGATGATGCAAACGACGATGCGGCGCATCGAGTTGCCGTGCGCCCCTCTGTTACCATGCGGTGTATCCGCCATCGATGACGAGGGCGTGCCCCGTCACGTACGATGATGCGGGTGACGCTAAATAAACAACTGCTCCGCGTAGTTCCTGCGGTGTGCCCATGCGGCCCAGCGGTATGTAGCTCTCCCATGTTTCGCGTAGGCCCTCCTGCCCCGCCAAGACCTGATCGGTCAAGGCGGTGCGCATGTAGCCGGGCGCGATGGCGTTGACGCGGACGCCGTGATCAGCCCACTCCGCCGCCAGGCTCTTGGCCATCATGATGACGCCCGCCTTGGAGACGTTGTAGGCCGTTTGCTTCTGTGGACGGTTGGCGATAACGCCCGACATCGACGCGATGAGGATGATACTGCCGCCACCACACGCGATCATGGCTTGGCCGGCGGCCTGCGCGCACAGGAAGACGCCGGTGATGTTGACGTCGATGACGCGCCGCCACGACCCCGCATCGACATCCTCGGCGGCGACGTTCTCCACGATGCCGGCTGCCGCGACGAGGATGTCGATGGCCCCAAGCTCCCGCTCGATCGCTCCGAAGGTCGTGGTAACCTGCGCCGCATCCGTCACGTCGGCCGTGTACGCGGCGGCGCGGACGCCGTAGTCGCGCGCGATGTCCCGCGTGGCCTCCTCACCCTGTGCCCGCAGGAGGTCGACCGACGCCACGGCGGCGCCGGCCTCGGCCAGCGCCCGCATCATCTCTAATCCCAGGCCGCGCGCGCCTCCGGTGACGACCGCGACCTTATCCCGCAGTGAAAAATCCGTTGCCATCATTCCATCCTCTCACTATCTGGGAGCGCCTGCCGATAAGTCACGAGCCCGGCCCCGTGCGGCAGCTCATTCACGCATGCTGGAAGAGCGGGGCCAGCGCGGCATAGGTATCCTTGTAGCGGGCATAGCCTTCGTCATAGACGGCGCGCGCCGTGGGGTTCGGCTCAACCGTGCGCGTCTCGCGCACCATCTCCGCCGCGGCCGCCCGTAGGTCCGGGTAGGCGCCGGCTCCGACCGCCGCGCACATAGCGGTACCCAGCGCGACGGCGTCGGGCGCGTCCGTCAGCGTCAGCGGTAGGCCGGCGACGTCGGCCAGAATCTGTAGCCAGAGCGCGCTGCGCGTCCCGCCGCCACAGGCCAGCACACGATCGGTGGGGACATCCAGCCGCCGCAACATCTCGACGATGGCCCGGTTGCCATAGGCCGTACCCTCGTAGACGGCGCGCAGCAGGTGGCCCGGCCCGTGAGCCGTGGTCAAGCCCCAGATGGTCCCACGCGCCGCCGGGTCCTTGATCGGCGTGCGGCTGCCCTGCCAGAAATCGAGCATGGTCAGACCGTCGGCGCCGGGCGTGATGGCGGCCGCGACCGCGTCGGCGGCGGCGTAGCGCGCGGCGCCAGGCGGCAGATCGCCGCCCAGTGTGTCGAGCAGCCAGCGCACGGTCCCGCCTGTGCTGGACTGGCCGGCCTCGAGCGTCCACTCCCCCCGATCACGGCGGCCTCGAACGGGCCCCATAAACCAGGATCGAAGACGGGGCCGGGCGACTGCGCCAACTGGCACGTCGAGGTGCCTGTGATGAGGGCAAGCGTGCCGGGCGCCAGGACACCCATACCGACCATCCCCGCATGCGCGTCGATGCCGCTCATAGCCACGGCGACGCCCGGCCGCAACCCCAGCGTCGCGGCGGCCTCCGCCGTCAGTTCGCCCGCCTGCTCGCCCATCGCGACCACGGCGCCTGGGACTTTGTCGGGCAGGTCCTCCAGCCCAACGTCGCGCAGCAACTCGACCGGCCAGCCACGCGGTGTCTCATCATCGGCGTTAGCGCGGTACTGCCACTTGGCGGCGGCCGTGTTGAGCGGGACGACCCACGCGCCGGTGAGACGCTGGGTCAGCCAGGCGATCTGCTCCACGAGATGCGCCGCCCGCTCCCACAGCACGGGCTCGTTCTCTTTGAGCCAGAGCGCCTTGGGCACGGGCCACTCGGCCGGGACCTCGCCGCCGCAGTAGCGCAGCACGGCCGCGCCCGTCGCGGTCAGTCGCCGCGCCTGCGCCGTCGCGCGTAGATCCATCCACATGATGCTGTCGGTCAGCGGCGTGCCGTCGCGATCGGCGAGCAAGATGTCGCAGGGCGCGTCGATGGCCAGCCCGATCACGCGCGCCCCATCGGCGCCGCTCGCCGCCAGGCAGCCGCGTACCGCCGTGACGAGCGCGTCCCACCACGCGGCAGGCGACTGCTCGGCCCAGCCCGCGCGTGGATAGCGCGTCGGGTAGGCCTGATCGTGGAAGCCCTGTGGGCGGCCTTGCAGGTCGAACAGGCCCGCGCGCAGCCCGGCCGTCCCCGCGTCGATCCCCAAGACGAGGTCTCCGTCCGCCATCACCTACGCCTCCCCGTACACGGTCACGTCGACCCCAAGCAGGCCGGCCACGAGGCGTAACTCGGCGGCCCAGTCGCCATAGACGGCGTGGATGTGGTTGCTGGCGTAGCTGCCGATGAACTCCTCAGCCGCGCAGGTGAAGCGCGCGAAGGCGTGCGGCCACTCCAGCGTCGTCTGCTTCATGAGTGCGTCGTTCTTGTCCATATCGTAGCGCACGAACTCGCCGCGCAGGATGGCCAGGCGGTAGCGTCCGTCCTGCCGCGTCAGCCGCGCGAAGGTGGCGTCGCCGGGGTAGGCCAGGTGATGCACGCTGGCGCCGCCGGCCGGGAAGTAGAAGCCCTCGGGATAGAAATGCACCTGCGGCAAATTGTCTTTGGGGTCGAAGGAACGGCCGGCAAAGTAGGTGGCGTGCTCGCCCGAGTTGCACAGGTCCCACATCCCCAGGTCGGCGTGGTAGTGGCGTACGTCAGCGAAGAGCGCCGGCGTGCCGGCCAGGTGCTTGAGGATCTGCATGGTCAGCGCGGCGTCCATGTCGGCCTCGGTGGCGCAGATGTGCGGCTCGTGCGGTCCGTCCCAGTCGTAGGGGTCGTTGAGGAAGGCCTCGGTCACATCCATGGTACAGAAGTTGTTGGTCAGCTCGGGCTGGCCCTTGATGCCCGAGAAGTCGAGCCGGTATTCGCGGATCAGCCGCTTCATCGCTTCGGTGGCGCGGATCTGCGTCTTGAGCTTGTCGGGCGTGAGTTGCTTGCCGTCGTAATGGATGTGGCCGACATGCTCCTCGAGCCACATGAAGGCCGGCTCGACCACGCTATCAGGCACCTCGGCGGCGAGGCGCACGATCTCACCCTGGTCGATGTGCTCGACGTCGACGCCGAAGGTCTTGAGCCACTGCGCGGGGTCGGCCGTGGTCGTGTACATGCCCATGGGGCGGCCGCCGACAAGCCCGAAGGTTTGACCGCGTAGACGCGCGACGGCGCTGGCCGCGCGCACGAACGCGCGCACCGTGGCGTAGACAGCGTCGTCCTCGATCTCACCGTAGGCGCGGGCATAGGATGTACCGGCCTGCGAGAGCGCGCCCGCGCTCGCCAGCATCCCCACGAGGCCGGGATACTCCGGGTTGACATTGCTGAACAGCAGCAG
>JAABUY010003598.1_pt1 | contig 16911 bp, 13 predicted proteins | sample 5560271 | NCBI WGS metagenome assembly JAABUY01 (sample SAMN10711886, study PRJNA513374) | rock metagenome | isolation source: Antarctica rocks | place: Antarctica: Victoria Land, University Valley
GAGTTGATCATCGAAGTTCCCCATCCGTGGGTGTGGTCAGGTTAGCGGGTTTGGGTCGTTTCGGTTGGAGTCGAGTAGGTCGGCCAGGGCGACGGGTTCGTCGCAGTGGGGGCAGAGTCCGCCGAGGCCGACTCGGGTGCAGGGCTGGTTGCAGTCGTGGCACCACTGTTGGGCGTGGTAGCGGGTCTCGCAGCTGGGGCAGGCGTAGATGGTCGTGTCGCGGCGCCGGACAGCTTGGGGGAGAAGGGTTTCGGTGGGTGTGTTGGCGTGGCGGCGGGTCCAGGCGGTTTTGCGGCAGGCGTCGGTGCAGTAGCGCTGGCGGCGGGTCCGGGTGAACGGGGTCCAGCAGACGGGGCAGAGCAGCTGCTCGGGGTGGGCGGCTGGGTCGTTGACCGGGGTCGATGTCGTCGTGTTGTCGTCGCACGACGGAGTCTGAGGCTCAGGCATGGGCGGCCGCCGCTCGCAGGGTGCGGGCCTGGTGGTCGCGCAGGCGGTAGGAGTCCCCGCCGATGTCCAGGACCACGGAGCGGTGCAGGAGCCGGTCGAGCAGGGCTGCTGCCACGGTGGTGTCACCCAGGATTTGACCCCAGGAGGTGATCGGGCGGTTGGTGGTGATGATGGTCGAGGTCTTGGTGTAGCGCTGGGTGATGACCTGGAACAGGGCTGAGGCGCCTTCGGCGGGCAACGCCAGGTAGCCCAGTTCGTCGATGACGAGGCAGGTGGGGCCGGCGTAGAAGCGCATGGTGGTGGCCCAGCGTCCTTCGATGGCGGCCCGGTGGCAGCGGGCGGCCAGGTCCGCGGCGGTAGTGACGTAGGTGCGGTAGCCGGTCTCGGCGGCTTTGCGGGCCAGGCCCACGGCCAGGTGGGTCTTACCGACCCCGGGTGTTATCGCCGGGGTGGGCAGGCAGGCGAACCGCAGCCGGGAGGCCAGCCGCCGGGCCTCGGTGGCCTCGACCTCGATGGCCAGCAGCCGTTCCAGGGCCGCGGTCAGGCTCAGCCCCTCGGCCCGGGCGGCGTCCAGGACGGCGGGTAGGTGCTCGGCGGCGTCGCGCAGCTTCAGGGCCGCCAGGTGCCCGCGCAGCTGTTGGTAGAGGCTGGCTTGTGCCGTGCTGCTCGGGCCGGCGGCGGGCGCGCCGGCTGGTGGTGTTGGTGTCATTGCTGATCGGTCTCCTTCGGGGTGTGCTCCGCCACGGTGGCGGCGGGGGTCAGGGTGTTGCGTCCGGCCGCGGCGGCGGCGTAGACGGCCAGGTCGATCACGACGTCGCGGCCGCCGGCCGCCGAGCCGGTGTGTCGTCGGCGCAAGGTGGCGGCCGCGGCCAGGGCCTCGGCGGTCGGTGGGCGGCGTTCCTTGCGCCGGTGCGGGCGTTCGGTGGTGGCCGCGGCGAGGACGGCAGCCTCCAGGGCCAGGACGTGACCGTGCTCGCGGACGGTGGCCCCGGCACCGGCCGTGGCCAGGCGGTGGCGGGCCAGGACGGTCGGCAGCGCCACACCCGGCCCGGCCGGCGCGGTGGTGGCGATGTCCAGGTGGGTCGCGCCCAGGCGCACGGTCACGGTGACGGTGGCGCCGTGCAGCTGTGGTGGGACGGAGTACCGGTTGCCACGGAAGGAGACCAGCGCCTGCGCGGAGACCACCCGTTGCACGGCCAAGGTGGCCGGGAACGGCGCCGGGAGCGGGGTCAACGGCTCGGCCGCCGCGACCGTGGCGACCGTGCAGCGGCCGTCGGCGGTGGCCCGCATCCGCGTGTCGCCCCGGGTGGTACACCACTTCTCGAGCCGGGCCTGGGCTTCCTCGACGCTGACGTCGTCCGGAAGCGTGCGCCAGAACCGTTGCGCGGCGACGTGGTTCGCCTTCTCGACCACGCCCTTGCGGTTGCCGCGGCGCGCCGGGCAGGGCCTGATCGTGACGCCGTAGTGCTTCGCGACGGCCGAGAACGACGCGGACACCTTCCCTGTTCCCGGGGTGACCACGGTGGCCATCCGGTCGAAGCGCCAGTCCCGGCTCAGCCCGCCCAGGGCGGCGGCGACCCGGTGAAGGCCGTCGATCAAGTGGGGCTGGTCCTCGCACTCACACAGCACGCCACGCCAGCGTCCGGAGTGCGACAGCGACCCGACGAGCAGGTGCGCGTCCTTGCCCCAGCCCCAGTGCGCGGGCGGGTCGGGTAGCTCGACCCAGTCCCACTGGGTCTCCTCACCGGGCGGGTGCTCGATCATCGCGACCGCGCGACCCTTGGTCGGGGCGCACGGCTCGCACGCCGGACGCAACCCCCGGGCCCGAAGGGCGCGGGTCATCGTCGGATACGAGCGGTCGTAGCCCAGCTCGAGCAACTCGTCGAACAACGTCGAGGCCCACAAGTGCGGGTCATCCCTCAGCCGCTGCCCGCAGTACGCAGCGAACACCTCGAACGGATCCGGGCTGCTACGCGCCCGGACCCCGGCCTCGCGACCGGCCAGATACGCCCGGATCGTCTTACGGTCCCGACCAAGGTGGCGGGCGATCGCCGAGATCGTCCACCCCTGTCGCGCAACGCGTGCACGTCGATGTCATCCTCCCGTGTCAGCATCAGTGACGGGCTCCTTCGAACTGGTGAGTGGTCAGAGACCACCAGCCTCGAAGGAGCCCGCCCAATCCGGCGAAGCCACACGGGTGGGGACTTTCAATGAGCAGGTCTGAGGACTTTCAGATGAGCGCCATCACTTACACAGACCATCTGACACCCCCTGATCGATAACGCGGCCGCGACGACGCTGCGCGCGTTCCTGGTCAACGCTGTGGCGCCTGGTTCCACGGTCGTCACCGACGGCTGGTCCGGCTACCCGAAGGCCTGCCGGGACTGGTTCGTCCACGAACCCCACCCGGTCGCCGGCTCCGGGCACGACGCGCACGAACTGCTTCCCGCGGTGCACCGGGTCGCATCGTTGTGCAAGCGCTGGCTGCTGGGCACCCACCAGGGACGCGTCGACGCTGAGCACATCCAGTCATGACCCGGGCCGCCGGCGCCATCGCCTCGACGTTCCACGCCAAGGCCACCACCGCCACCATCCGAGCACACCTGATCGCCGTCCCAGCCCCGATCGCCACCTCAGCGCGACGGCTGATCCTGCACCTGCCACGGGACTGGCCCTGGCAAGACGGATGGGAACAGCTGTTCACCAGCACCTGCGGACCACCCACGACCGCGAACCCCTGACCATCTAGCCCCCGCCGGGCGCGACCGCACCAAGAACTGTGGAAGAGCCGGACAGACCGGCGGTCACCTCACGCCCTTCCGCCGACCACCGGCCCGAAAACGCTCACACATCACCACAGAACCCGGCCGGTGGATCCGGGCTGAGTGCACGTCACCGTCCCGCGAGGAGGTGCTCTATCGCAAGTCTTTGGATTCGGGCGAATCCGTACCCCTTGGTGCGGCCTTCTTCGATGTCATAGTCCTCGAAGGCACTGCGGTCGGCGAGCAGTTGCTCGTAGGTTTCGTCTTTCTCCAGGGTCGCTCGGCCGAGCTCGGAAACTCCGGCGGCCTCGAGCGCCGCCTGCACCTCGGGATCCGCCCGGAAGGCGCGGGAGCGTTCCCGCAGGCTCAGGTACAGTTCCATGTTGGCCAGGGCCGACTCCCACACACCGTCCATGTTTTCGGTTCGCAGCGGCTTGAAGTCGAAGTGGCGGTCGCCGTCATAGGTCGGACCACCGCCGGGGGCCCCGTTCTCGAGGAGATCGACCGTGGAGAAAGCCTGCAGCAGATCTCCGTAGCCGAAGACGAGGTCCTGGTCATACCTCGGCCCCTTCTGGCCGTTGAGGTCGATGTGAAACAGCTTGCCGTGCCACAGCGCTTGGGCGATGCCGTGCGTGTAGTTGAGGCTGGCCATCTGCTCGTGTCCCACCTCGGGGTTGATCCCGACCATGTCGGCGTGCTCTAGCTCGGAGATGAATGCGAGCGCGTGGCCGATGGATGGCAGCAGGATGTCGCCGCGTGGCTCGTTTGGTTTCGGCTCGATGGCGAACCGCAGGTTGTAGCCCTTGTCGATCGAGTACTGGGCAAGCAGGTCGATGCCCTCGCGGTATCGATCGAGCGCTGCCCGCACGTCTTTGGCGAAGTCGACCTCGGAGCCCTCCCGGCCGCCCCAAAAGACGTAGATCTGCGCGCCGAGCTCGGCGGCAAGGTCCATGTTTCGCATCACCTTGCGTAGGGCATACCGGCGCACCGCCCGGTCGTTGCTGGTGAAGCCGCCGTCCTTGAAAACGGGGTCCCCGAACAAGTTCGTGGTGACCATCGGCACGACGAGTCCCGTCTCGTCCAGTGCCTGCTTGAAGTTGTCGATGATTCGCTCTCGTTCTTCGCTGCTAGTGCCCGGCGGGATGAGGTCGTCGTCGTGAAAGGTGATGCCGTAGGCGCCTAGCTCAGACAGCTTGTGGACGGCCTCAGTGCCAGCGAGCACTGGGCGGGTAGCCTCCCCGAAGAGATCTCGCGCTTGCCAGCCGACCGTCCAGAGGCCGAAGCTGAATTTGTCTTCGCGTGTCGGCTTGAGTGCCACCGTTTCCTCCTAGATTGACAGTCTTTTCCTTGCTTCAATCCCGTCGATGCGCACGGTGAAGGTCACCGCCTCCGGATCGGCGGCGTTCGAAGCCACCTCGATTCCGTACTCACCCGGAGGGACCACCCAGCGACCGGGTCCTTCTCGCCGGCACAGGCGGGCAAGTGGTGTTCTGAACAATAGCTGCTGCGCGGCGCCGGCTGCGAGGTCGACGGAAGCGAAGTCGATGAGGCGCCGATCAACACCGGGGTGGTCGGGCAGTGGCCGGCTGGCGTACAGCTGCACGACGTGGCGACCCGAACGGTCGCCGGTGTTCCGCACGCTCGCCGTCGCCTCCAGCACCCCCGCATCCACGTCAAGGACCGCCTTGGTCGCCGATACGTCGAAGCGGCTGTAGGAGAGCCCGAAGCCCAAGGGGTAGGCCGGTTCCTTGCCATCGCGATCGAGCAGACGCTGCCCGTGCCAAGCGTCGTAGGTCACCGTCGTCGCGCTACGGTCGAAGGCGGGCAGGTCGTCCTCGCTGCAGGGGATCACGAATGGTAGGCGCCCTCCCGGTTCGGCTGTTCCCAGGAGGACGTCCGCCAGGGCGGCGCCGCCCTCCATGCCCCCGTACCACGCCAATAGCACGGCCGGCACGTCGTGGCGCCACGCCTCCATCGTGACCGCCGCCCCGGCGACGACGACGACGACAGTTCGCGGGTTGGCCGCAGAAACCGAACGGATCAGCGCTTCATCCTCCGGGTGCAGTCGCAACGAGGTGCGGTCACCACCGACCCACTGAGGTCCTTCGTCCCAGGCCTGGGCCAGCTTGCTCAGGGCCTGCGGGTCTTCGGAGGGCGGATACAGCGCGGCTAGGTCGGGGTCGAACGAGCCGACGTATTCGCCCTCGTCCGCCGCCGTGTAGCCCACCACCACCACCGCGGCGTCCGCACCAGCGGCGGCGGCGACCGCTTCCCCTAGGCTCGTGCCATCCAGGTGGGTGACCTTGACGCCGGGAAGGGCTGCGCGGAGCCCAGCCAGCGCAGTGACCACGTGGGGAGCGCGAACGTCCGACGATCCGTGGTCGCCCGTGTTCGCTAAATCTGCGAGCCGGCCCGCAACGACCAGATGGCTCAGAGCTTCCGCACGGAGCGGGAGGAGGGGCCACCCGTCCACCGTTTCGTTGCGCAGCAGCACCATCGAGCGCCCCGCTACCTCCCGTGCCAGGGCCCGGTGCTTATCATTGACGACCACGTCGAGGCCGGGCGCTTCCTGGAGGGTGCTCGCAGCGAAGCGCAGCTGTGTCGTCAGGATCCGCAGCGCCGCTCTGTCGACGTGCTCCCACGAAGCGGCACCAGACGCCAGAGCGTTCGGAAGCGTCCCGGCACGCTGTTGAGCGAACGGCATCTCGACATCGAGGCCCGCCGAGAGGGACGCGACCGGGTCCCGCAAACCCCAGACGAAGTCGGACACCACGAAGCCGTCGAACCCCCACTCGTCACGGAGGATCTCTGTGAGCAACGTCCTGCTCTGCCCGCACCACTCGCCGTTGACGGAGTTGTATGCGCTCATCACGCTGGCGACGCCAGCCGCGACCACCTCGCGGAAGTGCGGAAGGTACACCTCATGCAGTGTGTGCTCGTCGACCTGGACGTCGACCGCAAACCGAGCGTTCTCCATGCTGTTACACGCGTAGTGCTTCACGCACGCCATGACATGCCGTTGGGCGCCTCGTGTGAGCGCTGCGCCCAGCGAACCTAGAAGGACTGGCTCCTCACCGTATGTCTCCTGCGCCCTTCCCCAGGCGGGGTGGCGCAGGAGGTTGATGCACACGCCGCCGAAGAAGTTGCCTCCCTGTGCCCGGATTTCGGAGCCGATGGCTTCCCCGACACGCTCCTCCAGGGGTGGGTCCCAGGTCGCTCCGCGTGCCATCGGGACGGGAAAGGCCGTCGCGCGCCCGATCACGGCGCCCCGCGGTCCATCGCTGAAGCGGATTCCCGGAAGACCGAGACGCGGGACGGCACCCGCGATGATGGGCTCAAGGTTGTATCCCTGGGACATCATCTTCGGCATCCCGGGCCAGAAGGGTTCGTCACCGTCCAAAAGAGCTAGCCGTTCGGACGGGTCTAGTTGATCGACGAGACCGCGGGCCGCCTGTGCTGGGTCCGTACCCGACCGAACGGCGGCCACAGCCCGCTCGAATTCGGTTTCGGTTGGGTCCTGTCGCGTAGACGGTTCCATGCCTGTCCGTTCTCATCGGTTCAGTTCAGAGCGGTCTCATCGCCTGAGGAGCGCGAGGCTCCGGCAGGAGCGATCGACGAGCTCGCCTCCACGGCGTGGTCATGGTTGGGAACGGGCAAGCTGCAGAGGGGCAGCGTCCTCGACTGCCCAGCCCGCACACCCCCTGTCCCTACTTGCCGAAGCCGGCACTCAACCCGCTGAGGAGCTGCCGACGGCCCACCACGTAGAGGATGAGGATCGGCAGTGTGGTCAGCACGACCGACGCCAGGATCGCGGGCACGTTGACGCTGTACTGCCCCTGGAACGTCCATAGGGCGAGCGGCAGCATGCGCTGCTCCGGGGATTGGGTGAGGATCAGCGGCAGGAGGAACCCGTTCCAGATCCCCAGGCCGTTGTAGATGGTCACCGTGACTATCGCCGGCCGGGTCAGCGGGAATGCCAGGTGCCACAACGTTCCCCAGTCGGTGGCGCCGTCCAGCCGCATCGACTCGAAGAGTTCGTTGGGCACGTCGCGGATGAAGTTGGAGAGCACCAAGACCGAGAGGGGGATCGCGAACGCGATGGACGGCAGGATGATTGCCAGCAGAGTGTCGTACAGGTGCAAGCGGATGATGATGAGGTATATGGGGATGATGGTTGCTTGTAGGGGGATCGCCAGCCCCATGAGGAACAGCGAGTTGGCTGAACGCAGGAACCGGCCCCCACCCCCTCGCACGATGCCGAAGGCCGCCATGAAGGCGATAAGGACCGATGGCACGACTGCCCCGAGGGTGACGATGATGCTGTTGATGAAGTATCGGGGGAAGTCGGACTGGATGACGAGCCGGTAGTTGTCGAGGGTCGGCTCGGTCGACGGCGCCAGGGGGCTCATCGCGAAGTAGTTGCTCTGCGTCTTGAAGCTGGTGATGATGATCCAGTAGATGGGGAGCACCACAACAAGAAACCAGAGCCACCCGCTCGCCCCGCCCAGCCAGTTGCGTTGCCCGAAGTTCCGGCGTCGCGCGGGCGGCTGCTGGACTCGTGCCCCACCCGCCCGGCCGGTGTCGGTGGTCAGCGTCGACGCCATCTTTAGGCCCCCTCCATCTGACTGTCGCTGGCGCTGCCCCCACCCAGCCGGCGCAAGAGCAGGGCCAGCGCGAGGCCCACGAGCACCAGGATGACCGCGATGGCGCTGGCCGGACCCATGAGGTTGGCCTGGAAGCCGCGCTTGTACATGTCCAGCGCAAGCGTCCTTGTGGCGTCGGCAGGGCCGCCGGCGGTGAGCACGAAGATGAGGTCGAAGAACGTCAGTGAGCCGACGACCATCAGCGTCGAGGACGTCATGATCGTGTACTTCAACTGTGGCAGCGTGATGCTGAAGAATTGGCGGATGCGTCCCGCACCGTCGATCTGGGCCGCTTCGTACATCGACCGCGGAATCTGCCGTACGCCGCCCTGGTAGATCAGCGAGTGGAAGGGGATGAACTGCCACGACACGACGAAGATGACGACGCCGAGGGCCAGGTTCTCCTGGCCGAGCCAGTCCTGCGTCAGGAACGGGATGCCTAGCCCGGCTCCGAGACCGAAGTTGGGGTCAAGGAGCGCCTTGTAGGTGATTGCGATGGCCGCAGAGCTGAGTAGGAGCGGGAGGAAGTACAGCACCGCCAGAACCTCGCGGTAGCGCTGGTGACCGGCGGTGAAGACCCCTAGGAGGATGCTCATCGGCGTCTGGACGACCCACGTCAGGGCCATGATCAGGAAGGTCACCCACAGAGCGTGCGGCAGGCCGGGGTCGGTGAGGACGGACTGCCAGCTGGTGAAGCCGGCTGGCTGGATCGCCCCGATGCCGTCCCATGAGGTAAAGCTCAAGATCAGGACCCCAATGAGCGGGACGACACCGAAGGCGACGAAGAAGACAAGGGCTGGGAGGGCCATCAGCGAGAGGGACCGGCTGCGCGCGCCGTGCGTGGTGGTCGGCGGCGTCTTCTGGGCGCCGAGCACTGCAACGGTCATTGCCCGATGACCTTGTTCATGTTCGAGGTGAACTGCTCCGGAGAAATCGACAGCTGGAACAGCTTGGCAATGTTGTCCAGGAGTGTTTCGGCAGCGGTGGGGCTAAGGGCCTGGTCCCAGGATTGGGCGAATGTCTTCGCGTTGCTCGCGATGCCGTAGACGAACTTGAGGAAGGGCGCGTCCTTTGAGGAGGCAAGCTGGCTCTCGCTGCCTTTGAGGATCGGCACTGCGCCTGAGTCGATCCATTCCTTGGCCTCAGCGTCGGAGAGCACGGCGGTGGAGAAGAACTTCTTGGCGGTCTCCTTCTGCGCGTCCGTGGCCTTGGACGAGATCGAGAGATACTGTCCGGGGTTTCCAACTGTGTCGCTCGGGTTGCCCTTACCGCCTTCAACTGGTGGGAAGTTCATGTAGCCGAGGTTGCCGCCGGAAACGAAGTCCCCACCGGCGGCGGACATGCTCCCGAAGGTCCATGAGCCGTGGAGCATCATCGCCGCCTTGTTGGTGAACAGCAGCGCCTGGTCGGCGTTGGAGTCGGCGGTGATGGAGGAAAAGCCCTTGATGAAGCCGTCCGCCTTGATCAGCTCCTGCATCTTGGTGAGCGCCTGGAGAGCCGCCGGATTGGACCAGGCGCCTGCCTGACCGTCGAGGACCGCCTGGAAGACCTCGCCGCCGCCGATGCGGTCGAAGAGAAACTCCAGCCACATCATGTTGGTCCACCGCGACTGCCCACCGAGAGAGAACGGCGCGATGCCTTGGGCGTTGAACTTGGGCACCAGGGCCATGATGTCGCCCCAGGATTGCGGGGGCTGCACGCCAACCTTGTCGAATAGCCTCTTGTTGTAGTAGAGGACGATCGGCTGCACCGTCTCGGCCGGCATGGCGTAGATCTTGCCGCCGATCGTCGCTGCCCCGAAGGAGGAGGGAATCAGGCGATCCTTGACGGCGGCGTTCTGCGAGAACCACGACGTGAGATCCTCGACCTGGCCACCCTTGGCGTACTCGCGTAACGTTCCGCCGCCCCAGCCCCAGATGATCGTCGGCGCTTGCCCAGCCCCGATGGCCGTCTTGATCTTCGTCTTGTAGGCGTCGTTCTGGAAGGTAGTCGACTTGATCTGGGTGTCTGGGTTCGCCTTGTTGAATCGGTTCACGGTGTTGGTGCGGATGCCCTCTCCCGGCGCCCCGGTGAGGTACCAGTAGGTGGCCGCGCCAGCACCACCACCTCCGCCGCCCTGGTTGCTGGGGCCGCTGCTGCCGCAGGCGGCCAGAGCCGCACCGGCGATCGGCACCCCCACCGCGTAGCCGATGAAGTTCCGTCGGGACACAGGCCTTGGATCCACGGTGATCTCCGAACTCGAGGGGACACGGCAGCCGCGGCGAGGTGCTGACTTGAGGCAGCCACCGCCGACCGATTAGCATCGTCGAAACTTCTCGCCGAGGCCGCTCGAAAGAACACAGTAGATCTTCGAAATGGGACTGTCAAGAGGTTGCGGCACCGGCGCGGCTTGCGTGAGAGTACAAGCCGCACAGGAAGCGAATTACCCAGCCCGTAGAGGATAGTTCGGGCCGAAGTAGACGCGGCGCGCTGCCTGAGTGGGGTTCGAAACTTTCGAACCGAGGCGATCAACCTGGCTGAAAGGAGCCCCTCATGCAGACCCCGGACCGTAGCGGTGTCGCGGACCTGCCGACCCGCCCATGGCAGGAAACAGCACTCCCCGCCGGCGAACGGGTCGACCTTCTCCTGGAGCAGATGACTCTTGAGGAGAAGGTGGGCCAGCTCGGCAGCCGGTGGGTCGGTAGAGATTTCCGCGAGCCCGCCGCCCCCTGCCAGGAGCAGCCCCGGGACCAGGACGCCGACCGCAACGTGGCGCCAATGCAGGAGGTCTTCTCGGCCTCGGGAAAGAGTTCGCTGGAGGAAGCGAGCCGGCACGGGCTCGGCCACCTGACCCGGGTCTACGGCAGCGTCCCTATGACCGCCGCGGAGGGCGCGGCGGAGCTGGTCAGACAGCAGCAGGTCGTCATCAGCGCCTCGCGCCTCGGCATCCCGGCTCTCGTCCACGAGGAGTGCCTCACTGGGTTCACCACGTTCGGCGCGACCGTGTACCCCTCCGCGATCGCCTGGGCGGCCACCTTCGACCCCGACCTCGTCGAGCAGATGGCGGCTGCAATCGGCCGGGACATGGCCGCGCTCGGCGTGCACCAAGGTCTCTCGCCCGTGCTCGACGTCGTGCGCGACTACCGCTGGGGCCGCGTCGAGGAGACCATGGGGGAGGACCCCTACCTCGTCGGGGTACTCGCCGCCGCCTACGTCCGCGGCCTGCAGAGCGCGGGCGTCATGGCCACCCTGAAGCACTTCGCCGGGTATTCAGGCTCACGCGCGGGGCGCAACCACGGGCCGGTGCCGATGGGCCGACGCGAGCTCATGGATGTCATCCTGCCCCCATTCGAGACCGCCGTGGCGCTCGCCCGGGCCGCCTCAGTGATGAACTCCTACTCCGACGTAGACGGTGTCCCCGCGGCCGCGGACCCCTGGTTGCTCACTGACCTGCTGCGCGGACAGTGGGGGTTCACGGGTACCGTCGTGTCCGACTACTGGGCGATCCCCTTCCTGGCGATGATGCATCGCATCGCGGGGGACACCGACGAGGCGGGCGCCCAGGCGCTCGCCGCGGGCGTCGATGTCGAGCTGCCGGATACGTTGTGCTTCGGCAGCGGGCTCGTCGAACGGGTGCGAAGGGGCGCAGTGCCCGAGGCCGTTGTGGACCGAGCTGCCCGACGAGTGCTCACACAGAAGGTGCAGTTCGGGCTGCTCGACCCGGACTGGTCGCCAGAGAACTCCGTGGCGGAGGCGGCCGACGCCGACCTCGACTCCCCGGCCAACCGCGCACTCGCCGGAGAGATTGCCGCGCGGTCTGTCATCCTCCTCGACGCCGGGTCAGCGCTGCCGTTGCTCGGCGAGGAGCGTCCAGCGCTTCGCCATGTGGCCGTCATCGGCCCCTGCGCCGCCGAACCGCGTTCATTCATGGGCTGCTACGCCTTCCCCAACCACGTGCTGCCGCGGCATCCCGGCCTCGGCCTCGGCGTCGAGGTGCAGACTCTATTCGACGCCCTGCGAGCGGAACTGCCCGGGGTCGACGTCGTTTATGAGCAAGGCTGTCAGGTACAGGGAACGGACCGCTCTGGCTTCGCGGCCGCGGTCGCTCAGGCCCAGGGTGCCGATCTGTGCGTGGCAGTGGTCGGCGACCTCGCTGGCATGTTTGGACACGGGTCGTCTGGGGAGGGCTGCGATGCCGAGGACCTCCGACTGCCGGGCATGCAGGCGGACCTGCTAGAGGAGCTTTTGGGGACCGGCACGCCGGTGGTCGTGGTCGTTGTCTCCGGCCGGCCATACGCGCTCGGCGGGGTGCACTCCCAAGCCGCCGGCCTCGTCCAGGCTTTCATGCCGGGCGAGGAGGGAGGGCCCGCAATCGCCGGTGTCCTCTCCGGCCGCGTTCAGCCCAGCGGCAAGCTGCCCGTGCAGATCCCCAGGCATTCGGGGGGACAACCGGGCACTTACCTGCAGCCACCACTCGGAGTCCAGAACGCAGGCATCAGCACCATCGATCCGACGCCCCTGTTCCCCTTTGGCCACGGCGACTCCTACACGACCTTCGTGGTGGACAGGCTCCGTATTAGCCACACGGAAGTCCCCACCGACGGGGAGTTCACCGTTTCCGTCCAAGTCTGCAACACCGGTCCCAGGGCAGGTGAGGAGGTCGTCCAACTCTACCTGCATGACGTCGTCGCCCAGGTTACCCGCCCGGTGAGGCAGCTTGCAGGCTTCGCCCGAGTCCGGCTGGAGCCCGGCACGGATAGCGAGGTCGAGTTTCGGGTGCACGCCGACCGGACCGCCTTCACGGGCCTGAATCTGCAGCGAATCATCGAGCCTGGGGAGATCGAGGTTCTTGTCGGCACCTCAGCAGCCGACCTGCCCTGCAGCGGTGCGATAGTACTTACCGGTCCCCTTCGCGTGGTCGGCCACGAGCGTCGACTGGTCACGCCGGTCGACGTGCGCCCGGCCCCTGGCTCCACGAGCGAATAGAGGTGGACGCCGTGCTCTCTGCGGACGGGCGTCCAACGCTGGCGACTGTCGCAGCCCTTACCGGCGTGTCGAAATCCACCGTCTCCAAGGTGCTCAATCACCGCGCAGACGTCGCGCCCGGCACCCGGGCGCTCGTCAAAAGCGTTCTACAGCAGCACAACTACGTCGAACGCCGCTCGAAGCCATCGCCCCAGTCCGGGGTCGCGGACCAGCCGACCATCCAGTTGCTGTTCCTCGGCCCCATCAAGGCTTATGCAACAGAGATCCTGCGAGGCGTCCTGGATGCCGGGTCGGCCGCCGGCGTAGCCGTGGTCGTCGACCACCGGTCGCGAGGCCAGGGACGTGCAGCCGAGCGACCTGCCGCATGGGCCAACGATCTCGTCGCCGCCGGCCACCGCGCCTTGATCGCCGTGGTCGACGAGCTGACCGCGGGGGACGTCACCGCCCTGTCCCGAGCGCACCTTCCGCTCGTGCTCATCGACCCGCTCAATTTGCCGAATGCGCGGCTGACAAGTGTCGGCTCGACAAATTTTACGGGCGGACTCGCCGCGACGCACCATCTGCTGTCCCTTGGCCACCGCCGCATCGGATATGTGGGCGGCTACGCGACCGCGGCGTGCAACCAGGCGCGGTTGCACGGCTACCGCGCCGCCATGGAAGCCGAGGGTGCGCCCATCCTGGAGGGGTACGTGCGGTCCGGGCGTTTCCGGTACAGGGACGGGGTCGTCCACGGCGCGGCACTGCTAGATCTCGCGGATCCGCCGACTGCGGTGTTCGCCGCCAGCGATGAGATGGCCGTGGGTGTCATTGAGGCCGCCCGTGCCCGGGGTCTGCGCATTCCTGAGAACCTCAGCGTCGTGGGGTTCGATGACACCTACGTCGCTCAGCTAGCATCACCTCCTCTGACCACGGTGCGCCAACCCCTGCAGGAGATGGGCGGCGTGGCCCTTCGCACTGCTCTGCAGCTGGCCGATGGCGAGACGCTTGACTCCCACCACGTCGAGCTCGGCACTGAGCTCGTCATCAGGGGATCGACCGCACCCGCAACTGCGAAAGCCTGATCCCGTTGTTACGGCGCGTTCACGTCGACGTGCGCGGTCCGGCCGCGCGGACACCCCCCAACAGGGCCTTGGAGGTTCTCCGCGTCGCAGGGTCCCCAATCTATTCCTATGCGTACAGGACGCGCTGTTGAGCCCGGCCTTCGTTGCCGGAACCGCGAGATCATCGGCGGCCGATAGACAAGTCGTGGGTGAGATGAATGAGAGTCTGCACCGCCGGCGCCGACCCTGCACAGCGCCCGCACATGCCTGGTAGAAGCAGCGCATCCGAGCCATGGCGCTGCGGTCCCGCAAACCTCGTGTCAGTCAGTCGACCGGTGCGCGGACGCCGCTGACGAAGGTAGGAGGCAACCGGCGGCAACCCCCCTCGGTCTCCGACGCAGAAGTCAGGCCAGTGCGTTCGCGGCGATGATGGCGGCGTAGCGGTGGGCGCTGGCCTTCGGTGTCCGTTGCTGGGTCGCGTAGTCCACACGGACGAGCCCGAAGCGCTTGGCGTAGCCCTCAGCCCACTCGAAATTGTCGAGCAGCGACCAGTAGTAGTAGCCCTGAACGGGGACCCCGGCCTCGATCGCCTCCAGCAGCGCCTCGAGGTAGCCCTCGATGAAGGCCACCCGGTCGGGATCGTCAACCGTGCCGTCGTTGGAGACGACGTCGTCGTACGCTGCCCCGTTCTCGGTGATGTAAACGGGCGGCAGGTCAGGGTAGTCGTCGTGGACGCGTGTCAGCAACGACCGGAACCCGTCGGCCTCGACCGGCCAACCCATCGCCGTGAGGGGCAGCTTGGGCGGGACGACGGTGTGGCTGTCCAGCGACGGCAGGATGCCGCGGCCGCTGTCCTGGTCGCCGCCAGCGACGTGCGTCCGGGAGTAGTAGTTGATGCCCAGGAAGTCGAGCGGCTGGCGGATCAGCTCCAGGTCGCCGTCGCGTATAATGCCGGCGAAGTCCTCGCCGTACCAGTCTGTCAGCAGCGGCGGGTACGTACCACGCAGCAGCGGGTCTAGGAACCAGGAGTTGGCGTTCGCATAGACGCGCTCGGCCGCGACCCGGTCAGCTTCGGTGTCCCCCGCACTGACGACGTCCGTGGTGTTGAGCGTGATGCCCACCTTGCCACGCGTGCTAGCCAGCACCTGCGCTGCGCGACCATGTGCCATGAGTAAGTGGTGGGCTGCTTGCAATGCTGAGCGGCCGTCCCTGATCCCCGGGGCATGGATCCCCGCACCGTAGCCGAGGAAGCTGCTGACCCATGGCTCGTTGAGGGTGACCCAAGTTGGCACCCGGTCACCCAACGCTGTTGCGACCGTCTCGACATACCGGCCGAACGCGTTGACCGTTGCCCGCGAGGTCCACCCGTCCTTGTCATGCTGCAACGTCTGTGGCAGGTCCCAGTGGTACAGCGTTACGCACGGGGCGATGCCGCGCTCGAGCAGGCCGTCGACGAGTCGCGAGTAGTGGTCGAGGCCGGCTTGGTTCACGGCGCCCTCGCCGTCGGGCACAATCCGCGGCCACGCGATCGAGAACCGGTATGACGCGATGCCCAAGTCCACGAGGAGGTCGAAGTCCTGCGGCCACCGGTGATACTGGTCGCAGGCAACCTCCCCCGTGTCCCCGCCAGCCACCGCGCCGGGCGTCGCGCTGAACGTGTCCCAGATCGAAGGCCGGCGGCCGTCTTCGGCGACGGCCCCCTCCACCTGGTACGACGCGGTCGCCGTCCCCCATACGAAGCCCTCGGGAAAGCGCTTGGACCTGCTCACTATGCAACCTCCTGGCTCGCTTCCGGGATGGCCGCCGGCAGAGGATGGTCGGCACGTGGCCAATAGCCAGCGACCCGACCGACGCTCGCACACGTGCATGAGACCAGGTCCGGTCACCAGTACCGCTGATGGCTGGGGAACCCGGTGAGCAGCGGCCGCACCATGCTATGTGGTTGCACTCCCACCGCGCATGTTCCGTTCGTTGCCATGCTCGTCCACTCATCGGCGTGGGCGCTGCCAGGCGTGCCGGGCGGGTCATCTCCCACGCCGGGGCCACGATTCTGCGGCTACCACCCGGGCACGAGTTGCTCCGGAGGTCTGTCCCGGAGCCGAGCCGTGCCCCACCCGGCCTGACCCGACCGACCAGCCGAAACCCCCGCCACGGACTTTGGAACCAGCCCACCCGGAGCACCATCCAGGCCAAAATCACACCCGCAACCCTCACCCGATCAAATCTATTGGCCAGTAACGTGATTCGTTGATGACAGCGGCTTTCGCAAGCCTGGAAGACGTGCTCGATCGCACCGGTGTCGGGGTGCTGGTCCATGAGTGCTCCTCGTTCTCCTCGTTCGGGTGGATCACACCGACGCTAGAGCCGTAACGCTTTTGCCGCTGAGCAAAGCGTGCTTGTGCGAGGCTGGGGACATGGGTGAGGTGGCCGAGTCGTCGCCGGGTTCCCGGGATCGCGACCTCGCGCCGGTGGCGGCGCTGTTCGGGGACCCGGCACGGGCCGCGATGCTCGCCGCGCTGGCCGACGGCCAGGCGTTGCCCGCCGGGGAACTGGCCAGTTGGGCCGGGGTGCACCCGGCGACGGCCACCGCACATCTGCGCCGCCTCGTTGAGGGCGGCCTGGTGCGGGTGCGGGTGCAAGGCCGGCACCGCTACCACGAGCTCGCCGGCCCGCAGGTCGCCGCAGTGCTGGAGGCGTTGGCCCAGCTCGCCCCGCCGGCGCCGGTCCGCTCGCTACGCGAACACCGCAGCGCCACCGCACTGGCCGAGGCGCGGACCTGCTACGACCACCTCGCCGGCCGGCGCGGCGTCGAGCTGCGCGACCGGCTGCTCAGCGTCGGCGCCCTGCACGCCATCGACGAGCGTGACCACGCCCTGACCGACCGGGGCCAGCAGCTGGTCACCGACCTGGGCATCGACGCCGACCAGGTCGGTGCGACCCGACGGGTCTTCGCTCGCTGCTGCATCGACTGGACCCACCGACGCCCCCACCTTGCCGGCGCTCTACCCGCCGCCATCACCGACCGCCTCCTCACCCTGGGATGGCTGTGCCGCA
>JAABUY010003599.1_pt1 | contig 16906 bp, 16 predicted proteins | sample 5560271 | NCBI WGS metagenome assembly JAABUY01 (sample SAMN10711886, study PRJNA513374) | rock metagenome | isolation source: Antarctica rocks | place: Antarctica: Victoria Land, University Valley
AGCGAGGCCACGGACGGGTTGCGGGAGCGCCGCGCCGGTCACGACCCGGCTCGGGCGCTGGTGGATGTGGCGGTCGCCATCGCCGACGGTGCAGTCACGATCAGCGACATCCAGACCCTCGCCGACCTTGTGCGGCCGCTCCCGTCAGCCGGCGCAGGTGACGTGGCGCTGGATGACCTGATCCGGTTCGTCGAGCACCCGACGCGCGCGTTCCTGCGCCAGCGACTCGCGTTGACCCTGTTACGCGAGGAGCAGGAGCTGGACGACGCGATCTGCGTGGAGCTGGACAATCTGGAGCAGTGGGAGATCGGCGACCGGTTGCTGCGCCTGCGGTTGGACGGCGTCCCGGCAGAGGCGGCGAGGGGGGCGGAGCGGCGCCGCGGGACAGTCCCCCCGGAGGAGCTGGGGAAGCGGCTCCTCGACGATCTGCTACCCAAGGTCGAGGCGGTGGCTGCGGCCGCACTGCCCTTCGTGGCAGGCGAAGCGCGAACCGTCGACGTCGACGCCGTGCTCGCCGGCCGGCATGTCACGGGGACGATCGGCGGCGTGCGCGGCAACACGGTCGTACGGGCGACGTACTCCACGCTGAGCGCGAAGCACCGGCTGCGCGCGTGGGTCCAGCTGCTCGCCTGCACGGTCACCCACCCGCAGACGCAGTGGCAGGCCGTCGTGATCGGCAAGAAGGGCCTCCGGTCCGTCCTCGGCCCACTCGCAGCACCCACTGCGGAGGCCGCACTGCGCGATCTGCTCGACCTGTACGACCGCGGGATGCGCGAGCCCCTGCCCCTGGTGCCGAAGACGTCGGCGGTGTACGCGACCGCCCGCGCCGGCGTCATGACGGCCGACAACGCGTACCGCAAGGCGGAGCAGGAGTGGAAGGGCAACCGCTACCCCGGGGAGCGCAACGACGACGCGCACGAGCTGGTCTGGGGTGAGGCAGCGGAGTTCCCCGTCCTTCTGGACCAGCCGCCGAAGAGCGACGAGCGCTGGTTCGGCGGCGAGGAGCCGACGCGGTTCGGCGCGCTGTCCCGCCGGCTGTGGGCGCCGCTGCTGGCGGTCGAGACCTCCTGATGAGGCCGTTCGACGTCTGCGGCCCGCTGCCCGAGAAGACAGTCGTGCTCGAGGCAAGCGCCGGCACCGGCAAGACCTACACGATTGCAGCTCTCGCGGCCCGGTACGTCGCGGAGGGGACCGCCGACCTGTCCCAGCTCATGCTGGTCACGTTCAGCCGCGCCGCGACGCAGGAGCTGCGCGAGCGGGTCCGCGAGCGGCTGGTGTCAGCCGCGCGGGGCCTGGGCGACCCGATGACGGCACGGCAGCAGGCGGACGACGACGTCCTGCGACTCCTCGCCCAGGTTGACGACGACGAGGTCCGCAGGCGGCAGGCCCGGCTGACGCGCGCGCTCACCGAGTTCGACGCCGCGACGATCGCGACCACGCACGGCTTCTGCCAACAGATGCTCACCGGCCTGGGCATGGCCGGTGACTCCGACGCCGACGCCACCTTCGTGGAGCGGGTCGACGACCTGGTGTCCGAGGTCGTCAGCGACCTATACCTCCGCAAGTTCGCGCGCCCGGGTGCCGCGGCGCCCGCCATCGAGTACGACGTGGCGCGTCAGGTCGCCCGCGCCGCGATGGCAGACCGGCACGCGTCACTCGTCCCTGAAGACGCCGACGCGGGCAGCCCGGCCGGGCTGCGCTACGGCATCGCCCGCATGGTCCGCGACGAGGTGGACCGGCGCAAGCGGCTGCGCCGCCTGCTCGACTACGACGACCTGCTCACCCGGCTGCGGGACGCGCTGGTCCACCCCGAGCGCGGGCCTGCCGCGCAGGAGCGGGTTCGCAGCCGGTACCGCGTGGTGCTGGTTGACGAGTTCCAGGACACCGACCCTGTCCAGTGGGAGATCCTGCGGACGGCGTTCCACGGGCACCGCACGCTGGTGCTGATTGGCGACCCGAAGCAGGCCATCTATGCCTTCCGCGGCGCCGATCTCGTGACGTACTTGCGTGCCCCGGCCGAGGCTGATGCGCACTTCACCCTCTCGCGGAACTGGCGGAGCGACCCGGGACTCGTGCGAGGGCTGGACGCTGTCCTCCGTCGGGCGGCGCTCGGTCATGGCGACGTGGCGGTGCGGCCCGTCGAGGCTGCGCAGACGGCGCAGCGGCTGACGGGGGCGCCGTGCGACGTTCCGGTACGGCTGCGCGTCGTCCCCCGCGCGGACCTCGAGCTCACGAAGGGCGGTTTGGGGTCGACGCCGGACGCGCAGCGGTTCGTGGCGGAGGACGTGGCGGCAGACGTCGTAGGACTTCTCGGCAGCGACGCGGTGCTGACGCTGGAGGGGGCGCCGCGGCCGGTGGCACCCGGCGACATCGCCGTGCTGGTGAAGACGAACGACCAGGCGGCGCTCGTTCGTGACCAGCTCTACGACGCCGGCGTCCCCGCGGTCATCGCGGGAAGCAAGAGTGTCTTCCTGACCCGCCCTGCGACGGACTGGCTGGTGCTCCTGCGCGCGGTCGAGCAGTCGCACCGCGCGGGACTGGTGCGGTCGGCCGCCCTCACCTGCTTCGTTGGCTGGAGCGCCACCCGGCTGGGGACTGCGGACGAGGCGGAGGTCGACCGTCTCGCGCAGCAGCTGCGCAGCTGGCGCGACGTGCTGGTGGCACGGGGTGTCGCTGCGCTGCTGAGGTGGTGACGGCGTCGGAGCACCTGCTGGAGCGGCTGCTCGCGACGCCGAGCGGCGAGCGCGACCTGACCGATCTCCGGCACCTGGGGCATGCGTTGCACGCCGCTGCCCTCGAGGGCCAGCTCGGACCCTCGGCGCTGGTCGAGTGGCTGCAGCGGCGGATCGCTGAGGCGCACGACGAGACGAACCCGGATGAGGAGCGGAGCCGGCGGCTCGAGTCCGACGCTGCCGCGGTGCAGGTCGTCACGGTGCACAGCAGCAAGGGGCTCGAGTTCCCCGTCGTCCTCGTGCCGTTCCTCTGGAACCGATATGAGCGGCCGTCACCGGACCCGCTGCGACTGCACGGCGAGAACGGGGAACGGCTGCTGGACGTGGGAGGCGCGGGCGGCCCCGGCTATGGCGAGCGCAAGAAGAAGCACGTGGCGGAGGAGGCGGGGGAGGACCTGCGCCTGCTGTATGTCGCCCTGACGCGCGCGCAGTGCCAGGTGGTCGTGTGGTGGGCGGCCACGTTCAACACCGCCACGTCTGCCGTCCAGCGGGTGCTGCTGGGAGACTTCGCGCCGGGCGAACAGCCGCCGAACAAGGTGGAGGTGGGAGCGGACTCCGCGGCACGTGCGGCACTGCAGGGGCTCGCGGACTCCTCGTCCGGGGCCGTGACCGTCGAGCTGGCGCAGCTGAAGCCGGACGTCGAGTGGGCGCCCCCGGTCGGGGCGCCGACCACGCTCGCGGCAGGCAGCTTCGGCCGGAGCCTCGACCGCGACTGGCGGCGGCTGTCCTTCACCGGGCTCACGGCTTCCTCGCACCACGCCGCCGGCGTCGCCAGCGAGCCGGAAGTGGCAGAACGGGACGACGAGGTGCCCGTTCAGCCGATCAGTGCCGGCAGCGCCGCTGACGAGGATGATCTGCGCACGGTCCTGTCGCCGTTCCGCGACCTGCCGGGCGGCACGGGCTTCGGCACGCTCGTGCACGGGGTCCTGGAGGAGCTGGACCTGGACGCCGCCGACCTGCGGGCCGAGCTGGTGGAGCGGTCGACCGTGGCGCTGCTGCGCAGGGGCGGCACGAGCACCGCTGAGGAGCTGGCTGCTGCCCTGCTGCCCGCCTTGGGCACGCCCCTGGGTCCGTTGGCGGAAGGGCTGGCGCTACGGGACGTCGCCGCGGCCGATCGCCTGGCAGAGCTGGACTTCGAGCTGCCGCTGGCCGGCGGCGACGTCCCGAGCGGATCGGTGCAGAAGCTGACGGCGATCGCTCGGCTGCTGGCGTCGCACCTGCCGCCCGACGACGTGCTCGCTCCGTACGCCACGCACGTCCGCGACCTGCCGGAGACGCGTCTGACCGGCTACCTGACCGGAAGCATCGACGCGGTCCTGCGGGTGCGCGCGGCGGACGGCACACCCCGCTTCGTGGTTGCCGACTACAAGACGAACTGGCTCGGCAGCGGCGCAGAGACGCTGTCCGCCTGGCACTACCGGCCGCAGGCGCTGGCCGAGTCGATGCTGCGGGCGCACTACCCGCTACAGGCGTTGCTCTACTCCGTGGCGCTGCACCGGTACCTGCGCTGGCGGCAGCCCGGGTACGACCCCGACGTGCACCTCGGCGGCGTGCTGTACCTGTACCTGCGCGGCATGTGCGGCCCGGACACGCCAGCCGTCGACGGCGCCCCGTGCGGCGTCTTCTCGTGGCGGCCGCCGTCTGCGCTCGTGGTCGGGCTGTCCGACTTGCTGGCCGGACGGCCGTCATGAGCGACGACAAATTCGACCCGCGGCTCACGCTCGGCGCGACCGGGCGGCTCGCCGAGTTCAACAGGGCGGGGGTCCTGTCCGCCGCAGACGTGCACGTCGCGGCGCGGCTGGGCAACTTGTGCGGCTGCGGGAACGCCGACGTGGAGCTCGCGGCCGCACTGGCCGTGCGGGCGGTGCGGCTGGGCTCCGTCTGCATCGACCTTGCGACCGTCCAAGGCACGGCATCCGCGGGCGAGGCTACCGTCGACGCGGCGCTCAACTGGCCCGAGACGTCGACCTGGACAGCGGCGTGCTCGACCAGCCCGATGGTCGCGGTCGGCTCCGACGGACCGGCCGACCGGCCGCTGCGGCTCGTGGACGGGCTGCTGTACCTGGATCGGTACTGGCGGCAGGAGCAGCTCGTACGACGCGAACTGCACGAGCGGGCGGAGCGGCCGCCGCCTGCTGTCGACGGGGCCGCCCTGACTACGGCGCTCGGGGTGCTGTTCCCAGCCGCCGCGCCCGATCACCAGCGGCTGGCAGCTGCGGCCGCTGCCACGGGATGGCTCACCATCATCGCGGGCGGGCCAGGCACGGGGAAGACCACGACCGTCGCCCGGCTGCTGGCCCTGCTACACGCCGTCTCCCCGACGCCACCGCGGGTCGCCCTCGCAGCGCCGACCGGCAAGGCAGCCGCACGGCTGCAGGAGTCGGTGGCCCACGAGACCGCTCGCATCGTCGGGCTGGAGGTGCCCCCTCCCGCGCCCGCGTCGACGCTGCACCGACTACTGGGCTGGCGCCCGGACTCGCGCGGCCGTTTCAAGCACGACCGCAACAACCGCCTCCCGTACGACGTCGTGCTCGTCGACGAGACGTCGATGGTGTCTCTCACGCTGATGTCGCGGTTGCTGGAGGCCGTACGGCCGGAGGCGCGGCTCGTGCTGGTCGGCGACCCCGACCAGCTGGCGTCGGTCGAGGCCGGCGCCGTCCTCGGTGACCTCGTCGGGCGTCCGCCGAGGGCGCAGGAGGGCGAGCGGGTCCAGGTGCTGCGCGGCGTGGTGCCCGCTGACCTGACGCCTGAGGCGGACGTCGTGCCTGCGCTGCGACGCGATGTCGTCCGGCTGACGAGGAACTGGCGCTTCAGCGGCACAATCAGCCTGCTCGCGGTGGCGGTGCGTACGGGTGACGCCCACGAGGCACTGCGGCTGCTGGAGAGCGCAGCCGACGACCTGGAATTCGTGCAGGACGGTGACGCGGGCACGTTGCGCGAGGACGTACTGGCCGCGGGGGAGCCGCTGCTCGCGGCGTCGCGCGCAGGGGACGTGTCCGGCGCGCTCGAACTGCTGAACCGACACCGGCTGCTCTGCGCCCACCGGCGCGGACGCTTCGGTGCGGCGTGGTGGGCGCGGGACGCCGAGGCGTGGCTCAGGGCAGGGCTGGACGGGTACGGCGCGGAGGGGGAGTGGTACGTCGGGCGCCCGCTCATCGCGACGGCGAACAACTACGAGCTGAAGCTGTACAACGGGGACACCGGCGTGGTCGTCGCGGCGGCGTCCGGCCCCGTCGCCGTCGCCGTCTTCGGCCGCGGCAGCCAGCAGGTGCTGCTGCCGCCCTCACGACTGTCCGAGGTGCAGACGGTGCACGCGATGACCGTCCATCGCGGGCAGGGCAGTCAGTTCGAGCGGGTGTCGCTGGTGCTGCCACCGCCGGAGTCGCCGCTGCTAACGCGGGAGCTGCTCTACACCGCTATCACCCGGGCGGAGACGTTCGTGCGGGTCATCGGGTCGGCGGAGGCGGTGCGGAAGGCGGTCGAGCAGCCGATCGTGCGCGCCAGCGGTCTGCGCAGAAGACGGGCAGAGCAGGCCTGAGCCAGCCGAGTCATTTGGAGGGCCCAACGCCGTCGACGTCGAGCAGCAGCAATGGGATCACGCGCGCTCCACGGTCAAGCCCCGGTGGCGCCGGTGAAGAAGGCGTAGGCCGGGTGGTCACTTCCCAGGATGGCAGCGATGTCCGCCGCTGTCTGGCCTTCTCGCGCAGTCGCTGACGGGAGGTGGACGGCGCGCTCGGTGCGGCAGGCGCCCGGCGCGGCGATGTCACGGTTGTCTCGTGCGACGCGGCCGTGATCGCACGGCAGCGGGTGCGCGCCGCGACGCAGGTGCGGCTGGCCGGCGGGGGCGGGACCGACATGCGGGTCGGCATCACGGCGGCCGTCGCGCTTCGACCGAGGCCCGACGCGGTCATCGTGCTCACCGACGGAGATACGCCGTGGCCAGACCAGCCCGTCCGCGGGACCGCGCTCGTCGTTGGGCTGCTGGCTCCAGATGTCCTGACACGGGTGTTTCGAGATCGGGCTACTTCCCTGTATGGACAGGGCATCCCGGTGTCTCGGTGGTTGCGGTCCAGCGCGAGGGCAGAGATCATTGCTGTGGGCCGAACACCCAGGCGGTCCGCGTGCACCAGCCGGTCTTGGTGTCGATCCCCTCCAAGAGTCAGCTGATCGCCACGAGCTCTTGCTTGAAGGCGCCGCGCGTCCCGCACAGGAATGACCTCACCATGTCAGGACATCTGGGCTCCGAGCTCGTGGCCGGCACCGGCCTGGGCGCGGGTGGTGCAGTGCCATGATTAGGTACCTGAACGGGTTCGTGCTGCAGCTCGTCCGCGACCTGCTCGCGAGCACGGCCGCGGCCGGCGGATCGGGCCGCTGGTCGCGGAGGACGGCCAGACGCCGCCGGGCGTCGCGGCTCGGCTGGCGCTGGTTCTCGCGGCGGGGCTGGACCCACGTGTCCTCACGAGCAACCGGGAGCAGCAGGGGTGCGGCGCAAGATGCTGCAGCAGTCGGTCAAGCTGGCGGAGACGCTGGACGTGCGGGCGGTGATTACGTTGCCGGTCAGTTGCGGGGGGCGCCGGCACGAGATGCGGCTGGAGCCGACGGTCTCTCGTCCCGGTCGGCCACCCCGGCCTGGACGTCGACAGCGAGCGGGTGTTCGCCTCGCTGGGCGGGCAGCTCCTCCCGTGCCTCGTGTCGATCGACGAGGCGCACCTGCGGTGGTCGCCGCCGGTCGCGGACGACGGACCGCGCCTCGTCGAGATCACTGCGGGTGAGCTCTTCACCTTCGTCCGGTCGTGCCGCGCGTGGGTCGAGCGCGGGTACGACGTGCGCGCGGCCGGACCGGCGCTGGACCAGGGCGTCGCACCCGACACGCCGTCGTCGGCGAGCTGGTGCTGACCAACACCGGCGAGCGCCCGGCGCTGGTACTGGAGGTTGAGCTGCTCGAAGGCGGCCAGCAGCACCGGCTCGCCGCCCGCACCGTCCTGGTCGGGGCCGGCGCCGCACAGGTGCTGCAGGTGCGCTGCGTGGAACAGGGTCGGTGGTCCGGCACGACCGGCCACGCCCGGTCCGGCCGGCGGGCCCCGCTGTCGGTGCGGGCCGCCCAGGACCAGGCACATACCGGGGACCGGGTCAGCCGCTACGAGTAGCACTACGGCGCCTTCGCCACCGGCTCGCTGCTGGAGGCGATCCGCGACGCCGACCAGGCCGCCGCCCAGCTGGTGCAGGCCCTGCGACTGCGACCACTGCCCTTCCAGTCCGGCGTCCTGCTCTGCCTGGCTGGCTGGCCGGTGCAGCTGGAGGCCTATGACTGCCCGCCGCCCACCCTGCTCGCAGTGTGGGCCGCGCTGCTGCACGCCGCAGCCCTGGACGCCCTGCCCCTGCCTGCGGTCCCGACACCGGGCCGGCGCGCCCGGCGGTTCCTGGACCGGGCCACCCAGGTACCGCTCGCCCGGGACGACGCCGACATCGGCGCCGGCATCGGCACCGGGTTGGCCGGCCGCTCCCCGCACGCCCGGGTCGAGGCGTTCCTCTGGCACGGTCGGGCTGTGCATGCGGTCGCGGTCAACCTGCGGCACGAGCTCGTGGCCGCCGCGTGATGCGCCTGACCGCCAAGCCGTGCGACCGGGGCGTCGGGGCGCTGCTCGCCGCCGCCGCCAGTGACGCCCTCGGCGTGCCGTATGAGTACGACACTCGGCCGCTGGTCGGCGAGCCCGGATGCTCGGCGCCGGCCTAGGTGACATCGCGCCCGGTCAGTGGTCCGACGACACCGAAATGGCCTGCGCGATCGCGCTGGTCAGCGCCACCGGAACGGACCTGCGCAGCGAGGCGGCACTAGACGCCGTCGCCGGGCAGTTCCTGCGCTGGTACGACGACAACCCCCCCGGCATCGGGATCCAGACCCGGACGGTGCTGTCCCAGCGACCGGGCAGCGCCGCGCAGATGCGGGCCCTCGCCACCGACCTGCACACCCAGACCGGCCGCACCGCCGGTAACGGCTCACTGATGCGCACCGCCCCGGTCGCCCTGGCCCACCTCGGCGACCCCGAGGCGATCGGGTCGGCGGCCCGGGCGATCAGCGCCTTGACGCACCACGACCCAGTCGCCGGCGACGCCTGCGTGCTGTGGTGCCTGGCCATCGACCTGGCCGTCCGGACCGGCCAGCTCGACGTCCGGGCCGGAATCGGCCACGTCGACGCGGCCTACTGGGCGCCGCTGCTCACCGAAGCCGAGACCGTCGCGCCGGCCCACTACCGGCACAGCAACGGCTGGGTCGTCGCCGCGCTACTCGCCGCCGGGTCACAGCGCTGACGGGCACTACCGACCTGCGCGGGGCGCTGATCGCCGCGGTCCAGGGCGGCGGCGACACCGACACCGTCGCGGCGATCACCGGCGCACTGGCCGGCGCGGCCTACGGCAGCAGCACCCTCCCGTTCGCCTGGCGCCGGACGTTGCACGGCTGGCCCGGCCTGCCCGCCCGGAGAAGAACGCAAGCACTTCCTCACTGATCCAAGCTGAGCGGCTTCACGCTGCGCGACGCCCAAGGGGGTGCTCATCTGCAATGACCTCTGGCAGGCACCGCTGCCCTGGTTGAGTTCCCCCGGTGAGGTGCCGCCCCTGGTCATGGCGGTGAGGCCAATCGACGGCTGTGCCCTCGGAACTCCAGCAGCACGGTGCCGTCGGCCCTGGTGACCGTCACGTCGAATAGCCCGCTGCGGCCGAAGCTCAGCCGCTCGGACGCCTTGGCTTGCAGCACGTCGCCGTCGCGGCCCGGTGCCACGAAGGTGACGTCGCATGAGGAGGCCACGACGGCGGCCCCACAGCCGGTGGTGTTGCATGCGGCACCAAAGGCGGTGTCGGCGAGCAGGAAGAGGTAGCCGCCATGGCAGGTCCGGTGGCCGTTCAGCATGGAGGGCAGCACCGTCATCTGGACCGTGCAGTGGCCCGGCGTCAGGTCGACCACTTCGATGCCGAGGAGCGCGTTGGTGCCGTCGGCAGCGAGCATCGCGCGGGCCGCTCGGTAGCCAGCATCCCCTGCGTCCGTTGTCACCGGGAGCTCGCTTGGGTCTGCTTCGAGGGCTCTGCCGGCTGCGCTGATGTGTCTGTGGCGAGCAGCAGCGACGCTACGGCAGCGGGATCCAGCCGACGCAGCTGCAGGTCCTCGGCGTAGGCGGCCACCGGGTCGGGGCCGAGCGAAACGAGCGCCTGCGCCACGGACCGGCCCAGCACGAGCTGAAGGACCTCTCGCTGCAGGTGGGCCCACCGGTTCTGCTGCAGCAGGCCGGTGCTGGACAAGTGCTCCAGTCGAACCTCGATGACTTTGACCAGTGCTTCGACGCCTTCCCCGGTACGGGCACTGGCCATAAGAACCTGTCGCGGGGGGTCCTTGGACTCGAGCAGGCGCACCGCGGACAACAGCTGCCGGCGCACGTGCTCGGCCCCCGGCTGGTCGGCCTTGTTGACCAAGTACAGGTCCCCGATCTCCATGACCCCTGACTTCATGGCTTGGATTTCGTCGCCGGCTCCAGGGTGGGAAACCAGCACGGTGCAGTCGACCACTTCGGCGACGTCGACCTCGCTTTGCCCGACACCCACGGTCTCCACGAGCAGCCGGTCGAATCCCATCGCGTCCAGGACACGAAGCGCCTGGGTGGTATCGCGGGCGATGCCGCCGTGCTGGTTGCGCACTGCCATCGAGCGGATGAAGACCTGGTCTGTCCCGTCGTGGGATGCCATACGGAGCCGGTCTCCTAGCAGAGCGCCACCGGTGCGTCGGCTAGACGGGTCGATCGCGAGGACCCCAACGCGGAACCCGCGCGCGCGGTAGGCGTCGATGAGCCCTTTGACCAGGGTCGACTTGCCGGCGCCCGGGGGCCCTGTGACGCCAATGGAACGCGCCGAGCCTGTGCGGGGGAACAGCAGGGACACGGCTTCGGTGGCCACATCGTCCTCGCGCTCCAGCATGCTGATCAGTCGCGAGGCGGTACGGCTGTCCCCGGCAATGACCCGCGCCGCCAACTCCGACGCGTCCGGCATGTCGGCCTCCTGTGCGGGCGGCTGAGAGGGGTCTTGACGGCGTGCACGGTGTGGATTGTACTGCGTGTGAGCGAGCGCTCGCTCGCAATGAGAGGACGTCATGTCAGTCCCTGATGGGCCGAACGCAGGTGCGACAACGGCGTCTGGGCTTGAGCTCCCGGTGTACGGCCGGGCCGATAGCATTGACGCAGCAATTGCATCAGCCGAGGTGCCGGGAGCCTTCCCTTTCACCCGGGGGATCCGCGAGCGCATGTACCTCGATCGGCCGTGGACGATGCGGCAGTTGGCAGGCTTCGGGCGCGCGAGTGACACCAACGCCCGGTACCGGTCGCTGATGGCTGCCGGGGCGACGGGGATCAACGGGGTCTTTGATTACCCAAGCTTGCGAGCCTTCGACTCCGACCATCCGCTGGCCCGGTCCGACGTGGGACGCGGGGGAGTGGCGGTCGACGTCCGCGACGACTTCGAGGACCTGTTCGCCGACATCCCGTTGCAGGACGTCAGCGTCTCCTTGGTGTCGTCTCAACCGATTGGCGCCGTCATTCACCTGGCGATGTTTGTGCAGGCGGCGGACCGGCGGGGCGTCGCGCGGACCGCCCTGTCGGGGACCAGCCAGAACGACTTCCTCATGGAGAGCGCCATCACCATCGCTCCTGAGGCGCTTCCTCCGGCCGGTTCCTTCCAGCTCGAGTGCGACTTGATCGAGTACGCCGTGCAGGAGCTGCCCCGGTGGAACCCGGTCAGCATCAGCGGCTACAACTACCGCGAGGCCGGGGCTGACGCGGTGCTGGAGGCAGCGCTTGCCCTGGCCCACGCCCAGGCCGTCGCCCACGAGATGATCCGGCGCGGTCACGCGCCCGAGACGTTCCTGTCGCGGATCTCGTTCTTCCTTGACGCGCAAAGCGACTTCTTCGAGGAGATCGCCAAGTTCCGGGCCATACGTCGTGCCTGGGCGAAGTGGGTCCGCGACGACCTGGGGGTGGACCACGAGCCGTCACAGCGGTTCCGCTTCCACGTCCAGACATCCGGGGTCAGCAACACCGCCCGGCACGCCCACGTGAACATCGCGCGCAGCATGACCCAGGGCCTGTCGGCGGTCCTTGGAGGGACGCAGTCGTTGCACCTCAACGGCTTTGACGAGGCGGTGTCCATCCCCAGCGAGCATGCGGCGATGACCGCCCTGCGGAGCCAGTACGTGCTGCTGCACGAGACGGGCGTGGCCAAGAGCGCGGACCCCCTGGGCGGCTCCTACCTCGTTGAGCACCTGACCGATGTGATGGAGCAGCGGATCTCCGACGTGGTGGCCCAGATTGACGCCTTGGGCGGTGTCGTGGCCGCCACCGAGAGCGGCTGGGTCCACGCCGAGCTGGCCCGGCTCTCATTCGAGGTGCAGAAGGCCATCGACGAGGGCGAGCAGCTGATCGTGGGCGTGAACACGATGAACGACGGCCAGGACGTTCCCGTTGAGATCTTCTCTCTCCCGACCGACACGTTGGCGCGGCAGAAGACGCGCCTGGCCGAGGTGCGTGGCCGGCGGAACGACTCAGGGTCGGCAGCGTCGGTAGAGGAGGTCGGGCAGGCCGCCCGTGACGGGGAGAACGTGATGCCCTCGATCCTGCGCGCCGTGCAGCAGGACGCGACGCTCGGCGAGATCGGCACAGTGCTACGCACCAGTCTTGGGAGATGGGATTTCCCTTTGTGGTAACCGGGCTGCGGGGCCACAAGGCGGTCATCGCCAAGTTGGGGTTCGACGCCCACTGGCGGGGGGTCATCATCATTGCCAACGCACTCCGGGACGCCGGCATGGAGGTGGTCTACCTCGGCCACGCCAGCGCGGAGGACATCGCACGTGCGGTCGTACAGGAGGATGCCATCCTGCTTGGCTTGTCCAGCCTGTCCGGGAACCACCTGGGCGAGTGCCCTTATGTCATGGAGCAGTTGCGCGCCGCTGGAGCCGACGACGTCGTCGTGGTCCTCGGGGGGACCGTGCCGGCCGCCGACGAGCCTGCACTGTCCGCGGACGGCATCGCGGCCGTGTTCCCCACTGGCAGTGCGGTCCCCGAGCTGCTCGGCCGCATCGAGGAGCTCGTGGTCGCGCAAGACGCAGCCCGCCGGGAGGCGAGCGGGCGTGGTCGCTAGCGAACGGCCGTCGGCCGTCTCCCAAGTTCGCCGGCGCACCACGGAACGTCGGCGGCAGCTGATCCAGCTGTCCAGCCAAGGGATGCTCGGCCAGGGGTATGAGAGCTTCTCGGTCAACGACCTGGCCGCCGCCGCGGGGCTGAGCGTCGGGGGTCTCTACCGGTACATCAGCACGAAGTCGGACCTGCTGGTTATGGCTTGCGAGGACATCTACGACGGTCTCCACGAGGCGCTGCTGAAGGCCGTGAGCGTAGCCGCAGGCAGCGAGGACCAGGTGCGTTCGGCGTTCGCCCTGTATCTGTCCTCGTGCGCGGATACCCGAGACGAGGTGATGCTGCTCTACCGGGAGTACAAGCACCTGCCGGTCGAGGCCCAGAGCCGGTTCAAGGAACGCGAGGCGCACATCGCCGACCTGTTCGCAGCGCTGATCGCCCAGGGTCAGGCAAGCGGCGTCTTCGGAGATCTCGACCCCGCGGTCGTGGCCCAGGACATGATCCTGCTCGGCCATCTGCCAGCCCTGAAGAGCTGGGCGGTGCGCAGCCTGGAGGCTGGTCGGCTGGCCACCGAGCAGGTCGACCTGCTCCTGCGGGCACTCACAGCAGGCAGATCGCAGACCTCCGGCGAGCGGGTCTCGCGGCTCGAATCACAAGCGCCCGCGACGGAGCAAAGGAGCAGGTCATGACCGAGGTCGAGCAGTACTGGGACCGCGACAAAGAGACGATGCCGCGCGAGGAGCGCGAGAAGCGCACCCTCAAGGACCTGCAGGCCATGCTGCACCACGCGTACGACGAGCTGCCGTTCTACCGCCGGCACTACGACGCCGCAGGCTTCCACCCCAGCAGCGTCACTTCACTGCAGGGCTTCACCGAACGGGTGCCGGTCATCACCAAGCAGATGCTGCGGGACGACCAAGCGGAGCACCCCCCGTTCGGCAGCTACCTCGGAGTCGACGGCGGGGACCTCGCTCGGGTGCACGGCTCGTCCGGCACGAGCGGCACACCGACCCTGTACGCGTTCTCCAAAAGGGACTGGTCCTACACCGCCGAGGTCATGGCGCAGGGCCTCTACACCTGCGGTGTGCGTCCCCCGGACCGTGTCCAGTTGTCGACGGTCTTTGGCCTGTTCATGGGCGGCTGGGGTGCGTTGCTAGGCGCCGAGCGCATCGGCGCTACGGCCTTTCCGTTGGGTTCCGGCGAGACCGAGCGACAGCTCGATCTGATGTACCGGATAGGATCGACCGCTCTCATCTGCACGCCGACGTACGCCTTGCACATGCTGGAGACCGCTGCGGTTTTGGGCTACGACGCCGCCGCCTCCCCGCTGCGGCTGGGAATCTTCATTGGTGAGCCGGGATCAGCCATCCCCGGTACTCGGGCCCGGCTCGAGGCGGGGTGGGGCATCCAGGTCCGAGACATGGCGACCACGTCGGAGATGACCCCGTGGGGTACAAACGCCGAGTGCGAGCTGGGTGCGGGGGTGCACGTGATGCAGGACGAGGTCTGGACCGAGGTCGTTACCAAGGACGACTACGCGACGTTGGCTCCGGAAGGGGAGAGCGGGGCACTCGTGTACACCCACCTGCGACGGGACTCGCAACCAATGATCCGGTTCCTGTCCGGCGACGAGTCACGGATGAGCTACGAGCCGTGTGACTGCGGACGGACCTACCCGCGGCTACCCGACGGGGTATACGGCCGCCTCGATGACATGCTGCTCATCCGCGGTGCCAACGTGTATCCGAGCCAGGTGCAGAGATCCCTGCTCGAGGTGCCAGGCACGGGTGTTGAGTTCCTGATCGTCATGACCAGGGACGGCAGCATGGACGTCGCGACGGTGCGCGTCGAACGGAACCCGACCCTCGCAGTCGACGACCCGCCCGGTTTTGATCGCGAGCTCGCGGCCCGGGTCCAACGCAAGCTCAAGAACGACACAAGTGTGACGTTCAAGGTGGAGATTCTTGCCCCCAACAGCTTAGAGCGCGCCCTGTCCAAGGCCAAGCGCGTGGATGACCAACGCCCCGCGTACCGACCGGTCTAGCTGGCGGGCGCGCTCTGTCGGTCCGTTAGCCTCGATCTATCGTGATCTTGCCGCAGGTATTGTTTGGGGTCGTCGGCGGCGTCGGCTTGAGCAGGCGGGTGCTCGGGGGCGTGCGGGTCCTGCAGCGCCATGGGCCGCTGTTCTCCGAGGTCTTGGTGGTAGGGGTCAGTGGGGTCTTCAGCTGGGTGCAAGGGGTGCGCGTGGGCGCGCGTGCGCGGCGGCGATATCACCGGCCCGGGGCCGCGGTCGCGGTCGCGGTCGCGGAGCTTGAGCGGGATCTGACGGCGGGTCCGCACGACGCGCGACCGACGTCGCCCGAGAAGGTCCACTGGCGGCCTGGCCCATCCACCCGTCCGCCAGGACCGACCGGGAGCAACACGTGGAGGCCGCCGGCCAGCCCGCCCCACAATGGTGCCCTCACGGCGCAGCAGCCGACGGCCGTCGCCGAATGAACCAGCCCCTACCTGCCGGCGGATTCAGGATTGGTCATTGAAGAAACCTGCGACCCCGGTCGAGAGCGTCGCGTACGCCTCGTCGAGCCGATGGGAGGCGAAGGACCATTGGTCGGGAGCCGTGGATGTCCAGGAGCTGTACGCCTTAGCGGCCAGTTTCAGCGCCAGTTGGCCAGCATCGAGTATCTCGATCCCGTATATCCAATTCGCCATGTTGAGCACGGCGGACTTGTGGGCCCCGGAGCTGGTGGAGGCGCAAGCGTCCTGGACAAGGATGATGTTGTAGTTGCGCGCGAACGCGTCGTAAACGGTAGTAAGCACGCAGCAGTCGGTGACAAAACCACCGATGATCAACGTTTCGACACCTGCGGTGCGCAGGAGGAGATCGAGAGACGTCTCGTGGAATCCGCTCCACCTGTACTTGTCAATGACAACGTCGCCGTCCTGGGGGGCGAGTTCGTCCAGTACCTCATGAGTATCCGTGTCGGAGCGGTAGTAGACGGGGGATCCGTTAGCGTCGAGCACGTCGTTGTTGATCAGGGCGCGCTTGTCGGCTCTGCTCACGTGCCGGGTGTAGATCACGGTGATGTCGTTGGACCGGCAGGTGTCAATGAGCGTGGCCGCGGCGTCCACTGCTTCCCACATGCCCTCGATGCCGTACTTGCTTTCCTTTTGCATATCGACCAGGAGGAGTGTGACCTTCTCGCTGCGCATGTCGGCGTACCTCTCCTCGGATGGTCCTGATGTGGCGCCGCGCCGTCGCCCTCCAAACTAGGGCAGGCAGATGGAGACCCCACTCGTTAGGAAACTCCAACCATTTCGGGAAGTCCTCAGGCGTGGATGTCGCCGACCCGCGCGTTGAGCCAGTCGTGGAAGTCGCCGATGTGGTGCTCGGCCGGGACCAGCACACCGCCGTCGACGTAGGCCCGGGACGACATCGCCGGCTGGGTGCGCTCGCAGGCCTTGAAGTCCTGCTCGTTGACGCGGTGGAACAGCTCGACCGAGTGCGAGACGTCCCGGCCCGAGCCGACGACCCCCTTGGCGTAGAGCCAGTCGCACTCCACGATCGTCCGGCTCGCCGACACCGGGAACATCCGGTGCACGATGACGTGGTCCGGCACCAAGTTGATGAAGACCGTCGGCTTGACCGTGATCGCGTAGTAGCGGCGGTCCTGATTCTCGGCCACACCCGGCAGCCTGTCCAAGCCCGCGCTGCCGTCGATCGTGAAGCCCTGGACATCGTCGGCGAACTCGGCCCCGTGGCCGACGTAGTACTGCGCTGCGTAGCCGCCGGCGAACTCCGGCAGGACCTCGGTGAGCTCGGGGTGGATCGTCGCGCAGTGGTAGCACTCCATAAAGTTCTCGATGATGAGCTTCCAGTTGGCCTTCACGTCGTAGCTGATGCGGCGACCGACCTCGAGGTCCTCGACCTGGTAGGCCTCGATGGCAGCGAGGTCCCCGAGCCGCTCGACCGCCGCCTCGAGCACGTCGCCCTCGAACGACGGCGGCTCG
>JAABUY010003604.1_pt1 | contig 16879 bp, 16 predicted proteins | sample 5560271 | NCBI WGS metagenome assembly JAABUY01 (sample SAMN10711886, study PRJNA513374) | rock metagenome | isolation source: Antarctica rocks | place: Antarctica: Victoria Land, University Valley
CGTCCGTTTGACGATGACACAGGCCCTCGTGCGCTACCTCTGCGCGCAGCGGACGGTGATCGACGGCCGGGAGGAACCGCTGTTCCCCGGCGTGTTCGCGATCTTCGGCCACGGCAACGTCACTTGCCTCTCCGAAGCGCTAGAAGCCGTCCAGGACCGGCTACCCACCTGGCGCGGCCAGAACGAGCAGTCGATGGCGCTTGCGGCGATCGGCTTCGCCAAGGCCAAGCGCCGTCGGCAGATCATGGTGGCCGCGACCTCTATCGGCCCCGGAGCGCTCAACATGGTCACGGCGGCGGGCACCGCCCTCGCCAACCGGCTGCCGGTGCTACTGCTGGCCGGCGACACCTTCGCGAGCCGCCGACCCGATCCCGTGCTCCAGCAGGTCGAGCACTTCAACGATCCGACCATCACGGTCAACGACGCCTTCAAGCCCGTCGTGCGCTACTGGGACCGGATCACCCATCCCGAGCAGATCATCTCGTCGCTGCCCCAGGCGGTCGCGGCGATGCTCGACCCGGCGGACTGCGGGCCGGCCTTCATCGCGCTGCCTCAGGACGTCCAGGAGATCGCGGTCGACTACCCGGCCGCGTTCTTCGAGCCGGTCGTCCACGCGGTGCCGCGCCCGCGGCCCGACCGCGACCGCGTCCGGCAGGCGGTCGAGATCCTGAAAGGCGCCAAGCGTCCGCTGCTCATCGCCGGCGGGGGCGTGCGCTACTCCTTCGCCGAAGCCGAAGTGGCGGCCTTCGCCGAGCGCCGCGGCATCCCGCTGGTCGAGACGATCGCGGGCAAGAGCTCGGTCAGCCACGACCACCCGGCCCACGTCGGTCCGCTGGGCATCATCGGCTCGTCCTCCGCCAACGAGCTGGCGGCGGAGGCCGACGTGATCCTCTCTATCGGCACGCGGCTGCAAGACTTCGCCACAGGGTCGTGGACCGCTTTCGCGCGCGATGCGAAGTTCGTGTCCGTGAACACCGCCCGGTGGGACGCGGTTAAGCACCGGGCGCTGCCGGTGATCGGCGATGCACGCGAGACCGTGGCGGAACTCGACGCCGCCCTCGAGGGCTGGCAAGCGGACCCGGCCTGGATGGACAGGGGGCGGAAGGCCTTCGCGGTCTGGAACAGGACCCTCGACGGCCTGCAGAAGCCGACCAACGATCCGATTCCGACCTATGCTCAGGTCATCGGCGTGATCAACGCCAAGGCCGGCGAGCGCGATCTCGTCATCACGGCCGCGGGCGGCCTTCCGGGCGAGACCACCAAGAACTGGCGGGTGAAGGCGAGGAACACGTTCGACTGCGAGTTCGGCTTCTCGAACATGGGCTACGAGATCGCCGCCGGCTGGGGCGCCGCGATGGCGGATCCGACGCGCACGCCGATCGTGCTCGTCGGCGACGGCACCTACATGATGATGAACTCGGACGTCTATTCGAGCGTGCTGGCCGGCCACAAGTTCATCCTGGTGGTCTGCGACAACGGCGGCTACGCGGTCATCAACCGCCTCCAGATCGGCAAGGGGGTCGCACCCTTCAACAACCTGATCCGCGACTGCCGCGTGAAGGAGCCGTTCGCGGTGGATTTCGCCAAGCACGCCGAGAGCATGGGAGCCCTCACGCGCCGGGTCGAGAGCCTCGCGGACCTCGGGCTCGCCATGGACTGGGCCAAGACGACCGACCGCACAACCGTCATCAGCATCGTGTCCGACGCGTTCCGCTGGAGCCCGGGCGATGCCTGGTGGGACGTGGGAGTGCCGGAAGTCAGCCACCGGCAGGAGGTGCGCGACGCGCGTGCCGCGCAGGAAGAGAAACGCAGGGAGCAGAGAGTCGGCGTGTGATGCGCGCGGGTTGGCCCGAGGGGTCGGCCCCAAGCATGTCATGACGTTGCCGACATGCTCCTTCTTCGAGGGTACTCGGTGGCGCCACAATCTTGACGGCGTCGTTCAAGTCACTGCCTATGATGGCGGACATGCTGAAGATCGGCCAGAACCTGAGACACGCGAAGGCACCCACGGACTACGAGTCCTTCGTCGGCCTGATCCAGGCCGAATATGAAGGGCTCAGCCGCAGCTTCCAGACGGTCGCCCGATATCTCACCCAAAACCCGAACGATGTCGCGATCCAGTCGATCAACGAGATCGCCGGGAAGTGCGGGGTGCACGCGTCCAGTCTCGTGCGATTCGCGCAGAGCCTCGGCTACGACGGCTTCAAGGATCTGAAGGAGCTGTTCAATCGGCGGCTCGCGACCGCGGCGCCCGGGTTCGAGGCGCGCGTCAAGGCTCTAAGGGACGACCTTCAGCTCCACAAGCGCGGCAGTCCGAAGGGCTTCCTCGGGGATCTGGTCGCTCGAGATACGGCGACCCTGCAGGATCTCTTCAACGACACGCTTGAGGACGATCTCGTTACAGCGGTCGAACTCATGGCCGACGCGGACATGATCTATATCGCCGGCCAGCTCCGCTCGGCGCCCATCGCGGTCTTCGTCCGCTACGTCTTGACCATGCTGGGGCGGAACGTCGTCCTGCTCGACGCGAACGGCGGCCTTGCGACCCATATGGCGAGGGTCATGCGTCCGAAGGACCTGCTGTTCTCGACCTCGTTCAGGTTCTACGCCAAGGAGGTGGTCAGCATCACGGAAGCGGCCCACGCAGCCAAGGTGCCGGTGATCGCGATCACCGACAGCGCTTTGTCCCCGATCGCGAAATGCGCGACCGTCCTGTTTTCGGTTCCCGAAGGCGAGTACGCCTTCTCCCGGTCCCTCGCGGCTCCGATGTGCCTGGCCCAAGCCTTGATGGTGGCGCTCGCGGCCAAGATCCAGGAGGATCCGGATCCCCAGATCCCGATCGTGACGGCATCGGACTGAGCCCGTCACGGTCTTGATGAAGGCGCCTCCGCCACGGGCTCCGGCAAGGGGGCGCGGTTCGAGTGAAGCTCGTGCTCGAGCGCGTTGAGACCGGCGCCCCCCGCCATGTGGAACATCAGGTTCTCGAGCGAGAGCTGCGAGCGGGGCGCGTCGAGTTCCACCTCGCCGCGCGCCAACACGATGAAATGGTCGCCGACCATGTAGGCGTGATGCGGGTTGTGGGTGATGAAGATCACCCCGATGCCCTGCTCGCGCGCCGCCGCCGCGACGTACTTCAAAACGATGCCGGACTGGTTCACGCCGAGCGCCGCCGTCGGCTCGTCGAGGATCAGCACGCGGGCGCCGAAATGGATCGCGCGGGCGATCGCGACGCACTGGCGCTGGCCGCCCGACAGCGTGCCGACCGGCTGGTCGAGGTCGGTGAGGTTGATGCCCATCTTGCGCAGCGCCTCGTCGGTCTCGGCCCACATGGTCGGCACGTCGAGTCGCTTCAGCGGGCCGGCTCCCTTGGTGAGCTCCGACCCCAAGAAGAAATTGCGCCACACCGGCAGCAGCGGGACGAGCGCCAGCGTCTGATAGACCGCCGCGATTCCGAGATCGAGCGCCTCGCGCGGCGAACCGAAGTGCATCGGCTCGCCGTCGACCGCGTAGGTGCCCTCGCTGTGGCCGGCGAGGCCCGCGATGATGCTGATCAGCGTCGACTTGCCGGCGCCGTTGTCGCCGAGGATGCAGGTGACCTCGCCTTGTCGCACCGCGAGGCTGACGCCGCGCAATGCGCGCACGTTGCCGTAGCTCTTGCCGACTTGGGTGAGTTCGATGATCGGGTTCGATGCGCTCGCCATCTCACTTCCCTCCGCTCGCACGAGCCCGGATCCAGGAGTTCACGACGGTGGCAAGCAGCAGCATCGCGCCGACGAAGAACTGGAACCAGTCCGGGTCCCAGTCGGCGTAGATGACGCCCTCGGTCGTCATGCCGAAGATGAAGGCGCCGAGCGCCGAACCCACGGCCGACCCGTACCCACCGGTCAGCAGGCAGCCGCCGACCACCGCCGCGGCGATGTAGAGCAGTTCGTTGCCGATGCCGGCGCCCGATTGCACGGTGTTGTAGGCAAAGAGCTGGTGCATCGCGAGAAACCAGCAGCCGAAGCCGACCGTCATGAAGAGCCCGATCTTCACCTGCTTCACGGGGACGCCGACCGCACGGGCGCTGTCGCCCTGGCCCCCCACCGCAAGAATCCAGTTGCCGGCCCTGGTGCGCAGCAGGACCCAGGTCGCGATGGCGACCAGAACGAGCCAATAGACGATCGAGATGGACACCTGCACGCGGCCGAATTTGAAGTTCGCGGCGAAGATGGCACTCAAGGTGTTGAAACCCGCCATGCCGGAGATGTCTTCGGTCGCGACGTTGCCGGTAATCAGCTTGGTGATGGCGATGTTGAGCCCCTGCAGCATCAGGAACGAGCCGAGCGTGACCAGGAAACTCGGCAGCTTGGTCTTGATGAGCAGCCAACCGTTGATGGCGCCGAGCATCAGCGCGAAGGCGAGCGAGAAGACGGCGCCGACCCACAGATTGCCGGCAACATGCGTGGCGAAGATCGAGGCAGCCAGCGAGATCGTGGTGACGGCGACGCCGGCCGACAGGTCGAATTCGCCGCCGATCATCAGGAGCGCGACCGCCACGGCGGGGATGCCGATCGTAGAGGCCTGGTAGAGGACAGTCGTGAACGCGGGCAATTGCCGGAACGGCGGCGCAATGAACCAGAAGAACAGGAAGACAAGGATCGCGCCGCCGAGCGCGCCGGCCTCCGGACGCTTGAGGATCCGCTTCACCGTGCTCTGCGTCCGTACCTCCGGGCGCAGCGCCGTTCTCTCGGCAATCGTCATGGCAATAACCTCCCCCCAATCGACCGCCGCTTGACCGGCCGGGAGCGGACCCCTGGCCGGTCGCGTCGTGACTTATGGTTCGGCGCGCTCGTCGGTTCAGCGCGTTCCGGCCTTGGCGTATTTTGCGACTGCGGCGGCATTGTCCTTATTGACGAAGAACGGGCCGGTCAGCACCGGGCCGCCGCCACCAACAGTGTCGCCGTTCTTGATGTAGAGCCAGAGCATGTCGACCGCCTGATAGCCCTCAACGAAGGGTTGCTGATCGACCGCCCATTGCAGCTTGCCCTGGGAGATCAGGTCGATCGCTACCGGACTCATGTCGAAAGTGCCGACCTTGGCGGAGCTGCCGGCAGCTCCGACCGCGTCGAGAACCACCGGCGCGAAGGGCGCGCCCAGCGTCACGATGTAGTCGATCGACGGGTCCTGTTGCAGCTTCGCCTGCATGCGCGCCTTCACGGTCGGCATGTCGTAGCCGGTCGCGTAGAGCACGTCCATCTTGCCCTTGAACGTGTCCTTGATGCCCTGGCACCGCGCCTCGAGCTGAACCGCGCCCTGCTGCTGGTCGAGGCAGACGACGTTCTTGGCACCGTCCTTGTTGAGCTGTTCGCCGACGGCCTTGCCCGCGACAGTCTCGTCCTGGCCGGCATAGCCGATCAGCCCCTGGCTCTTCCACTGATTGACGCCGGCATTGAAGCCGGCGATCGGAATGCCCGCCGCCTGCGCCGCCTTTACGGCCGGTGCTTCCGCGTCGGGAAAGGCCAGCGTCAAGGCGATTCCATCCACATGCTGGTCGATCACGTTCTGGATCAGCTGGGCTTCCTTGGGACCTTCCGGCGCCGCAAGGTAGAGCAGCTTGACGTGATCCTTCTCGGCCGCCGCGGTGGCGCCCTTGCGGATGATGTCCCAGAACGTGTCGCCGGGCTGAGCGTGCGTGATCACCGCGAAAGTGAGTTCCTTGTCCTGCGCGCTCGCCGGACTCGCGGCGACCGCCCCTAAGCCCACCATCGCTCCCACGACGGTCGCCATCGCGGCATGCTTGCTGCGTTTCATATCTCGGCTCCTCCCTGCTGATCCTGTTGGCCACCGCGACAACAATTCTTGCTTGTTCGCGATTTAGGCAAATTCGACATGGGTTCCGGTCGCTGTCAAGCCTCGTCGTCCGGCGAGATGGAATCGTGAGGTGCTCCCGGGCCGAGCTAGCGCCGAGTTCGCATGAAAGAAATATGCGCGATCTGAAATGGTGCAATTTTTCTTGCGCAGCTGCGGAGGCGAGGTTAGCTTTCCCGACCTAAGCGGCAGGAGCCGCACTGGGGCGCGAGGGCGGCACCGAGGGCATCGCGGACGACTCGAACTTCAAGCTCGGCCAGGTGGCGCTGCCATGATCCCGAATCGCGTCAAAACGCTCTGGGCGGAGGGCAAGCCCGCCATCAACGGCTGGCTCTCCATCGGCAACGGCTTCACGGCCGAGATCATGGCCTCGGCGGGCTACGACTCCATCACCGCCGACCTGCAGCACGGCGCCTACGACTATCAAGCCGCCTTGGCCATGTTCCAGGCGATGCGTGCGAGCGGCGTCGCCGTCATGGCCCGCGTCCCGTGGCTCGACGCGGGCGCCATCATGAAGCGCTTGACGCCGGCGCCTACGGCATCATCTGCCCGATGATCAACTCCAGGGAAGAGGCGGAGCGCCTCGTCTCCTACGTGCGCTACCCTTCGGCGGGGACGCGCTCTTTCGGGCCGACGCGCGTCAATTTTTCCGCGGGCGCCGACTACGGGGCCGAAGCGGACGGCAACATACCGTGCTTCGCCATGATCGAGACGCGCGAGGCCAACGAGCGCGTGGAGGAGATCGCGGCGACGCCAGGGCTCGACGGCCTCTACATCGGCCCGGCCGACCTGACTCTAGGGCTCACCGGCCGGCGCTATCGAACGGGGTTCGATCGCGAAGAGCGGAGATGGTCGAGGCGATCCGCCACGTTCTCGACGTCGCCCACAAGGCCGGGATCCGGGCGGCCCTGCACAACGGCTCGGCCGCGTATGCCGCCAAGGCCATCGGCTGGGGCTTCGACTTCGTGATCGTGTCGAACGACGTCCGCTTGCTCGCGGGAGCCGCGCAGGCCAGCGTCGCCGAGGTTTGCAAGCTGCTTGGCGAAGCGGTCGCCGCCGACAAGGGCGGACCGGGGGGCTACTGACCATGCCGCACGTGCTGATCGCCGGCCGCATCCACGAGGACGGCCTTGCCGTGTTCGCTCGGGACCCGAACTACACCTTCGAGATGGTCGAAGAGGTGTCGACCGAATCCTACGCGCCGAAGCTGCCGCAGGCTGACGCGCTTCTGATCCGCACCCAGCCCTTGCCCGGATGGGCGATCGCGACGGCGCGGCAGCTTCGCATCGTGTCGCGCCATGGCGTCGGCTACGATGCGGTCGACGTGCCGACGCTCGACGCACGCGGCATCCCGCTCGCCGTTGTAGGCGACGTGAACTCCCGACCGGTCGCCGAGCACGCGTTGGCTCTGATGCTGGCCCTAGCCAAGCAGGTCACGCTCTACGACGCGGCGACACGGGATGGTCGATGGGCGCTCCGCAACAGCTTCTCGGCCACGGAACTCCATGGCAAGCGCCTGTTCCTCGTGGGGTTCGGCCGGATCGGCCGGCTCGTCGCGAAGATGGCATCCGCCTTCGGCATGCGCGTGTCCGCCTACGATCCCTACCAGACGGCCGATGCCATCGCGTCGGCAGGGGCGGAGCCGGTTGCGGATCTCCTCGACGGGCTCAAGGCGGCCGACGTCGTTTCCCTCCACGTCCCGAAGGTGGGCGAACGCCCTTTGATCGGTGCATCGGAGCTCCGTGCGATGCGGCGGGGCGCATTGCTCGTCAACACGGCGCGCGGCGGTCTGGTGGACGAGGACGCGCTCGCGGACGCTCTCGGGGACGGCCGGATCGGCGGCGCCGGGCTCGACGTGTTCGTCGACGAGCCGCCTCGGCCCTCCAGCCGGCTGCTCGCCTGCCGGCAGGCCATCCTGAGCCCGCATTCCGCCGGGCTCACCGAAGAGTGCGCGGCGCGCATGGGCGAGGTGGCGGCCCGCAACATCGTCGACTTCTTCGACGGACGGCTCGACTCCCGGCTCGTGGTCAACCAGCCAACCGGTGACGTCCGAGCGGCGGAGGCCCGGCGGCCAATCGACGACAAGCAAGGACTATCGGCGTGACGGAAGGGAAGCGGATCGGCATCGGCCTCATCGGGTCGGGTTTCATGGGCAAGACGCACGCCCTCGGCTTCGCCATCGCGAGCCGGGTGTTCGACCTGCCCTTCGAGATCGACCTAGCCGTGCTGGCCGACGTCAACGAAGCGGCTGCCGCAAGTGCCGCACGGCAACTCGGCTTCCGGCGCTCGACCGGCCACTGGCGGGACCTTCTCGACGATCCGGAGATCCAGGTCGTCGACATCACGACGCCGAACACGCTTCACCGCGAGATGGCGCTCGCCGCCATCGCGGCCGGCAAGCACGTCTATTGCGAGAAGCCCCTTGCGCCCACTGCGGCCGAGGCCCTCGAAATGGCGCAGGCGGCCGCCAAGGCGGGTGTCGCGACGCAGGTTGGGTTCAACTACCTGAAGAACCCGATGATGGCCGTCGCCAAGGCGCTGATCGACGCCGGAGAAATCGGCGAGGTCAGGACGTTCCGCGGTGTTCACGCCGAGGATTACATGGCGGACGCTCGCGCCCCGTGGACGTGGCGCCTCGACCCGGCCGGCGGCGGTGGTGCACTGGCCGACATCGGCAGCCACATCCTCGCCACGGCCCGGCATCTGGTCGGCCCGATCACCTCGGTCATGGCCGAGGTCGACACCTCCATCGGCGCGCGGCCCGTGGCGGCGGGCGCGACGGAGACGAGGCCGGTCGAGGTCGACGATGTCGCGCGCCTCTTTCTGAAATTCGCGAACGGAGCGACCGGCAGCCTGGAGGCGAACTGGATCGCTACCGGCCGGAAGATGCAGCACGACTTCGAGATCTACGGCTCCAAGGGCGCCATCGTCTTCTCCCAGGAACGCTTCAACGAACTCGGGGTGTATCTCACCGACGACAAGACCGGCCTGCGAGGTTACCGGACCATCTTCGCGGGGCCGGAGCACGAGCCCTACGGGGCGTTCTGCGTCGCGCCGGGGCATCAGATCGGCTTCAACGACCTCAAGGCGATTGAAGTGCGGGACTTCCTTCTGGCGGTCGCCGGCGGTCCGATTGCGGGTCCCGATTTCTCCGGCGGCCACGAGATCCAGAAACTCGTCGAGGCGGCTTACCGATCGGCTCGGGACAGGCGTTGGATCGACATTCAACAGGGTCTCTACTGTAAGTAGTCGGGTTATTTCGGGTCGGCAGCAAAGCGTGCACCGGTGTGGCGAGGACAAGCGAGAGCCGTTGCGCCGTTCCGTCACGGAGCGCGAGGAGCCCTTTCTGAAAGCTTGGCGCAGGGCCGGGTCGGACGTAGCCTGTCTGTCGCGCCGTCGAATCGAGCGCCGGTTCCGATTCGCTCGGGGAGCGGGGGCCGAAGGGTCGCCAACAGGAGGAGCGCTCTTGATGCCTGCAGCCACGGCGGGCGAACGCCCTGTGCGGAGCCTCATCCCGGCCGCATGGACCGTCTACCCTGGGCCAGATTTCACTGGATGGTGGTGCTCGGGCTTGGCGTGAGTTGGATCTTGGACGGCATTGAGATCCAGTTGGTCTCGGCGTCGGGTTTCAAGGACACCCTGGGCATGACGTCCGAGGATGTCGGCTTCACCGGGACGGTGTACCTGATCGGGCAGGTCGTCGGCGCGCTCGTGTTCGGCCGCCTGACCGACCGCTGGGGTCGAAAGAAGCTCTTCATCCTCACGCTCGCGATCTATCTGGTCGGCTCGGGCGTGGCAGGCTTCGCGTGGACGCCCTGGTTCCTCTATTGCTGGCGCTTCGTCGCGGGTCTCGGCATCGGTGGCGAATACACCGCCATCAATTCGGCGATCGACGAGATGATCCCGGCCAAGTACCGCGGCCGGGTCGACATCGCGGTCAACGGCACCTACTGGGCCGGCGCGATGCTCGGCGCAGTCGGCAGCTTCTTCCTGCTGAACCACAGCCTGCTGCCGGAGAATGTCGGCTGGCGCGTGGCCTTTTTCATCGGTCCGGTTCTGGGTCTCGTCATCATCTACCTGCGCCGACACATTCCGGAAAGCCCGCGCTGGATGCTGACGCACGGCCAGGCCAGCGAAGCGGAGCGCATTGTGGACGACATCGAGGCGGGCGTCCGAGAGAGTGGGGTTACGTTGCTGCCGGTCGACGACGCGCGGGCGATGACCGTCAAGCCGGAGCTGTCAGTGCCACTCAGCAAGCTTGTGGACGTCTTCTTTCGGCAGTATCCGTCGAGGACCTTCCTGGGCATCACGATGATGGTCACGCAGTCCTTTTTGTATAATGCCATCTTCTTTACGTACGCCTTGGTGTTGCAGAATTTTTATAACCTCGACGCATCGCAAGCTTCGCTGTACTTCTTCCCGTTCGCCATTGGCAATCTCATCGGACCGCTGCTGCTCGGGCGGTTGTTCGACACGATCGGTCGAAGGCGGATGATCTTCTCGACCTACGTTCTCGCGGGGACGGTCCTGCTCGTCTCGGCCTATCTCTTCAAGATCGGGATGTTGACGGCGCAAACCCACACATTGTTCTGGTGCGTCTCGTTCTTCTTCGCGTCAGCGGGCGCCTCGTCGGCCTATCTGACGGTCAGCGAGATCTTTCCCCTGGAGGTGCGGGGCCAAGCGATCTCCTACTTCTTCGCCGTCAGCCAGATCGTCGGCGCGCTGGGACCATTGATCTTTGGCCGCCTCGTCGGGGATGGCACCGCGCGCGACCCGCTGTTCTGGGGATACGTGGTCGGTGCACTGGTGATGATCTTCGGGGGCACCGTCGCCCTGGTCTTTGGAGTCGACGCGGAAGGGCGCGGCCTCGAGGACATCACGGATCCCCTCACCAGGGTGAAGGGCGTCGAACCCGTGGCGATCTAGACGGCCGATCCAACTCTTCGAGTGAACGTCGGGATCATCCGCCGTCCCGCTCTGCAAGCAGACCGTCGGCTTTCCACCCAGTTCGGTCGTTTGGGCTATTGCCTCGAGCGTCGGCAGCATCGCGCCAGATCCAGAACTCCCGACCAGCGTCCAACACCCACCACTGAGATTCGCCGGGTAACCGGGTGAAGCCCACCACCCCCACCCCTCACACCCGGGGCGGCGAGGAGGTCGAGGGGGAATTCCCTCTGCTGAGGGCGTTTTCTCCTACGCCGGTTGTGGAACCGCCGCCGGCCGAAGCTTTGGGAACGGCCTGAAGGTCGCCGCGACCAGAAACGCTCCGATGCCGATGCCGAAGGAGGCGAGGTAGAGCCATCCGTAGTTGGCGTAGGTGTCGAAGATCCACCCGCCGGCAAGCGGTCCCGCGGCCATCCCCAAGCTCCCCGCCATGGCGGTTCCGCCTATGATCGTGCCCATCATCCGCAAGGGAAAATTCTCGCGTGCGAGCACCGCATAGAGAGGCATGACGCCGGCATAGGTGAACCCGAACAGCGCCGCCACCGCGTAGAACTCGCCGAGCTGCCGGACGAAGAAATAGGCCAACGCGCCCAAGGCCTGCACCAGGAGGCCCGCGACGAGGACGTTCTTGGCTCCGAACCTGTCGCCGAGGATCCCGAAGGCGACCCGGCCCCCCATGCCGGCCAACCCTTCGAGGCTGTAGATGGAGACGGCCGTGATGGCCGGGATTCCGCAGGAGATCGCGTAGCTGACGGTATGAAAGATCGGCCCGGAATGGGTCGCGCAGCAGCAAAAATTGGTGAGCATGAGGATGATGAACTGAGGGGAGCGCAGCGCCTCCGCGACGGTCATCTCCGACGCGCTGCCGGGGTCGGCCGGGGCGGTGCCATCCCGCATTGCGAGCGCCGGGGGGCGCCGGACGAGCATCGCTGCCGGAACCATGACGACCGCGACGACGACGGCGATCAGCAGGAATCCGGTCCGCCAGTCGTAATGGGCGACGAGCCACGCGGCGAACGGCGACATGGTCATCGGAGCCATCCCCATGCCGGCCGAAACGAGGGACACGGCGAGGCTGCGATGCGTGTCGAACCAGCCGGTGACGGTCGCCATCATCGGCGCGAAAATGGCGGCCGTGGCGATCCCCACCAGGAGCCCGAAGGTCAGCTGGAACTCCGTCAAGGAGCCGGCACGGCTGGCAAGCACCATGCTGAGCGCCAGGAGGGTCGAACCGACGAGCACGACGATCCTGGGGCCAAGCCGGTCGGCCAAGGTGCCCCAGCCGACGCTCGCGAACGCCATGGCCAGGAAGCCGATCGTCATGGCGCCCGAGATGCCGGTTCGCGACCACCCCGTGGCCTTCGCCATCGGCGAAAAACCGGAAGCGCGAACATGGCGCCGATCGCCACGCATCCCATCAGTCCGCCGGACGCGACGATGACCCAGCGATAGTTCCGTTCGTCCATGCCTCAGCTCCAATCGAAGGACCCGTTCACGTCCCCGACGAACGGCGGTTTCGCAAATGCGGACCCGCCAGGCCCGTCCCGGACCACCCGCCTCAGACTCCGACGGGCTGCTCGAAGGTGGCAAGGTGGTCCGCCATGGCCTTTCGGTGGGCCGGTCGCGCTTCGCCGCGCGCCGCGTAGGCGGCCACCCCGGGGAAGCCGTCGAGCACGCCCGTCCCGCGCAAGCCGCCCAGCACCGACACCATCATGAGATCGCCGACCGTGAACACGTCTCCCTCGAGCCAGGACTTGTCGCCGAGACGGGCTTCGAGGTCCCGCATCCGCGTCTCGATATAGCCCCGGACGACCGGACGACGTTCGGCCGACCACGCTCGATCCGCCTCGAAAATCTCGTTGATGGCGAATTCCATCACCGCCGGCTCGACCGTGTTCAGAGCGGCGATGAGCCACTGGATGGCTTTGATCCGCTCGCACGGGTCGCTTGGGATCAGCCGTCCGGCGCGTTCGGCGATGTGCAGCACGATCGCGCCCGACTCGAACATCTCGACCTCGTCGTCCCGATAGGTGGGAACCTGACCAAAGGGCTGAGCGCGGCGGTGCTCGGCCGTCTTGCCGTCGCGGATGAGGTCGACCGCATAGGTCTGGCCGACCTCTTCGAAGGCCCAGCGCGGGCGGAGATCGCGCACGAAGCCGCGGGCGAACACGGGCACCCAGGCGAACGTGGTGATGCGCGGCAAAGCTTTCATCGACGCCTCCTTCCCTTGGCCGCCGTTATCGCGCGGCCGGACACGGCAATCGCCGCGCTTGACTTAAGCGTTGATACCAACACAATAGGAGCGTGTCAACGATCGTCCCTTTCACGACAACCCTGGAGGTGCGCGATACTTGTCTATGCCTGCACGCGCAGCGGGCCGCGCGCGCGCTCGCGCGGCGGTTCGACGAGGTGCTACGTCCGGTCGGACTCACCAACCAGCAATTCTCGCTGCTGATGGCGCTGAACCGGCCCGAGCCGCCGACCATGGCGCCGGTGGCTCAGCTGCTGGCCATGGACCGCACGACGCTGACGGCCGCGCTGAAGCCGCTCGAACGGCGGGGTCTGCTCCGTGTGGAAGCCGCCCCAGCGGATCGGCGGAGCCGTCGACTGAAGCTGACGGAGGCCGGACATGCCGTCCTGTCCGATGCCCTTCCGATCTGGAGGCAAACCCATGCCGACATCCAGGCCGAACGGCCGAACCTCGATCTGGACGAACTCAGAGGGTCGTTGAGGGCCCTTGCCTGAGACCGCGGGCGGTCACCGTAGCTCGGAACTCGCCCGCGGACGATGCCAACCCACGAAGGAGACGCACATGAAAAGGTTCATCGCGCTTTACCTGGTGCCCCCCGCCGTCATCGAGGACTGGTCGAAGACGGATCCCGAAACGAGGCGGCTGGCCGAAGAGAAGATGCGGGCCGAATTCGGCTCCTGGATGCGTGAGCATGCCAAAATGATCACCGGAACGGAGGCGGGCGGCAAGACCAAGCGCGTGTCACCGAGCGGTGTCTCCGACGCCAAGAACGACATCATGCTGTATTCGTTCGTCGAAGCCGAGACGCACGAAGCCGCCGCAAAAATCTTCGAAGGTCACCCGCATCTTCGGATCCCGCAATCGTCGATCGAGATCATGGAAGTCAGGCCCATGACGGGAGGATAGGAAGAGGACTCCCGACGCCGCAGGGCGGCCCGATGGACGCCGGAGACCCACCGGCGTTGCAAACGAGGCCGTTTACCGCGAGCCGGCGCCGGGGCGGATGGGGCTAGAGGGCTGCTGAAAAAGGCTACGGGATTTGGCCGGCACGTGATTCAGTCTGCTGCGGTTGGCGGGAGAGTGTCGGGTGCGCGGACAGGATAGCCGGAGCGGCTCGCTGTTTTCCTACGTGGATCTGGAGCACCGCCTCCGCTCGGATCATCCCGTGCGAACGATCCGGACTTTGGTGGACGAGGCCCTAACGACGCTCGATGGGCGCTTTGGTGAGATCTATTCGGAGATCGGCCGCCTCTCGATCCCGCCCGAGCAGTTGTTGCGGGCGATGCTGTTGCAGGCTTTCTATTCCGTGCGCTCCGAGCGTCAGCTCATGGAGCGCCTGGACTTCGACCTGCTGTTCCGCTGGTTCGTCGGGCTCGGCATCGATGATCCCGTCTGGGACGCTTCGACCTTTTCCAAGAACCGCGACCGTCTGCTCGCCGGCAGCGTGGCGGCGGCCTTTCTGAGCGCCGTGCTGGCCATCCCGCGCGTGAAGCGGCTCCTGTCGCAGGACCACTTCACCGTGGACGGCAACCTGGTCCAGGCCTGGGCGGAGCGCAGCCATGGGCCCGGTATTATGGCGCAACCGCCACAAGCGTTCTAGCCGGTCCGGCCCCATTTCGGGGGATGAGCGAGCCCCTAATTCTCACCATGCTCCGGTCCAAAAAGACCGAGATCGAGCAGCATATTGACGGCCTGAACGCGCGCCTGGCGAACGCCCGTGCCGACCATCTGCATCTCACCGCGACCGCGCGCCTGTTCGATCCGTCGCCGGCCGACGATAAGCCAGCTCTGAGTTACCACGGCAGCACGCGAGCGCTGAAACGCCCCGAGCTGTTCGACCGCTGCAAGACCGCCATGGCGGCATCATCCGAGCCGTTGAGCACGCGCGAGCTGGCACAGGCCGTCATCGCGGCACAGGGCTGGGATTACGAGGATCGCGATCTCAGGCTCACCGTGGCGCACCGAATCGGCTGCATGATGGGCCGATACGAGCGCCGTGGGCTTGTTCACGGCGTCGGGAAGAAGGATGCGGCGACGCTGTGGAAGCTGGCCTGAGCACAGCGGGCGAGTGGTGAAGGACGGGAAGGGGCCGGAGGCGCGGTGGGGTTGCCGTGAGGACCGAAGCAGTCTCCTTAAGCTTGGCTATGAGCCAAACGCATATCGGCCTTGCGCCTAACTTATGTGCGTGCTCTAACGCTTTTCTGGACAAAAAAGGCCGCCCCGAAGGGCGGCCCAAGTCTAGGGAGGAAACGCCCACAAAGGGCATGCGCCCGAAGGCGCACTGGCGAAACTACGCTGCACTGCAAAAGTAGCAAGCCCCTCGCGGGGCTTTTTTGCATTCGTACGATCTCGGACGTTGGCCGCAGGACTATCCGGCCTGTTGGTCAAGGAAGTATCGCGACGACGTCGGTTCGGGCGCTCACGCGCCAGCTTCTTTGTCGAGCAAGGCGCGCTTGCGGTCGACGCCCCAGCGGTAGCCCGAAAGTGCGCCGTCGTTCCTCACGACGCGGTGGCAGGGGATCGCCACCGCGATCGCGTTGGCGCCGCAAGCCTGGGCCACGGCGCGGACGGACTTCGGTTCGCCGATGCGACGGGCGACGTCCGTGTAGCTGGCCGTCTGTCCGGCCGGGATGTCGCGCAAGGCTTGCCACACCCGCTGCTGGAAGGCGGTGCCGCGTATGTCGAGCGGCAGGTCGAGGCCGATCTGCGGCGCCTCGACGAAGCCGACGACCTTGGCGATAAGGCGTTCGAAGCAGGCGTCGCCTCCGATCAGGTTGGCGCGCGGGAAACGGTCCTGCAGGTCGCGCGTCAGGCCGTCGGCGTCTTCCCCGAGCAGGATGGCGCAGACGCCCTTGTGGCTGAGCGCCACCAGGATCGCACCCATCGAGCATTCGCCGACGGCGAACCGAATCTCGGCGTCCTTGCCGCCGTTCCTGTAGAGCGTGGGGGTCATGCCCAGCACCCCATCGGAGGCCTCGTAGAATCGGCTGCTGGACGTGAAGCCAGCCCCATAGATCGCCTCCGTGACGCTGCTGCCGACCCGGGCCAGTTCCTCGCGAACCTTCCGGGAGCGATGGGCCGCGCCATAGGCCTTCGGCGTCAGTCCGGTCACCGCCTTGAACCTGCGATGAAAATAGGACGGACTCACGCCGACGGAGGCCGCGAGAGCGTTCAGTTTCGGCGGATCCTCGGCCGCCTCTATCAACCGACAAGCCTCCACGACCACGGCCGCGTTCCTGTCCACGATCGACTTTTCCTTGGGATGACAGCGCCGGCAGGCGCGGTGTCCAGCCGCCTCGGCTGCCTCGCATGTCGCGTAGAACGACACGTTCTCCGGCCGGGCCTGACGTGACGGGCAGGACGGACGGCAGTAGATACCGGTGGTCCGGACCGCATAGACGAAACCGCCGTCGGCCGACGGGTCGCGATGCACGACGAACGTCCAGCGTGGATCCTTTCCTGCGACGGGCAAGCGGTCGACGGGTGTTGCTGTGACGAGGCTCATGGTCTCGGTCCTTGGCTCAGTTTCGTCAGCCAACCTGATCCAGGATGCTGCCTCTCGCACTCCGCTGCTTGCTTTCGAATCCGAGTGGCCGGCAAGACGCTCCGTCGCCGCGGCGAACCGGGCGGGTGCAATGGCATGGATAGGATGGTATCGACCCCCCAATGAGTGTCCCATCTCCGATTTCCGCCTCGCCCGTTGCCGTTGCCGTCGCGTCGGCGCTGCGCACGCTGCGGCTGGAGCGGGCCGGCATCGCGGCCCTGGAGACGGCGCTGTCCGGACCTTATACGCGTCTCGGTGACGATTTCGCGGCCGCGGTGGCGCTGCTGCTC
>JAABUY010003605.1_pt1 | contig 16879 bp, 15 predicted proteins | sample 5560271 | NCBI WGS metagenome assembly JAABUY01 (sample SAMN10711886, study PRJNA513374) | rock metagenome | isolation source: Antarctica rocks | place: Antarctica: Victoria Land, University Valley
TCGACCTCGATCACGTGCAACCCGTCGAGGCCCACAAGGAGGTCGCAGTTACCGCAATACGCGGTCGGAAAAGGGCAGCGCGCAGCACAGCACGCCGTAGGCTCGTTCATGTCGAGGTCCTCACGGAATCGGGTACTTGGTCGTTCCAGATCCTGAGGGCCTCGACCCCTACCTCACCGCATCACCGCGACCCGGCGTGTCCCACCAACCCCCACCGCAGGTACGAAGAGCCGCATACCGGGGTGTCGGGCGGACGTGGCAGGGTGGCCGTCGTGACCCGCTCAGCCGTCCCGCCGCTCGTCCTCGTCAGCGGTCCCGAGGAGGTTCTGGTGGAGCGTGCCGTGGCGTCGACCATCGCCGAGCTGAGGCACACCGCTCCCGGCCTCGAGGTGATCCGGTTGGCCGCCGCGTCCTACCCGCCCGGCGAGGTCGGCATCCGGACGAGCCCGTCACTGTTCGGAGGGGACAGGGCCGTCGTCGTCGAAGGGCTCGACGAGGCGTCTGACGAGCTGCAGAGCGACCTGCTCGACTACCTCGCCGACCCGGTCGGCGACGTCACCCTCATTGTCACCCACCGCTCGGGTCAGCGGGGCAGGAAGGTGCTCGACCTGCTGAGGAAGCGAGGTGCCCGCATTCTTGACTGTCCGGCGATCAAGAGCGACCGTGACAAGGGTGACTTCGTCGCCAACGAGTTCCGCCGGCAGGGGCGCAGGGCAACGCCCGAGGCGGTCCGGGCGCTGGTCGAGGCGCTCGGCAAGGACGTCCGTGAGCTGGCCGCCGCCTGCACCCAGCTCACGTCGGACACCCAGGGCGTCATCGACGACGAGCTCGTCGAGGTCTACCACGGGGGCAAGGTCGAGGCGACCGGCTTCCGGGTGGCCGACGCGACGATGGCCGGCCAGCCGGGTGAGGCGCTGCGCCTGCTGCGCCACGCCATCGCGAACGGGGTGGACCCGGTGCCGATCGTCGCGGTGCTCGCGGCCCAGCTGCGCCAGCTCGTCAAGGTCGGTTCCGCAGGTCGGGGCAGCTCGCAACAGCTCGCCAAGGAGCTCGGACTGGCCCCGTGGCAGGTCGACAAGGCTCGCCGGCTCGTAGGGCACTGGGACGCCGACGGACTCGGGCGGGCCATCCAGGCGGTCGCCGCAGCCGACTTCGAGGTCAAGGGCGGCGGACGGGACCCCGTGTATGCCGTGGAGCGGGCCATCCTGACGATCACCACCGCGCGGGTCGGCTCGCGGCGCTGAACAGCCGGGCCAACTGAGCATCACCACCACGCGGGTCGGCTCGCGGCGTCGAGCCGGCCGTCTGGCATACGCTCGGTTTGGGCCGGGGCGCCCTCGCTGGTAGATTTTCCCTTTGGCTGTGCGCCCGCTGGTTCGCGCGCGGTGCACCATCCGGCGCACGTCTGGCTCCGGACCCTTTGTTCGTCGCAGCCCGACCCGCGTCTGCCGCCCCCGGACGGCAGCCTCCACCTGACCAGAAGGATCACTCGTGGCAAACATCAAGTCCCAGCTCAAGCGCATCAAGACGAACGAGAAGCGCACCGAGCGCAACAAGGCCGTCAAGAGCGAGGTCCGCACGTGGGTCCGCAAGTTCCGTGAGGCCGCTGCCTCCGGTGACGCCGACGCCGCCCGGGACGCCCTTCGGGCCGCCTCCACCAAGCTCGACAAGGCTGCCGCGAAGGGCGTCATCCACCAGAACCAGGCCGCCAACAAGAAGTCGGCCATGGCCAAGCAGGCCGCGTCGCTCTGACGGGGACACCCCGCTGACGCCCACACCCCTGCCAGGTGCGGCATCTCGGCGGCGACGACCGCCGACGTGCCGGACGCGGTCTCGGCAGTTCTCAGGAGACCTGGCGGATCGCCTGGGCGACCGCGTCGAAGCGGTCCTCGGGCAGGACGGAGCCCTCCCGGCGGATCCTGGCCGGGTCGACCCGGACGATCCGGTCGATCCGGGCCTCGCTCGGCCGGCCCTCGCGGTCCCACCCGCCGGTGCCGACGTCGATCCACTCGCGTCCGGCCCGGTGCTCCTGTGCGGCGTCGAGGTCGTGGTCCCGGCTCGTCAGCATCACGGCGAGCAACCAGTCGCCGTCGGAGGCGACAACGAGCACGGGTCGGTCCTTGCCGACGGTGTGGTCCTCCTCGAAGGGCACCCAGGTCCAGACGATCTCGCCCGGGTCCGGTTGACCGTCCGGCTTCGGTGCGTAGGCCATGGCCGGCAACCCGGAGAAGTCACCAGGATAGGCCCGGGTGCCCAGCGGCGCCGTGACGCCTGACCCCCGGCCTCCGTCCCGGCCACGGCGGCCCGTCCGGTCGTCTCCGGCCCCGTGACCCGGCCCGGCGGGTGGCTGACCGCTGGTCGAGGCGCCGTCCCTGCCGAGCGCGCGGCCTACGGCTCGGCGCAGCCGTCCTGCGATTCCGTCTGCCATGAGGCTCACCGTAGCCGTCGTCGGATCAGGTATGCCAGCCTCGCCTGCGCCGGAGGTACTCGAGGAACATGTGCGCCATGAGCCGCTGCGTGGGCGTTGCGCTGGCCTCCGTCGGGCTGCAGCGCCGCCGACCGATGAGCTGATCGTCGCGTACCGTCATTCCCGTGGCGTCTTGGCTGACGCAGTCAGGAGCTCGCGATGAGTCGTCTCAGCCGGGCCAGGCAGGCCGCGACCTTGACCACCGACCTCTACCGAGAGCGCTGCACCCGTTGGTATGCCGGGCGGTTCGGGCGAGATGACCACGCCCGGCTTCGGCTGCGCGAGGGGCGCAAGGACCCCTACGCGATCTATGAGCAGATGCGGGCAACGGGGCCGATGCAGCAGACCCGTCTCGGGAACTGGGTCACGACGAGCCATGCCGTCTGCAACCAGGTGCTTCGCAGCCGGGACTTCGGCGTCCGCGAGCCCGGTGGCGTCGTCCACGGCGGCACCAACGAGGAGTTCGACTTGTCGTTCCTCGGGCTCAACCCACCGGACCACGGCCGGTTGCGTCGGCTGGCCGGCCCGGCCTTCAGCCCCAAGATGATGGCCAGCTACACGACGAAGATCGAGAAGACGGTCCACACGCTGCTCGACGTTGCCGAGCAGCGTGGCGAGTTCGACCTCATCGCCGACTTCGCAGCTCCCCTTCCGATCGCGGTGATCACCGAGATGATGGGGGTGCCGGACGCCGACGTGGAGGCGTTCCAACGGTATGGGAGGGCTCTGGGCAGCGCGCTCGACGGGTTGAGGTCGCTCACCCACGCCCGGGAGGTCATCCGGGCCAACGTCGCGCTCGAGGCCGTCTTCGAGGCTCTCTTCGCCCTGCGGGAGCGCCAGCCGCGCGACGACCTCGTCAGCGCCCTCGTCGTCGAACGTGGTCAACGCATCGAGCCGCGCGAGCTCGTGCCGATGTGCTCGCTCCTGCTCGTCGCAGGCTTCGAGACCACCGTCAACCTCATCGGCAACGCGACGCTGGCCCTGCTCCACAACCCCGAGCAGTGGCAGACGTTGCGGAACAACCCGTCGCTGGCGGCGTGCGCTGTCGAGGAGGTGCTCCGCTACGACCCCCCTGTGCAGGAGACCGCCCGAGTCGCGTTCCGGGACAACGAGATCGGGGGAGTGGCCGTCGGCCGCAACCAGTGGGTCGTCACGATGCTCGCGGCGGCCAACCGTGACCCTGACGTGTTCACCGATCCCGGACGGTTCGACATCACCCGCGCGCCGATCGAGCACCTCGCCTTTTCCAGCGGCATCCACTACTGCCTCGGTGCGCCGCTGGCCCGGCTCGAGGCGACCATAGCGCTGGCGGCCCTGGCCGGGCGGATGCCGGGTCTGCGGCAGACCGGACGGGTCGTCTGCGGCCTTCGACGACGATCCGCGGCCCGCGCCGGCTGCCGCTTGCGTCCGGGTGAGCGCACGGCATACCTCGACTCGCACCGGCAGACGTTCGAGCAGAAGTGCGCCGGACTGGACCCTGCCAGGTGTCGATGCGCAGTGCGCCGCCCTCGACCCTGACGCTGCACGGCCTGTTGCGACACCTCACGGGAGTCGAGCGCTGGTGGTCCAGGTCAACTTCAACGGCGAAAGGCCATCGGGAGCTGACTGACCAAGGTCGAGGACGCCGACGATGTTGCGCCACGGCGCCGGCCATGTCGTCCCGACGCGCGATGGCCCAGCTGTGCAACAGGCGCGTGCACGGCATACCCGCGCCACCGTGGGAGACTGAGCCGTCAGCCGTTCCGCCCCACGAGCGCGAGGTTCGCCCCACCGTGTCACCCATGGCCCGAACCGCGTTGCCGCCGCACGCGACGCCGCCGGACCTTCTTCGGAACTTCTGCATCATCGCGCACATCGACCACGGCAAGTCGACCCTGGCCGACCGGATGCTGCAGCTGACGGGAGTCGTCGACCCCCGAGCCATGCGCGCGCAGTACCTCGACCGGATGGACATCGAGCGCGAGCGGGGCATCACCATCAAGAGCCAGGCGGTGCGGATGCCGTGGGCCCTGGAGGGCGCCGACGGCACCTCGGTGACCTACGCCCTGAACATGATCGACACCCCGGGACACGTCGACTTCACCTACGAGGTGTCGCGCTCGCTCGCGGCGGCCGAGGGCGCGGTGCTGCTCGTCGACGCGGCGCAGGGCATCGAGGCGCAGACGCTGGCCAACCTCTACCTCGCCATGGAGAACGACCTGGCGATCATCCCGGTGCTGAACAAGATCGACCTGCCCGCTGCGCAGCCCGAGAAGTATGCCGAGGAGCTGGCCAGGCTCATCGGCTGCGAGCCGGACGACTGCCTCCTCGTTTCGGGCAAGACCGGTGCCGGCGTGGAGCCGCTGCTCGACCAGATCGTCGCGCAGATCCCCAGCCCGACCGGCAACCCGGACGCGCCGGCCCGCGCGATGATCTTCGACTCCGTCTACGACACCTACCGCGGCGTCGTCACCTACGTCCGGGTCATCGACGGCAACCTCAACCCGCGCGAGAAGATCGTCATGATGTCGACGCGGGCGACCCACGAGCTGCTGGAGATCGGCGTCAGCTCGCCCGAGCCGGTGCCCTCCAAGGGGCTCGGCGTGGGTGAGGTGGGCTACCTCATCACGGGGGTCAAGGACGTGCGCCAGTCGCGGGTCGGTGACACGGTGACCAACGCGTCCAAGCCGGCGACGGTCGCCCTCGGCGGCTACCGCGACCCCAAGCCGATGGTCTACTCCGGGCTGTTTCCCATCGACGGCTCGGACTACCCCGTCCTGCGCGACGCGCTCGACCGGCTCAAGCTCAACGACGCCGCGCTGGTCTACGAGCCCGAGACGTCGGTGGCCCTGGGCTTCGGCTTCCGGGTCGGCTTCCTCGGCATGCTCCACCTCGAGATCATCCGCGAACGGCTCGAGCGCGAGTTCGACCTGGACCTCATCTCGACGCTGCCCAGCGTCGTCTACGACGTCACGCTCGAGGGCGACCGACATGTCGAGGTGACCAACCCGAGCGAGTACCCCGACGGCAGGGTCGTCGAGGTCCGTGAGCCGGTCGTCCGCGCGACGATCCTGGCTCCCAGCGAGTTCATCGGCGCGATCATGGAGCTGTGCCAGCAGCGGCGTGGCTCGCTGCGCGGCATGGACTACCTCTCCGCGGAGCGCGTCGAGATGCGCTACACGCTGCCGCTGGCGGAGATCGTCTTCGACTTCTTCGACCAGCTGAAGTCCCGGACGCGGGGCTACGCCTCACTCGACTACGAGCCGGACGGCGACCAGGTGGGCGAGCTCGTGCGCGTCGACATCCTCCTCCAGGGCGAGCAGGTCGACGCCTTCAGCTCGATCGTCCACAAGGACAAGGCCTACGGCTACGGTGTGCAGATGGCCGCCAAGCTGCGCGAGCTCATCCCGCGCCAGCAGTTCGAGGTGCCCATCCAGGCCGCGATCGGCGCCCGGATCATCGCCCGCGAGACGATCCGCGCCATCCGCAAGGACGTTCTCGCGAAGTGCTACGGCGGTGACATCACCCGCAAGCGCAAGCTCCTCGAGAAGCAGAAGGAGGGCAAGAAGCGGATGAAGATGGTCGGCCGCGTCGAGGTGCCCCAGGAGGCGTTCATCGCGGCCCTGTCCAACGACGGCGAGAAGCCCAGGAAGTAACCGCTGCACGGCATACCGCACGGGGATGCCGTGTGAACACCCAGGTGACCAGGTCGCCATCGGTGCCTAGTCTGGTGTGATGCAGGACTACGTGGTGGGCAGGGTGCCGGACTGCTTGGCGCCGTTTGTCTCCGCCATCCACGGCTACCAGATCGAGGGACTGCCGGGCGGCGCCCACGTCGGGTTGCCGTCGCGGGCACTGACCCTGGTGCTCAGCCTGACCGAGCCGGTGGAGATGTCTGTTCCGGGCGTGTCCCAGCGCGTCCGCATCTTCTCCGTGCTCGGCGGTCTGCATGACGAGCCGGTGTTGATCCACCATGACGGCAACCAGTGCGGCATCTCGCTGGCCCTGAATCCGGTGGGCGCCCGTGTCATGTTCGGCCTACCGCCGGGTGAGCTGGCGACCCGGGTCGTGGACCTTGAGGACGTTCTCGGGTGGAAGGGCCGCCAGCTCCGCGAGCGGCTGCAGGAGCTGGGCACCTGGACGGAACGGCTTGATCTCGTCACGTCGATCCTGCAACGCCGCCTCCTGCGCTGGGTGGATGCGGGTCACCTCGGCCCGAAGCCCGAGCTGGCCGAGGCGTGGCGGGTTCTGTCGCGACGCGACGGGTCGGTCACAATCTCGCACGTGGCGCGCCACGTCGGGTGGTCGACCAGACACTTGGGGGAGCGGTTCCGCGCCGAGTACGGGTTGGGCCCCAAGACGATGGCCCGCGTCATGCGCTTCGAGCGCTCGAGCCGGCTCGTGCGGCTCGCGCCGCCGGGCCGGAGCGTCGCCGAGATCGCCGCCGCCTGCGGCTATGCCGACCAGGCGCACCTCACCCGGGAGTGGCGCTCGATCGCCGGGGTGACACCGGCCCGATGGCTCGTCGACGACGTGCTCGCAAATCTTCAAGACGACGCGTCGGGTGCAGCGGCAGGCTGACGTCATGACGACGAACACGAACGAACACGTGACCCCCAGCGCTGGCGGCGCGCGGACCGACCACAACCTCTGGCCCGGCACGACCTATGTGGATGCGCTCGGTGCGCGCCGGTGGCTGAGGGCTCTCGGATTTCTGGAAGGCATCCTCGTCACCGGGGACGACGAGACGCATGTCGTCCACAGCGAGATGCTTTGGCCCGAGGGAGGCCGGGTCATGGTGTCGAGCGCCGACAGGCCGGACCAGACGTTCAGCGTGCCGCCCGGTGCGGGGTCCTGCTACGTCGTGACGGACGACCCGGACGCGGTCCTGGCCCGAGCCACCGAAATGGGCGCCGAGGTGGTCCGTCCGATGGAGGAGGCGGACTACGGCTCGCGCGGGTTCAGCGTGCGCGACGCCGAGGGCAACCGCTGGAGCTTCGGGACCTACGCGGGCTGACTCCCCAGCGGTCAGTCGCGCAGCTTGGCGCGCAGCCGCGCGGTGTCCTCGTCCGTCCAGCCGTGCGTGGCGAGCCACCCCATCGGGCCCTCGTGGTGCTCGCCCAAGGTCTGGAGGAGCAGGTGCATCGTCTCACCGCGAGGTGACTGCTGCTCGACGCCCTTTCCGGTGAGGTTGACCGAGTAGGCCGGTCGGCCGCTGAGCCGCTCGAGGATCTGAGGGACGCGTTCGGCAGAGGACTCGAAGTCGGCGACGACAGCCTCATCGGTGGCCCCGGCCACCTTGAGAGCGAGGCCGATGACCGTGCCCGTGCGGTCCTTGCCTGCCGCGCAGTGGACGACCACCGCACCAGGGCTGCCGGCGATCGCCCGCAGGGCGCTCACGACGGAGTCCGGACGCATCGTCAGGTAGCTGAGATAGTGCTCCGACCAGTAGGTGTCATGGTTCGGTCGAGGGCCGCCCCCCACCGGGTCGGCGTCGCCCAGGTTGGGGTCCCGGACCCACGGCAGGTCGCGCTCGCCCGCGGGTATGCCGCTCTCCGGCGAGTCCTCGGGATAGAGGGTGAAGTGGTGGTGGCGCACGTCGGGTCGAGAGCGCAGTGGGCCGTCACCCTCCTTGGCGACCTCCACGAACGTGCGCAGGTCGACCACGTCAGTGAGACCGAGCTCGTCGACGAGGTGGCGCACCGCCTCCGGCACGAGGTCCTGGAGGTTGTCGGAGCGGATCAGCCGGCCCGGGGCGATGTGCCCGCCGTCCACGGTAGGGAGCCCACCGACGTCGCGCATGTTGACAACGCCGTCGAGCTCGATCCACCCAGGAGTGCTCACCCAGCCGACTCTAACCCGCAGCACCAGTCTGTCGACGGAGGTCGGGTTGGGGACGACGGGGCACAAGGTGAGGGCCTCGGAGAGTATGAGTCTCCGAGGCCCTCTGACGTGGACCAAGGTCCGCGTCGGTGTCCGGGGCCGAAGCCTCGAACGGCGACCAGACGAGGTCTGGCCATCACGAAGATCCTCGAATCACATTCTCCCGAAGGAGAACCCGATCCTCTGAGCCTTCGATCCCGCCTCCGGCGAGCCGGTGGCGTAGGACATTTCTACGGCCTCCGGGCGACCAGGGCAAGGCCTTCGCGAGACATTTCCAAGGCGATTTCGGTGGCTCGCGGCGTGTCGCGCAGGAACACGCCGTCCGGCGTGCATGGCGCAGTCCGCTCCGGGAGGATCCCGGACGGTCGAGGCGTCGGCAACGACGTCGCACCGGTGTGCGTCGGCAACGTACCTTGACGTCGAGATGAATCGAACGGAAGGGACGGCGATGCTGCAGCGGGTCAGTGGAAGGTGGACGGTTCACGGTGCGCGGCGTGCCGACCGACCGCAACCTGCGCATGGCTCGCCGTCGCCCGCTACGGCGGGTTCACCCACAGCGGCTACGCCCGCTGCGCCCTGAGAGCATTGCCGTATGCCGAGCGCCCTTCCCGACGGCGAGCCCGCCCCTGCGTCGGGTGAGCTACCACCACACGCACTCGGCGCTCTGGTGGAGAGCCCGCTGGGGGTCTACGTCCACGTGCCGTTCTGCGCGGCGCGCTGCGGCTACTGCGACTTCAACACCTACACGCTGACCGAGCTCGGCGACGGCCGCACGCCGGGCGCCAGCACCGACACCTTTGCCGACGCCGCCCTGGCCGAGCTCGACATCGCCGCCCGCGTCCTCGGCCGGCACGCGAAGCCCGTCGAGACGGTCTTCGTCGGTGGCGGCACCCCCACGATGCTTGCCGCAGCCGACCTCGTGAGGGTGCTGCACGGCATACGCCACCGCTTTGGCCTGGTGGACGGCGCCGAGGTGACGACGGAGGCCAACCCCGACTCCGTCACGCCTGCGTCATTGGCGGCGCTGGCGGAGGGCGGCTTCACCCGAGTCTCCCTCGGGATGCAGAGCTCGGTGCCGCACGTCCTCGCGGTCCTCGACCGAACCCACCGCCGCGACAACGTTGCTCGTGCGGTGACGGCTGCCCGCAAGGCTGGTCTGCAGGTCAGTCTGGACCTCATCTACGGCACCCCCGGGGAGAGCCTGGCGGACTGGCGACGCAGCCTCGACGCGGCCCTCGCGCTCGGGCCGGACCACGTCTCGGCCTACGCGCTGGTCGTCGAGGAGGGCACCAGGCTTGCGGGACAGGTGCGCCGCGGGCTCGTCCCGGCGCCCCAGGACGACGACGAGGCGGCGAAGTACGAGCTGGCCGATGACATGCTCACCGCTGCGGGTTTCGGGTGGTACGAGGTGAGCAACTGGGCGCGGGAGGACCGGTTCCGGTGCCGGCACAACGAGGGCTACTGGTCGGGCGGCAGCTGGTGGGGCATCGGTCCGGGGGCCCACAGCCACGTCGGCGGCGTGCGGTGGTGGAACGTCAAGCACCCCGTGGCGTATGCCGGACGGCTGGCGGCGGGGGAGTCACCCGCCGCCGCGCGTGAGGTGCTCACGAGCGAGCAGCGTCACGACGAGTGGGTGCTGCTGGGCGTGCGCCTCGCCGACGGGCTGCCGGTCGCGGGGCTGCACCCGGAGGGGCGGGCCGCCGTTGCCGGGCTGATCGGCGAGGAGCTCGTCGACGGCCGGGCAGCGTTGCGCGACAATCAAATCCTGCTGACCCGCCGCGGGCGGCTCCTCGCCGACACCGTGGTGCGTCGCCTCCTCGGCGTCGGCTGACACCGCTGCGGTGGTTGACACCTACGCGGTGGACTCGCCTCAGGACAGCACCCGGATCGAGAAGGGGTACTTGTAGGGCTGGCCGTGGCTCGCCCGGACCGCACCGAGGATGTGGCACACCAGTCCGGCGATTCCGGCGACGACCCACAAGATGATGCCGATCGGCAGGAGGATCACCGTGAAGATGCAGACCCAGCCGAGGACGATCAACGCCCATACGGCGAGGTTGAAGTTGAACGCGCCGGCTGCCGCCGAGCGGACGAGCGGGCTGCGGTCCTTGTAGAGGACGTAGACGATCAGCGGGCCGAGGATGCTCAGCCACCCGACCGAGACGATGGCGGCGATGATGGCCGAGAGGTGGGCGAAGATGCTGACGACCCGCTCGGGCTCCGAGGCGAGGCGCGGCGAGCTCGAAGGGGTGGGCCGGTCGGCCGGGGGGTTGGGCTCCGGAGTGCTCATGGTTCTCCTCAGTTCAGGGACGGACTCCATCTTGACGCCTCCACGACACCCGGTGTTCCGTCCAGGGCCTTGGTTCAGGGTCGAGTCAGGGGTTGCCCTGAGCCCGACCGGTGATCGACGAGTCGCAGCGCGCTGCTCGCCCTCGCAGCTCGACGCGAGCTCGCCCGTCGCGACTCCGAGCAGGTCGCGGTCGCGGTCGCGCGGTCGGAACGACGGTTCGCCGGCGCGGGAACCTTCGAAGCCGCCGACCTGGTCCGCCACGACCGAGACTCGCATCGGTGACTCGCCTCCCTGGCGGTGCGTCTGCTCCCCCTGGCGGCGCGTCAGGCCGGCTCGGTGACGAAGTCGATGAGCTCCTCGACGCTGGCCAGGAGCGTGGGCTCGAGGTCGGCATAGCTGCGGACCGAGCCGAGGATCCGCTTCCAGGCCCGGGCGATGTCCGCCTGGGTGGCGTGCGGCCAGCCGAGCTCGGCGCAGATGCCGTGCTTCCAGGACCGTCCCCGCGGGATGACCGGCCACTCGGTCCACCCGAGCCGCTCGGGGCGGACCGACTGCCAGACGTCGACGTAGGGATGGCCGAGCACCCGGACGCTCGCCCGGATGCTGGTCAGGGCCCGGACCGCCTCGACGATGCGGGCCTCCTTGGTGCCGGGCACGAGGTGGTCGACGAGCACTCCCATACGCCGCCTCGGCCCCGGCCGGAAGGCCTCGATGGTCCCGGCGAGCTCGTCCACACCGTCGAGCATCTCGACGACGATCCCCTCGACCCGCAGGTCGGCGCCCCAGACCTTCTCGACGAGCTCGGCGTCGTGGCGGCCCTCGACGAAGATCCGCGAGCCCAGCGCGACCCTGGCCGGTGCGTCCGCGACCGCGGTGGAGCCGCTCGCGGTCCGGGACGACTGCTGGCGGGCGGCCTCCAGTGCCAGTCGGGAGGCTGCGACCGGTGGTGTGAGGATCACCGGCAGGCCGTCGAGCAGGAAGCCCGGGCCCAAGGGGAATCCCCGGGTGCGGCCCCGGCGGTCCTCGAGGTGCACGACGTGCATCCCGCCGGCCTTCTCGACCCGCACCACGGCCCCGCACCAGCCCGTCTCGACGTCCTCGACCACGAGGTCCGGCTCGGCGGCGACCTCCACGGCCCGGCCCCTCGGCGGGACGCGCCAGTCCTCGCTGAGCACGTCGTTCCCATACCGGTCTCCGACAGCCACCCGGCGAGGCTACGGGCGGACGGCGCCTCTCCGTCGACGACCCGCCGGGCCACCGTGGTTCGAGCCTTGCGTCGCACGCGGATCGGCCCTTCCCGACGACGACGTAGACTTGGCACTCAGGACATCGGAGTGCCAGAGGCCGAGCAGGGGAGGTTTGACGTGAGCGAGGAGCGACGACTCGCCGTGCTGCGGGCCATCGTCCAGGACTACGTGCACACCTCGGAGCCGGTCGGGTCCAAGGCCCTCGTCGAGCGTCACCACCTCGGGGTCTCGGCGGCCACCGTGCGCAACGACATGGCCGCCCTCGAGGAGGAGGGCCTGATCCACGCCCCGCACACGTCTGCCGGCCGCGTGCCGACGGACGCGGGCTACCGGATGTTCGTCGACCGGCTCAGCTCGGTGAAGCCGATGAGTGGTGCGGAGAAGGCAGCCATCCGTCGCTTTCTCGAAGGTGCCGTCGACCTCGACGATGTCGTCGAGCGCACCGTGCGGCTGCTGTCAACCCTGACCCGGCAGGTCGCCGTGATGCAGTACCCCTCCCTCACCCGGTCCACCGTCCGGCACATCGAGCTCGTACCCATGGGTGGCGCCCGCCTCATGCTCGTCCTCATCGTCAACACGGGCCGGGTCGAGCAGCGGGTCCTCGACTCGAAGCGGGACCTTATGGACGCGGCGGGCGAGACGCTCCTGGCGAGGCTGCGCAGCGACCTCAACGCTGAGGCGTCCTCCCGTCCGTTCGTGGAGGCCGCCGGCCGGCTGCGGTCCCTCGCCGACCGGTTCGAGCCCGAGGACCGCGACGTCGTGCGCGCGGTGGTCCAGACCCTCGACGACGCGCTCGTCGAGGAGCGCGAGGAGCGCGTCGTCCTCGCGGGCACGGCCAACCTCGCCCGCTTCGGTCCCGACTTCCCCCAGACCATCGGCCCGGTCCTCGAGGCGCTGGAGGAGCACGTCGTGCTGCTCAAGCTGCTCGGCACGCTCGGCCAGGACCATGACGCCATCGCCGTCCGCATCGGCCACGAGAACCTCCACCGGGGCCTCTTGACGACCTCGGTCGTCTCGACCGGCTACGCGGCCGGCAGCGAGGTCGTCGCCGGCCTCGGCGTGCTCGGCCCGACCCGGATGGACTACCCGACGACGATGGCCTCGGTGCGCGCGGTCGCGCGCTACGTCTCCCAGATTCTCGGCCCGTGAACCGCCCCGGCAGGACAAGGACACCCTCTTGAACGACTACTACAAGGACCTCGGGCTCTCGCGTCAGGCGAGCGCCGAGGAGGTCAAGCGTGCCTACCGCAGGATGGCGCGCCGGCTCCACCCCGACGTCAACCCCGGGCCCAAGGCGGAGGAGGAGTTCAAGAAGATCTCCCAGGCCTACGACGTCCTCGGCGACGCCGAGAAGAAGCGGGCCTACGACATGGGCGTCGACCCGTATGCCGTGGCGGGCGCCGGAGGGGCCGGTTTCGGCCAGGGCTTCTCGTTCAGTGACGTCATGGACGCGTTCTTCAGCGGCCAGGGCTCCACCCGCGGCCCCCGCTCGCGTCGACAGCGCGGTCAGGACGCGCTCGTGCGCCTCGACATCGACCTCGCCGAGGCGGTCTTCGGCGCGGACGAGGAGCTGTCCATCGACACCGCCGTCGCCTGCGGCACCTGCCACGGCGACGGCACGCAACCCGGCACCGGCACGAGCACCTGCGCAGTGTGCAACGGCCGCGGCGAGGTGCAGAGCGTGCAGCGCTCCTTCCTGGGCCAGGTCATGACCTCGCGTCCCTGCCAGGCCTGCCAGGGCTTCGGCACCGTCATCAGCCACCCGTGCTTTGAGTGCTCCGGTCAGGGCCGCGTACGCACCCGCCGCACCTTGAAGCTTCGCGTGCCTGCCGGCGTCGACTCCGGCACCCGGATCCAGCTCTCCGGCGAGGGTGAGGTGGGTCAGGGGGCCGGTCCGGGCGGCGACCTCTACGTCGAGATCGCCGTTCGCCCGCACGAGACCTACACCCGCCGCGGCGACGACGTGCACTGCACGGTGGAGCTGCCGATGACGGCGGCTGCGCTCGGCACGTCGATCAAGCTGAGCACCTTCGACGGGATGACGGATCTCGTCATCGCAGCGGGCACCCAGGCCGGTGACGTGACGACGATGCGCGGGCTCGGCGTGACCCACCTGCGCGGCAGCGGTCGCGGTGACCTCATCGTGCACGCCAACGTCCAGACGCCGACCCGGCTGACCCCCGAGCAGACGCAGCTCCTGGGGCAGCTGGCGGTCCTGCGCGGCGAGGAGCGGCCCGAGGGCCGGCTGGCGCCCGTCGACAAGGGTTTGCTGGGCAAGCTCCGCGACGCGTTCAAGGCGAAATAGCCTCCGGTATGCCGGGCCGTCCACCGTGAGCGGGTGACGTCATGACTGACCGGATGTTTCTGATCTCCCTTGCCGAGTGGGGTGACGCCGTCGTCGGTGGCAGCCTCGCCCTCACCGGTGCGGAGGCTCGACACGCCGTGCAGGTCGTCCGCCTCACCGTCGGCGAACGGGTCCTGATCAGCGACGGTGCGGGCCGGCGGGGCACCTGCGTGGTCGTCTCGGTCGGCGCGTCGGAGCTGGTTGCCCGGCTTCTCGAGGTGACGTCGTTCCCCGAGCCCCGTCCGCGGTTCGTCCTCGTTCAGGCCCTCGCCAAGGGCGACCGCGACGAGCAGGCGATCGAGGCCGCGACCGAGCTCGGTGTCGACGAGGTCGTCCCGTGGCAGGCAGCGCGCAGCATCGTACAGTGGCGTGGCGACGACAAGGAGGCGAAGGGTCGGTCCCGGTGGCAGGCGCTCGTCACCGCGGCCGCGAAGCAGTCCCGTCGCGGCCGCGTCCCGCTCGTCGCGGCGCTCGCGCGCCAGTCGGCGCTGTGTGACCGGGTGGCCGCGGCCTCGCTCGCTCTCGTCCTCCACGAGGAAGGTGCCCAACCCATGGCCGGTGCGGCGCTGCCGGAGTGCGGTGAGGTCCTCGTCATCGTCGGGCCCGAGGGTGGCATCACCCCGGAGGAGCTCGCGGCACTGACGGCTGCCGGAGCCACCGTGGTGCGGCTCGGAGCCGAGGTGCTGCGCTCGTCGACGGCCGGCCCGGCCGCACTCGCCGTCCTCAGCGCCGTCTCCCGGTGGCGCTGAACCGGTCACCCCGCGCGGAGGTTGCACTCACCGCGTCACGGTCCGGAGGGTGGCGCCGCTCTGGGAAACCGCACCACGTCCTGGTGTGGTCCGGTTTCCCCACGGTCGCGGCCATCGCCGCAATCCCCCTGGGCCTACCTCACGGAGAAGCTGACGACCTTCTGGGCCCGGACGCTGCCGTCCGCGGCACTCAGCTCGAAGGCCCGGAAGGTGTAGGTCCCGACCGTCGGGGGCCCGAGGTCGACCGACCAGCTGCCCTGCGTCGGGCACCCGCTCGAGGCCGTGGTGCGGCCGCTCCTGACGACCTTCGCGCCCTGTTTGAGCTCCCACTGGACGTTCGCCTCGAACGTGCACGCCTGGCCCTTGGCGATGACCGGCGCGCCGGCGGGAAGGACCTGGTCACGCGAGGGGGAGTCGACCCAGATCGGCGCAAGGTCCATGAACGCTGTGTCGGTCGCCGGCCGCTTGTAGACGTTCGGCGGCATCGTGTCGAAGATGTTGCCGCCGCTCGCCACCGAGATCCGGACGGGAAGGTTCTTCTGGACACCGGCGGTGACCGCCCAGACGACCTGCTGGACGGCGATGCGCTGCTGCTCCGAAGCGAGGCCCGCGACACCTGGGCCGCTCAGTACGACTTGGATGTCGTCCACGGTCACCGTGACCTTGGCGGTCGTCCCGGACGGCCACAGCTGGAGGTAGCCGTCGGTGTTCGTGTACGGCTGGGCGTTGAGCGACACGTTGAGGGCAGCCGCGCCCTGGGCCGCTGCGTCCGCGCCGACGGGCAGCTGGGTGCCGATGTACTCCCGCACCAGCCCGAAGCGGTCCTTGGCGTAGGACTGGACGAAGTACGCGGGCAGGGCGAACGACGTCGTCGCCGGCGGAGCGGGAGGGTTGGCCGACGACGGGGGAGCCGGGCTCGTCGTCACCGAGGGGCTCGTCGTCACGGAGGGGCTCGTCGTCACCGAGGTGGTCCGGGTGGGAACCATGGTGGTCGGGGTGGGGACCGAGGTGGTCGGGGTGGGCACCGAGGACGTGGAGGGGAGCGCGGTGGTCGCGGTGGGGACCGAGGTGGTCGGGGTGGGCACCGAGGACGTGGAGGGGAGCGCGGTGGCGGTGTTCGGCGCCACCGGCGTCAGAGGTGTCGTGCCGGGACGCAGCCCCAGCCACGCCCCGAGGGCAATCGCGGCAACCGCCGCGGCAGCCCCGACGGGCCCCAGCCACCGGGGCCGATCGGCGCCGCGGGCTCCGGCACCGACCTCGGCCCGGATGTCGTCGAGCCGGTCGCCGGGTTCCACGTCGTGAGCCTCCTGGGCCAGCGCCACCCGGAGGCGCTCCTCGATGTCGGCGAAGTCCTCCCCACCGAACGGGGTGCGGTCGCCGCTCATGACCGGCCCCCCATGGACTGGCGCAGCGCGGCGAGCGCGCGGTGGGCATGAGACTTGACGGCCCCCGTCGAGATCTCCAGGGCCTCCGCGATCTGCTGCTCGGACAGGTCGCTGTAGTAGCGCAGGACGAGCACCTCTCGCTGTCGCTGCGGCAGTCTGCGCACGGCACCCATGAGTGTGTCTCCTTCGTCGTGCCGCATCACTGCGGTCTCCGCGCTCTCCGCGGTCCGTCGTCCGGGGGCCTCCGCGCCACCGGACTCGGCGCGCAGGTAGCGGTCCTCGACCCCCTGGTGTCGAAAGGTCGAGCGGCATCCGTTGACGACGCTGCGCCGCAGGTAGGCAAGGGCGTTGCCGTCTTGCCTCAGCTGCGCCATCCGCGGGGAGGCCGCGACGAAGACGTCCTGGACGATCTCCTCCGCGCGGCCCTGGTCCCGCACGAGCAGCCAGGCGAGGCGGACCAACGCCGTCCAGTGCGCGGCATACAGCTGGGTCAGCGCCTCGTCCGCCGCCCAGCGGGCACTGGAGCGACCGGTGG
>JAABUY010003606.1_pt1 | contig 16876 bp, 7 predicted proteins | sample 5560271 | NCBI WGS metagenome assembly JAABUY01 (sample SAMN10711886, study PRJNA513374) | rock metagenome | isolation source: Antarctica rocks | place: Antarctica: Victoria Land, University Valley
GGACTTTGTGCCCAGTCAAGACATGATAGCTGATGGACTGACCAAGCCCTTGCCAAGACAGATGTTTGAGCGCTTTGTGTGTCAGCTGGGACTTGACAACAGTGGGAGCCAATAGATATGGATGCACCAAGTGGGAGTGTTGAGAAGTGCGGTGCTCTATCCGCGTCCTTGACTCCTTTAGTCTTAGCGTAAGGGGCTGGCAGAGTCTTCTCCTGCCTTAGACGGCAGAGCTTCTGCTATCCATCGAACGATACCCAAGTCGACTGCAGTCAACGTCGACGCGTGAGATCCACTAGATAGGCAGATAGCACAAGTACCCATTATCCTTTCAACAGTTATTAATTAAATGTCAATTAATAGTCAATATGAAATTAAATTACTTAAGATATTTTTGCTGAACAGATAAATCATTTAATTAACTGTAAAGCTGATCTTTCATCTCAAGATAAATAGCTTTCAACAATGATTAAAAGCATAAATTATAAATCTTTAGAAATATAATCTTATTCTAAGATTAATCTGACTAAAAGTCACTAATTCTCAGATTAATTAAGTTATGAATTGTATGATAATTTGAGATTAACAACAGAAACATCATTATCTGTTTCTGAAAAAGTGACAATGAGCTGTAAATGAGTCAACATTAAATATAATTGAAAAGTGTGCAGCTATGAAGACACTTTAAAAGCACAGAACTGTTGAGTATTTATTAATGATTTAATAGAACTTAAAGAAGTCAGAAGTTGAACTGTTAATTATTATGAATAAATGATTATAAATTGTTATTGAAGAGTTTCAATTCATATTTAGATTAACTTTATTAGATAAATTATTATTTAAATAAGTATTTAAACATAGCATTGACATCAGCAACATTAAGTTTATCAATATAAATACTATTCTCTGTCACAGCTACAGCTAAATGAACAGATTAAATAGATAACAGAGTTACTGAATAAAGATTTAATTTGTAAATCTGTAAATTTATAAAGCTTTTCAATTCTGTTCATTAAAAAGAAGAAGAGTACATGATAAATATGTATTGATTACAGAGCATTAAATAATGTTATTGTTAAAAATGAATATTTACTTTCTTAAATTCAAAAATGTCTAGATCAGATCAGCAAAGTCTGATATTCAATCAAGCTTAATCTTACTTTGAGCTATTATCAAGTTTATATGACTGAAAATGATATAAAAAAGACTGTCTTCAACATTCATTATAATAAATATAAATTCACAACTATGTTCTTTAAATTATGCAATGTTCTGACAACATTTCAGTCAATGATGAACTCTATATTATAAAACTTACTCAACAAATTCTATTTAATATATCTTAACAACATACTGATCTTTTCTGACTCAATTTTAAATCATCAGAAACACTTATGAATCATTCTCAGTATCTTAAAGAAATATAAGCTATATGTTAAGTTTAGTAAGTGCACTGTTGAGATAAAAACTCTTAAGTTTTATAAACATATTATGAAATAAAATACATTATGATTAATCTCTATTAAGATATCAGTCATTAAGAATTGATCTGTCTTAAAGACAGCACATTATGTACAGTAGTTTCTTAAACTGACTTTGTATTACTGATAGTTTGTATAAGAATTTGCATAGATTGCAGTACTGCTATTAAATTTATTTAAGAAAAATGATGTTGAGTTGTGTATAAAGAAGAATTGATTCATTGTTTAAAATATATTATGTAACAGTGTCTTTCAACAGCTTAAGAATGCACTTACATTTAAATTAATACTTATTTAAGTAACTGTATGCAAATCATTTACTATCAAAACAGACACTTTTAAATGAGCAATTGACTGTGCTTTGATGCAGAATGAAATAGATAAAAAACTTTATTCAGTTATTTATGATGATTAAAAGTTACAAGATGCAGAGTTCAATTATTCTGTTTATAAAAAGAAGTTATTGATCATTAAGTATGCACTTTGAACTTGACAGTACTATATTGAAAATGATTATATTATAACTATCATTATAAATTATGAAGATCTACAATATTTAAAGAATACACTGCACTCATTTAAATGACTAACTCAATAAATTGATAAATTTCAGCAGTATAATCTCAACATTTAATATCAATCTAAAGCTTAGACTGTCATATTTAATTTAATTAGTTATTAATTTGATTTTATAAAGAAAAATTCAGTAAATAAAGTGTTCTTAAATGCTCTGTGAGAACTAGACAATGTGAAATGAAAGAAAGCAATGATATTGTATTTAAAAGATGATATAAAATCTGAAAAGTCACTGCTTTGCAAGTATGTGTACAAAAATGATGTAATGAATCAATTTTAACTGCATTACAATTTGAAATTGAACAATCTGTATTTGATTCAGAAATAAGACAACAGTAAAGTGTCATTTCTATAGTTTCAGTACTGTGCAGACTTTTTAAAACATATATATATCAAATATGAACATCTAGAAGTGTTAAGACTGCTAAAAGTCATTTAACTTTAAGCTTAATAACATGAATTATTACAAAATATTAAATTATTTGCAAAACATTGTCTTAACTGTTAAGTTACTCAATGACTCTGAAAACATTAAGAGATCAAAGAACATTCATATTTAACTTATAAGAACTTATTGCTATTTAAAAGATAAGAAATCAACATAATAAATATATTATCTTAAACACTCTGAGAAAACTGCTAAATTATAACAGCAATTAACTATATTACAGATTGATCTGTGACTAAAGCTGTTCTAAATGCCATGAAAACAATAATTGCAGATTTTCTATGTAACAAAATCTTTATAAATTATAATTCACTGAGAGAGTTACTATTCAATAACAGTACAAACTTTTTCAGTTATGTTGTGATTTACTATTTAAAAAAGCTCAGAACTCAATATAAAACAATGACTTTCTATTATTTCTGTATAAATAAAAAGATAAAAAATCTAAATAAAATGTTGAGCTTCATGCTTACAAAATATCTTATGAGTAAATCAACTTAATTATAAAATAAATACTTATCACAAGCACTTTTTACAGCTTAAATTTAAGCTTATAATACAACTAAACAGAGCTCATTCTATCTATTATATAAAGTAAATTTATAACTATCAGATAACTTAAATAATCTCTGATCACTGAGAGAAACTGACTTTGAAGATCAGTTAAAATGAATCAGACAGATACAGATAATTTAAGTAATTATTAATAAAATTCTTTTATAAAAGATTATTGAATCAAAAATCATTCATGATGAAACAGTGCAGTTAAGCACTACAAAGAAAGAAGACTGAGTGTTTATATAAAATGAAGAGTCTCAGAAGTTTAAAGTTAAATGATTTAAGTTTTATAAGATATTGAAAACTCATTCATTAAAAACTTATGCATTAGAAATGTTCACAGAGTGTGTTTTATGAAATTTATAATAATTAATTTGTAAAAGCACATATCTTTAATGTCAATAAATTTTGAGCTAGTTCAGAGCTGCAAAGCAGTTTAAAATGAGCTAAATTATTTATATAGTGATTAAGTTCTAAAGTTAATAAGATTCTTAAATAGAAAAAATTATTATTATCTTTTTATAAAGAATTCTCAATTATATCTTGAGTCAAATCAGATCACAGACAAAAGAAAGAGCTATATAAGTTTTTAGTAAAAAAGAAAGAAAATCTTTTTTAAAAGACAATTTATAAGATATAAAAATGTTATAAATGAATAAATTCATCTATATTCTCATTACAGAACATTTTAAAAGTACATTAAGGCATTGTTTCTTTTAAACTGATCTTGACTGAAGTAAATAATGTAATGAATGCATTACAGAAAATTATTGAAAGCTAAAGAAATGTTGATGACTTGACTTTAATACTTATGATAGAAGAGAGATGTAATCAGAAGAGAGTGAAAGTTTTAACATTATATGATATTAAGAAAAAACTAAATGATTAAAAATGACTCTGTAAAGACTTGCAACAATGACATGATGAGTTGAAGTTAAAGTAAACAAGTAATAAAGCTAAAAAGAAAGATAAAAAAGTCTTAACTTCAATAATGATTAACAGTGATTTTATAATGATCTGTAAAAGAAATATGAGCTTATATAATTTATGTAAAAGACTTAAGAAAAAGATTCTCATAAACTAGAAAATGATAATATTAGAAGTAGAATGCTTAATTAGCTTTATGTATTGTTAGTCTTTGAACTAAAATTAAAACAACAACATATTAAGAAAAGAGTTTTATGAGCTTTTCTTAAGATAGAAATAGGCAGTAGTCTTATGAGTGCAATTAAAAGCAGACTTCTTTCAATTTAAGTTGTTATTATTTATATTGAATGACAATAGTAATGTGAAGTGAAGTAAGACAATGTAAATGTAAACTGTAGACAGAAATTTTATAAAATGTTAAGTAAATCTCTGCACTCACATCAGTGAACTGTTGTGACTATGCAGTAGAAAAGAATGTAATATTATTACTTACTTATCTCTTACTAAGTGTCTCTATTTATATCTTAGTCATCATTTTCTATATATACTCTACATAGCATAAACAAATAAAAACAACTTTCTACAGACTGATTTACATTGCTATTTGTTTCATGTTACAATATCTAGCACATCTTGTCATTTTAAGTTTCTTTCTATAGGATTTCAGCAACTGCTTAAAACAAAAAGACATATAAATAACAGCATAGCACATTTGTAAATTGCTTTAAATATAATCTTTTTAAGTGCTTACATACAGTATTAATGCAACTACAGCAATGTAATCTGCAAAGAATTGTTCAGAATCTTGTAACATGTCTGTATTACATTTTGACTAGAGATTTCTCTGATATAGAGTTTAGAGATTAGAGCTTATGATATAAAAGAGTTTTTAGATATGTTAGAATTTAACTGATAGATAGCAGATACTAGATAATGATTGTCATTGAATACAATTATTTTCATAGAGAAAACAATTCTATTATATAATAAGTTTACTCAACAGTACATATCTATATAATTTGTTAAGCTCATCAAGCTATGCTCACTCTGCTTATCTTGCATACTGTTAAGCTTGTCAAGCTCATTGTACTTATACTTAGATATGTGCTTCTGTCTCAGTAACTTACATACTGATTGCATCAGTAATCTTTTTTAAATTATAATTATAATATAATTTCTTCTTTTTTAAATGCTAGTTCTCTAAGTCTTATAAGTGAGAATGTTGTTATCATCATTATTGTTAGATATATAACTCACAATAGCTATGCTATTAGTGTGGTGCCACCTTTTAACAGGTTATGAGCTCAGGTTGATGTAATGGTATTGAACATGTGTTGGCTGCCTTACCTGTGTAAGCTTAAGGTTATGAGTTCAAACTATGTTGTGTGCGCATTCTTTCCGCCTGTGAGAAGCTGAGTAAGCAACGTATGAGCGTGTTGGCCAATCATGGGTTAGAGGAAGTGTTAGATATATAACTCATGATAGCTATGCTATTAGTGTGGTGCCACCTTTTAACAATTATCAGTAATAATGCTTTTAAAAAGTTCAAATTATGTCATGATATCACTATGCACTCATACTGAACTATAGCTGAACCCCTTACACAATGATTGATAAGCAAAGTACTATATAGACAGTCTTTACATACAAATCTTTTAAGTTTCTTAATTGTTAGTCTTCATCAATACAAGACTTTAACATTGAAACTTCATCAAATAGCTGTTGTATTGTAGTGTCTCACATTGTTACATATCTTACTCATCAGCCTCTTATAGATAAGAGACTTGTGAATTCACAACTTTAACAACTCTATCTTTTTAAAGAGTGACAATTTGTTACATTGTAATATGCAGACTAGAAGTCAGCAAAATGAAGCAGAGTTATTCTCTGACTGTATTGAGGCTTAAGTGATTTCTGAAGAATGAGAATCTGCAGAGATTTAGACTGTTATTTAGATCACAGAAAAGAAGAATTAACATTTAGATGAACAGATCTGTTTAACTAAAATTAGACAGATCAATAATGAGAAAAGATGACAACTCATGAAAATCAATTGCAAATTGTAAGCATTTAACATACATAACAAGATCAACAAACTTCTGAGAGACAAAGATCCTCAAATCTTATCTAAGAAAGAACTGCATACAGAATCTTTTTATGCTTTCATTAGCTCTTTAAGTTTAACAAAGCAATATGCAGTCAAAGTCTTGTATGCATTTTCAGCAAAGTGAACTCAATAATTAAAGAACTTGCTTACATATAATGAGAAGTTCATTTGTGAACATACTGAGTTTATACACAGTACTGTAATGACATTTTACTTAATCTCTAAAAACTTCTTTAATGATTACAATAAAATCCTCTTTGTCATGCAGTTCTTAGCAGAAGAATCTTGAGATGCATAATTTTGTCACATTAATGAGAATGAACTTCTAAATAACAAGTTATGAATATTCTTTTTAGAGTTTCTGCTTAATTTTATTGAGAACTCAGTGAACTGTAAACTTAGTACAGTACAGAAATACTTAAAAGTAATACAGAAATCTACTTAATCAGTTTAAGCTTTTACAACATATCTTAGCATGCTGAAGAATCAGTTCTCAAGCTATATAAAGAAATAGAGAACAAGTTATTTCTTTATAAAACTTTAATTAAAGATTTAAGCAGCTTTAATTAACTATTAAGATTCTTTAAAGACAAAGAAAAGTTTAATAACTCTGACTGCTAAGTTAAAGATTAATCAGTGATCTATAGATAATTATATAGTTTAGAGTTACACTGTCAAGAAAATCTATAAGCATTATTCACATTCTTTTACTTAGACAGCAAAGTCACAGCAGAACAATCATCTTAACTTTGAGACTACAAAATTAAGTTATTATAACAATGTAAACAAACTCTGTTTTGAGACTGATGTTAAAAAGAATGATTGCTATAACTGTGAGAGACTGAGTCATTTTGTAAAGAATTGCAGAAGTTTCTTAAAAAATCTTAATTACATTAAGATTAATGTAGTCAAGACAAAAAAAGACAGAGCCTCATTGACTGTACTTTAGTAATGAAAATTAAATTAGAGATTATAAAGAAATTTAGCATTGTAAAGAAAGATTAAGTTTAAATTAAATTTGATTGAATTTCTGCCAATATACTGTTAAACACTGCAGCAAAGATTAATATGATGTCTTAGTGATATACTGTTGCTCATTAATTGACACAAATTAATGTGAAACTTCTGAGATTAAAGCTTCTGAAAAGACAACATGTCTATTGCTATGATATGTATTTAATGAAGCATAAACTCATCAATAGTTAAGAACAAAAGCAAACTGAAGAGCAGTTATTTTATATCTTAAATAAGAATGAATCTGAACTCATCTTTAATCTCTTAGATCTAAAATAACAATACATTCATATCAATTGTGACTTGTGCACATGACACTATAAGATAAAACAGATATCTCTGATTATTGATGAGTCTGAAGTGTTTATCAACAACATTTAAAATTAATTCATTGTTTACATATTGTTGATGATGCCTGAGTCAGGCTCATCAACAACTACTATACATATTGTTGATGAAATGTCAGTGCTATCTTAACAATACAACAAATATGTAGATGTGTTCTCTAAAGAGAATGTTGACAAGTTATTATCTTATTAAGATCATGATCATGTCATAGAGACAGAGAGACATGAATTACTCTATAATTCACTTTACAATCTGTTAAAAACAGAGCTATAAGTGCTTAAAGAATATCTAGATGATGTCTTAATAAAGAAATAAATACAACATTCTGTTAGCTCTGCAGAAGCATCAATTCTGTTTATTTTAAAAAATGAAGAAAGCTTACATTTATATATTGATTACAGAGATCTCAACAAAATTACTGTTAAGAACTGTCACTCTCTGTTACTGATTAATGAGACACTTAATTGTTTAAGTGAAGTCAAGATGTTCATTAAACTAGATCTTAAGAATGCTTATCATTGCATTAGAATTAAGAAAGACAACAAGTGAAAAACTGTGTTTTGCATACATTATAATTATTTTAAGTACATAGTCATGTCATTCAGACTGATTAATGCTCTGATAATCTTTTAAGTCTATATTAATCAGGCATTGACTGAGCTAATTAATGTCTTTTATGTAATATATCTAAATGATATTTTGATCTATTTTAGTTCTTTAAAAAAACATCAGAGTCATGTAAAACAAATTCTGAAGTGACTTTAATGATTTAAACTGTATGCAAATCTAAAGAAGTGCACTTTTTATACTATATAGATAAAATTTCTTAAGTTCATTATCTTCATTACTGATGTTTCAATGAATCAACAACAGATTGAAATCATAAAGAAATGACTGATATCTAAAAGCTATTATGAGATACAAATATTTTTAGAGTTTGCAAACTTTTATCATCACTTTGTACAGAGATATTCTAAGATCACTGCTTCTTTAACTGATCTGTTAAAAGGCAGCAAGAATGACAAGAAGATAGATGCATTTAAGTAATTATAAATGATAGTGTAAGTGTTTTGCAAGCTTCACAATGTCTTTATATAGATATCTATTCTGATACACTTTAACTCAGAGCTAAGAGCTCAGATTAAAACTGATGTCTTAATAGTTAAGTTAATAAATATTTATTTATAGCTTCAGATAAATGCTCAATGACACTTTGTTATCTTCTAATCAAGAAAGTTAAACTTAATTAAAACATGCTATGAAATTCATGATCAAGAATTGTTAACAATGGTGAAGGTATTTAAACACTGACAACACTATCTTGAGAGTAGTCATTATCTCATTGAGATACTTACAGATCACAATAATCTACAAGAATTTATGAATGTAAAATCATTAAATAAAAGATAAACACACTGAGCTATGAAGCTAGCTGCTTATGATTTTATAATTACACATTAATTAGAGAAAACAAACCTCATTAATGTGTTGTTGAGATGTTCTGACTACAAAGTTGAGAAAAACATGAACAGATTGCTGTTAACATTGCAATGAAAGCTGATCACACTATCTTAAGAATTAAAATCAAGCATTACTGCTTTAATTAGTTAGATCAATGCTTAAAGCTTAAATCTGCAAATTATGCTGATCATTTTATTAAAAGAATATCAATTAAGCACTTAGACTGAAGGTCATGACTGTTAAGAACAAGTTAATAAGAGATTTAGAGAGTTTTCATTTAGAAATGAATTAAAGAATAATGATTATATATTTAGTTTATCTATATACAACATAACAGAAAAGCTGCTTAACTCTGTTGCTAAAATTACTGATTGTAAACAGTTCATTTTATGTGCATTAATTCAGAAAGTGATTAACAACAAAATGATACATAATAAGAAGCAATCATTCTTTCTTGAACTTATTTATCTCTTGCAGAACACTGATGTTTTAACAGTAAAGATGTAATAAGACTTGAAATCACAGAGTAACTGTAGTCATCAAGACATTGATGACAGTTCATCAATGTTTGATTTCACTGAACTACTTTGTTACAAAAGCAAAATATACATATTATTTGATGAAGTCATCAAGAATGAGCTTATGAAGCTGCATCATGATGATGTTTTAGCAGAACATTATAAAGTAGACAGAATAATCAATCTGCTGTTCAGAAAGTATTATTGAGTTAATATGATGAATAATGTTTAAGAATATGTTGCTTTATGTACTGTATGTCTAAGAGTTCAAGTATTAAGACACTGCTCATATGACAAATTACAGTCATTGTTACTATCTACTTAATCATAAAAGAAAATAACAATGAACATAATCACTGACTTGCTGCCTAGCAGATGAGAAACTGATGTTTATGACTTCATACTGATAATTGTGAATTGTTTCACAAAGATGACTCAATATATTTCTGTCACTAAAAAACTTACTGTGATCAAGTTAACTGACATATATATTAAACAGATCATATGCTGCTATGAAGAATTCAGAGATATTGTCTTAGACTGAGAATCAATCTTTATTAATGCATATTAATCTGAATTCTGTTATCAACTTTAAACAAAGTGAAGATTAAGCATCATCTTTTACTTATAAACTGATGATTAAATCAAAAGGCAGAATCAAATCCTAAAACATTATCTGTATTGTTATTATTGTAAAGAATAAGATGATTGAGTGTTTTTCTGTTAATGATAGAGTTTGTGTATGCAAACAGAAAACATACAACAATTGATTAAACATCATTTAAGATATTAATGAACTATCACTTAAGAATTGCTCAATACATTGAGAATAACATTTATGAAGAGAAGATGTCAGCAGCAAAAGACTGAGCACAGCAAATGAAGAAAATCTGTGTCACAATAATAAAGCAATAACAAGTTGCTGTGAAAGCACAAGTCAAGTATTTTGACAAAAATCATGTTCAAAAAAGCTACAACATTGATGATTTAATGCTATTGTTCATTAAGAACTTAAAGCAATGCAGATTAAGCAAGAAACTGTTGCATAAATTCATTAAGTCTTTTTAAATTGTTAATCTTATTGATAAACAAGCATATCAACTGGCTCTGCCTGCTCACTACAGAATTCATAATATATTTTATGTCTCATATTTAAAGTTTCATAAATGTCATCTAAACAATAATTCTTCATCAGAACTGCTCTTTCTGAATCTCATAAACAATGAGAAAGAATACAAGATTGAAGAGATCTTAAGCAAGAGATAAAGAAAAGAACAGTTACAATACAAAGTTAAGTGAGTAGAATATTTAACAGAATACAATGAATGACTTTGAGTAGAGAATATGAAAGGTGTGAAAGCATTGCAATAAGAATATGATGCAAGAATAGAGAGAAAGCACAAGTGTAAATGAGATTTAAGAAATTAAAAACTTCTATTGAAAATATTCTACATAGTATTATCTAAAAGAAGTGAAGTCAAAACACAATCAACATATTAACAAAATGCTATTAAATCACTCTGTTATCTCTGCATCTGTGTCACTATCAGAAGCAAAAGACAAGAACAGTAACTGCTTATTAGTGTTATAATTACTGTTAAAGTAACTAAATTATAGCATTGAGTTATGAGAGCTTTCTAAGATGTTGTTACTTAACTGAAGAGAGAAAAGCTCATACTTGAAGTGAAGTAAGCAACATGATGATGACAGCAAAGTGCAAGAAAATTAAGAAAACAAATCATAAAGTAAAAGATGTTTAATATAAATATCTGCATCACAGTGACTGCTCACTGTTCTTAAATCATGAGCAACAACAGATTACAAATCTCTGCAAGCTTGCAATGACTGCTGTGATGCTCTGCAACATAAATAATGTAGGTGATGACATGCTTAATAAATAACATCTGTATATGATTAAGATAATGCTGAAGTTGAGACTGATGAACATCATTGACTGTCATGATGATGATATGATTAACAAGTGTGTGCAAGTTGTTAACTCAATAGTTAAAGAATGCAGAGATCTATTATCATTAATGCATTACAAAATGACAAGAAACTTTCTGTCAAACTGAGTTGCACAGCTTTTGAAGCATCTTGTAATAGTTGCAATTCTAATTCTTAACAATGTTGCATTGACTGATGTTGTTGCTGATATGCTTTAAACAATAAAGACAACAGAAAGAATTCAACTTGTTGTTGATGTAATGATTATAATGTGGCATTGAGATGATGTCAGTGTGAATAAATAAGAAAGTAAAGAAATCATTAAGAATATAACATTATGAAGTGATGACATCTCTGAGAGTTGAGGCAAAAATGAAATTGAGATACAATGTGTATGATGATGCTATTGCAAAAGAGAAATGTAACATATAATGCAGAGCAGAAAGATATTCATTAATTATAATCTTAAGCTTAACACTCTTCTAAGTGACAAGTTTCTTACAGATCAATTATGCTCTGAGAATAGTGTTTTATAATGTTAATGATGCAGCAATGATCACTGAGCAAGCATTTTCAATTAAATTTATCAACAATGACTTATCTACAGCTTGAGAAAGTGAGAACAGAGTGTAAAAAGATGACATTTTGTCATTAAAAAGATTGAGTAAATACAATTACATCTATATATAGCAGTAAGATCTCTGCTGCTGTCTCTTCTGCACAACAACACTATTCAGAGCATGTATCTCATCATAGTTGTGTAGACATTTTGTTGACAGATTCATCTTAAGATACTTATGTTTCTCATGCTCAATATTCTTCTTTATCTTGTTCTGTTTCTGCATTTCATTTCAGCAAAATAAGTATGTTAATGATGTTACTTATGATATCTGTCACATTCTTGACTGACTTAACTCTTACAGACTTAGTCTTCAGAATCAGCTCTGATGAGTTTGTTAACTCATTAATGTTTAAGACTGTGTTGACAAATGATGTCTGATGATGAGCACAACAGAAACTCAAAGATTTCTTATTGCATTTCTTCATATTTATATAAGTGTGTCTCTTAGACTACAACATTGTTCAAATGTGTTGATGTTGCAAATGCTATACATACAGAAATTGCTAACAATCTTACTGAATTCTTAATGAAAGACATAGCAGAGAGAACATCTCTCTTATTTTTCTTAATAATTATGATGTTACTGTTGTTACACTTTTGCTATCATGTCATTTACAAAGCATTACAAGAAGAAAGCACCATTCAAAGACACAAAGTTACTACAACTTTGATATATTAAGATGTCAAAGATGAAATCAGTGTGAGTTGCACATGAGAAAGAGTTTCTTATATATTGCAACTGAACAAAGAGATCATTGATCTAACTGATTTGAGAACAAAGAAAAGTTAATTTTACTTATATTTTGCATGTTATTCATTGTCAAACAAAGCTGAATCATCATCTATCTGAATGCAGCAAACTTAAAGTATTGTGCAAGATCATTAGTCTAGCTAAGATAGACAACAAGTGAAATACATAAGAATGTTAAGTAAATCATTACTTACATCTCACTGATTAGATTTCATGAAATCACAACATATCTATAACATCAGTGATACATCAATGTACTGAAGAATCAGCACATAGAAGAGAAGACAATTGTTATAATATCATTATGTGCTTATACTGAATTATAGTTGAACTTCTTACACAATGATTGATAAGCAAAGTACTATATAGACAGTCTTTGCATACAAATCTTTTAAGTTTCTTAGTTGTTAGTCTTCATCAATACAAGATCTTAACATTGAAACTTCATTAAATAGCTATTGTATTGTAGTGTCTCACATTGCTATATACCTTACTCATTAGTCTCTTATAGATAAGAGGCTTGTGAGTTCACAATTTACTTACAAATCTCAAAGAAAATTCAAATAGATAATGTCTCTATCTCTTTTTCTTGTGACTTCTGTGTCAGTTGTGACTTGAATTGTTTTGTTATGAAATCTTAACTGAAATATAATAAATACACTCATCATAATTATCTGTGTGTCAGTGTGTCATAAGAGTCACTTAATAGAACTTACTTTTTCTTATATAAGAAAATAAGTAAAGCAATAAAAAAGATAAGTAAAATAAACAATGTCTTAGCAGTTAAGCATACTAAGCTTGCTGTTCTTTCATTAAAGATTGTACATCTTCAAAAAACTTTAAATTAAATAAGACAGATCTTTTATTGTAATTTATAAATTTTATATTATCATTTTTTTAAGATTTAATTTTAGCTTTTTCTCAAAACATTAAAGCATTCTCACACAGTTCTTAAGATTTTCTCTGAATTTTTAAATGTTCTTTAAGATATTATAACTCTTTTATTTAATAAAATAATAAGCTTTCTTACTAATCATTCTCTTTTCTAGAATGTTTTCAACTTCATATTTGATTTTGAGTTCAACAGATATTAATTAAGTTTAAATAGATATGAATTGATTATAATGCTGAAGCATTAATATGTAAAATACTGAATATATTTACATTTCTTAAAATAAATTTAATTTATAGCTTAATCTCTTAATGTTTCTTCTAATCATGAATAACTCAATACTCTTATTCATAAGTTTCTTACTCTTTACTTTCATTTATATATTGTTCATTCATAGATATATATACTTTCTCTTCAACTTTCAATAATATTATCTTTACTATTCATTTCTTCTGCTTCTTAATTCTTTTTATAAGATCAATATGCAGTTTCTTAAGCTTCATAATATTCAATATTGCTTTTTAACTTTGAGATTTATGCATTCACAGATCTCATTATATCTTCAGATAATATTTATAATTTACTTTAAATGATATCTTTTCTGTAATTTCATTTTGTGCATTGTTGTACATAAACTATATCATAGACAGCAGTTATATTCAATTATTCTGTTTTATATTAACATAGTGTTGCAAATACATCTTGACTATTTAATTCATTTGTTTATTCTGTTTATTCATCTATAAATAATATGTTATCAACATCTTATATTTTATTCTGAGTTCTGTTGTGAACATTTCTCAAAACTTACTTATGAATAGTTTATCTCTGTTAATAATAAACTTTTTTAATAGCTTATGATTACTAATCAATTCTCACAGTATAATGTACATCAATACTGATGCTGTTGCAGTTTCTTTAAATGAAATAAACATTGTATATTTCATTAATCTATTTACTATAATCAATATGCTGTCAAATCTGACTTTTCATGCTGAATTCTTTGACTTTAATAACTTAATGATAAAGTTTATAATAACAGACTCTCAAAATACATTCAATGCATTCAGTCTTATTATCTTATTGTAATACTTATTTCTTTGAATCTTATTGTATCAATATGAATTGCATTTAACAATGTATTTAATAATTTAATTATAAAAATTGTTAAAAGGTGACACCACACTAATAGCACAGCTATCATGAGTTATATATCTAACACTTTCCCTAACTCACAATCAGCCCGCAACTGACCTGCAGGTGTAAAGAGTGCACACAGATAGCAGTTTGAACTTATGATCTTTTGAACTTACTTTCTTACCATGAACTTAAACCACTGACAGAGGTGACCTAGGCACTGTTTTATGCAAGTTATCATGCACTAACCTGAGCTCATAACCTGTTAAAAGTGGGCACCACACTAATAGCACAGCTATCATGAGTTATATATCTAACAAAAATTATCTATATTGTGTCTTCTCTATACAAGATCTTTCATATATTTAACTTTTAAATGTTCATCAGTCTGACTGTTATAACATATTTTAATGAGTTCTTTATCTATTAAGAAAGTATTCTTCATCTTAAATGTTGCTGTTAAGTCTTTCATAAGAGCTTTTTACTTATCTTTATATAGAATTTCAATATAAATTATTTTTACTTCTTTGTGATTCAGTCATCTACTTAAAGTGTTGACATCACTGTTTTTATTATTTTTTTTATAATAAATTTAAAATTCAAAATCTATTAACTATTCTGCTCAGCAAATCTGTCACTGATTTAGTTGCTTAATCATTATAAAGTTTCTCAGATTTTTATAATTCATAAAGATCTAAATAGATTTCTCTGTATCTATAAGATAAGATCTTTAATTTTACAGTACTTTTATTATTGCAAATAATTCTTTATTATAAATCTTATATCTTTTCTTAAGTTCTGATAACTTTCTAAATTAATATGCAATAGACTTTTGTTGCTTATCTTTAATTTAATATAGATATATATTAACTGTGAAATTTAAAGTATTGATTTTCAATATCTTCTTACATATTAAATTAAGTATTTATAAATGTATTATTTTATTAAGACTTCTCTTTAATATACAGAACACATTCTTCTGTTCTTTGTCTCAATGTCATTTTTTGTTCTTATATATTAAATATATAAGAGATTTCACAATCTTTACATAATTAAATACAAATTTTCAATAATAATTCATTAAATCTAAAAAGACTTATATCTTCTTAATCTTTTTAAACATCAGTCAGTCTCTGACTGCTTTTGTTTTCTTAAAGTTCTTTTTAATTTAATTTAATTAAATTACATATCTTAAAAATTCAATCTTCTTTGTTTTAAATCTACTCTTTAACTTTTTCATATACAGAGCTTTTTCATTGAGCTTTACTAAAATCTTGCATATGTGTTTGCAGTGCATTTTGAGATTGTTTAAGTATATTAAAATATCATTAAGATATGTAATTACAAAATCATTAAAATATTCTCTCAATATATCATTAATAAATCTTTAAAAGATAATTAAGACATTCTTAAGCTTAAATGACATAACAGTGTATTTATAATGTTTATATCTTGTTTAAAATGCTGTTTTTCATTCTTTACTCTTCTTTATGTATATATAATAGTACACTTTCTTCAGATCTAAACTCATAAATTATTTAACTTTTTTTAATTTGTCTTGCAATTCTTTTATTAATGATAAAGAATAACTATTTCAGTATATTATCTTATTCAGTTATTTGTAGTCAATATAAAGTTATTTAATGTCATTTTTCTTTAATACAAAAAGTATCAGATAATCAGTCAATGACTTTAATAATTTAATGAATTTTTTCTTTAAATTCTTAGCAAAATAGTCTCAAACTGTTTTTAGCTAATCTTTACTCATTAAATATAAGGACATTCATTAAAAATTCTTATTATTTATAAATGATATTTTATAATTTTAAGACTTATACTCTAATAAGCTCTTTTTTAATTGTTTAAAGATCTTATATATATTTTCTGTTATATACAGTTCTTTATTGATTCAGTTAATTTAAAAGTTCTTTTTATGTAATTAAAGTATCTTTAATATAACATCATAGGCCTGCGAAGACTCTTCCTCCACGCGGTGCAGGCTGGGAACCTGAAGGGCTTGCCTTTCAGAGCTAATAGAGTCACCGGTTGAGCTGTGGTTGTCGCAGAGCAAGGTGCCACGGTGGCGTCGCGC
>JAABUY010003608.1_pt1 | contig 16868 bp, 18 predicted proteins | sample 5560271 | NCBI WGS metagenome assembly JAABUY01 (sample SAMN10711886, study PRJNA513374) | rock metagenome | isolation source: Antarctica rocks | place: Antarctica: Victoria Land, University Valley
GCTAACGCGCGAGTTGCAGCGATTATGGGCGCACCCGAAGGTGGTGACGCGGATGACGAACTATCCGTGGTGGCGCAAAGGAATCAATGCCATCACGCCATCTCTATCGTGAAAGAGTATAAGCCCTTGTTCTCACTCTCCACATTGAAAGGTAACGAGCAACACAAGTAACCCTGGACAAACACAACCGCAGCGGTTCGTGATGCGTATCACTCTATAGGATCGGCGATGTCAGCGTGGAAACCCCGCTGGTATCCGCCGTGCTGCGCTGTTCGGCAGGCGTCGCTCATGCCTGGGCGTCACTTATCGCGCCACAGTTATGTTATGCTCGTACGTGTACTCTATGGTGGCGGTTCTTCGCCACCTGCCGCGCGCCCAATGCGCGATCAAAGGATGGTGTCTCATGCTGTATGACGACCTGCGTGGTCGCCCTCATCTGCTCACGCCGAACGATCGAAATCGTAAAGATCGGAATCCGCTTGATGACCCGAATAAGCGTGTCCCGCGGATCCCCCGCAAGCCGACGGATCCAAACGACCCGCAAAAGTCGCGCTTTCGTATTCCCAGTTGGGTCTGGTGGATACTGCTCGCGGGATTGCTGATCTGGAATATTCTCGCGCTTGCCAACCCCTTTTCGACAGGCAGCACCGTCGTCAATTACAGCGCCTTCCTGAATCAGGTGCAGACAGGCAATGTCAGTGAGGTAACGTTGCAGGATCGCAACGTGACCGGAACACTTAAGACCGCCGTGAAGGTGCAGAACGGTGACATCATCAGCGGTCCGGGTGTGGTCGTCGCGACGCCGACTGCTGCCCCAACCGCGACGGCAGGTGGTAACGCCACTGTTGCGGCGAAGACGGTGACAAACTTCAAGACGAGCCTGCCGGTTGTCGAGAATCCGACGCTCCTGCCGCTTCTTCAGCAGCAGAATGTCAAGGTGAACGTTAAGGGCACCGATTCGGGTGGATTTGCGTCTCTCTTGCTCAATCTGCTCATCAGTCTCCTGCCGCTCGCGCTCTTTATTGGCCTCGCGGTCTTCCTTGGGCGGCAGGTGACGCGCGGCCAGCAAGGCATTATGGGCTTCGGCAAGTCGCAGGCGCGCGTGCATGATGCCGAACGACCACAGGTGACATTCAATGATGTTGCCGGTGAGGACGAGGCGAAACTGGAACTAACCGAAGTCGTGGACTTCCTGAAAAACCCTGGCAAGTATCACTTGCTTGGGGCGCGACTGCCGCGCGGCGTGCTGCTCATTGGCCCGCCGGGCACGGGCAAGACCCTCCTGGCGAAAGCCGTCGCTGGCGAATCCGGCGTGCCATTCTTCAGCGTCTCCGCATCCGAGTTCGTGGAGATGTTCGTCGGTGTTGGTGCATCGCGTGTTCGCGATCTCTTCAACAAGGCGAAGGCGGCGGCGCCAGCAATCGTCTATGTAGATGAGATTGATGCCGTCGGTCGGCAGCGGTTCGCCGGCCTCGGCGGCGGCAATGACGAGCGCGAGCAGACCCTGAACCAGTTGCTCGTCGAAATGGACGGCTTCGATCCGAAGCAGGAGGTCGTCGTCCTCGCGTCCACGAACCGACCGGACGTGCTCGACCCCGCACTCTTGCGACCGGGCCGGTTCGACCGGCAAGTGACGGTTGGGTTGCCGGACCGTAAGGGACGTGAAGCGATTCTGAAGATCCATTCCCGTGGATTACCGCTTGCTCCCGACGTGAACCTCAATCGCGTCGCGCAGTCCACGCCTGGCTTCGCGGGCGCGGATTTGGCGAACCTTGTCAACGAGTCCGCGCTGCACGCGGCGCGCGCCAATCGCCAGCAGATCTTCGCGCGCGACTTTTCCGAGGCGCTCGACAAGATCATCCTGGGTACGGCACGCGGTCTGATCCTGACCGAACACGACAAGAAAGTCGTGGCGTACCACGAGGCGGGGCACGCGGTAGCGGCGTATTACTCACCAAGTACCGATCCACTAACGAAGGTCTCGATTGTGCCGCGTGGCCGTGCGCTCGGCGTGACGATTCAAAGCCCGGAGGAGGACCGCTTCAACTATCCGAGGGCGTACCTCCTCAGCCGTCTCGTCGTTATGTTCGGTGGCCGCGCGTCGGAGGAGATCGTCATTGACGAGATCACGACCGGCGCAGAAAGCGACCTCAAAGAAGCGACGTCACTGGCGCGGCGGATGGTCGGCCTCTGGGGCATGAGTGAGGAAGTCGGGTCACTCTATCTGGGTACTGGCGAGCAGGATGTCTTTCTCGGTCGCGAACTGACGCGTGATCGCGACTACAGTGAGGACACGATTTCCGCTGCCGACCGCGCGGTGCGCGAGTTGCTGGAACGCTCCCATCATCGCGCGACGCAACTGCTCATCGAGCATCGTATCGCGCTCGACACGCTCGCGCAGCGATTACTCGATGACGAAACGCTCGATCAGGAACAAGTCTTTCAACTCTTCGAAATGGCGGACGGCGGTATGCCGCGTCATGGCTACTCGTCGGAACCCGGTGAGCGACCCGCGCCCGTTCCTGAACCCGCGTTGTCCGGTGGCCTTCGTCCTGACACCGACAGCGTGACAGCGTCAGAGACGCCGTTGACAACTGATTAAGCGACGAGCATATACTCAGCGGGACATCCAGCGGGGAGTGACGATCATTCCCTTGCTGGTTGTACGTACATTTTGGCTTGAACGGTTGACGCGCACATGTATGCGCCGTATGATAGGCATATCAGGAGTCGAAGTGGCGACACGCGGCGGTGATTGACGATGAATCTCTTCTACCCATTTCGCGATGCATCAGCGATTGATATGCCGCAGCATGACGCCAACAAACCGCCGCAGGGAGTTTATTACAGCCCTGCGGCGGTTTGTTTTTGCAGACGGGGCGGATCGCCCCATGATAATTCGGGAAGCGGCTTGGGAGCGAGCCGTGTCAAGCAGGAGGCGGTCAGATGCATTCCAGCATGATCGGAAAAATCGAAAAGGCCCGGCGCTATGCAGACGAGCCATGGCGCGTGTCGCTCCAGAATCTCTCGGTCGCGTTCAAAGGCGATAATGATACCCATACCGTGAGCGCGGATAGCGGCGAATGGCGGTGCTCGTGCGATTTTCATGCAAAGAACGGCACCTGCGCGCATGTGATGGCCGTGCAGAACTTGATGGAGCGCACCTTTAGTGGCGCGACCGTGGACCACGCCGCCCACCTGCTCCGCTCGCGCTAACGCGCGATGAAGATCGGATCACGGTGATACGACAAAGGCTACCGTGATCCGGTCATTCATCTTGTGGGGGCGGTGCTTGAACCGCCCTCCCCGGATCACTGATACGTATCCAATGAGCATGCAGCCACCGCAAGGGGGCGGTTCGAGCACCGCCCCTCCGAGGCACGGATATACCCACATAATCACGACATTATCAATGTGGAAGAGTATTAGTTAAGGTTGAACGTCGCCGACGTGGCCTGGACGGTCATCACCGCGACACTCGCATCCGCCAAAAGTTCATCCCGGTCAAACCGACCCTGTTTGGATGCGTTCGGCCGCACGCGGACAATCGGCGGACGGTTCACCAATGACGCTACGTGCGTACCGCTGACGATAGCGAGATTGATGCAGGCGGCGGTCAGGTACGAGAGCAATCGCTGGCGCACGCGGTATTCCTTTGCGTCGGTTAGAGGCGTTCGAAGCGCACGATTTTCAGCGCGAAGATGACCGCGCCGCCGACCGGCACTTCCATCACGTCGGATGGATACCATGCATGGATATCGAGCATGTCGGGGGGCACGACCTCCATCCGCTCGCGGCAGTGTTCCATAATCATCCGCTTGACGCGGGAGATCTGCCAGTCCTCGACACCGACCAGGAGAGTCGTGCTGCCCATCCGGAGGAAGCCACCGGTGCTGCCAACACGGGTCAGCCGGAAGTTCGCCTGCGTGAGCGCGTCAGTGATCGCATTCGCATCGTAATCCTGCACGACCGCCACGATCAAGCGGGTTGGTACGTTGCGCGCTGTATCGGGCGGTGTGTACGTATTCACAGGCGGCACGGTCACAGACGCTATCCTTTCACACGTCAGTCGTCTTGTCCCCGGCGTTTATACCACGTTGTCGCCGCATGGTACACTCATACAACCGGATAGGTAAGGCACTAATCCAGTTGACACACCTGCGGGCAGGTGTCCGTTGAAATGGTCGGGGTTTGATCTGCTAGGCGCACAGGGCTACGATGCGGGAACCTGAATACCCAATGTGTCAGACAGGTTCGTGCGCTCTAACTCTTTCCAGTCCGCGACCACTGCGCTCAAAGCGTCGATTTCGTCCTTTGGTAGTTTGCGGGCCTGCCCCGCCGCACCCGCTGTCGGTTTGACAATTTCAATCATTTGGAGAGGCAAGGCGACCCCAACCGACGCCACGCGAATCGCGTCTTCCATGACCCGACACGCAATGAGCTTAACCTCTCGCAGAGAACGGTTAGTCGGTTCAAAATGGGTCAAATTGCTGAGCACGACCAGCGATACGCCGCTGCCACTACCTATGGCTGCGTACCCCGTCGAAATATAGTCAACATCGTTCAGGTTCTGGTTGATGTTGATAATGAACGAGCCTGCCGTCGAATGCCCAATGAACAGATACTCGGAAAGATCGTCGTTGCCAGCAGACAGCACTCGACTCTGAAGCATGGGACGGACAATCGCCGCTACCGCCGCTGACAAGTTGTTCTTCACATCGGTCGGCTGCATTTGTTCGAATTGTGCAAGGTCTGGGTACGTACTCATGATGTGCGCACGAATCCGTTGCACCATGCCTAAGTTGCCCGCACCACCCCAAGCAAGGTTTGTATGATCGGTAAATATCTTCTCCCAATCTTGGCGTAAAGGCCCAAGGGTGCCTTGGCTGTCGGAGGCGAGGACCATGCCATCTATGCAGTTAATGGCAAGGATCAGCGTCATACGTTGGTCTTGCTTCGCGTTGCGAAGTGCGGGTAATCGCCATAGACCTTCTTTAGCAAGTCCGTGAATCCTAGGGAAGTCACCGTGCTCCTGACGCGCTGCACTTCTTCGAGAGCCGTAGGCGTGACTTCTCGCTCTAGACGTACTACCCGTTCGCGACCCATCGCGGTTACGTCATATTCACGGCGACTTGATCCCCCGCCACCCGTGATCGAAATCAACGCGGCTTTACTCAGCGCGTCCAGATCGGAGTAGATGCTGGAATCGAACGGCCCGTAATCGTAGGCTTGGAAGCGATACAGCCCTCGGAGTTCCTGCGGCCCCTCTTGGTCGAGCAGGAACATTCCCTTCATGATCCGTAATTGGTCAGTAGCATACCTGCCGCCCGGTAACCCAATGAAGAGCAACAGCCAATCAGTGCGTTCCATTGTCGCTCCCCCTTCGCTCATCTTCCACAGACCGCATCCTGCCACCGCAAAAACGAGAACGTTAATTCTACACGCACCCGCGCATCTTGTCTACTCCGACGGCTTCTTTCGCGTTGGCTCCTTCTGCCGCTCGGCATCCTCGGCAACCTTGCGCTTGACCTCTTCCCGCTGTTCAGGCGTGAGGGAGAGGATGCGCCGCATGGCGTCCTTGAATCGGGATGCTTCGTCGGACGGTGGCTGCGGTGGTTCTGTGCTCATGGTATTTGCTCATCAAACATCGGGCCAAGGTCAACAAACGGCTCCGCGATTTTCATCGGCGGTGTCCCGATCTTCCCGCTGTTCATAATCATATCCTTTTGGCGGCGTCTGTTTCCGATCTTTTTGGCTCCATCAAATGTAAAGAGCACGTCCGCTTTAGCGACGATAGCGGTTGCAATATGGATCGTGTCGGTTGGGGTGAGTCGGTGGTGTTTCTCGCCTATCTCCCGTGCCATCGCTGCAATGTCCGGTGTAACCGCGTATGGGAAAATATCGGTCGAATTGAATAGATCATCCACAATCGTCGCTGTTGTCGGATCGTGTAACTCCCGTTCTGGATAGGGCCGAAACTCGACGATAGCCATCGTGGACATGACTATTTCGATCTGCTTCTTCTCAAACAGAGAGAGCAGTTCATTGATCGTCTCAACTCGCTTGCGACCTTCTTCCGTGGACTGCTTGGTTGCAAGCGTGATGAACATCGCTGAATCCCAGCACTGACGCTTCAGGAACTTCGGCTTAGGCCGGGGCGGTGCCATCATTCAGCCTTTCAAGGAAGTCTTCGGCCATCTCCCCATCAGGTAATGCGGGCAAGACCCCCACGAAAGAACGTAGCAACATATTGCGCATGCGTTCCCGAATGACCGGTGTCCCGATGAAATGATGCGGAACACCACTTTCTTTGAAGGCAATCATGCCCTCCGCTGCGACGTTCTTATCGAACAGACCTTTGATCGTCTCTAGATGCTCTTGGGTAAAGGTGAACTTCACGCTGGCATCGGTAATCCGATCCTTGATTGAGGCGGTATATCCCTGCTTGCCGGAAGAAGAGAGCATCCTTAGCACGCCCTCAACCGAGGAATAGGCCCGGCGACGCGGCTTCTGCCCGGTAATAGATTCTATACTGGCATCTTCTTCGATATAGGCTGTATCTATCACCTGTGCATCGTAGTTATCCGCAGAAACCGTCAAGGACTCTGCATGTTGCAACAGACGAAGGATATTCCGAGCGGCCTGAATCGCGTCTGTACCGAACTCTGCGGGATAGCGGCCAGATTTGCTGCCAGTAACCAAGCCATCGGCAGCGAGTACGATAATTTCGTCAAGTTGTTCTTTGCTCACGCCGTTCACCGAGGCGGTAATTTCGACCAGCGGATCGTGCTCTGCGCGCCATTGCACCGCCGAGGGGTTTTTTCCCACGACAGCGCGCTCGATTGCGGTTAGTAGTTGCATGATGTTCCGCCACGCCGAGATAACGTCCTCTGTGGGTACGGAGTCGCCATCTACCGTCATTCGGAAGGTGGATGTGTCAACCATTGCCTGCCCCCGGCTCTGCTAACGATACACAACAGCAGAACTTAAGTTCTATACGTTGCACATACCACCGGAGCACCGCTCTGTCAACCTGACGGTAGAACGGACGAACTCGGCTAGGGTTGCGGCCTACCCACTTCAATCGGCGGCAAGAACGCGATGGGCCGTGCCGCCTCTTCCAACTCACGGACAGCGGCACGGCGCATTCGTTCACGCATCCATACAGAGAGGGGAACGCCCGCCAACTCCGCAGCGTCTCTGAACGCCTGCTTTTCAGCGGCTCCTACTCGAACCTCTAAATACTCGCTGAGTTTGTTCGCCTTCACGGGGCGTCCGCCTTTATTGTTCATGGGGTATTTGTACCATCAATAAGGGTACATTGTCAATGAATCGCTTGACTTGTACCCACAAAAAGGGTACAATAACTCATAGAGGCAATCGAGAGAAGGGGGAAGTGTCCCGTGAGTGAAGCCGCTGAGTTCCCAAAAACGCTGATGGAAGCGATAACATACTTTGCCGATCCTGACCGCGCACTGCGGTTCTTTGTCGAGATGCGCTGGCCGGATGGTATCACCTGTCCACATTGCGGACACCGCGAAGTCTCGTTCATCAGCACGCGCCGGATTTGGAAGTGCAAGGGGTGCCGCAAGCAGTTTTCCGCGAAGGTCGGCACGATCATGGAGGATAGCCTGCTCGGTCTCGACAAGTGGATGGCCTGCATCTGGATTGTCGTGAACGCGAAGAATGCGGTCAGCAGTTACGAGATTCACCGTTCGCTCGGTGTGCGTCAGCCAACCGCGTGGTTCATGCTCCAACGCGTCCGCTACGCGCTCGAAGCGCAAAACTTTGAGAAGTTTTCCGGCACGGTGGAAGCGGACGAAACCTTCATCGGCGGCAAAGAGAAGAACAAGCACAAGGACAAGAAACTGAACGCCGGACGCGGAACCGTGGGTAAGGCGGTCGTGATGGGCCTTTTAGAACGCCACACGGGTGAGGCGCGCACGAAGCATGTGCGGGACACGACACAGAAGACGCTGCACGAGCAAGTCCGCGCTAATGTGGAGGAAGGCTCGGCACTCTACACGGACACGCACGGCGGCTATACAGGGCTAGAGGCTGACTATGTGCATGAAACGGTCAACCATCTAGACGAGTACGTACGCGGGGCGGTTCACACGAACAGCCTTGAGAACTATTGGACGCTCTTCAAACGGTGCTATAACGGAACATGGACGCATCTTTCAGACGACCACCTTCACCGCTACCTGGTTGAGCAAGAGTACCGATTCAACACCCGCGAAGGCAAAGACGGCGGACGGTTCATCGGGGCGGTTGTGCAGACAGCGGGCAAGCGGCTCACGTACAAGGAACTCGTTGGCAGAGAGGACTAAGGGCGGCGCGCGTTGCTCATTTATCCTGTTTGCCCTCTCTTGCGGCGTTCCTGATGGACAGCCTCACTCTAAGGGGCTATGCTCATACCCCTAGGAGAAAACTGTGCCTGATAACGGAAAAGGGGAGCGCATGCGACTTGACTATCTGTTTCTCGCGGATCGTGTCGAACCGGAGGCAATGGGGGGCGCGTTCATCAATGCTTTTGGAATCGGCATGAACGACTTTCTCTTTTCTGCCTTTCCGTCCGCTATTCCCTCAACGTGGCTTGTTGCCGGATTTATGCTCGAACCGGGGGAGTTTGACACTGATCACGCCGTTGAGATTGAGTTCTGGAATCCAGACGGCATCCTTCTGTCACGTACGAATGTCGGCGTCATGCGTTCACCCCAACATAATCTTGACCCCGATGCGCGTGTACGGTTCCATAACTGCACGAACATCGCGGGACTACCCTTCCCGAAGGCAGGGCCGTATGAGATTCGTGTGTTCGTGAATGATGAGCAATACGGAGCGTTGACAATCAATGCGCGGCACGATCTGACGCTGACGGTGGATACTCCGGGAGCGGTTCGGGTACCTCCGGTTGTTTAGGTAGGGCGTTGCAAAAGGTAACTCCACCTGACGTATCACGGCGCGCTACGATGGGTTGTGTGCCATTCATCACAGGCGATTCTATAGCGGCGCGCGACTCGTGATCGCACTGATCCTCATGCATTGCCTTCTCCTTCGCATACAAAAGGACGGCATCGCCGCCGCCCTAGCCAAACACAATAATAGTCGGCTACCGAACTGTACGTACATCGCCGGGTGCGTCAAATGGATTAGTGCCATAGGTAAGGGGTGCAGACTGCTGATGGCGCGATTAGCGAAGAACCAGGGGCCGCGAGAAATTCTGGCGCTCGTTGTCGCGCGCGCCGATCCGGCACACGTTGAAATCGCGGGCGTGGACACGGCCACAAATACCTGGATCCGCGCGGCGGGCGCGACGGGTGAGCGATGCTTTACGCCCGACCAGCTCGTGCTCCCAGGTGATTCGCATCTCCAGACTCTCGATACCCTGCGTGTTACTACTGCCACACCGGCACCCCAGATGCCATTCGTTGAAACCGCGATCGTTGATTGCGGCACGGGCCTTGTTCGTACCGGTCACATCGAGGAGCGCGCCATGAGCCGGACGCTGGCGGCACTCGCGACGCCACATCTCGATACACTTCTGCCCACCGGCAAGCGCGTTCTGACCGTGAAGGATTTTCAGCCAGGCGGGCGACAGCGGTCTATCGCAATGATCCGACCCGATCAACTGCAACATATTCATTTCTCGTATGTGAACGAAGATGTTCGTGTCGGCGTCTCGTTCCGGCATCGTGGCCAGGCATATGGTGGCCCGACCGGGCTGCCATGTCCAGATATAAAACTCCGTGCCTTCGCGCGCGATGCCTTGCGCAAGGCGGGGACGCTGACAATCACACTGGACGGTCGGGCGTGTTACAGCCGTTTCGTTTCTCCCCGCATTTATCTGACGATTGGTCTGGTGGCGGGGGATGAAGGAACGTTCTGGCCGCAGGTGCTCGGTTTCCATCCGATCCGTGAATATCGCGCGTCGGTGGACTATGGCCGCCTGTAGGTCTCCGGCACAAACGTCGTCAGGGAGCCGTCGAACGGGAAGATACGCGCGGCGTGTGCGGCGATCAGCGCGGCGAGTTCGGCGCGAGCGCGTTCGACGATCTCCGCCGGGTACGCATACTGGCGCTGGTGGGAAAGAAACTCATCCTCATCGTCAACGCGGTAGGTGCCGTCTTGATAGGCGATCAGGTCGAGATCGAGGTCCACGTACGAGAGCACATTCTCTGCGAGCGTGCAGGGCATGGAGACATCGCAGTACCAGAACTTGAATGCGCCCTTGGATTCGTAGACGGCGGCAATAGTGTTCCATCGCTCGGTGCTGCACCAGGTGACGGACTGCGTCGGGAGATAGAACCCACCACCGCGCAAGTGATCGGTGATCGCGAGACCGGGCGGATTGTAGAGAATCAATTCGTCGCCCGATTCGCGAAGCAACCGCTTCTGGTACGAGTAATAGCGCACGTTCGGGTACTTCATCTTCTCGATGCGGATCCGGCGGTGGTTCATCAAGGGTGACTGCATCGGCATCTCGCTCTCTCATCGGGCGCGTTCCGCATAGCGTACACGAAATCGGCGCAATGGTCGCCTCCACGCCAAAAGGGAAAGGACTGAGCGAGATATGCGGCAGAGAGGGTAGCATAGACTTCGGCCTGCGGTCTCTCGCGCAGGCTGAAGCCTGCGCAACCGAAAACGCGGCGATATTCCTACGACAAATGGATGACCTGGCCGGTCATCGCGGATTCATTGGCGGCGATGACGAGGTGGTGTGTCTTCATTGCGTCGTCAAACGATTGCCGGATGCTGCTTGTGTCGCCGGTCGTGATGGCGCGGAAGAAGGCGCGAGAGAGATTGCGCTCGCCATCGCCCGCCGCGCCTGGGAACTCTTCTGTGCCGTCGGGTGTCGTCCATGTGCACCCGTTCCATGCGAACTCGGCCTTGCCGTCCGCCGCGATGATCGCGAGGCCGGCGCTGCTTTCGATGCCCGGCTTCAATGCATACGTGCTGGCGTAACCACAGACCGCACCATTCGCCCATTGGACAGTGAGGGCATAGCCATCCCAGTTATCCCAGTTCTCCTGACCGTGCATCACTTGATCGGTGTAGCGGGCATAGACTTCGACAGGTTCGGTTTGCATCACGTAGCGGCAGAGATCGAGGTAATGGATGCCCCACTCAACGACATGCCCGCCGCCCCACGAGCGCTGCCAGTTGCCGGGGATGTCCGGCCCTTTGCGGTAGTTCCAGATATGCGTGAGCGCGACGTTCTGCGCGGAGAGGCGGTCGCGCATCGCGTCCGATCCGGCGGCATAGCGCAGTTGGTGGCAGATATGGATGAGCCGGCCTGCTTTCGCCGCTGCCTCGCCGATGGCGTCGGCTTCCTCAATCGTCAAGGCGATGGGCTTCTCCAGTACAACATGCGCTCCCCGCTCGAATGCGGCGACCGCCAGATCACGGTGTAACGCTGGTGGGGTCGTGATGTAGACGACATCCGGCGATGTTGCGTCAAGCATCGTCACCGCATCCGTGTACACCATAGCGTGTGGCGCGTGTGCGCCGACGAGCGTGCGGACGCGGCTCTCATCCACATCCGCGATGCCGACGATGCGCGCCTCTTGTTCGAGGTCCGCGACCGCTTCCGTGTGGGCGAGACCGCGCCTGCCCGCGCCAATTACCGCGACGCTCAATGCCATGTTCTCCACTCCTTCGCTGGCATACGCCCCCACCCCTAACCCCTCCGCCCGCTAAGCGGGGGAGGGGAGATTAATCCGTACTGTGGTTCCTTTTCCGCAAGCATTGGCCGACACTTTGCAAAGAGTCACCCCTCCCCCGCTTGGCGGGCGGAGGGGCCGGGGGTGGGGGCCACTCCTAATCCGCCGCACGGCTCTCGGTTTCTGTCGGCGGGACGCCCGTGCTACCCGAAAGCTCGTCCACCGTCTGGCCATTGGCGCGGGCGAAATCGAAATCGCACCCCTCGTGCGCCTGGAGGACATGGTTGAGGTAGAGCCAGTGATAGCCGCGCACATTCGACGGCACGGGGCTTTTCCATTCCTTCAGCCGCTCGCGCATTTCTTCATCGGAAATGAGCACGTTGAGCGTCCGTTTCGGCACGTTGAGTGCGATGATGTCACCATCGCGCACCGCCGCGAGCGGCCCACCTGCCGCCGCTTCCGGCGAGACGTGAAGGACGGTCGTGCCGAACGCCGTGCCGCTCATCCGCGCGTCGGTGATCCGCACGATGTCGCGGATGCCGCGCCGGATCAGTTTGTTCGGCACCGCGACGCCGCCACCCGTCTCCGGCATGCCCGGATAGCCGAGCGGACCCTGATAGCGCTGAATAATCACCGCGTTCGGATCCATGTCGTAATCGTCGTCATGCAGGGCGGCATGTAGTTCGTCGTTCGAGTTGAAGACGACCGCCGGGCCACGATGGACGAGCAAATGTGGCGAGGCGGCCGTCTGCTTGATGACCGCGCCGAACGGGGCGAGGTTGCCGTGCAGAATCGCCGTGCCCCCCCTCGTTGTTGAGCGGATTCGAGAGCGGGCGGATAACGTCGTGATCGCGTGAGCCGGAGACGTTGGCGAGGTTTTCGCCGATCGTCTTCGTCGTCACGGTCAGGCAGTCGCGGTGCAGGAGGGCTTCGATTTCCTTCATCACGGCGGGTACGCCACCCGCCTCGAAGACCTCGTTCATCATGAACTCACCGGAAGGCTTGACATTGACGATGAACGGCGTCGTCCGGCTGATGTGGTCGAAGACCGAGAGCGGCAAGTCAATGCCGAGCCGTCCCGCGTAGGCGACGAGATGGATGACGGCATTCGTGCTGCCGCCAATTGCCATGCTGACGCGGATCGCGTTTTCGAGGGATTGCCGCGTGATGATATCTGCCGGCTTGATGCCGCGCTTGACGATCTCGATGATCTGCCGCCCGGACGCTTCTGCCGTTCGGTAGCGGCGCGCGTCCACTGCCGGGATATTTGCGGAACCGGTGAGGCAGAAGCCCATCGCCTCGGCGAGGCTGGTCATCGTGCTCGCGGTGCCCATTACCTCGCAGTGGCCGACACTCCGTTTGTAGCCGTCCTCGAACTCCATCATATCCTCGTCGGTGACCAGTCCGGCCCGTAGTTCGGCGTCCATCTTCGTGTAGTCCGTCGTGCCGACATCGCGACCCCGGTAGCGCCCTGAGAGCGACGGCCCGCCAGTGACGAGGATCGCGGGCAGGTTCGCGCTCGCCGCGCCCATAATCATTGCGGGCGTCGTCTTGTCGCACGACGAGAGCAGCACGACGCCGTCAAGTGGCTGGGCGCGGATCATCTCCTCGACATCCATCGCCATCAGGTTGCGGAACATCATCGTCGTCGGCGACATAAAGGTCTCACCGAGCGAGATGACGGGGAATTCGAGCGGCAGCCCGCCTGCCTGCCAGACACCGCGCTTGACCGCCTCCGCAACATCGCGCAGATGGTAGTTGCAGTTGTTTAGTTCGCTCCACGAGTTGCAGATACCGATGATCGGTCGCCCGTCCATGTCGTCGCTCGTGAACCCTTCAGCCATCAGAAAGGCGCGCGACACCGTACGTCCCTTGCTATATTTGCCGAGCCAGCCGCCACCGAGATTGGGTGGTGTCGTTGCCATTTTACCTACCCCCTGCCCCTCCCTAAAGGGAAGGGAGATTTGAAAAACTAACCCCCGACCCCTTCCCGCGAGGAAGGGGAGCGGACCTTTGTGAGTCGGGGTGCTACGGGAACGCCTCGGTCTCGCGATGAGTCACCCCTTCCCACGCCGAGGAACAGCAGGGACCGGGGGATGGGTCAAATCGAGAACAGATCGGAAACGTCGCGCAGGATTTCGTTGAGTTCCTTGTGGTCGTATTCATCGAGACCCGAATCCCGGCGGGAGCGCAAGGTGGTGTTCGCGATCACACCGCGCCGCTTCAACACTTCCTTGTAGACGACTGGCCCGAATGCCGCTTCTATGTTGAGGAGAGGAAGGAGACGATAGAAGGTGCGGCGGGCCTTGTCGAGATTGCCTGCTTCGAGAGCATTCCAAATAGTCACATGGATGTCGGTCGTCTGGCAGGCGGGCATCGTGCCGCACGCGCCGCGCTGGAACTCGTCCATCAGATAGCGGCCGCCGATGCCGCCCATGATCCCCTCGCAGGCATCGCCTGCCGTCGCGAGCACCGTCGTCATCAGGTGGCCGGCGTTCGCCGTCTCCTCCTTCAGATACGAGACGTTGTCAATCTCAGTCATCAGGCGCGTCAGTTGGTGCGCGGTCATCACCGTGCCAGCGGGGCCGCCCCAGTTCTGGATAAAGACAGGCAGTTCATCCGCCGCGTTCGCCACCGCCTGATAGAAGGCGAAGACGGACTCCGGGTCGGCGAGGCGGACGCCGTACGGTGGCATCGCGATCACCGCGTCCGCGCCGACCTGCCGGGCGTACCTGGTAAACATGACGGACGCCTGCGTACTGACACCGGAGACGCCGATCACGACCGGGACGCGCTTCGCGTTCGTCTCCACGACGAGCCGCGTCACGCGCTTGCGCTCGTCATCGAGAAGGGTTGGCGACTCACTCGCGTTGACGGGCGCGACAATACCGTGCGCGCCCGCACGTATGCACCAATCCACCTCATTTTTCAGGGAATCCTCGTCAATGGCGCCGTGGCGGTCGAATGGTGTGACGGGGATCGTGAAGACGCCGCGAAATCCTTGTGCCATAGCATCGCTCCTTTATCGCGAAAGAACTGAGGGAGGACTACGCGGTTGTGCCCGTCCCGGTCTCCATCCTGCCAACGTGGCGCACAGTACTGGTTTCGGGGCAGTGTATCACGGTGTTCGATGCGATAATCAGGGTGTGAAGATGAAGCGCGAAAGGCAGTTTGCTATGCAACGGGAGCCGGGCGCCGACCTACTCAGTCCTCGTGCCGCCCAGAGGGCGCCCGCAGTTCTCAGTCCTCGTGTTCAGCGGTTATTCATCGCGCTCGAAACGGATGACGCGATGCAGCGGACGATCGCATCCGTGCAGCAGACGCTCAGGCGGCGTGGCGGGAGTCCTCAGGGCAGCATGCCAGTGCGCTGGGTACGGCCGACGCAGGTGCATCTGACCCTACAATTCCTTGGCAATGTCGTTTCGACCCATATCCCATCATTGATCGTCGCCCTTGCACCGGCGGTCGCAACGCACGATACGCTCTTACTGCGGGCGGATGCGGTCGGCGCTTTTCCCTCCACCGACACGCCGCGCGTCCTCTGGCTAGGGCTGCGGGGCGCGGATGATGGCTTGCTTGCGTTGCAGCAGGCAGTGACGGAAGCGGTACGGGCGGTTGAGGGCGTCGTCGCGGATCGGAAGCCGTTTCGGCCCCATCTAACCCTCGGCCGGGTTGAGCGATTGCACCGCGATGCACCGGGAAGTGCCGCCCTCCGTGCGGCGCTCCGCCGACCAGTCACGGCGCCACCTACCGCGTGGTCAATAGAATGCGTCGCGCTGATTCGTAGTGTGCTCGGTGCGGGCGGATCGCGGTATACTGTGCTGGAGCGGTTTCCACTTCGGGGCTTCGGCACGGAGAGCAGGCACGATGAAGGTGATTCGCACGGTCCGAAACAGTTGGCATGACTTTCCCGCGCATGGGTAGCGACCGGGGAAGTGTTCCGCATGCCCGCGTGTTGTATCTATTGGAGGACTGAATCACTATGCAGATGTTTGATACTCTCGCCGATATCGAGCGGCGCTACCTCATGATAGAAGATGAAATGGGCAAGTCGGAGGTCGTTACTGATCATCTCCGGTTATCGGCGCTCGGCCGCGAGCGGGCGGAGATCGAAGATACCGTCGTTGCCTACCGGCGGCTGCGCGATCTGAACGACGAGATCAGCGCGACCACCGCGATGGCGGACGAGGAGCGCGATCCGGAAATGGCGGCGCTCGCCCGCGAAGAACTCGAAACCCTAACGACGCAGCGCGATGACCAGATGGAGACGATTCGCCTGATGCTCGTTCCGCGCGATCCGAATGATGAGCGGGACGTGATTGTGGAAATTCGCGCCGGCACAGGTGGCGAAGAAGCGGCGCTCTTTGCGGCGGAACTCTACCGAATGTACACGAAGTACGCGGAGCGGCAGCGGTGGAAAGTCGAGTTGATTGATATCAATGAGACCGGCATCGGTGGCATGAAGGAAGTCGTCTTTGAGGTACATGGCAAAAGTGCGTTTGCGCACCTGCGCTGGGAGAGCGGCGTCCATCGCGTTCAGCGCGTTCCAGCGACCGAGTCCGGTGGCCGCATTCACACGTCAACGGCGACGGTGATCGTCATGCCGGAAGCTGAAGACGTGGATGTGAAGATCAATGACACTGATTTGAAGATTGATGTCTATCGTTCGTCCGGTAATGGTGGCCAGAGCGTCAATACGACCGATAGCGCCGTGCGTATTACGCACCTGCCGACGGGTCTCGTTGTCACCTGCCAGGATGAGAAGAGCCAATTAAAGAATCGGATCAAGGCGCTCGCCGTACTCCGTGCCCGGCTGTATGACATGGAACTGCAGAAGCAGCAGCAAGCGCTCTCCGCCGAGCGAAAGTCGCAGATCGGTACGGGCGACCGCAGCGAGAAAATCCGCACCTACAATTTCTCGCAGGATCGCGTGACCGACCATCGAATCGGCATGAATCGCTCCAACCTACCCGGCGTGTTGAATGGGGACATCGAACCGCTCATCGCCGAGTTGCGCGCGGCGGATCAAGCCGACCGGCTCGCGGCGGCGGGACTGGCTGCTACCTAACGTGACTGCGCCACGGCTGCGTGATCTTCTCACGAGCGGCGCGAACCGATTGCGGGATGCGGGCATCGAGACGCCGGAACTCGATGCCGCACTCCTGCTTGGATTTCTGCTCGGGCTTCACCGCGCGGCCCTTT
>JAABUY010003609.1_pt1 | contig 16866 bp, 17 predicted proteins | sample 5560271 | NCBI WGS metagenome assembly JAABUY01 (sample SAMN10711886, study PRJNA513374) | rock metagenome | isolation source: Antarctica rocks | place: Antarctica: Victoria Land, University Valley
GCTGCAAGCCGCCTCCTGGCCGGCCCCGTTGTGCGGGCGGCCAATCGCTGGCCATGATGCACCACTACTGGGTCCCTTGATGCCAGGCCCCGATTTCGGGACCGGCCGGCCACATCAACTTGCGGCGACTGCTCAGCAGCTGCCTCAGCCGCCTTGCCGTGTGCTTTTTGTGCACTGCAGGAGCCTACTCCTGCACCCCAAACGCGAGCACAGCCGGGCCCTGTACTCTCTGCACAGCCGCCCGTCATCCTCATCGGAGTACGGAGCAACACGATGATCTTCCGCAGACGCCATTTGCCCGTGACTTGCCACCCTCAAGCCGGCTCTGTTGGCTCTGTTCGTGAACTGCTGAAAAGGTCAGAGCTGCGCAGGCTGCAACAGTCACCATCAACGCCCAGCAGTACAACATCCTGCTGGGCTCACAAAAATACACGCACGCTGCGCCGTCAGGCGAACAGCTGTCAGGCCCTAGGCAACACACATCCCGTCTGCGTAGGCAGGCTCGGCGATGTCGAGCCGAGCCGCACCTACGTTGCCGAGCGAGCACTCCATCTTGTAAACTTCTTCTGGCGGCGCTCAGCAGATGGCGCTCCGCGTGTGCTTGTGTTGACACGCGCGGGTCTAGCAGCAGTGTCCGATCATGCCAGCGCCTCAAGTCCGGTGTATTGCTCGCCTTCCTAGGCCTCTGTATGTCGGCCCCCAGGACCCTGTGGGGCATGTGGGAACAAAGTATGGAGAAGAAGGAGGCGGGCTGTGCCTTTACAAGGCGCTACAGAGCTTTGCTGGCGCGGCCCATTGGCCGGCAAGCGCTGGGCACCCGCAGTGCCGCCCAAGCCACCCAGCCGGGGCGCATAGCAGCCCATCCTGGTTCACAGCTCGCATGGCGTCCACGTCAGCGGCTGAGCAGGTGTGTGTGCGCACTGAGGTGTACAGGCGCGCTGAGGTGTACAGGCGCGGCCACTCTGCAGAGTGGCCGCGCAGCTGTTGTGCGCCAGCTCCCTGGTAAAAAAGGCAGGGAGCTGCTGGGTGCTGTGCTGCCCGGCACCCGGGTTGCGCTTGTGCGTGCGCTTCACTGCCGCTGCTCAGTGCTCAGTGCGGGACGGCTGAACCGAGGATGGTGCCTGTGAGCCTGTGCGAGTGCAGCATCTTGAAAACTAGTGCAGGTGAGTACTGCAGCCAGGAGTGCGCAGTCCGCGTGTGCACGGTGAAGCTGCTTTGCAGGCCCCGCGGCCCTGCCTGCAGGAACGGTACAGTGATTCGAGCCGCAACCACAGTCGAAATCAGCTGGCCCACTATGCTGGCCCGCCACCGCGGGCGAAGTGGCAGACGCGCGCTGCAACCCGCCTCGCGTAGCAGCGGCGCGGAGGCTTGCTCATGGTGTGGGAGTGCCGTGAGCTTTGACGCGCAGCGCAACATGCGCACATGCGCACGCATGTGACCTTTAAAACAGCGACCCCTGCTCGCCATCCAGGCTCAGACACAGTGCTGCAAAGCGCTGACAGGCGGACAGACGGCACCACACACTGTCACCGAGGTACAAACACCACACGGACAGGCGCTTCTGGCGATGCAGCGTGCACATGCACAGCAAAACTCTGCGTAGCGCCTATTCTGCGGCACCACGCGCTTCCGCAAGCCGCTGCACCGGGCCGCGCCCCGCCTGGCTGCCGAGCCCTGCCAGCAGGCGGGGCAGGAGCGCTGCCGGCCTGCGGCGCGCTGCCGCGCCAGGCCGCCAGCCACTGGCACAGCGCTTAGTGTACATAAGCTTTCGTTCCGCAGAGTGAGCCCGCCTAGCATACACAAGCATCCAGCCGCTCCGGGCATGCCCGCCGAGCTTGCAAGTCCGCGAGGCCCCCGACGCGCGGTCAGAAGGAGCCGGGCTCGGGCGAGATGTCCAGGTCGGAGCCGCCTGTGGGCGAGCGCGGCGGCGGCGTGCCGGCGGCCGCCGCGCGGTGCAGCGCGCGGATCTCGCGCAGCAGCGCCTTGGCGCGCTCCTTGGACGGCGCGCCGTAGTCGAGCAGCCGCAGGCAGTGCCGCTCCGCCTCCTCCAGCAGGCCCTGGTCCTGCGCGCACCGGGGGCAGGGCTTCAGCAGGGTCTGGTAGGGTATGTGGCCCAGCAGCTGCCTGCGGCTGCCTCCTCCAGCAGGCCCTGGTCCTGCGCGCCTGGGGGCAGGGTCTCATGCAGGGTCTGGTAGGGTACGTAGCCCAGGAGCCGCAGGCAGTGCTGCTCCGCCTCCTCCAGCAGGCCCTGGTCCTGCGCGCCTCGGGGCGCAGGGCTCCAGGCGTGACGCAGGGTGTAGGGTACGGCGCGCCGCGGCCCAGCGGCCTCGGGCGGCGCCGCCGCACCTCGTTCGTGGATAACGGGCGCGCCCGCGTCGCAGACGGCTGGGCGGCCGCCTGGAATGCATGCACGGGCGGCCCTGTATGCATGCAGCCTGAACAGGCACGCGCCGCAATCGGACGCCTCCCTGGTCCAGGGGGCTGGCCAAGCAGAACAGCGCTTTGCGCCTGACGCGGACTTGCTGCGGCGTGCGCAGCACGGGGCGCCAGGCTGGGCTGGGAGGGCGGAGGCCGCCAGAAGGCCGGGGCAGCCCATATCCGTCCCGGCCGCCCCGTCAGCCTGGCGCCCTGCGCGGGCGGGGGGGCACCGGCGCCGGCTCGACCCTACAGCATGCCCTGAGCATAAGTGCGGCCCGGGCGCAGCGGCGCGGCGGCGCGCGCCTTCTTGTACGCCGCCAGGAAGAGCAGCGCGTCGAGCGTGTCGCTGCCGGCCAGGCGCTCGGCGTCGATGCGCGCCAGGTTCTCCTCGTAGCAGCGCGCGGCCTCCGCGGCCTCGCCGCGCCGCTCATAGATGCGCGCCAGCTTGTGCAGCGCGATGCCTGCGTGCGCGGGCGGCGCGCTGGGGTGCCGCCAATGCGGCTGCGCCGCCGCCGGCCACGACCACGCGCCCCACCAGGCCCCATAACCACATCGAGTGGCCGCCGCCTGCGGCACGCCGCAGCGCCCGCACCCCGGCGCGCCGAGCAGCTGGGGGCAGCGCGGGGCATGGGCCGCAGGGTTAGGGTTGGAAGCGCAGGCCAAAGGGCGACGCGCCTTCGCGGTCGCCGGAGAGGTGCGCGCGGCGGTAGCAGCGCACGGCCGCCTCGTCCTGCCCGAGGGCTTCATTCTCGTAGCACTGCCCCATGGCGCACCACATGCGCGCGTCGTGCGGGCGCAGCTGCGCGCGCCCGGCCCGCGGCGCGTTATTACAAGGTCTCGGGACCCGCGGCCGCCGCAGCTTGTGGGCCGCGCGGCCGGCGTGCGCGGCGTGACCGAGCGCCCGGGCAGGTCCGCGTCCGCTGCAGCGCAGGCAGGCGCGCGGGGTTGCTGCTGCGCGTCGCAGTTGCCGATCGTGACGGGGTGCACGAGGCAATGCGTCGGCAGGCATGCACAGGCCCGGCAGCGCCCCGCACGCCCCAGGGCGCGCGGCGCGGCGGGCGGGGCAGCGCCGGCGCCCGGCGCGGCGCGCCCGGCGCGGCGCGCCTGGGCGGCGCGCCTGGGCTGCAGGGGGCAGGGTGGGGCGGCGGGGCGCGGTGGCGCGGGGCGCGCCTGCGTGGCGCGCCGGAAATAGTGCAGCGCGTAGTAGGGCATGTGCAGCAGCTCGTACGTCTGGCCCAGGCCGTACCAGGCGCGGTAGTCGCGCGGGTTCAGGTCCACCGCGCGCCGGTACGCCTCTGCGCGCGCGCGCGCCGGCGTCCGGCCCCGCCAGCCTCGCGCTCGGGCCCCGGGCGCGCAGGGAGCCACGCGGAGCCAGTTGCCCTTCTGGCACGCAGGAAAAATGTGCAGGGCATGCTCGCGGCACGTCGTGGCGCGCCCGCGCTCGCCGGCGCGACGCCGCCGCGGCGAGCCGCAGCTCGCGGCAGGGAGAGGCCGGCGCTTGCGCGTCAGCAGGCAAGGCCGGGGTGCAGCGGTCCCGGGGTCCAGGGCAGGGCCGCCCCGCGCCCAACGCCGCCGAGCGCACAGTGCGGCCCGCGCAGCCCGTCACGCGCGCTGCCAGGCGGACGAGGGGCGACCAAGCATGCGCCGCCGCCTTGCCATGCGCCCGCCGTGCGCTCGCGCGCGTCCCGGTGCGAGCAGCGCGGGCGGCCAACGTGCGGCGGCCGCGCTACGGGGGTAGGGTAGGGTTCGCGCGCCTATGGCGGCGGGCGAGGTCTTCATCTTCGCATTCTCGGGGTTAGGGTTGGGGCCGGGCGCCGCGGGCGGGCGCGCCTATGGCGGCCGGCGGGTTCTTCATCTCCACGTACTCGTGGCCCATCAGCGTCCAGGCCGACAGGTAGTGCCGGTTGAGCTTCAGCGCGCGCCGGAAGTAGAGCACCGCCTGCGCGCGCCGCCGCGCGCGCTGGACCCCCCGGGCGCGCGGCCCGGCGCGCGGCCGGGCGCGCGGCGGGCGCGCGGCCGGCGCCCTGCTTCTGGGCGCAGAGCGGGCGGTGCGCGGCGGCTCACGTGGGGCGACCCGCAGAGCGCTCGACACCTAGCCGGGCGTGCGGAGAGCAGGGCCGGGTTTGCAGGCGCGTGCCGCGGGCCGCGCGCGCATGGAGGGATCGGGTTTAGGGCAACTCCGGCCGCGCCTTCTCGTGCTGGCCCTTGAGCGAGTAGTAGTTGCCGATGATGCAGCAGGTCTCCGGGCGGTACTTGTCGGCCGCGGCCGCGCGGTGCGCCAGGTGGCTCAGCGCCGCAAACTGCTCCTTCACGTACAGGATGTTGCTGTACGTGTCCATGCCCTGCGCGCCCTAACCCTAACCGTGTGCTGTACGTGTCCATGCCCTGCGCGCCCTAACCCTGACAATATGCTGTACGTGTCCATTCCCTGTGCGCGCGCGTCCGCCGCGCGGCGGCACCCAGGCGCGGCGCGCGGCATGCAGGGACGCCGCTGCGCCGCGCCCAGCCGCGGCCGACAGCGGGCCTTGCAGCAGTGTACGCGGGCCTCCAGCAGTGTGCGGCACCAGGCGGCGGCACCAGCCTGCACTCATGCCCTGATCGCTTGCAGCCCGCAAGCACACCCACCCCCCAGGTCGGCCCCTGCTGCAAGCACAGGCCAGGGCGATCACATGCGATGCAGAGCAGAGCAGTGAAAGGACAGCACGGCGCGTCACGCCGGCGTGCTCCGCCGCCGCGCTTGCGTGGCGCCGGGCGCGCGCCTCAACGCAGTGCCGATCGCGCTCCAGCAGGTCCTGAAACAGGGTTAGGGTAGGGCGCGCGCCTCGATGCGGTGCGGGTCGCGCTCCAGCAGGTCCTCGAACAGCTCCTGCGCCTCGTCGAAGTTGCGCAGGTTGTACTGCGCGGCCGCCGCGGCCGCCGCCACCCACTCGCTGCCCGGGAACTGGCGCGCCAGGCCCTGCGCGGCCGGCGCAGCCCGTCGGCCGCCCGCGCGCGCCGGCCGCGCCCGCGCCGCCGCGAGGCGGAAGCGCGGTGCAGGGCCGCCCTCCCGGTCTGGCGCCGCGGGGGACCAGGCAGCCGCGGCGCAGCCGCGGATGCGGGGAGGGGGGTGCGCCCAGGCGGCGGCCGCGCCTGCAGGCGGCCGAGCGCCTCGTCGTTCTCCTGCGCCTCCAGCGCCAGGTGCGCCAGGTGGAAGTCGCGCGCCCAGTGGCGCGGCAGGTCGGCGGCCGGGTCGCCCGCGTCCGCGCCGGCCGCCAGCGCCGCCAGCGCCTGCCAGGCGCCCCAGTGGCAGGGGCAGCCGTGCAGCGCGGCCACGAGCGCGGCGCGCGCCTCCGCGCGCCGGCCCCTGCGCGCGCGCCGCCGGGGGCTCGGCGCGCGCGCCGCGCGCTGCGGGGCGGGATGTTGGTGGGTCGGCGGCCCCCGGCTCGGGCCCCTACCAAGCCCTCGCCGCGCCTGGCGCCGCCGGCGCTGCGCCGCCCGGCAGCAGCAGAGCGCCGGCGGGCCGGGCAGCAGCGCCTCTGGCGTGCGCGAGGGCGGGACTGCTGTCGCAGGCGGGTGAGGCGGGGCTGCTGTCGCTGGCGGGTGAGGCGGGGCAGCGGCATGACTGCAGCCACCGCCGTCACGCCCAGACCGGTCAGACCTGCCGCCGGCCGCGACCCCGTGCCCGATTGGCATGCCGGTCGCGGGCAGTGCACCATATGCACGCATGGGCTGACATGACAGCGCGCACGCCATGGGCGGGCACGACAGCGCGCGGTGCGCGCGCGCGGGCGGGGCCGCGCGCCGGTCGGACAGCACCAGGCCGTACAGGTAGCTGACAAACGCGTCGGCCTGCCCGGCGTGCGCGGCCGCGCCCAGCTCCGCCTCCAGCGCCTCCAGCTCCTGCGGCCCGCCCTAACCTAAGCCTACCCCGTCCTCGGCAGGCGGCCAAGGAGCATCATGCAGCAGCAAGCAGCGAGGCCTGGCCGCGCATGCGGCGCCCCCGGCTGTAGCCCAGCACTGCGTGCCCCTTGACAGTGGGCGCACGCTGAGCGCCCGCTTGCGACGCCAGGCACCGCCGGCCGCGTGCCGCCGTGCGGGCCGGCCGCCCTGGCCAGCTTGTGGCACGGAAACAGCGTGCGGTCAATTGCGCATGTGGGTGGGTGAAAGAACAGAGTGACATGCTCGCAGCGGGGTCGCATCGGGCGCCGGCCGCAGCGGCAGGTGCGCTCCAGGTGGGGCCGGCCCGGGAGGGGCGGCGGGGCGCGGCGCAGGCAGGCGCGGGGGGCGGGGGCAATGGCCGGGCGGGCGCGCGCACGGCGTTGGCGGCGTCGGCCTTGCCGAGCGGCCCCGCCGCCTCCACGCGCTCCTCCTCGCGACGCCGCTCGCCGGCCAGGTAGCGCGTGTAGCCGCGCAGGAACATCGCGCGCGGCCCGGCCGCGCCCCGCAGCGCGTGCGCCGCGCGCCGGTACTCCTGCGCGCGGCCCCGCCGCGCTCGGCCGGCCCCCAGGGGCGGCGCTCCCTGCTCACGCCCTGGCGCTGCGCGGGCGTGCAGAGACAGCAGGGGAGCAGAGCGGCGCGGCGGGGCGGCGTCGCAGGGGGCGCGCGGCGCGGGCTGCGGCGGGGCGGCGCGGGGCGCGCCTTCATGTCGAAGTAGGACTTGGCGAGCAGGTAGGCATCGTCCTCGTCCTCCGCGGCGCTCGCCGGCTCAGGGCGGCCGCGCCGCTGCGGCTGGTGCGGCGCCGGCGGCAGGCCTGCCGGCCGGCGCACGCGGCTCACCGAGCGCGGTGGCTGTGCACACGCTGCCGGCCGATACCAGGCAGCGATCCACCGGGCAAACCAGGTGTGCCGCTCACAGGAAGCACCAGCCAGTGCGTGCCCTGCAGAAACATGCAGTGCAGCGGAGGGCGGCCACCGCCCAGCTGCTGCGCCGCCCACTGCGCCGAGCTGTACAGGCCGCGGGTGCGCAGGTCGCGGATGGCTAGCCGAAGCTCCGCAGCTTTCTGCGGTCGCACCCCATCCGGCGGTGAAGCGCACCGGGAGCTGCATACGCCGTCCAGGGGCATTGCAGTGCGAAAAAGCAGACGGTGCGTCACTTGCGCCGGGACCTTGCCTGTGCTGGCGGCGTGTCGTTCATAGTCATTCTTCACATCGAGAGGTGTCTACAGCCATATGCAGGCATTGCACATGATGCGTTGATCTCAGGTCGCCCAGACAGAGAGCCTCTCGCCTACGCTGTACATTTTCCCACACAGCAAGTCTGATCAAAGGGAGGGCACCTGCGCAACAGAAGCAGATGTGCATGCTCGAGAAGCACCTGTTCAGCATGCTGTGCACCTGTGGATCAATGTAGATAATCAGATAATCTGGGCATCAGAATAACCTAGGCGGTGAGCGAGCCCGCCTTTTTTTAACTCGCACAGGAGCACTCGTCGCTCTTTGACTCTATATCAGCGCGAACGACTTGCGCCGTACGCAGACAAATACATTTTCATAAAATGAAGACGCAGGCGCTGGTGCTGTGCCTACTTGCTGTCGCGGCATCATGCCAGTCGCTAGGTGTGCTGCCTATTTGCTTGGTAATATTGTGCTTGACCTTGTCGTTGCCTTGCAGCCAAGCATAAGTCTGCGTGTGCTTCGGCTTGTATGCATCTAAATGTCATGGCGCTGTGACTAACTCAATGTTTTTTTTTTTTTGGCATAGATGTCGACGCCCTGGACAGCCCAAAGGTGGTGGAGGATGTTGTCTATGAGACAGGTAGAGCCCGCTGCCCTGCTTCCAGCGTGCCGCGCGTAAAATTGTCCGCGTCGGTTGCCTTGCCGCCAAAGCGCTTTGCTGACTGCGTGGGCCGGCGCGCTCAGCGACGCTGACGGGCTTTGCTGGACGGTCCTTCCAATTCAACGGCGAGCCAGGCGCGCACTACGTGCTCGTCGCCGGCGCTGAGCACCAGGTGCGGCCGCAGAGAGCTCCCGCCGTGCTGACCATCTCAGAACTGTACCATACGGCAGCCTCCCCACTGCAGTGTACGCGTGCCGAGACGCCTGACGCAGGCTGGTGCGCGCAGCTGAGCGCACGCTTCCAGCGCAGCGAGTCGGGCGACCGCGTCACCACCTTCATCGACGCCATGGGCCTCGTGTACCGCAACCGCACCATTGTGGTCGCGATGAACGGCACCGACTCCCTGACTGGTGCGGCCTGCTCAGTGCTGGCGAAGCTGTCCAGCGCCTCCACAAACAGAAGTGTTGTGTCGGACTTGTCAGCAGCCTCAAAGAAACACCTGTGCTATATGAATGGCAGTCTGGGGCTCCCGCTCGCGAGCCTGACCGCGTTTCGCGTGCTGCGCGCAGTGGCGCTCGACGGCGAGCCGCTGCGCGGCCCGACGCCGGAGGAGCAGGTCAGCGAGTACGCGCTGGAGAGCGAGGACCCCGCTGCCGCGCTCACCATCGCCTGGCAGGCGACCTCCACCACTTCAGCCGTGTTCCTGCGCACAGGCGCGCCATGCGCCCCCCGCCCCTTCTGACGCTGGCCGGCTGCAGCGCCAGCCTCCTGCTGTGCTTGCTTGGCAGGCATGCCGCTGATACGTGAGCGCTGCATGCCGCAGAGATGCTGGCCGTGATGCTGTTTGTGGCGCCCGGCGAGCCGGGCGACAGCGGCGAGCCCGCCCAGCCGGCCTTCCTCAACTTTGACATCGCGCTCCTGGTCGAGCCCGCGGGCGGCCTACAGGTGGGGCACCCCCGCCCCTTGGGCACGCTTGCATGCCCCAGCCTTGTTGCTGCTTCAGAGTTTAAAATGGGAGCACTACGCCCCGCATGCGCTCCATGCACGCAGCATTGGGCCCCGCGCACGCCGCGCAGCACTGGGGCCCGCGCACGACGCGGTTGCTGACTCTGGGCCGGTGCAGGGCATCATCGGCGAGACGTACGAGCGGTTGATGGCTGGCGACGAGGCGCGCACGCCCGGCCACCCCCTGTACGAGGACGACGACGACCGCTTCCACGGCAACATGGCGGACTACGTGGTGGCCGGCTTTGCCGCGCCGCTGGCCGGGCAGCCCGGCGCGGCGCTGGGCGACGAGCGGGACGGCGCGGTCACGTCGCGGAGGCGCCTGGCGAGCACGGCGGCGTTCCCGCTGGCCGCGGCGGGGCGCACGCGGGCGGCGCGGGCAGCAGCGCGCAAGCCGGCGCATGCATACCGGCGGTTGCTGTCGTGAGGTGTCAGGGTTCCAGGGCGCCAAGCCACATGTCTGCGCGTGTCCTCCGGTGTGTTTGTAAGTTATGAAATGTACGTTACAACTTGTAAGTTACAAATTGTAACGAATGACAGAAAGAGAGTACTACACACTGAGTAGGCCTCTTCTCCACTGTCTCCCACTGAAGTCAACCATGGTCAGCCATGATGTAGCAAAGCCCCTGCTGTGGGGTTCCCATATAAACGGTTCGAGCAGCAAAATTAGCGAGGAGAGCACGCAGCGCAGCAGCAGCAGCGCTGCAGGACACCGTGACGGCGCCACTGGCAGTCGCTTGCTGCAGATGCTGCCAGTGGGAAGCGTGAGCTGTTTGTTTCAAACGGGTAGCACGCGCTGGCCGTGCGGCCGAATAGACAGCAGGAGGGCGTGTCGCAAGGGTCCGTGCCGCTGCTGTGCGCACGAGGGACCTGCACACTCTCGCCGCGAGATGATACTGCAGTCCGTCAACCTCGCACTCCTGGGCGAGGCGACCGCGGGCACCGACGAAGCGAAAATGATCGTGAACAGCATTCTAGGTCCGCGCAGCGCTTGTATCGCAGGATGTGCTGCTGTCATGCATGGCCCATGACTGTAGTTGGATGGGTGTGACTCACGGCATTGAGCAGACCTGGTGGTGAGCATCCTGCTGTAGGCTGCGGTTGCTTCGCGCTGCCGCATACCTTGCCAGCTTCTGTTGGGGCGCGCCACGGGAGTGGGGCACTCGGGGCGCTCTTGCTGTCTGCATACAGGCATGCTCGAGTCCCTCTGGTGCCTAAGCCCAGCAGTCTATGCGCGGGAAAGGTCACGCCCACGGCCAGTCAGCTTAACACGCCGACAGGTTTGTACCTATGGTGGTATGTTTACAGCCCTGCTGTGTACAGGAGCCTACGGGCTGCCCCTGCTGCGCACGTCGCCCGGCTACAAACTGTACGACGACACCGAGGCGGGCTTCTGCTTCGAGCACCCGCGCGGCTGGATAAAAAGGAAAAATACGCAGCGGCAGGGTGTCTACATTGCAGACTTCCAGGCGCGCCGGCCCATCCACCCTGTACCACGAACCTGCCTGTGTGCCAGTGGGCGCACCAGCCTTGCTTGCACCAGTGTGGGGTACCTCGCTATGTCGTGGTATGTGTCCATGTGTCTCGCTGGTTCCAGTGGCTTCTTGACTCGAGAGGAAGGCGGTCGAGATGATCATGAACAGGGCCTTTGCCCGCAATCAATATATGTTGACTTCCATGATGCTGCCTGTGCTGTGAAAAGGTGCAAGCGGTGCAGACGTCGGACAAGGCCGTCCTGGAAATCTTTCCTGGGTCCGGCCTACGCGACGAGGAGCTGGTGGGCGAGGTGGTCGCGCACATCGTCTCGCCCGGCCAGGATGTGGGCGGCGACGCGCGGCTCATCATGCCGGACCAGCGCCGCATCAAGTCGGAGGCGGGCGAGATCGGGGGCCAGCATTACATGTACATAACATTCCCGAGCGAGACCATCACGCGCAGCGGGTATCAGATCAGGCGGAAGAATTTTGCCGTAGCGGCCGCGCGCCACGGGAGGCTGTACTGCCTGGTGGCCTCAGCGCGCGGGGACCAGTTCTCGCCGGACAAGGAGGCTACGCTGCGTCACATTGTGGACTCCTTCCGGCTGCTGACCTGACCATGGGGCGGCGGTGATGAACTCTGAGAGACGTGAGGTGAGAGTAGCTTGAGAGAGAGCGTGCGTGCATCGTGAGCAAGTCTGCGCGCGTGCAGCCTGGAGACGTCTGCAAGCAGGCATGCGCGCATGCGCGTGAGTTGGCTGGGTATGTAGTCGAGCATCTGGGTTTGTCGTGAATCACCTGTTGTTCATGAGAGAGTTGGTATGGTTGCAAGGTGGATCTGGTGAGTCTTGTTGTAAAGGTTTCCTGCCCTGCTGTGGCATGCGCATTTATTGAAGGGTACCATGCATAGAGTCGGAAAGAACAGCATCCTGAGGGTTGCATTCATTGACGGCATTCGATTGGCATGTGCTGCAAACACTGGACATGCAAGCACATTGGTCATGTCCATGTGCTGTGAGCAAAGCACGATGCACATGCAGGTACTCTCAACTCCATGCGCTGCAACAAAGCCATGGCGGCAGCATGCAATGCTGACGCCCGCCGAGAGTTCGCACAGCGGCACATAAAGAAGTTGGTTTTATGACTTCTGGTTCGTGAAGCGAGTCGGTCTGGCTAGTGAAGCCAGGGCGGCGGCGGCGTCGACGACCGGAGCCATGGCGCCGCCGCCGCCGCTGACTCCACCGCGCATGCTGCCCCGCGCCCCAGCAGCGCTGCAGCAGCGCGTCACTTGTGCACGGGCAGGAAGAGCTTGAACTCTGGGGGCAGCTCCTCCTCGGCGTACAGGCGGTCTGAGAAGTACACCCGCCGCAGGCGGCAATTGGCGTGAATTTGCACGCGCAGCGTCTCCACATAGTTGGTGCCTGCACGGCCGCCCCCACAGGCTTGACAGGCGCGGCGCGCAGACTTTGGATGGCTATGGCAACTCAAAACAGGCTGACACAGCTCCTCATGCGGTGCATGAGCCTGCGCAGGCAGAGCATGCAAGCTAGTATGTGCCGACCCATGCGCATGCTGCTTCTTGCCCATATCGGCTCACACCCGCAAATCAAGCTGCACCGCGGGCGCGCGCCCGTCCGCTCAGCCTAGCTCCAAACCCTCTCATGCGCACCGTATGCGCGCCGCGTGAAGTCCGCCAGGTTGAACTGGATCTGGTTCCAGCCGTCGTCCAGGCGCATGGGCATGGTGCAGATGAAGGGCTTCACGCGGGTGGTGGACTGCGCGCATGGAGCACGCATGGAGCCCATGCGCATGAGGGCAGTCATGCAGGCTGGCGCAGGGCGGTGCTGTGCAGGTTATGGGCGTGTACTGTGGCGCGGGTGACGCAGGCGGCGACTTTCTCGGCCGAGGGTGGAGCAGCGCTCGCGCCCGGGCAGTCTCTGGGTGTCAAAACAGACGGGCGCTTCTCTTGCAAGAGTGGGCGGCGAAAGCGGCCAGTGCACCAGGCGGCAGCCGCATACACGGCTGGGGGTTCCCAGGCGCACCTGGTAGTTGGAGGCGCGGAAGCGCCGGCGCACGTTCTTGTCGTCCAGAACTTGCACCTCGAAGCTGAAGTACTTCTTCAGGTTCTTTATTATCATAACCAGGAACGGCAGCTGGATGCCGAGCGTCTTCTGCGGGTCCGATGGGCAGGTCACGTACGTGGTGCTCACGTTCGCGGACACTATCTCAAGCACGCTGCTGGCTATGTCGTCGTCGGTGATGCGCTTGATGTGGCCGTTGCGGACTGCGGCGCGCACGCAGCCAGAGCTTCAGCCCCGAGGCTGGTCAGTGCACACTGCTGCAACACGCCGCTCTCCTTCAGGAGAGCAGGGCAGAAGTTTGACCAAAGCAGACTCCTAGCTGCCGCACAGGGAGCCCAGGTGCTCGCCTTCTGCGGCCCATATCTCAAGCGGCCTGCTCCCGAGCGAGTAGAGGATTGACAGAAAGCCGCTTTGGAAGGAGTTGCGGAACATCTAAGCAGCCGCTGTTATTAGTCTTTGCGGGGAGTGCGCTGGCATGAGGCGCCGGCCGCCCCGCCTGTGCAAGCAAGCGCCGGCTTGAAACACAAGCTCTCAGGCCTCTTGCCGGGCAATAGTACAGTGGTTTGGTTTTAGCAGCCTAACTTGGCTGTTTGCCCCATGCTGCCGAGTGAGACCGTGCTGCTGTGCGCTCGGCTCTTGTCTGAGCAGGCACAGCGGGCAGGCGATGCTGCGCGCGCGCCTCCTCCTGCGCCAGGCCCGCAGCACTGCGTGGCTGGCAGTCGGCAGGGGGGAGGGCTGCGCGGCGGCGCTGCCGCGTGCGCGGGAGCCCGGAAGCTTGCAGCGCCCGCTGGCTCTCAGCTTTGCGTCCGCCGCAGAGCCCCCCGACGGCGTGAAGCCTCCCGACGGCGGGCCTGGGACGGAGAGCGAGGAGGATGCCGACGGTGTGCAGCACAAGTGCTTGGTGGCTGCGCTCTCTGCGCTTGCGCTGCTTGTACTGCACAGGTCGGACCAGCCTGACATGAAAGCGGCGGTCGCAGTCGTGGACGAGGTCGCCGAGCGGCAGCGCTGGCGGCAGTTTGCAGAGCAGGCGCTGGACAGCACTGCACGTGCGCCCCCGCTCACCTCCCAGGCGCCTTGCGCTCAGGCGCATGCGCTCGGGCGGGTGTTTCGGATTGCTGCAGGGAGCGGACGGCGGGGGCCGGCGGTGCAGGTGGTGACGCTGCGGCGGGCCGGTATGCTGTGGAGGACAGCCAGGCTGACCGCAGACCTGCGAGAGCGGACGCTGGTGCGGGCGGCGGCCTGCGGAGCGGCGTGGGGCTCCAGGCCCTGGCTCAGGGAGAGGACCGCAGCGACGGTGCCGAGGCCGGCGAGGCGCAGCGCGGCGCGGCGAGCTCGGCGGAGGCTGCTCCTCCCGAGGGCGCTGCAGCAGGAGCAGCGGGCGCAGGGCCTGGCGGCGCGCCGCTGACGGTCGACTGGACCAGCTGGCTCAAGCAGCGCATGAGCTGTGCGCGCCCCTGCCCGCGCGTGCCAGCTGCAAGTGGCGGGCCCAGAGGCCGTGCGTGGAGCTTTGGGCTCTCCCGGCACTGGAGGTGCTTACAGGCGCCCTGGGACGCGCGCAGCTGTCAGGCTGGATGATGGGTCCCGACGCGACGGCGCCGAAGCCTCGAGGCGTGAAGCGCCCAGGCTTGAGTCAGCCCGCGCCGGTCCCAGGTGGAGCGCTCGCGACAGCTGCATGTATGCTGTCCTGCAACCTTGCTGACTTCTGAAACAGGGCTGACTTTCATGTGCCTAGCCCCGTTCCATGACACCAATGAATCTGGTGATGCTAGTGCGTCGATGCTTTGCCGTGTCGTCGCTGGCGGTCTTTGAAGCTGCACACCTCAATTGAGTCGGTCCAGGGCATTGATGGCACCCTGCAAAAGCGTGTGCGTGTGTCGCTCTCCAGGGCCGGTTTCCAGGACCTGGAGGCCGGTGCGGACACGCAGCGAGCTGGGCCCCTGCCGCGCGCCGCGCTGGAGCCTGGCTCCTTCTTGGCAGGCGCGCCCGGGGCACTTCATGTTCACCTTGCATGCCCGCCTGACGTATTGGTGTGCTCTCAGCGTCATGACGCGCACAACAGCCCCGGTCACTTGTCTCCGCTGCATCTGCGCACCGCGGTGCGGGCCTGCTGACCGTGTGCAGCAGCCGCTGTGCGCGACTTCGGCAGCATGGCCTCAGTGTTGCAAGCGTCCTTGAACGGTAGCTCTAAAAAAGCGCGTGTGTTGCGCTGGACAGGCGATCGTGGCCCGGGTGGCGAGCGGGCTGCGGCCGCCGCCAGGGCCGCGCCAGCCAAGCCGCCGGCGACGGTGGTGGGCATGCAGGCGCCCGCGGGGTGGGAGCAGACGTACGGCGAGCTGGGGCGCGGCCTGTACGGCGAGGCCGCCGACGCCGGCACCCGCATCCACCCCACCCGCACCTTCATCCCCGGCATGACGTACAACACAGAGGCGCGCACCGGCCCCCAGTCCGGCCGTCTGTGCGCATTACGTGGCTTGATATTCTCGGTGTAAGCTTTCCTCGAGCATGTGTGAGTTGCAATTGAGCAGCACCGCGTGCACCAGCACGCGCTCGCTTGCCACGTGGCGTGGCCGCGAGAACGCTGAGTGACGAGGTGGCGCGCGCGCAAAGGACCTGGTGGAGCCCCAGGGCACGGGGCCCTCGGGCCAGGGCGCATACGTGCCCCAGGCGCACCCGGAGAAGATGAAGAATGGCGAGGTGGGGTCCCCTGGCAGGCTGGACGCGCGGCCGTGCATGTTACTTGCAGCGGCGGCTGCGGCGTCGCTTCTAGCCTGTCGCGTGTTGTCTATTTTTACTTCTGACTTTTCTTGAGCGCGCGGAGGCGGCGCCTGCTGAACAGCCTGCCTGCGGCGGGCCGCTGCTGACGGCGGGCGGCGCTGCGGGCAGGTGCGCCGCGACGTGGACTTCCGCAACGTGGAGATCCTGCACGTGTTCATGAGCCCCGCGGGCCGCTTGCCCGCGCGCCGCAAGTCGCGCCTGAAGCAGTCCGTGCACCGCCACATGTGCCGGCAGATCAAGGTGCGGGCCGCCCGCGCGGCACGGGTCGGGCGCGGCCCGGGCGGCGCTTGCGCCTGCTGCATGCTCGCGCGTCGGGCGCTCATCGTGGGCGCCGTGCTGACACGGTGCGCTCTTCGTCCTGCAGGTGGCGCGGCAGCTGGCCCTGATCCCGACCACGGACCGCCTGAGGGAGTACAAGGAGGAGGAGATGTTCTCTGGCGAGTACTTTTAGCGCCGTTTGCCATGTCCAGCGCCTGGGGGCGTTGCTGCGGCGTCCGTGCTGGAAGCGCGTATGGTGCATGGCTTTCACAGCTACCCACCTGTAACATGCGCATGGCCATCTGTGACCGCGCACTCTTCCATACAGAATGATACAGAACGAACGGTCGTGCACCGCGCGAATCGTACGACGACATCTCTGTAAAAAGCACGCGGGTCAGCGATGGAGAGGCTGCTTGGCAGGCCCCCCCGCGAAGACACGCGACTCCCGTCCCCTGACCTTTGGCTCCGGTGCCTCGAGTGCGGCCGCCCCGCCGCCGGCGACGACTCCCGCCTGCCCTGCCACCGAAGGAGCTTGCCTGTCGGCGTGCGCCCCTGCGCCGGCCGCGGGTGGCTGCTGCGCGCGCAGCTTGAGCACAGTCTCCTCCAGGGCCGCGATCTTGGCCTCGCGCTCTCCCAGGCGCTGCCTCAGGTTGGACGCCTGCGCCTCCAGCGCCGACACGGCGGACCGCGCCGCGGCGGGCCAGCCCGTCGTGAGAGCGGGGTCGCCCTCGTTGCCAGCGGACGCGCGCCTCAGCGCCGCGAGCTGCTCGTCCTGCCTGCCCACCCGGTCCTCCAGGGCCCTGACCTTGTCGCGCAGGCCGCGCGCCTGCGCGGTGCGCGGCACATGATGAGAGCGGTCTGACGTCGGGATGCGCATCGGCGAGGCCTTGCATGTGCTCGCCTGTCTGGGCTGGTGGGTGCGTGGACAGGCGGGCAGGCAGCGTACAGGGGAACATGCGGATGCCTTGCAGGTGATGGAAGTGCACAGGCCTCACCTCGGTCTCAATGGTCTGCCTGCGTGCCGCACTGGCCTGCAAGCGCAGAGTCACGTCGGCCAGGGCAGCGGCCCCAGCAGCCGCCTCAGCGCGCGCAGCAT
>JAABUY010003613.1_pt1 | contig 16852 bp, 18 predicted proteins | sample 5560271 | NCBI WGS metagenome assembly JAABUY01 (sample SAMN10711886, study PRJNA513374) | rock metagenome | isolation source: Antarctica rocks | place: Antarctica: Victoria Land, University Valley
CGGGCGGGTCGTCGCTCGCTGCGCCGCCGCCGCCCGCGCGCTCTGGCGCAGCGCGGCCCTCCGCGGCCTGCCCCGCCTGCTCCGAGGCGGCTTCACCCCCCGCACTGGCGACGCCAGGCGCGCCCGCTGGCGCGGCGGCAGGCCGCACGATGACCGACCGCAGGCGCTTGGCGGGGCGCGGCGCGGCCGGCGCGCCGTGGTCAGCGCCGGGCGGGCCTGCTTCAGGCCCCCGCTCGGCCGGGCCAAGCCCGGGCTCCTGCCCCTGGTGGGCACCTCCAGCGCGACGGCCCGGCGCTGGTGCGCCCTGCTGCCCCTCAGACCCCAAACCAGGCCCCAGCCGCGCAAGCAGCCGAGACCCCACCCCTTCCTCAAACGCTTCCGCAGGGCGGCCCGCGCGGCCCGCCGGCGCCGCCACCGCATCGCCGCCGCGCCCGTCGCCAGACCCTGGCTCCGACCCTGATCCTGCCCCCAGCCGCACGTGCGGCGGCAGCGACTCGGCCAGCGCGCGCGCGGCGGCCAGGTGCGGCGGCAGCTCGTCGGACTGCCCGCTGGGCTCCGCGTCAGCGGCGCCCGGCTCCGCCTGCCGGCCAGAGCGCTCGGCCGGCCTGCTCGGCGCCGGCTGCTCTGGCTCGGCAGACGGCGCTCCTCCCGCTGCCGCGGCCGGCGCGCCCTTCGAGCCTGCCAGCCGCACCAGGCATCCTTCAGCTTCGCTGGTGATGTGCTGCTGTCCATCCCCAGGTGTCGAGCACCGGCGGGCATGGCCAAGGACTGGCTAGGCCCGCCACAATGCAGAGCGGTTTATGCATGCAGAGTGGGTGCGGCCACAGCGAGACCAGGAGCTCGCAGCAAGTGCTCTCTGCCAGAGATGAAACCAGCGTCAGGCATCCTTGGCGGGATTGAGGCTGGTGCGCAGCTCACCCAGGTGGCGCAGCACCGCGCGGAGGGCCGGCAGGCGGAGGTCATCGGGCGCCGGCCCGGGCGCCGGGCGCGACGCCTGCGCCGGCCGCTCCGGGCTGCTGCTCCGGCTCCGCGACGTGCTCGCGCTGCCTCCCCGAGGGATGCTCGCGCTGTCGCTGCGCGTCCGCCTCCCGCGCGGCCTGGCCTGCGCCGGGACGCGCTCTGCGCGGCTGTACGGGCTGCGGCAGCGGCTGCGGCTGCGGCTGCGGCTGAGCGAGGACAGCGAGCCGGAGCGGCTGCGCCTGCGGCCCCGCTCAGTGGGCCGGCGCTCCGCCGGCGACGCGCGGCCCCTCTCGCCAAAATAGTCCCCGGCCGCGGCCCTGCGCGGGGCAGGCTCGCGCGCGCGTCCGCCGCTGGGCAGCGGCGGCGGCGGCGGCAGCGGCCGATCAGCCCATTGGTCCCTGTCAGCGCCGCGCGCCGGCAGCGGCGGCGGCGGCGGCAGCGGCGGCGGCGGCGGCAGCGGCACAGCGCCGCGCGGCGCGGCCGGCGGGTCGCTGTCTGATGATGGCGAGCGCCTGCTGCGCTTCCTGCGGCCTCCGTGCTTCGCTTTTTTGGCGCTGCTGGCTGCCTTGGTGCGCTTTTCTTTCTTGCTCTTCCTGTCCTTCCTGTCCTGCTTTTCCTTCTTGCTCTTCGATCCCATCGCGGCCTCGGCCTGCGCCGGCTTGACAGGTGCTATGCGCGGTACTACTGCATCGGCTGGTGCTCTGGATCAGGCTCCATGCGCACCGCCAGCGCCTTCCATTCCGAGGAGAGACCCTAGGGTTTTAGCACCGTTCAAATTTATGGAAAGCGCTTTTGGAAAGCGGTGCTGGACACATGTGAGGTGGGCAGTGTTGCGTGCGTCCAACGCAGTGGAGCGCGCCATGTAGGCGCAGCAGACCCCCGCTGGAAGGTGTTTGCACGCAGCAACCCTGCCCTCGCCCGCGGCCCAGGATGGGTGACGAGCCTTCTCCACGTACGCCCTACCTTGCACCGCAACCTGGGAGCCTGCAAGTGCCCAGCGTGCTGCCCTGCAGTGCATGTAAAGCATGCATCAGGTCCGCGCCCTGAGCGCTGGCTGCTGCAGGTGCGCGGCAAGTCCTGTGCCACGTCAACGTCAGCGTGGGCGGGGCGCGCTCGCCGGGCAAGGCTGCGGCGGCCGCGGCTGCGGCAGCCGCGGCTGCCGCCGCGCAGCACATCGCGGGCCAGGAGAACCAGCCAGCCGTCTCGCCGCCCCCGCCTGCGCGCCAGCGGCCGCGCCCCGCCGCAGCGCCCGACTGCGTCGTCGGCGCCGTGCCCGCGCCGGCGCGGAGCCCCGCCGGCGCGCCGGCGCCGCGCGCGTGCCTGAGCCCGCCGGGGCCCCTGCGCAGCGTGGCGCACGGCGCCAAGAGCGCGTCCCTGCTGGCCGCCACGCCGCCGCTGCGCAGCTCGGTCACGCTGGTCGGCCTGACGCCCGCCTCCGCGCCCGCCGGGAAGGCGGCCCCCCGCGCCCCGCGCTCGCCGGCGGCGCCGCCGGCCACCGAAGCGGGGCCGCGGCTCCCCGTCGGCGGCAACGGCGCGGCGCCGCGGCGGTCCTTTGTGGCGCGCAGCTTCTGGCGCTCGGTGGCGGAGTCGAACGGGGGCCGGCGCGGCGCGCCGAGCGGAGAGGCGGGCAGCGTTGAAGCTGGCGAGGGCGGGGCTGCCAATGGAGCGCGAGGCGCGCCCGAGAGGGCGCAGAGCGCCGCGCTGAGCGAGACGGGCAGCGAGGAGGCCTCGGCGAGCACGCCGCCAGAGGGCGCGGGTGCCTCGCCACCCCCGGCGCATGCGCCGTGCCTGGCTGGCCGGCGCAGCCCCGCCGTGTGGCCGCCGCCGCCGCGACGGGTGCGACTGCCTCTGTCTTCTGAGTGCACTGATCCGAAGCATCCTGTCCGCTTTGCTTGTTAGTTCCTGCTCATATGTCAGGACGCCGGCATATATTCCTGACGTATTTTTTCTTGAAGCGCCAGCACCAGGCCCAGCGGTCCCGCCACTTTGCCCGGCACACCGGCTCAGGAACACCTGTGGCATGCCGCAGGCGGCAGGGTCGCCGGCGCGCCTGCCTGCCAGCGTCCGGGGGGCGTCGGTGCGGCGGCTGCCCGACCCGTCCGCACCGCGCGCTGTCCCGGCAGTCGAGGCCGCCCTCGCTAGGCTCCACGGCTGCGCTGCGCGGTGGCAGGTCGCCGCGCCGCCGCCGGGTGCCTGCGCCGCCGCAGCATCCGCCGATGCGGCCGCGGCGGCCGCCGCGGCTGCCGCGGGCTCGGCGGCCGTGGCGAGCAGGGCCGCGACCGCCGCGCAGCCCGACAGCCTGGACCTAAGCCCCAGCGGCAGGATGCGGCCGGCGCCCGAGCGGCCGCGCCGTTCGCCAGCCGCGCGCGCCGCCCTGCCGCGGCCGGTCTTTTACGCGACGCCGCCGCGGCGCGGCGCGGCGGCCGCGGCCGCGCCTTATACCTCACCCAGCGACTCTGACCCGTCCAGCGATGCCAGCTCGGGCACTGCGGCGCCCGGCAGCCGCCCCGCGCCGGCTCCCTGTTATGCTCCGCGCACGGCGGGCGCCGCGGCGGCGGGGACGCCGGAGGCCGCCGGCTCTGCGTGCGCGGGCGCCGGCTTGGGGCCGGGGCCAGCCAGCGGCGGCGCCGGGCTCGAGTGGGCGCCGGAGGCCGGCCCGGCGCTGGAGCTGCTGGCCGACGCGGCGGCCGCCGACGCGGCCGCGGCCGCTGGCGCGCGCAGCGCCGAGGCGCTGCAGGTGCGCCGCCCTAACATGGCGCCCACTGGGCGTGACAGGCAGCGTGAGCCGCGCCGCCACATCGCAGGATAGGTTGAGGTTTAGCCCTACCCTACCCTAATTCTACCGTAGTGCCAAGGCGCTGCAGGTGCGTCGCTGTTACAGGGCATTGACTGGGCGTGACAGGCAGTGTGAGCCGCGCTGCGAATGGCACAGCCAAGCATGCTCGCCAGACATGCGTGCTCGGCAGGCACCTCGAGCGAGGTTGACGTGCCTCTGTGCGTGCAACCTCAGGGGCAGGCCTGAGCTGCCCCCGGCCAAGCAGCGCCCTCCCGCTAAGGCATATCAGCGACCTCGACCGTTCTTGCCGAGAAGCATCCAAGGCCAGCGTCGCTGCGCCATGGCATGCAAGCGCAGTGGCGACGACAACAATATCTAGGTCTGTGCCGAAGCGCGCTGTGGCCCCAGGTGCGCGCGGCGCTGCGGGCAGCGGCGCGCGACGCGGCGCGCGCGGCCGCCGCCGCGCCCGCGGGCCGCTCAGGCCGCAGCGGCGCGCCAGCGCTGCTGCGGAGCTGCCTGGCGGCGCACGGCGGCGCGCTGCTGCGGCTGGCGCGCGCGGCGGCGGCCAATGCGGAGCTGGGCACGCAGCTGGAGCAGGCGCGCCGGCATCGTGCTCGCAAGCCTGCGCGCCAGCAGGCGCCTGGCGCCGTGATGCGTTGCGGCCCGGTCGCATGGTCCTGCAGTCCACACGCCCGTGTCTGCGGCGTGGTGGCCGTCCGCGGTGGCGCAAAGCGGCGCAAATGGAGGCGCCACTGGCCTCCGCATGCAAGCCCTGCCAGGGGATTGCATATGTAGCAGAGTGCCGTGGGGGCGCGCAGGCGCGCGCGCGCGCGCTGGACCTGGCGGCTGCGGCCGCGCGCGCGCAGGCGGCCGCGCGAGAGACTCGCGCGCACGCGCGCCGGCAGGCGGCCGCCTTCGAGGCGCATCGCGCGCAGCTGGCGGCAGAGGCGGCGTCGCTGGCGCAGCGGTGCGGGCCGCAGGAGTAAGCACCTGGACAGAGTGATTGCACTCCACACACACGAGGCTGGAACATACTTTATGAATTCCGCGGCTCTACGAGCTTTAACTCGCCATGCGCTTTAGTAGGCTGTATCTACGCCACGCAGTGCTGGCCGCTTGGGCCACATGCGAGGCATTTCTAAGTGTCCCGACGAGCCGTGTAGATGCACATTCACAGGACCATCACGGCAGCCCGTTGAGCTTGATTTAGAGCAAGGTGGTCTGCGGCGCATGCAGGGAGCAGGAGGCGGCCGAGGCGGCCGAGCGCCGGCACGCTGAGGCCGCGGCGGCCGCAGCCGCGCGCGCCGACGCCGCGAGCGCACAGGTGCCCCCGCCCCAACTTGACACGCCCGCCCGACTTGGCCGCAGAGAGAATCACAGACAAGGTAAGAAACGACGCGCCTGCTTCTGTCTGCATGGGCAGCTGAGCGGAGGCTGAGGTGGCACACAGTCGAGTGTCCCAAGCCTGGCACACAGGGTGCGCCCCCGGCAGGCGGCGCTGCGGGAGGTGCTGGCGGCGCGACGCAGCGCGCGCGAGGCGCTCGATGAGCTGGCCGCGCAGAACGCGCGCCTGGTGCGCGCCCGCCCTCGTTAGCCCCTGGGCGGGCTGCTGCAGGCCCCTGTAGGACGGCATGGACCTCGTTTCCAGGCACAGATGCATTATGAGCAAACCTGGGGACCGCGGCGCGACAAGCTTGTGCACATGCGCTGGCCGAGTCAGCAAGGCAGCAGCCGCGCATGAGCACCCGGAGAGCATTGCCCTAGGTAGGTGAGGGCTAGGCTCGTACCCTAGCCTACCACACCCACGAGCGCGGCGCGACGGCGGCGCCCGGGCGGCGCGCGCAGGTGGGCGCCTACTGCGCCAAAAAGGCGGAGCTGCGGCGGCTGCAGGCGGCGTCCGCGCGCGAGGTGGGCACAGGCGCCTGCTTGCCGGGTTATAGGCAGGTCAGGGCATACAACTTTTCATGTGGGCGGCGTCCTTGTACAGATGGATCGCCATGCGTCAGGCGCCTCAGGCCAGGCGCCTCACACTGCAACGCATTCTGTTACGACCGCGTCATGACGTCATCTATGACATGGCCCGCGCTGCTGACGTTGTTCTACCACGCTGCATAGCCCGCGACACATTACGCGCGTGCTCTGCTAGTTTGCTGTCGTTAGAAGGGGCGGCGCGGGTCAGAAGCAGTGCAAAGCCCATCACCGCACTTACGATGCCGTGCTGCAGGCGCCGAGCCCGGAGCTCGCGGACGAGGCGCGCACGGCCGAGGCGGGCGCGTGGCTGGCCGAGCGCGAGCGGCTGCGCGCGGAGCGCGCGGGCCTGCGCGGCGAGTGCCGCGCGCTGGCCGGGCGCCTGGCGCGCCTGCAGCAGGCGCGCCGCAGGGGCACCCGCACCCGCTGTTACCGCGCCGCCTGAAGCGGGCTTGTGCGGCCGGGGCAGGTTGCAGCTGCAGCTAGCGGCCTGCCGGCCCGCCCGACCGGCAGGCAATCGGCAGGCGAGCGGAGCTGGGCTTTAAGTCGGCGCGCGCGGCCGCTGGAAAGCTTCACTGCACAAGCGTGCTTTGTCCCAAGTGCGGCGGGGTGCATCACAGGGCTTCCGCTCACGCTGCCCCTGCTCACCGTTCCGCCCATGCGTCGCGCAGGGCGGCGATGGCGATAACGGCTGCCCGTCCCCCATGCACACGCCGGACGCCGCGTCGCGCGGCCGCACAGCCCTCGCGGCGCCCGCCGGCGGCGCTGCAGCGCGCGGCGGCGGGGGGGACGCCGGCAGCGACAGCGGGCGTAGCACGGACTGCGGCGCCAGCGCCGGCCGGCCGGGGCACGGCGACGTGCGCGGCGGTGGGCAGGGCGGCGGCGGGGGCAGCGGGTCCGGCGGCGGGACGGACAGCGGCAGCGGCGGCGAGCTGCCGGCGGCCGCGGCCGCGCGGGTACGCGAGCTGGAGGCCGCGCTGCAGCGGCTGACGCAGGTGCGTGCGCCGGGCGGTGCCCGCCATGCGCGCCGCCTCCCGCCTGCTTATGCACGGGCGTCTTGCCCGGCATGCGCGCCGCGCATGTGGTACTTACATACAGTCACAGAGCGTAGCGCATCACCGGGTGTATCAGAGTGCGGTGGATCACTAGGCGTCTGAGCTCATGTGATTTGTCGTATGCACTTTGCGTACAGCCCGCAGCCCCTAGCTTAACGTAGCGACCCGCATTGCGCCGCCGAGCGCGCGGCGCCCGCGCAGGAGAACGGCGCGCTGCGTCAGCAGGCGGAGGCCGCGGACGACGCGGCGGCGGCGGCGCGTGCGCTGCACGCCGCGCAGGCGCGCAAGCAGGCCGGCAACGCAGCGTTTCAGGCGCGCGCGCGGGCCAGGGTCAGGGCGCCTGCCGCGTCTGCATGCAGCGGTGCATGCGGGGGGTGGGAGCGCGTGCTCCGGCTGTCGCACAGCTGCGCAAACATGAGTGAGCGCGCATGTGCGCGCGCTCCCGCATGCGCTGGGTCAGCATGCTGAGCACCAGGCACTGCGCTCGACGGCGTGCAGGCCCTGCCGCTGCCAAACGGCCCTTGCTGAGCGTCCTGATGGGCACGGCTGCCGGCCCGCCGCTCCTTCTCAAAGCGGGTCCGGCAGCGCCTGCCGCAGTGTGCGAGCGCAGCGGCAGCGGGCTGGCAGCCGGTGGGTATTACATGATAGGGGTACGTTAGGGTTGGCACACATTAGGCATTGCCTGGCTGTCCCCCATCCGCATGCCATGGTAACCAGCCCTCCTCGCTGGGCGCAGGCCGGGCGCTTTGCTGAGGCGGCCGCGGCATACACTGAGGGCCTCGCGGCGGCGGCCGGCGACGCCGGCACCGCGGCCGCGCTGCACTGCAACCGCGCGGCGTGCGCGGCCGTGCTGGGCCGGCCGGCCGAGGCGGTGGCGGACGCGTGCGCCGCTCTCGCGCTGGAGCCCGGCTACCTGCGCGCGCGGCAGCGCTGCGCCGAGGGCCTGGCCGCGCTGGGCGAGCATGCGGCCGCCGCGCAGGTGTGCTTGTAGGGTTAGGGTTGGCGTTATACTCTTCTATCAGGCCTGGGGGGCGAGTCGGGTACCAGCCATGGATGCGGCGGACAGCATGAGGCAGATCGGCCGGCCAGCGGAGCTGATGACCGCACCAAAATCATCGCGCCGGGCGCGCGCAAGCCCTGCGCGATAATCAGCGTGCGCACATAACACAGGCCGGCGGGCACAGCTCCAGCCGCTCCGCCTCGGCTGGATCGTCCTGCAGCCTCACATTCACGCACCAGGAAGTAAGCGTGGATGCTTAATTGGCTCATGCTAGCGCCTCTTGGCATGCGCCTCTTTGCATCTGCTAGACGTGCGTAGAGTCATGTCAGTTACCTCAGCGCACGCTGGGCAGAGCAGCACGAGCGCTGCGCCTGCACTGCAACGTGTACGCGCCCATGTTTCCCCAAAGCGCACCGGCCCTTCTCTCTGGCGATCATCGCTGCATGGCGATGATGCAGAGTATAGGTCTGATCGGGCCCCGCGCGTGCGCACAGGACTGGGCGGAGCTGGCGCAGCGCGGCGTGGCCGGCGCGGCAGCGCGCGGCGCGGACGCGCAGTGCGCGGCGCGCCTGGCGGCCGAGCCGGACCACTACGCCGCGCTGGGCCTGCCTGCGTGCGCGCCCGCGGCTGACGTGCGCGCCGCCTTTCGGTGCGCGGCGCAGGGGTAGGGTAGGGGAGCCCCCAACCCTAATCTGCCCGCATGTGCGCCCGCGGCCGATGTGCGTGCTGCATTCCGGTGCCCGGCGCGAGGGGAGGGTAGGGTTAGCACTCCCAATCCTAACCTTCCTACGTGCGCGCCTGCGGCCGACGTGCGCGCCGCTTTCCGGTACGCGGCGCGGCGGCCGGCCCGCGAGTCGGGCCCCCTCCCCCCGTCGCCCCTCTGATGCTGCACAGGGTCTGGCTGCCAGCCTGGCCTGCGCCGTAAGCTATCGCCGGGGCGTGGCGTCCTGCGTGCGCGCATGCGCCGGCACAGCGGGGCGCCCTTTGCCTGCCTGGCGGGCGCCGGCTGCGCGCCCAGGGGATATCGTCTGCCGCCTGCGTGCAGGGCGCTGGCGCTGCGGCTCCACCCGGACAAGGCTAGGTAGGTTTAGGGTATGTCTACATACCTACATATACCCTCCCCTACCCTCGCATCTGCCGTCTGCGTGCAGGGCGCTGGCGCTGCGGCTCCACCCGGACAAGGCGGCGGTGAGCGGCCCGGGCGCGGCGGCCGCCAGCGCGCTGCTCTTCCGCGCGGTCTCCCGCGCGCACGCGTGCCTGTCCGACCCCGCCCAGCGCCGCATGTGCGCGCCGCTCGCAGCCGTTGCGCGGCGGTGACGCACCGCTGCCCTGCCTCAGCACCCTTGGCACCCTGCACACACTCCGCACGTTGGAGGCCCGCTGCACGGCGCTGTGCAGACAGAGCCATGTTCACTCATGGTTGCCTGCCACAGCCAGCCTGCAGCAGCCAGCCGGCCTGGCTCTGGCCCAGCCGCGCGCTGCTCTTGCTGCCAACCCCTTCGGACCAGCAGCGGGGCCGGTTGCTCGGCTGCCTCCTAGCCTCCCTGCAAAAGGCGAACGCTGGGCGCCCACACAGCTGGCCTGCTCTGCACAGCGCATGCGCTGCGCTGATGCTGCGGCGCGCGCAGGTACGACCTGGCCAGCCTGCGGCGGCGCGTGCGGCCAGCGTCAGCGCAGGCCGCCGTGTACCCCTTCTGAGTCAGCAGTTCTGACGCTGTCCCTATGGAGGCAAAGCTTTGACATGGCATGCACAGGCAGTAATGCAGCTTTTAAACTCATAGGTACCTGTCCCAGCCATGAAGCTGGGCCAGTGCTTCGTTGCTGTGACTTGGAGGAAGTTTGGCAGTGCGCGCTCGGCCTTGCCGCACTGGCCTTCGGTCCTTGCAAAGGCATGCTGACTTGGCTGCTGTGCTTGCATGCGCTATTGCAGCCAAGTCCAATGAAAAAGGGGGTATTTGAAGCTGGATTTGCCCTGAAACCTGTGGCTGTAACCATGGCCAGTACTGCGCACTGCTAGCGTTTGGATTGCGAAGGGCAAGCGTTTTATAGGCACCTTGCGCTGCTTATATCACACAGCTGCTTCTTGCACATGCTTGGCTGCACTTGCCAAGTGTCTGATCTGCGAAGGAGGCACCGCGAAGGCGCTGTAAGACTGTGAGCCTTCACCTTGGTTCATTATGATATGAACTGATCAAGACCAATATAAGATGTTTGGGGTAGGGCAACCAAGCCCCGGAAAGCAAAGCGGCCGCCTTCGCGTTGGGTGTTCCGCACCAACCTCCCAAAGTGTTCCAGCAAGCAGGGGCTCAGGCAAGCGTGGCAAAATGATCAACGATGAGAATGAGATGGTGGACCTGTACATCCCGCGCAAGTGGTGCGTGCTGCCAGCGACCGAGCCCAGCTTGCTCTGGCCTGCGCGTACACTTGGCTCCAAGCGACGTGCTGGTGGGAGCACAACAGGGATTGCCAGGAGAACAGAGATGGCGCTGCGCTTGGCTCCTTGCACCACAGCTTGGCTGGCGCTGCTCATTAGCTGTGTTCGGTATGAGCTGAACGGGTGAAGGGGCTTTTACAGTGCGGAGGAGCGTGTCACCTTCAAAGCGGGGCCTTGCAAGGCACCGTGTAAACTATTTCACTGTTAACACACACGCGCTGGGCTGATGCAAAGCTCGGTCTGCTGCGCGCAGCGCGTGGACCAACAAGCTGATCACCGCCAAGGACCATGCGAGCGTACAGATCAACGTGGGCCACCTGGACGCCAACGGCGTGTACACCAACAGCTTCAGCACCTTTGCGCTGGCTGGCAGCGTGCGCGCTATGGTGCGCCTGGCTCCCGCCGGCGAAAGCAGCGGTGCGGCTTGTTGGTCCTTGTCCGGGCCGGCAGTGAGCGTTCGGCAGCTTGTTCAGTGTGTTGGCAAATGCTGAAGAGGCAGCTGTGGTGCCGGGTAGGCTGCCGGGTGCACCTGAACGAGACTAGTGACTCTGTCTGGCTGCGAGGATGCCCGTGCTGACGGCATGGCGCTGCGCGGCGCAGGGCCTGGCTGACTCGGCGATCGACACGCTGTGGAAGAAGAAGCAGGAGGAGCCGGCCAAGGCAGCATGAGCGGCGTGCGCGAGCTGCACCTTTGCGCCAGGCAGCGCCTGTGCTAGTGCTGCCGGGCTGCTGCGGGCGCATCGGCTGCTGCTGCATATCTGGTGCTTGCGTAGTCCGTTTCACCTTGGACCTCCCACTGTAAGCAAGTGCTCCATCGAGATCTAGCAGCGGCGTGCACGCCATCTGACAAATGACCATATGCAGCCTTACATCCACGTCTGGTGCCTGGCTCATGCAGCTGTACGTGCGCTGGCTCAGAAATGCCTGACTGCACACTCTGGTTGATGTCAGTAGTACTTGAGTGCTTTCACCCATGAGCTTGTCTATGCTCTTCCAACCCAGCAACCGCCCAGCAACCGCTTACTGTGTAGACCCACCTCAGAACTGGCAACATGGGGCACAAGACCTCAAGGCTATTCAATCTCCAGCACCAGCAACGGACGAGTACGGCCACTGATGCAGTCATAGCAAAGGCACGTTGCCAAGGAAGCACAGAAGAGCAGCTGTGAACACAGCATCAATGACACACCCCTACTACACACAGGAATTCGAGCCTGCAACATGTCCCACACGGAGCAACACATGATCAATGGGTGCCTGAGCCGCGCGGCTGCTGGTCATGGGCGCGCCTGCCTAACCTCAGTCCACTTCACATGAGACCAGTGCAACGCCGTGTCGAGGCGGTCAGCCGGCCGCTGCAACTTCAGCAGCGGCGGGCGCGCCCTGGCACCCCGAGCCGGCGCCGGCGGTGCAGCCAAAGCAGTGGTTGTCGCACACGACCGGCGCGCCGGTCAGCTCGGCCAGCGCCTCGATGTCGAACACCGTGAGCGGGCCCGGCGCGCGGCCAGGCAGCCTGCGAACGCCGCCCCCTTGCATGGATACCGTTTTCAGGAAATGTGTTAACATTGTAGCGTGCAGAGTGTGTCACGGTCATGTCTGTGCAGAGATCTGTCCTGGTGCTCACTTCACCCTGTTTCTGCGGTTATGCGAGGAACAACCTCCCCCCATTTTCAGTATCGGCGCATCATGCATGCGGGCAATCCACACTGGCCTACATATCTTCACGCTCCTAGCCGATGTGTACTGCAGTCCGCTGTGATACTGTGCCAGGCACCAGGCCGCACAGCAGGCCAAGCGCCAGCTGCTGCTTCGTGCATGCTCCCACAGCAGAGTGTGGCTGCATAGGGCGGAATAGCGTAAGGGCCGCACCGCAGCCCGAGCGCCAGCTGCTGGTTGAAATCGCAGTCGAACAGGCGGCCGTCCCATCCGACGCTGACGGTGTCGCGGCACATCACGCCCTCCGCGGCACCCACGTTGAAGCTGCTCACCAGCAGCTGCGCGCGCGCTTCTTCGGTCAACTCCCTTTGCGATTCGGCACAAGGCGCAACGGCGATGACCGAAGCTGCCCACCAGCAGCGGTGCGCGCGGCGCGGCCGAGCGCCCCCCGAGCGCAGGCAGGGAGGGGCCCCGCTTCAGCTCTGAGCTTGCATGCACCCGGCAGGCTCGACCAGCCGCTGCACTCTGCCCAGCGCCACCGCGCCAGCTCACGGCGCTTTCACATGGGCGCCTGGAACCGCGGCAAGCAGGGTAGGCCCACGCCAAATCGCGCTTCCATGTCAAAGCAGTTCCAAAGCAAGGCGAGGGAGGTGTGGCGTTCGCGCGCAGGGCGGCGCGCGCCTGCATGTACTCATGCAGCTGGCCGCGGCGCTGCAGGAAGTCCACATAGCGCTTGATCGGCATGTTGTTCAGGCACAGCAGGCCGCTGAACTCGATGCCGAACGCCTCGCGCAGCTCCACGCGGTACGCCGCCTGCGCCGGCGGCGCCGCGCGCGCTCACAGGCAGCGCGCGGCGCGAGCCCCGGCCGCTCCGCCTTCGCCCAGCGCCAGCCCTGTCAGGACCGGCTCCAGGGCCCGTTCGCCGCGCCGGCCGCCCGCCCCGCGCGCCAGTGCGCGCGCCTGCAGCGCTCTGGGAGCACGACTGGGATGGCGCTGCACGCGGATGTAGGGCATAGGGTTTAGAGCCGCCCTCGCGCAGCGCCCGGCCCGCGCAGCGGCCGCGCACCTCTAGCTGCGCCTGGTCGGGCGCCAGGAAGGGCCCGCTGGGGTTGTACACCAGGTCCAGCGCCAGGTCGCCGCCCGGCGCGCCGTACCCGGCCGCGTTCAGTGCGCGCAGCCCGGCGATGCTGCGCCCGAACACGCCCGAGCCGCGCTGCGCGTCTACGTTGCCGGCCGTGTAGCAGGGCAGGCTGGCCACGACGCGCACCTGCGCGCTGCGGCGCGTGTCAGGCCCCAGCCAAACCCTATTACTTAAACCCAACTCCAGCAGTGCCTGTGCCAGGCCGTCGCCTAGCATACCGCCTGCGCCGCGCGTTGCAATTTTGTGAGCGTGCGCACATTCCCACCAAGGCCGGACAGCCCGGTGCTGGGGCGGTGCAACGCTGCAGGCTTCCATCCTAGTCGTTGCCAGTCTGACTGAGCCTGCATTGGCCAACTATCTCCCTACTACTGCAACGGAGGCTCTGGGTTTCCCGAGACAGGCACGCACACCGAGGCGGAGGCGGATGCAGGGGGGGCGGGCGCACGCCTATGAAACATGTAACGCTCTTGGTGAGAATGGGGGCGGTGGCCAGGTTCTCGTTGTAGCGCTGGAACAGGCTCAGGTCGCGGCCAGTCTGCGGCATAGCCGCAGCCCGCGCCTCCATAGCCCGGCCAATGCGGTTCAGTGGCCCAGCGCGCTCCATAGCAGAGGCCCGCGTGGTCAGGGGCACCCGACGCGCAAGCGTCTTCAACAGGCTGCCGGAGGTCTGCATAGAGACGGCTCACACTGTAAAACTGCAAGAGCACGTTCTTGCCACCCCTTGAAAGTTCCAGGCTGGGCCCTAGGGTTCACAAGGCAGACGCAGCTGCAAGGTATGATCGAACGCGGCTACTGCCGTGCGGGTGTCCAAGCGACGGGTGTCACAACCACCTTGAAGCCACTCCCACGTGCGGTCAGTCACTTAAGCATGCTGTGCCCACGCCTGCTGTGAGTGTATGCACGCGTGCACCACTTGCGCTATCTGCAGAGCACTTCAAGGCCTACTGCAAGTGCTCCTCTTGCAGGCCGAGCTTAAATCAGCGCGCTGATGAAATCGCGGTGAGCGATTGGGCTTGTGCTGCTGAGCGTCTGTCGGTCGCTATGGTCGCTAGGTGGCAACCTGTGTGCACCGAGCGTTGCTAATTAGTCACAGGCGCCGAGCTTGAGGTGGCAGCTTGCGTGGCCCAGTCTTTTGGAGCTATGTTGTGTAACTTCAGCTGGTGGTGTGCTCGCCTGTGTCATCTGATGAGCTTCGCCTTATCGAGCCCCTCCGTGCACGGCCGCCAGGCTGACAGCACAGCAGGCTCGTGCGACGTTCCTCACGAGCCCGCCCGCGGGCCCCCATGCATGCACACCGGCAGGGCATGCCCGGCTGCAACACAGCCTGCCACAGGCCAGGCGCCTCCTGTGTGAGCGCGGCTGACGGCGTTTAGAGCCGTGGGCTTGGCCGCGCCGGGTGGCCCAAGCTAGGCGGCCAGCAGACGGCCAGCCGCCAGCACAGCCTGTTAGCGGCTCCTGTGCCGCCATGCCTTGCAGCATCCAAGGCCGCGCGCGCGCGCGCGCACCGGGCGGCCGGCAGATGGCGAAGCCTGCGGGCGCCGGGCGCTGCGGGGAGGCGCCCGCCACGACCGCGTCTACCAGCGCCATCGCCGCGCCCGCGGCCTGCCGCAGGCCCCGCAACGGGCGCCGCTTTCACACAGCGACATCAGATGCAGAGCGTGGCGAGCCATGACCAGCGCAGCGCAGCGCAGCGCGGCCAGGCCCGGAGCAGGAGCGGCATGCGTGGCGGCGCACACGCCTGTCGGCCTTCAGGCAGAAGGCATCAAGGGGCGGGAACCGGGGCGCGGGGCGGCGGAGGCAGGCGCCAGGGCCATGCAGGTGCATCTGCAGAGATCATGCAAGGCTGCATGGCGCGTTGTGCGGTGCGCGAGACAGGGCGCACGCGCAGCGAGTCATCGAAAGTGGAGGGCGTCGCGTAGGTGTCCGCGTCGAGCTGCGACAGGCCGCCGCGGCGGCCCAGCTGCGCCTGCAGCGCCAGCACGTACTGGCGGCTGTGCACCAGGCAGACGTCCTCCAGGCGCGCCGCGGCGAAGCCCTCCAGGCGCGCCACCTGCGCGCTCCCAGGCTTCCTTGCCTATTGCATCCATTGATTCTAATTGGCCGGCACAAGTGCCAGCCTGCGAGGAGTGGACTTGCAAGCGCTGCAGCTGTGCGCCCTGAACCTATGCAGTATGTGTGTTCCCGACGTGTGGCGTTGCCACTGCAAGGTATGTGCTTAAGAGTCGGGGGCAGTGCCGCTGACAAGGGAGGCGCGGGGCCTGGCTGCCCTGCTCCATCGCCGTTCTCGGAGGCGTGCACAAACCCGCAGAGCACGAGCCTAGGCACGAGAGAGTCGTATGACGGGCCAGCGCACCTGCCCGGGCAGGGCTTGCGCATCTAGGCCAGCCGTGGAAAGCGCCTCAATGATCGCCCTCCCGCGCGCCGCACACTCTGGGTGAATGGGGTTGTCGTGTTTCGGCGCCGCGCTTTCTGCATACAGCAACTGCGGGGCTGCCGCAGCGACCGCCGCAGACGAACGCATGCGCCCATGGCCGTCTCTGCACAGCCAAGGTCGCTGTGGTTGGGGCAGAGCTGCGCACGCGTGACGAACTTTGAGGTGCCACAACGCCCTCATAATCACATACCACGTTAAGCTAAGCAGTTTGGCACCAAACTTGCAAGGCGCAAGAGCTGATTCGTCTCAACGCCGTGAGCTCTTCCAGTCCGACGTCCACAGCCAGGCCTGGTGCTATTTGCTGAATCGAGTGAGATTGCATGAACGCCAGCACAGCAGCGCTTCAAAAGCAAAGCAGGTGTAGGTTGTCTCCTTGCCGAACAAGTGTGCTCGCACCACAGAGGCAGGCGTTCACGTTTGCAGAGGCTGGAAAGACACTCGCAGCCACTGCTGTCCCCGTGTATAACTTGGAGCTGTCTTCTATACGCGCAAGAGCGCTTGCAGGATCACTTGCCTGAGGGCCGGGCGCTCGAGGCGGTCTGGGTGCGCCCGAGGGCTGAAGCTTAGGCCGAGGCGCGGCAGATGCGCTGCAGGCGTTCATGAGCCGCGGCTACTCCACTCCGGCAGTCTTGTGCCTGTGCGCGCTCGCGTTCATATGCGGACGCTTCCTGGACGCAATCCCGGGCCTGCCGGAGGCGCCCTCGGGGGTGCGCCGGGCGCACGCTGAGCCGCGCTCCGCTGGTGCAAGCTTTGCAGCGTGATCTTGTGCGTGGGCGCGAGCTTGTGCACTCCTGCCAGCGTATGTGTGAAGCCCCTGCGCCTATGGTTGGCGGGCTGGAGCAAGCGCTGGAGCAGCAGCTGAATAATCACGCGGCCGCACACACCCTGAGCGCTTCTGCTCGGTGTGGTCGACCTGGCGGCCTGATCCGCGGGCGGGGGCACGCAGTTCACGAGCACGGCCCGGAGGCAGGCCGGGCTGGTGCGGAGGCGGGCCATAGAGCAGCGCGCGCCGGCCACGCTGCGGGCGCCGGGCGCCAACGCGTCCGCGCTCAGCACGCAGGCACGGCCACACCGGCCCCGGTGACCCGCACGGCGTCCTGCGGCCTTCGTGTGCGATGGAATTTGCCAGTCGTCCCGCTCAGCTGGCTGTGCCGTTGCTGGGCTCGTGGCAGCTTTGCGCGCGGCGCCGCTTTGAAGTGCCGGCTGCCCCGGCAGCCGGACCCGTCTGTCTGGCCTGCTTGTGTGGCGGGGCACACCGCAGACTCTGCGGCGCAGAGTGCGCACGCCGCCTGGCGAGCAGGGCTCGCGGCGGCGCGCAGGCGCGCTTCGCCACGTTCGACGAGGCCGCGCGGCAGACGGAGCAGTTCCTGCGCGCGCCGCCGGTGGAGCCGGCGCGGTCCGGGAATGACTTCTACACCGCGCAGCCCT
>JAABUY010003616.1_pt1 | contig 16833 bp, 23 predicted proteins | sample 5560271 | NCBI WGS metagenome assembly JAABUY01 (sample SAMN10711886, study PRJNA513374) | rock metagenome | isolation source: Antarctica rocks | place: Antarctica: Victoria Land, University Valley
CGCGTGTTGCTTGGCGGCTCTCTTTCTGCCTCGGCGCTTGCACGCGGCAGGGCGTGTGACGCAGGAACCTCCAATGCGGTGAGCGAAGGGACACAAAGAAGCTTTTTTACCAGCGTCAGTACACTATTTTGAACAACACCAGTTGGAAGCTGTGAAGGGGCTGATACGGCAAGCCTGATTGCGCGCAAGTTCAGCCTCTCACGAGCCAGCTAGGGCTGCTCAGGGCCTGAACATCACTTTTAATTGACCGGCTTGCCTGTCACACAGTGTGCTTTTATTGCTGCGCTCCTGTGTGGAGGGCCAGATACATCTAGCACGATTGCACAGTGCCGCGCAGCTGACACCTCGCATAACCTGACTGCAAGCGCTGCCGTGGAGCACTTCATCCACCTCAGGTCCCTCTGCTTGTTTTCTTGCCTAGAACAACCTCCATACACGATCATCGTCCTGTGTCTGCCTGTAGGTTCACACGCACCTACGATAACAAGCTTGCGCTGTGAGAGATTACCCAAGTTTAAGATGGCCTGGCCTGGCGACACTCGCACGAGCTGCGCTGGTTGCCGTTGCCACTCTGACTCAGTCTGTTGCAGTTCTTAGAGTGTGTCTGATTCTGCAGCGCTCGTGGTGATACTTGGACCTGCGGCTGCATCCTGCTTTGCCAGCTGCGGCATCGTGCTGCTACAGCTGCGCGTCACCCAGGCGCGCAAGCCTGCCTGCCTGCCTGCGTGTTAGCCAGCCACCCATGTGCATGGCATGCCATGCTGTGTGGCAGGGGAGCAAAACATAGCCTTTTCAGCTGAAGCTCAGCATGCGCGCCTCTAAGAGCAGCCGCATGAGCTGTGGCTGGGTGCTGTGAAAGCTGCGGCCTGCATGCCATGCATGACATGCCATGCCATGTGGTAGGGCCATGCCCCTAACATATTCAAGCTCAGCGTGCGCGCCTTTGTTAGAAGCTGCATGAGTTGTTGCTGCGTGCTGTCAAGTGCTCTGGCCTGCGTGCCACCGTACCATGTGGCATGGGGAGCGTGGGCCTTCTTAACCTCTAGCAGCAGTTTCGTGAGCTGCGGCTGGATGTTATTAATTGCCATGCATGCATGCATGTCGTGCAGGGTGTGCCAGACTGTGCTCCTGCTGCTGCTGCAGCATTATCACATGTAAGGATCACAGTACCGGCTAGTCGAGCGCGGAGTGTTTGTCAGCAGGAGCTGATAAAAAGAACAGCAAGGACGCTCGGTTTGAGCAGCATAGCAAATTGGAATGGTCGGCAGCATGTCCTGCATGAAAAGGTGCTTGGCTGTGACTGGTCGACAACTGTGTTTTTTACTGCACGTGCTTGCTAGCAGGGGGTGCAAGCTTGGTGGGCCCGCGCACTGCGCGCTGCCAGCGATGTCTGCACATGCATGCCGCGCCGGCCGGCGTGCCTGCCCTGCATGCTCAGGTGCCACAACGATGAGGACGATCATGCGCGCGCAGCGCGCCGTGCCGCGCCTGCGACCAGCGGCCGTCGCCGCCGCGTGCAGACGCGCCGTGCGGCGAGCGCGCGCGCTCATCCCGCCCGCCCGCCCCGCCCTGCCCGGGGCGCCGCACCCTGCCCCCGGCCGCCACCCCGCCACCAAGACGGGCGATGCCCCTGCGCGGGGCCCCGCCGCCCTCGGCGCTCGGCCCTGCGTCAGCCGCGGCCGATGCCGACGTGGACCCAGCGCCTGCCGCAAAGCGGCCACGCATGGAGGCCCGCCCGCCACGGCGTGTCAGCGTCCGTGAAGCGCAGGAGGCCGCCTATCTGGACCGCTTTGCGGCGTACGTCAATGGCAAGGCTGAAGCGGCGCAGCAGCAGGCCGACGCGGACGCGCAGCAGGCGCAAGCGAAGGCGGAGGAGGTTGCTGCCGAGCTGAGCATCCAGAACGCAGAGCTGCGCGCCCAGCTCGCAGAGCTGCACGCCGGGCGCACAGAGGCCATGGCCGAAGACGATGAGCGGGTCAAGCTGGCGCAGCAGGCCGTCACCGCCCTGGTTGCAATGATTGAGTCGGAGCAAAAGCACGCTGAGCGCGTGACTGCTGAGGCAGCGGCGGCGCAGGCGGCCAGCGAGGCAGAGCGCGCGCGCGGGGCAGCAGCGGCACACCGTGATGCAGCCGCCGGCGAGCGCCAGCAGGCAGCGGACCTGGCTGACCAGGCAGAGGCGGAGGGCAGGCGTCAAACTGAGCTGCTGTGGTGCCCCAAGACCCCTGCGCTTGCACAACCTGTGACGGAGCTCAAGGCCGCCGCGGTAGTGGCTGCCGAGACACTGGGGCGCAACGACATGCGGCCGCCGATCCTCAGCGACCGCAGTCGCGCAGCGTAGCGACCGGGGTGCAAGACGGGCAGGCTGAGGGTCCGGCCGCGCTGGGAGGCCTGTGCGCATGCGTGACGTCCGCAGCGGTCTAGTCTATGGTTTTGATCGCCGGCCATGCATGTGGTGCCGCAGCGCGTGAGACCCCGCACATTGCCGTTATTCTTACGCTTCATGCGTGAGCTCGGGCTCTCATCCATGATACATGAGGTGCTGCACCGTCTAGCTATATGCGGCATCACCTTGTTAACAGGAGATGTCCAGTCTATCACCTTGCACGGGAAGCGTGGCCAATGCGCCACCAGCACGGCCTGGCCCCACCTCATGTGGCCTGCACCATGCGCACACGCCCAGCACGCATGTCAAATGCAGGGTAACCACGTTTGGGAGGGTTCACATTATGCATAGAGGCCATGCACACTGTCGGACATGCTCGTGCCGCAGGCTTGCCCAGCGGCAGCGTGAGCACGGCTTAACGCGCAGGAAAGCCAGCCACATTCGCCACCTTTGCGCGAGGCAGCGCCGCGTCCAGGTCGCGAGCGTCCAGCAGGTAGAGGGATGGCAGTCTGGCAGGCGCTTGTAGCGCGTTTCAGGCGGCCGCGAGATCACCAGTAGCTTGGGCACAGATGTTATTAAGTACGCGGGCTCCTCAAGGAACCACTCGGGGTCGTGATGGCTTGGACAGACAAGCCTTGGTCGCGCCTGCTTGAAATGAAATGAATCACATCCGTGTATCAGCGAACATTGGCTGCTGACGGGTGAAGAGGAACGCCCAGGTCGCGCGCCAAACCTAAGGCAGACCTGTGGCAAACCTAAGGCCGATAGCCCCGTGAGCCGGTGGCCAAGTCCAGGGGCTTTTCTTGTCACGGTCACTCAACCGTTTGCCATGGGCTCTCTGAGCATGCAAAGGCATGTGGGCCTTGACGCAGTCCTCCCCTGGTGGCAGGTTTGAACGACATGAGGTCGCAAGCCCTGAGCAACCCCATGTCTGCGACAGCATGCTTAGAACTCTGATGTGCATTGTCTCACATGTGCTTGCTGGACATTTCCAGCTCGTGGCGATTTTGGAGGCCTGCAGAATGACATGCAGGAATGTGGCACTCAGCAATATCCAGGCGGGCAGAGGGGGTTGGGTTACACAAGCGACTGCATGCTTACAAGCAGCAATACACACCAGGTTGCATCCGCAAGGTGCTAGCAAAGCAACCAAACCACCCAGCCATGCAACACAGCATGCGCTCCAGGCTGGAGCCTCCAGCACATCACCAAGCGCGCGTTCAGAACCAGCCAAATGAGCTTCTGTGCGAGATATATGCATGCATGCCAGCAGGGCGCCGCAGGTGCCATCAGCATGCTATGTACACCTTGGCGCACATGCATGCAGCCACCAAGTGTTTAGAGCATGGCGCCGTCATCACTCAGCTGCCCGTGCGGTGTAAATAGCTGCTGACCGCCAGCATGGTCTGTGTAGACCTCTGCTAGAACACATGTACTGTACATAAAACAGCAATCCCCGGCTGTGGAATCCCCATGCCTGCTCACATCCCAGCAGCGCCACAGACTTATTCGCTATTGCGTGAGCATGGCCGAGCCACGCACACCTCGCCGCTCTTCTCTGCCGCGACACAGGCGTGGGGCTGCAAGCATGCCTCCTCCTCCTAGCTCATGGCGGATCGTGGTCTCAGCAGACTCCGTCACGCCCTCCGCACTGCCGCAACAGTGCTGGATCTGCACTCTACGGCATGCTTCATGCATGGCAGCGCTCTGGCTGCGTGCGATGCCGTGCACCGCGCCCGAGCTCAGCTCAGTAGCGCGCACACGGAAGCTGTGTTCACTCCAGAGCTGCAGTAAGACCCTCCCGCGCTTTGCTGCGAGGCTGTGCGACCTGCACCTGTCTGCAGACGCCTAGCACTTGCCCGGGACATCGTGTTCAGAGCTCTGGAGCTTTGTCTATTGCATAACACAAAGCTTGGTACATGCAAGGCTGTCGAGCAACGGAACGTCCGATGCTGGGGTCGCATTGCAGAGGGACGTGGCCGCCTGTTTATTTGCGCTTCCGTCACAGCTAGGCCCCAGCTAGCATACCCTAGCGGGCCCATGAGGCCCCCATGTCTCAGGACTTAACGTCAACCTGTATCCACATCCCAGTTGACGGGACGCTCGTTAGCAGACAGCCCGCCATAATCTCAAGCTAGCACAGCTCGCGTCTGCCACCATGGCGCCCACTCGCAACGTCCTCATCTCCTCCCTGATGCTGCTCCTGGCCGTGGGCCTGGTGTTTGCTGCCACTGCTTCGGCCGCCGACCTCCCCCGCCGCATGCTGCCCGCGGTCGCCTGGCGCAACGGCTACTCGTGCTGCTGGAATGTCTGCCGTGGCTCATGTGCGTCACTCCTCCCTGCTCGGCAGCAGTACGCTGTGCTAGGCCAGCCTCCTGCTTAAGGGCGCCCGTCAGCACAACGCCAAAGCACCGGCTAGGATGGAGGCGTGAAGCACTCAGCGCTCCTGCATTGGGAATTATGTGTCAGCGTGAAGCTTGCAGTTGCTCGCATGCAGTGCTACAGGGATTGCTTGAACGCCTCCTTGCCAGGGGTGAGAAGTGGGTTGCGTACTGACGCCTGCACCTCCAGCTGGGGTGCCGCAAGCTTCCAGCAAGCTCTCGTTTGTTAATAACGCCGGGCGCGCATGCTGTGCCTGATCGGTCCTGATGACTCAGGCGTGGTATTTGCTGTCCTATCAAGGTCGCCTGCCGCCTACAGCCTGCCTGGCTGGGACTGCAGGCTTGAGTAGCGCTGGTCAAGGGTGCGCACCCGACTTGAGACTGGCTTGAGACTGGCTGACACGGAGCGCTCACCCTGCTCCGCAGGCTACCACGGGCCCGACTGGAACGTCTGCACCGGCCACTGCAACGGCTGCGACCACAACTGCTAGATCATCACCGCCTGCACGCAGCACGGCACGAACATCAGCCTGCAAGGCACGAACTAGCTGGATAAGGGCGAGGCGCATCGAGTGACGTCCAAGGCCTCCATCAGCCACGCGTACATACTCTTCTTGCACTCCTCTCTCTTTTTAGAGGTTCTGGATGACACTTTGCGGGCCTGATGGACCGTTTCATTGTGCATGGACTCCCGTTGAGGAGACCGTTTGACCGGTGTGGTGGCCCAGGCGTTGGGGCTAGAATATGAGCGTTGTCCAAGGCCTCCATCAGCCACGCCAACATACTCTTCTTATGTTTGTCTCTCTATCCATAGAGGTTTTGAAACAATTTGCGGGCCTGATGGACCGTGTCATGATGCATGATTATTAGCTGCGGAGAGCTGGGACATACGGCAGGCGTGGTGGCCCAGGCGTCGGGGCAAGATTATGTGCTGTTGAACAAAGCGAATGCTGGTAACTTTCTCCTTTTATGAGCTATCTCTAGCGCATAGTGCTGGGCCCCTATTGGGCCGTACACTGCTTCCCATGTCGTATGTGCGGGCGCCAACCTTGCCTCATTTAGTACGTATGATCACGTGCCTGCATGATGTGCTTTGCATGCTGAGGAGTGCTATCTTGGTAGGTACATGCTGCTGTTCTGATGTGGGCGCGGACAACACCAGTATTCAGCTGACGCGACCTGTGCTGACATGCAAGTTCGTCTTTAGTTGTGCGAATTTGCATGGGACAGAGTATTCGGCGCGTTTTGGCATCTATTGCATGGAGGCACGTATTCAGAGCAAGTTAGTCTGGTGTTGAGATTCGAATGCTCTAGTCGAGGATACGCTTGCAACGGGCGCAGCTGCAGCTCTTGTAACATTCCATGCCAGACTTACATGCTGGCTTGCAAACAGGTACACAGCTAGACGAACACAATGACACAGATCAGCACTGGTAAATGCACGCTCGTGAATGCTGCTTGCATTGTTAAATCTCACAATGTCTGCTATCCTGTGGTGGGTCATGCCCGCTCGGCGTTGCTGAGAGCAATGCTACAGCTCGCTGTGCACCCTGAGTGACACACATAGTACGGTGCCAGCTGCAGGTGCATGCACTGAGATACGTGACCAAGTAGTCCTTCAGCTGCATGTGCACAGCCTGTCCAGCAACCCGACCTTCAGTCTGGGCGTCATGTGGGTCGAACACGCCTCCCAGCAGGAAGGTGGGGAGGTGCAGCAGCCATCAGTCACAGTGCATGAACAGCTGTAGCCAGCCAGCTCAGGTGGTGTTGTACAACGCGAAGGTTCAAGGACTGAACTTGCTGTAAAAGTGAGAAACCTTGGAGCCCTAGGACAGCTGGCCAACGGTCAGCGCTGCGCCGGCATCATTGGCAGATAAGAGATCTCGCGCATCTCGCTATAAAGGCTGCTTGTTGCTCGATCCGCAGACAGCAGCAGCCAGCTCAAGCCTCTCCTCAAGCCAGCACAAGCCCTCCAAGCTCCCTCACTTGCAATGGCTGCCACTCGCAACATCCTGATCTCCTACCTGATGCTCTTCCTGGCTGTGGGTCTGGTGTGCGCCGCCACCGCAACGGCGGCTGACCTCCCGCGCCGCATGCTGCCCGCGGTCGCCTGGCGCCCTGGCTACTCGTGCTGCTACGCCGTCTGCCGTGGCAGCTGTGCGCCCCGTCTTCTGCTTGGGAAGAAGCTGCTGTGTCGCACCCGCACTGTGCTCAAGCACGTCACCAGAATAATGCTGATGCGAGGGGTTAGCCTGCGGGCGCCCAGCACGCTCAACGCTCCTCCCTTGTCCATATCAAGGATATGACAGTGTGGGCAGTGCTTTTGCACGAGGCCATGGGCCTGCCGAGGCGTTCCCTTGCCCTACCTTGAGAGGTGCCGTGCACGCTGACGGCTCTTTATTGCTGGGGCGCAACAACGGAAATCCAACCATGTCAAGCTCTTGCCTGGCCTCATCGTGCGCGTGGCGGTCCGTGCCTTACACGATAGATGCGGGAATTTTATTTGAGGCACTGCCCTAAGGTGGTGCAAGTGGCTGCGTGCCTGTTTGCGTATGACTCCCGCACGCCGCCCGTCTGCTTGCGCACAGGCTCGGCAAAAAGCGTGGGTTTGAGCCTGAGCAGCCCTGTCGACTATCTCAGGCTGTCGCTGAGCAGGTTGGTTTTGCCGAGCGTGCAGGCTATAACGGGCCCAACGTTAACGTCTGCTATGGCCATTGCGACGGCTGCGACCACAACTGCTAGGCCGCACCTTCGTTGCAAGCGGCGTGGCGATGTTGGATGCACACCAAGATGCGCGCTGGCTGGTGTGGACAAGGCGCCTGCCGCCAGCGACACTCAAGACCTTCGAACAGCATGAGGCAGCTCTTCCCTTCTTGTAGCTGCATGGTATATTTGCAGGGCCCTGATGACGGACTGCTTGAAGCTATGCTTTGGTGCCTACTTCACGCTGTCAAGGAGAACGTGGGTCGTATCGTAGCGTTGACGCTCCAGGCTTCGCAGCCGAGCTGAGCTGGTATGTATTTAGTTGGTCTGTGTTTTAGCGCCGTTTAGTGCATGCAGTAAATTGGGCGCTCCTCGTCGGTTGGCTAACTGGTCTGCTGTGTTGGACGCGCAACTTGATTTGATGTGCTTTGTGCGCGGTTTCACTTGGAGCCTGCGTTTCTGGCTTTGCGTGCTGCTGAGCACTTGGCTCCATGTATGGGTGTTGTTTTCGTGCGAGTGCAGACGTATTCAGGACAATTTTGATGCATTGACGTATATACCTATACAATACCGACATGCCAAAGAGTGCAGTAGTTGTGCTGGTTGCAGTAAGGACGCGCGTCAGGCATATAGTCCTGGAGTGTAATACAGGCGTATATGAGATCATGCTGCCTGTGCACGCCACGGCTGTCGTGGCCTCGCTCATTTTGGCAAATTGCCCCGTGTCCATGACAACATAATATACATGAAGGTGTCATTGAGCGGTGATGCAAAGCCTAGCAATGCACCCACTTCACGTCCTCTGTGCACATGTTCCTGCAAAGTCCTCTGTGCACATGTGCCTACAAAGCAGGCTGTGCCCTTTGCCACCCAGCAGGCCTTGCTGTGGTGTGGGGTATAACACATCCGGCTCAGCAGGCTGGGTCGCTTGACTTGTGCTCGCTCCCCCTTTGCAGAGCGGGGCTGTGCCATGCGCGTTGCGACATCCCACACGATGTGCACCCATGGTGACTGCGATGATGTTGCACTGCAACATTTGCAGGCTGGGCTTTGTACCAAGGAGTTTGCCCCCAAATTACTTTTAGCTTAAGCTTGACTGCACACATCGAGACGCTCTGCCTCACCGTGATTGCAACACCGAGACACTCCCTCGCTGATAGGGGCCATAATCTGCGGCGCATGCGACGCAGCCAGGAGCATGCCCAGCCCGCTGGCAGACGCGGCGGACGCCAAGAGTGCCCGTAAGAAGTTTGTGAACAAGCTCACCTACGGCCTGCTGGACTACCGCCACCACACCCTCGCCAACCTGCACAAGTGCGTCGAGGTGCTGCTGGCCGTCTGCAGCAACGTCGTGAAGGAGCCCGGCGATGCGCGCTTCAGAAAGGTAAGCATGGGCAAGTCCGCTCGCCAAAGAGCCAAGCTTGGCGTTGCATGTTGCGCTGGTGCACACAGGGAGCGTGTCCATGGGACTCACCCCTCCTCGCAAGCCCGAGCTCATTGCTCGTCATGCTCTACATGCGCCAGGTCACACAACGTCAAGCAGTGTGTGCAGCTACCAAGACCACTGCACTCAGCGTGCGTGCTGCCCAGGTGCGCGCCAGCAACAAGCGCATAGCCGCGGCGTTCAGCGCGCACCCGGCCGCGCCCGAGCTGCTGCACATTGCTGGCTGGCGCACCAAGGTGGAGGAGCTGGAGCGCTACTGGACCTTTGACGCGCCCGCCGGCAGCCAGGGCATGGAGTGCGCACCTGCACTCAGCCTCAGCAAGTGTGACGGCTTTGGCAGAACTGGCAACAGGCAGCCAAGCATTCCGATCCAGCGCTGAGGCACAGAGCCCGTGCAGGCTGCTCCAGTTCGCCGTCGAGCAGCTGCAGAAGGTGCTGGACGAGCTGGAGGCCAAGCAGAGCGTGCGGGCCCGCTCGCGCCGCCCTGCACGGTCGCGCTGAGCCGCTTGATGCGCACAGGCAGGGCCTGTGGCGGGCCGAGGCGAGCGCTGTGCACGTGTGCCGCGCAGGCCATTGGCTTTGACAAGAAGGCTGCGGACGCGGTGGAGCGCGACAAGGTGTGGCGCGCTGCTGCCCGACCTGCGGCGCCCTGACCCGCCGCGCATGCTCTCCTGGCTTGATGCGCAAGTGTGAAGTGCATGACGCGGGACTCTGTAGCATGGAGCCTGTGCATGACCTGGCCGTAGTCGTGTTCCAGTCCCTGGCTGTTGCGGACATGGGCTGAATGTGGCTCTGACGTCGCCCGGGGCTGGTCTCGCAGGTGCTGCGCAGCATCGAGGAGGACCGCAACGAGTACCAAGAGAAGCTGGCGCGGCAGCGCGCGGCTGCCGCCGACCCGCCCGCGCCACCGGCCGCCGATGTGCCACCGGCCGCCGAGGCGCCGCCGGCCGCTGATGTGCCACCAGCCACCGATGAAATGTAGCGGCCTTGGCGCTGGACGCACCCCGCCCCGCAGGGCCACCGCCTGTTGAAACTGCCGGTGCATTGCGTGCGCATAGCTATGTGAGACGAGCGCGGCATGCAAGCTTAGGGCATGGGGCCTGCTGTGGCTGTTGTCACTGTCCTGCTGGACGCCTTGCTCTTGAAGCAACCAAGCAGTCTTGTTGCAATGCTTGCCGGCAGCAAGTTGCCGCACTGCTAACGAGGCATCCCAAGCAACAGAGCTGCACAAAGAGTTGAGCTCATGCCACCTGCATCCTGACGCCGCCTGTGCACGACCCAGCCGCAGCATGTGAACTGCACACTGGCTCCATCATGCACGGCAGGCCAACAAGCTGCCTCGCCTAGATAAGGTGTGCAATGCTGCCGCCAGCAGGCACAAGCCAAGCCCTGAGCGCACATCCCGATGTGACACACGGCCCAGCATATAAATAAACTAGGTGACGACACGGCCGAGCACATGCAAGTGCATGCGCGTGGCTCCCGCAGTTAATATGCCAGCTTGCTGCTCTCAGCGCCCGGCAACAGCCCGAGGTGCCTTGCGTCTTCGGCACAGCATGCACGGCGCCCACGATAGGCGGCTCGAGCTTGCGCTGGCCGTGCTGACCACTGCGGCCCCGCCTGGTGTTCGCCAGGTTGCCCGGGCCATGTGCCAGCACTAGCCGCCGGGACGACCGCCATATGCCAATCAGGCAGCAGGCAGCCGCCACCCTGGTGAAGTGCCCGACGACCCAAAAGCGTTCGCGGCGGCCCGGCAGGGCTGCGCCAGGCGCTGGCCAGCAGCCGCCTGCGCGGCCGGATCGGCAAGGCCCAGCCCTGCCTGGGGTGCTCGCGCAAGCCTGGCCGGGCGGCCCTAGTCCTGCGCCGGGCGGCCGCCCGGGGGCATGCTTATCATATGTACCGCGCCGTGCCCGGGCCCGCCCGCCTTGACCACCGACTTGCCCTTCCTCCGGCCCTTGCTGACGCTCGAGACCAGCAGCCCGGCAAACACCAGGCCGACCGCGGCCCACTGCTGCGGCAGCAGCGGGTTGCCGTTGAGCAGCACGCTGAGCAGGATGTTGAAGAACTTGCGCGTGGTGCACACGAGCGTGTTGGCCAGCGAGCCGAAGCGGCGGATGGTCGCGAAGATGAACAGCTGCCCCACCGCGCCGCACAGGCAGAACAGCGCCACGTCCCACGCGGCCTGCGCGCGCGGCGCCCCTTGACACATCCACGCTGCCTGCGCGCACGCGGCGGCTCGGCACTATGCGGGAGCCTGGGCAGCCCCTCCTGGAACGCTGATATCTGTCCGCCGTCCGCCGCCGGTCCCGCCTGAGCCGCATCATGCAGCACGGCGTGCATCTGACAGGTCATACGAACGAACGCGCCCTGCGCCTGACTCCAAAGGCCCAGGCCGGCGGGTGACATGCACAAGGTGGTCACGCGTGCGCTGCGTCGCGCAGGCGCTTTCCGCACGCATGAAGCTGCACTTGGGCATGCCAGCATAGGCGCACACACACGCGCAGATCAGATACAGCGACTGGGCTGTCCATAGAGGGAGGATGCAAGGGCGGGCCCGGCGGCGGACGCGCCTCTGGGTAGCGCCGGCAGAAGGCGGCGAGCTCCCAGCCGGACGACGTCGCGACGAACAGGTAGACTAGATTGTACGCGCCGCACCAGAAGTTCATCCAGCACATCGTCCACAGCGCGCTCGTGTCCGCATAGCGCTTGAAGATCTCGTCCTGCGCGCGCGCGGCGCCTCGCTGTACGAGGCGCAGTGGACTGGCAGTGTGCTAGCGCTGCCGGCAGCGCTGCCAACAGTGTTCCTGGGGGCGGGCAAGGTTGCGGCGCCGCCTGCACAGGGCAGCAGTTCCCCACACCAGGTCGAAGCGCCCCCGCGCTGCACCCCCAGCCTTGTCCTCGGCGGCAGGGCCTGTGCGTGCATGGTGTGGTGGGCTCGGGGTCTACCTACGCGGCGTTGGTGTAGCCGTCAAAGACGACATACCCTAGGCAGCAGGGCCTGTGTGCGCGACGCGCGTGGGCCTAGTGCCCACCTGCGCGGCATTGGTGTAGCCGTCAAAGACGAGGTTCAACAGGCACAGCGCGTAGCCCAGCGGCGCATTGGGCGCGGCCAGCTTGCTGGTGACCTTGCTCGAGCTCTGCCGCGCGAACAGCGAGATGCCGGCCGCAATCATCAGCGCGCACGCGTACTCCAGGCCGCTGTAGAACTTGCCGCCGATGAGCGTGCCCATCAGCATCACCGGGATCATCTTGCACGACTTGGCCAGCACCTGCGCCCGGGCGCGCAGTCGCTCAGCCCCCCGCATGGACGCTCGCCGTCCGCACGCATGCTCGCGACGCGCGCACAGCCTGGTCACAGTCCTGGGCCCACCACAGCTCCGGCCCCAGCGCAGAGAGATCCTGCACCACCAGGGGGCAGGATCACTCAGGGCGGGCGCGCCGCGGGGGCGCGCCTGCGCCGGGTAGCTGATGTTCTTCAGCGCCTCGATGCCCAGCGCCGGGCCGATGCTGTTGGTCACCCCGACCTTCCAGAACGCGGTCACGGGCGGCAGGCGCGCGCCCTTGGCCGGCCGCGCGACGAGCGCGAGCAGCAGCGCGGCCCACGCGAAGCACGCCACGCTCTGCACGCCGGCGAGCGCCTTGAGGCCCTCGAAGCGCTCGCGGCCGGGCCCGAAGCGCTTGATCGCGAGCGCCTCCTGCACGACGCCCTGCGTGAGGTAGGACGCGTAGATGCCACCCGCGCACACGGCGAGCGTGGCCGCCTGCCGCAGCGACGGCATCCCGGGCGCCCCCCCGCCCCCCGCCCGACGAGTGGCTGCGGCCAGGCGCGGCGCGAGAGTGACTTTGTGGCTTTACGCTGTACTCTCTACAGGAGGATCTCTTGAGGGACTCTCCTTTCAGCGCGCCCAGACCGCTCGTATTGAATTTGTCACCACCCAAGCCTGCCTTATCCCGTGCACAGCTGCTGTCTACAAAAGGTTGCTATAGGAGATGTTCAGCAGCAGATTGCAGCCTGCAATCAGTCCAAAGTCCACCTGCGTTTTAAATTCGACCTGATTGGCTCAGCTAGGCTCAGCATGCAGAGCAGGCCCTCGGTCGTGTGCCCCACATGCACAGCTCGCGCACATCAGGCAAGAGCGCCACCGCCCATCGCCCCGCCTTGCCCGCCGCCGTCGTCGTCGCTGTCGCCGGCGCCGCCAAACAGCGCAATCCGCCAGTCGGTGCCCGCCGGGGACGCGCTGCCCGGGGACGCGCCCTGGTCCGCAGGGAACCCGCCGCCGGCCTCCGCCAGCGCCACGCTGTTGTACATGCTCAGGCGCTGCACCGTGCTGGGCGACAGCGGCGCCGCGACGGGCGAGCCCTGCGCCGCGTCGGGCGCGCCGCTGCGCGCGGCGCCCCGCGCGGACCACAAGGGGACGGCGCCCGCTGCGCCGTCCGGCGTGCGCAGGTCGACGGGGCTGTAGCGCCGCGTGCTGCTCGCCGGCGCGCCCACCGAGGGCGAGGACAGCGAGGGTGAGGCCCTGGGCCCCAGCTCCAGGCCCGGCAGCGCGCGCGCCCACGCCGCTCCGGCCTCGCTCGGCGGCTGTCGCCCCGCGGGCGGCCCCCCGACGGGGTCCCCCGCAGGGCTGGACTGCACTGCGGGCAAAGCGGCCGTGCCGCCGCCCGAGCGCGCGCCTGCGGCGTCATCGTGGCCTGCCTGTGCCAGCGCCGCCTCGAGAGAGCGGCGCAGCGTGTGCGCGCCCTGCGCGGGCCCCGAGCCTGGGCTGGCCCGCCCCGCCGGCGCCCGGCTCGGCACCTCCGGCGACAGCGCGGGCGCGGGCGGTGCGACGCCCCAGTCCGCGGAGCGTGCTGCCTGAGCCGCGCCCGGGCTTGCGTCCAGCGTGGCGCCGGGGCTGACGGGCAGCGACGGGCCGTCCCAGGCGTCCACCTCCGCGAGCGCGGCGTCGAACGTCAGCCGCAGCCGCGGGCTGAGCGACGGCGACGACACGAGCGAGGCGCGCAGGGCGGCGTGCACCGCGCCCGCGCCCTGCAGCGCCTGCCCTGCGGCGCCCTCGCCGGGCGCGGTCTCGGACGCCGCCTGGTCCCCTGCGCGCCCTAGGGCCTGGGCCACGCGCGCCGCATCCTCCGCCCACGTCTCCGCCCAGGCCGGGAGGGCGTCGGCGGCCGCGGCGAGGTCGGAGCTGCGCTCGGCCTCGCCGGCCTCCGCCGGGCTGGCCTCGGGCGGCGAGAGCAGCGGCAGGGCGCCGCCAGCCGGCGCAGGTGCCCGGGTGATACCGCCCCGCGGCCCGTCCACGTGCCCCGCACCCGGCCCCGCCCCAGCGGGCTCGGCCGCCCCGGGCGCTGCCGCCCCAGCGTGCTGCAGCATGGGCGCGCCGGGAGGCAGCAGCAGCTCAACGCCCTGCTCTGCCAGATCAGCATCCCTCTCCATAGCCGCGGGTGCGGGTGCGGCGGCGGCTGCCTCAGGCCCAGCGTCAGCCGGGTTGCATGGCGCAGCGCGGTCCGGCGAGAGCGCGGGGCTGCCGAGCTCTGGCAGCGGGCTGTTGGGCGCGGCGCCGGCGTGCTCGGGACTGGCCTTGGGCCCTGCAGGCGCCGGCGCGCCCGGCGGGCTGCGACGCGCAGGCCGGCGCACGCTGGTCGCCAGCAGCAGGTCCGCCAGCGCGCCGCCCGGGAGCGGGGACAGCAGCAGCTGCGGGCCGCCTTCCCGGCTAGGGTTGGTACAGGGTCCGCCTGCACCGGCGCCGCCGCGCTGCTCCGACCCTGCCGCCGGCGTGGCGGCCGCGCCGCCGGCGGGCGTCCGCTGAGAGGTGAGCGGCGCGGCGCGCGGCGCGCCCCACGCGTCAGGCTCGTCGCTGCTGACCAGGACCCTGTCCAGGGATGGGCCGCCGTCGGCGCACGCTTCCAGCGCGCCGGGCGCCGACAACGCGCCGCTCAGTGGGCTGCCGGCGGGCGGCCAGCAGCTGCTAGGGTCCAGCGCCGCGGCAGCGGCGGCGACGGCAGCGGCCGCGCGGCCGAGCGCCGGCGACCCTAGGGTTTCGGGCAGGGTTGGCAGGGGGCTGGCCAGCAGCTCCTCCTTCTCCGCGTACAGGTTGCGCAGCGTGCTCTGCGAGCCGCGCTCGGGCACTGAGTCGGCTGCCAATCTGGGGTCAAGCCATGCGGTGCACAGGCGTTGCGCGCCGTGCGCGGCTGCATGCTGGTGCTGGAGCGTGGAGCGGTGCTTGCACATGGGGCTGCTGTAACCGTCGCCAGCTCTAACCAGGGACACATCAGTTTGCTAGGGGCAAGCGTCGATGCATGCCCTCCTCAGGGCCTGACTGAGGATGTGCATACATTCGCTCCATCTTGCCTTGCCTTGGTCGGCGAGCACGCGTGACACGTGTGTTCTGAAACGGTGCGCTGAGCACAAGGGGGGCTCCGCGGGGTGGTGCTCCGCGCGGGCCAGCCGCGCCTGGATCTCCTCGTCGAAGGAGCCCCAGTACCAGAGCTTGAAGAGGCGGAAGGAGATGCGCTGGCGCGTGACGCAGCCCGCGACGCGCGCCACTGCGGCCCGGTGCTCCTGCCAGGCGCCGTGCCACCTGCGCGCGCGCGCCGGCCAGCGTTGAGCGGGCCAGCCAAGGTTTGCTCGGCCGCACATCCCGCTGCAGGCGAGCAGGCGGGAGGCACGGCATCCCCGCCTTTCACTGCAGATCTTGACTGAGGAAAGATAGAGTGGACCATGTGACAGCATTGGTGGCCCGCAAGGTGACGAGGCAGAGCTGCTGAGCGCCGCAGGCGCCCGCCGCGCACAGCAGGGCGTTTGTCGCCGCATGCGCCCCGCTGGGCCCTGCTGGGCAAGCTGTCAGTGGGGACGACGCCACACCATGGCTCAAAAGTCCAGCTACTTGTGAGCCGCCTCAAGCCCCTGCCCATGTACTATAGACCTTTTGTTTCTTCACCAATGCACCCCCATCTCTCGCCTCTGTCTCTCTGATACCGCTGTGAGTGGCCCGCAGCGCACCGCGCAAATGCGCCGCGCACGCACGCCAGCCGCGCCCGGGCAGCGAAGCGCTGCAGCGCGACGCGCTGTACACGCAGCGCAACCGCGCGGGCGCGCCAGGCGCGCAGCGCGGCGCGCTGCAGCTGCGCCGCCCGCCGCTCCAGGCCGCGGCGGAGGATGACAAAGTGGCGCCGCTGCGCCTGCAGGGCGGCGTGCGCTGCACTATGTTACGTCATAGGGTAGGGTCTGTCATAGGGCAGGCATGCGCTGCACTGCGTGACGCCATCTCCGCCCGTTAGGAACACGGCTGATTGCGGGGTTTGCAGGCAGCTGGGAGCGGCTTCATGCCATGCCAGGGACGCCAGAAGCGCCTGCAGGGCACCAAATGGCGGCACACAAAGCAGGGCAAGTCTATGTTCTCAAGCGCTCGAGCTGCACAACATGCGTGACTATAGTGATGTATGTCAACGTGTTGCCCAACACAACATCGGCCTATGTGCGACGCAGCGAGCAAGGGCATGCACCATGACACAGTGCGAACTGTAATGCATGCAGGCAACAAGCACAGAACATGCGCTTGGGCTGCCTCCGTCCGTCCACAAGGCCACAAGCCTGGGCCGGTCCCAGTGCAAGGCACACTCCATGAAAACAGCCGCGCGCCTGCACATGCGCACGCCAGGCGGTGACAGCCGCCAGCTGCAGCGCCCGGCCGTACGTGCTGGCGGCGACGCGCGGAGCGCCAAGGTCGGCGGGCGCTGTGGCGGGCAGGGCCAAGGCGGCGGGCAGGCCGCACGCGGCGAGCACGCCGCGCGCCGCCGCAGCGTCCAGCAGCGCCGTGGCCGCGCGCCGCGCAGCCAGCGCGCCGCGCCAGGCCTGCGCGCCGTCGTGCGGCGTCTGCAGCTTGCACGCTGATGGGTGAGCTGAAGCTTGAGGCGTGCGGGAAAAGGAA
>JAABUY010003617.1_pt1 | contig 16832 bp, 5 predicted proteins | sample 5560271 | NCBI WGS metagenome assembly JAABUY01 (sample SAMN10711886, study PRJNA513374) | rock metagenome | isolation source: Antarctica rocks | place: Antarctica: Victoria Land, University Valley
TATGTATCGATATGGCCACGGCCGTTCGCGTCCTTCTTGATCGGCGTCTCGACGGAGAGGTAATCCACCTTGCCCTCCTTTGCTGCGCGCCGAAGCTGTGTCGCGAGCGATCGTCCTTCTTTAGTCCTGTACATACTATTAACAACCGAGTTGAAATACTTGCGGCTTCCTTGCTGAAGCTTACTCCCATCAGGACTCTTACGAAAGGTGTTTTTATCCCCTTGTCCACCCTTCGCTTCGACAACCACGATGCGATCTCCACTTTTCCATACCTGATCGAACTCATGTGGATGCGATTTCGACTTATCCATCCGTTCGCTCGGACGAGGATGTAGGCGCTCGGGGCGTCGGCCGTTGGCATCCCTGTAGTGCTCCAAGAGATGGTTCGCCGCCACGCGCTCGCCGATCTTGCGGCTATGTTCTTGGACCTCGTAGGTGGCTGCCTTCCATGTTCCATGGTCAGCGGTGGACAAACTCTTCGACTTCACGTCCTTGCGGGAGATACCACGTTCCTGTGCCACCCTCTCCAGCACCGCGTCGCGACGCCCTTGTGCCTCGTTTCGTGACGTGAGGGTACTTTCGCATCTCGCCTTCTGTCGCTCACTGAGCTTGAATCTCTCGGGCTTGCCATTGTAGCGCGTTAGGGTGATCCTTTCCCCCTCGCGCCTCACTATCTCCCGCTTCTGGTTGAGTTCTTGCCGCTCAACTGGGTTACCGGATGCATCACTCTGGCGAACGCGATCGATGCGCACTTTATGGCCATGAGGAGCGTTAAGGTCACCAACGTAGCGATGGTTGCTGTCGGTTTGTGGAAACCTCTCCTTCTTCGCGATCTCGGCGCCGGTCTTCCGCTCCCTCGCTTGTGGGGCTAGGCGATCCTTCGCGATGCTCGCCCCGCCCTCGCGGCGCATCCCCCGCGACGCATCCCTCGCACCCGTCTCCTTCGCGATCTCGGCACTAGGCTTCGTCTCCTTCGCCTGCGGGGCCAAGCGATCCCTCGCGGTGCTCGCCCCGCTCTCTCGGCGTGCGCCTCGCGATGCCTCACCCGCACCCGTCTCCTTGAGTTTCTCCACCGCTTACCCCTTCCGCATGCGGTCGCGCGTCGCCTCGCCCAGTCCCGCCACGACCGCAGCGCGCTCGTTCGGCAGGCGTATCTCGTCGATCGTGATGAGGGCACAACAATAAGCGATGCCGGGTACGACGGCCGCACCGATGACGGGACCCGAACTGCCTAACCAGGTATGCACGTGGTCCTCGACCGCCATCAGTCGTTCCTCCCAGTCGCGCTCGGTATCTCCTAGACTGATGTCGATATCACCCATCAGGGTAGGCGTGAGCAGGCGGGCGACGTCGGACCGGTAGTGGCACGGTGCAGGGCATGCGGCGCAGCCCGTGTACGGGCCGAGGGCAGGGGCGCGCCCGAGCAGGCGACGGTAGCCCGCCGAGAAACCCGAGAGGGAGTTCCCCACGCGTCCCTCTGCCGTATCCACGAGTCCGAGCGCAAGCGCGCGCTGCAGATCGCTCACCTCAGCGTAGGTCCAGTCATGCTCTCCCATGCGCGCGTGCAGCAGCGACGACGCACCCAGGGCCAGCGCGAGACGGAAGGTGTCACGCTCGCGGTCGCGGCCCCCGGATGGGGAGAGGCGGCCCGGCGTCGCTGAGAGGCGACCCCACAGGCGTCGTAACGCGGGCGCTACCGCGCTCGACGCGTAGGCCGCGCGCAGGATCACCTCGGCCCAATCGGCCGCTGAAGTCTGCGCTGCGGCGAAGCGGGACGCGCGTGCAACCACGGCCATATCCGGCGCACCCAGAGCAGTCAGTGGGATGTCCAGCGCCGTGACATCCGCCGGCACGAGGGGCAGGCATCGGCCCAGATTGATATAGCCTGCTCGACGCGCGTATGCCGCCACCTCGGCGTCGGTCCGGTCCCCTGCACTGGCTTGCGAGTCCGCATCGACGACGTACACAAGATAGGGGTGGTCATCTCCCTCGGACGACACTGCAGCCTGACCGGGGCGTAGGGTCGTCAATCGCCGCGACTGTTCATTGGTCATGTTCATCGTCGCGGCCAGCGCCGCCCGGTCGTCCTCGGCGAGCAGCCGATGGACGACCTTCAGGCTGGTGTTCTTGATCGCGTCGGGCGCCAGTTTCTGAGGGATCTGCTCCGCGACGATCACACCTTGCCCATACCGCCGGATCTCAGAGAGGATGTTTACGAATGCCTCGACCGCCTGTGCGCGCGCGTTGGCGGACTCCTCGCCCACATCGGTATCGGTGCGCCGGAGCAGGCGATGCGCCTCCTCAACGACGAGCAGGTGCTGCAGACCACGCGGGAGCGTGCCAGTCGCGGCCTGTAGGCGGCGCGCCTCGTACAACCGGCCAAGGATTAAGCCCATTAAAAAGGTTTTCTCGGCGTCATTGCCGATATTCTCGAGTTCCAGGACCGTTGGACGGCCAAGGAGGTCGGCCATGGGCACCCCGCGTGGCACGTCGAGCATGGTACCCTTCGACCCGACACGCAGCGAGGCTATACGCCCGGTGAGGCCGGCGATGACGTTACGCTCGATCTCCCCGTCGTAGCCCAACCGTCGCGTCACCGTATCAACCTTAGTGGACAGATCGGATAGCGTCGGGAATATTGGGTAGGCGTCCCGCCGCGTCCAGTCGGCGGCCGACAAATGCACATTCTCGCCCGTCGCAAGGACCCAGCCCTTGTCCTCGTACACCTCGTGCAGGGCTATCTCCAGCACGTACGGCATCGGCGCATAAAGGATGAAGGCCGCGTTGAAGACAGCCTTGAGGAGGTCAATATGGGGCAGCAGGAGGGTCGCGCCTCCGGGCGTGGGGCCGAGGTCAAATTCGAACGGGTTCAGCCGGAATGGAGCGACGCTCTCGTTGCCCAGCGTGTATATCCGCAGCTCTGGGAGCGCGCCGCGCACCACCCCGTCTACAGAGGGGAGCAGGGCGCGGTATTCCGTCTTCGCGGGCTCAATCACCAGGAACGGCGTCTCCGGACGGCCCGGCACAGCTGTCGCCGCAAGCCGCAGTAGGCGCCGGATGGTCGTCGTCTTGCCGCTACCGGTAACGCCTACAACAAGGGCGTGTTTCGTGAGGTCCTCAGGGGCGATCGCTACCTCGTAGTCGTCGCGATAGGCGCCGTCGCGGAGCACCTTCCCTATGCCTAGGCTCCCGCTTTCTGGACGTGCGGAAACGTCGACGTCGTAGGGCGCGTGGTCGCGGATGGCGTAGCCGGGAGACTCCTCACGCGGCAGCTGAATCAGCAATCCCAGCTCGCGCGAGTTCAGTACGGTGACGAAGCCTCCCAGCCCCGGCCCCGGTGGCCCCGACCGTGTGCGTAGAGCCGTGCGAACCGGCTGGGGCCGCGACCGGTCGCCAGAAAAGACGCTGGAGAGGAGCGTGCCGAGGCGCTCGCTCGCCTCAGGAGTGGTCGCGCCGAAGTCGACCGTCACGCCCCAGTGTCCGACAGCGAGCATCTCATCGATCCTCTTGAGCTGCTGCTCGAGCAGGCCGACCAGATACTGCGCGTTCCAGTCGACCACCTCGCGCCCTAGCTGCGTCGTCGCCGTGCGCGTCGTCAGGTCACGGGCCTCGCTGAGCCGGTCGCGCTCCGTGACCCCCAGCTGGCGCTGTTCGCGTACGGACGAGGCGACGGCGGCGAGGCGCTCAAGGATCTTGGCACGCTGGTGAACCGGGCCATTGCCGTTGCCGTCGTGGCGCTCGTAGGACTGCGCCGAAACGACGTAGGCCCACTCGGCATCGCGCATCCCGCGCACGACGCGCTCCAGGTGTCCGGTTTCGTCGCGCTGCGGGGGTGAGGAGTCATCGCGCTCTTCCCGCGCCGTGGGGACGCCGGTCAACTTACCGCTATGGATGAGGCGCGCTGCGATGATGCCCTGGACACCGGCGAGGGCCGGCCGCGCGACCGGCTCGATCTCAACGCCGGGGTAGGCCGCGCGGAGCAGAGGCGCAACGGTGTCGGGCGACTCAAGCGCGTAGTAGACCTCAATCGTGCGAGGCGTGCCGGTCACCACAAACACGAAGCGCCCGCGCCGGTAAGCGTGCGCCCCAATCGCGAGCTCGGCCGCCCGGCGCGGGAAACCGTGGAATCCGTCCCGTCGCCAGAACGCTGCGGCGGCCCGCACGCGCACGAGTGAGGCCACGAGCACGGCGTGGTCGAACGCGGGCGGTGTGGCCCCATCGAGGGTCCGTACCTCGTAAGCGGCAATATCGCTCGCCCAGCGGTCACCGTCACCGACCGGCACCGCCCCTCGTTGGCTCACGCGCCCATCCAATGATAGGGTAAGCGCCGCCAGGGCCGAGGACCTGCGCTCACTTGAAGCCTATCCAGGGGATGTCGACGTGTGTGAACACCGTGATGTCGCAATCGAGCCGTAGGTTGTAGCCGTGGTCCACCACGAGCTCGTTGCCGCGGAAGTGCCCCCAGAGGGCCACGGGGTCGAACTTGCCGATTTCCCCATGGTACTTGGTGCTCTCAATGACCGCGAGACGATCTATCTGACGCTCGTGGTCGACCCGCACGCGGAACTTGACGCCCCTCCAGCGCTCCTGGAGCTCGCGGTGGCGGCCACCGGCTATCCCAGTAAGAAGGATATACCAGGGTGACTCCGGGAGCGCAACCTTTTCAGGTCGTTCGATCACCAGGCCGACCATCTGCGGCGGCATCTTAATCCCTCCCCTTCTCCCCGCCCTCATCGACCGACCGCGCTCGAGCGCTTGATCCCTGGTCTCCCTCTGGTTCGACGCCCGGTGTCCCATCTTCTGGTCGAATGACGGGGGCGCGAGCGGCGGCGCGGCGGCGTCACCGGGCCAAGGAGGGTCCGAGGCGGGCGTGGACAATAGCCCATCGCCAGGCCAGCCCGGGCTCGCTTCCCCGGCCCCCCCGGTCGTCCTCGCCTCCAGCCACTTGGGACGCGGCCTATCGGCCGTCGGCGCGTGAAGGGGCAAGCCGCAGCGAGCGCAAGTGGGAACATCGGGCTTGTTCCGGTGCGTGCAGCGCGGACAACTGAGCATACATATCTCCTTATTGCGGGTGTCGTGGTCGCCCAACGCGCCCGGTCACAATCCGTTCTCTGCATAGAGAAGGCGCACCTCCCACTCGGCCTGCTCGCGCAGCCATCGCTCCTTCTTGACGAGGCGGGAGCGCACCTCCGCGATGTGTTCAGCAAGCATCTTATTACGGCCACGCTCGAGTTCCGCGATCCTGTTGGTGTCTGCTGGTGTCCGTCCCAGCGCGGCGATCGCGCCCCCGTAGGCATTCAGTTGCTTCACGACGCTTGGGGTGAGCGCCTCGCGGCCGGCGGGCGTGTCCCATCCGTCCCATCCGCGCCGCCCTGGGTGAGTCGGGTCCTGAAGCGCGTCCAGGGCGAAGCGCGTGATCCCAACCTCTGCCTCGATCCGCGCCTCCCAACGGGCGCGTACTCCGTCGGCGCGGCCCCGCAGAGCGCCCCGTCGACGCTCGATCTCCGACGGTTGGGATTTGACGCGCGCCAGCGTGCCGCCGGTGAGCGCGGGGACTTCCTCGAACGGGCGGTCGAGGAGGGAGCGCAGGTAGGCGACGAGGCGCGCGGCCTCAACGTTCCGCACCTCGGACAGGCGTGCGAACGTCGAGCCGGCGCGACTCGGATTGTCGAAATCGGCGCGCGAGAAGAACAGCCGGTCGTCCCCATGATCCGCATCGGGATCCCACAGATCCGGCTCGGCGGCGGCAACCACGAGCGACGTGTAGACGACCCAGGCGGGGAAGTGGTCGAGAGCCGAGCCGAAGTACGCGCCGCGCCCCGGATGCTGGAAGTGCGGATGCCCTCCCTCCCTCGCGCGACGGCCGATCGGCAGCTCCCTGAAGGACGGCAGCCACATGCCATCGTAGTCGACCAGTCGCAAGCTGCCGTCGTCCAGGACGAGCACATTGCCGTGCTGCAGGTCGCCGTGGGCGACCCTGCGGCCCGCGAGGTCCTGCATCATCGAGAGGAAGCGTTGCGCCACGGCGACCAGAGCTTGCCGATCCCGGAGCTTCCCTTCGACATACCTGTCCAGGGTGGTGCCCTGCACCCATGCCATCTTGAGGATCGGGCGGCGCATGGTTACCTCGCTCCCGGACGGGCGCACCCTGATGCCAGTCGGCAGGTAATCGCAGGCGACCATGTAGGGAAGGCGCCCCGTGGCCCATTTAATCTGCCGGTATGTCCATGCGCTGGGTGCCGTGCCCGCGAAGCACTTCACCGCCCAAGACCGCGCGCCGTCGCCCGACACGACACGATAGACGTGTCCGAAGGAACCCGAGTTCACCCATATCTGGCCGTTGCCCTTCCGATGAGGGGTGCCGTGGCGGAGGTCGTCGTCGTCGAAACTCATGGCGGGATTGAGGATGGCAGCCGTCATGTCGGACGGCGCGACCCGCGTCAGCGTCCCGTCCACCGCTCACCCGCCCCTTTCCGTCACGCGCACGACGAGCAGGGTCACGTCGTCGTCACGGATCGCGCGCTCGTCGCGTAGACGGTCCACCCACGACGCGAACGCGAACTGCTCGCCCGCGAGCGCGTCGAACTCCCGCCACGGGCTGCTGCCACCCTCGTGGGAACGGAGGAACCACGCCGCCAGGGCGTCGGTCATGAGGTAGAAGGCATCTCCAGGGAGTAGGTTTCGTCCGCGTTTCATCCCGCGGGGCCGGATGTGATCCCGCCACTCACTTGGGGCAGCCCGTGTACTCGAGAGGAGCCACGGCGAGGAACTGAAGGCGTCGGCGCGATGGATCGGGTGCGTGGCGACGAGCCGATCGCCTTTGACAAGAAAGAGGCAACTGTCACCGATTGCGACCGACGACCAGTAGAGTTCATCCGTGTCCGGCTTGCGCCCGATGGTAAGCCCGACGAGCGTGGAGTAGGCACCGGAGGCATGCCGAGCGAGGGCCCATGGTTTTGAGACTTGCGGACGTGTCTTGTCGTACCAGTCGCCGCATGCCTTGAACAGGACGGTTTCCCGCTGCGTACCGTGCAGACGCCCCTCGCAATAGGCGCGAACGAGCATCAAGGCCCACACACCCGAGAAGGACGACTGCGTCGCGCCGTCCGCGACGGCGAAACGGGACGTGTTCGCGTCCTCGCCCGTCGCGTACGCATCGTCAATCTCCCCGTCGGGCGCATCGCGCTTTGGGACCTGGAAGGCGTTACAGGCGATGTCTGCCCCCGCGCCGCTGGCCGCAGGCAATCCGGCGTTATCCATCTCTGTGCCCATGGGCACCGTCCTACCTCAGTTGCTGATCGAGGTTTGCCGGCCGCGTGCCGATCTCAAGGAACTTGTTGATGTCGGACATCGCCGCGTTGAAGGCGAAGCCGCGCGTACCGGGCGGGACGGAAGCGAGTCGCATGATCCTCTGGAGCCGGGGCTTCATGGACTCCGGCACAAGGCTGGAAAGGCGGAATAGGCTGCGCGCATACGCGTCGTCAGGCACCGCCGCTTCGCTGTCGGGGAACATGACCGGGGTCAGCTTCGACGCTGTCAGCTGCGCGTTGAACAGCAGCACATCCCCGTCGTCTGTCCTCAGCGATCGCAAGCGCACGGCCGCGCTGGAGGCATCCGCCTCCTCGAACTCGCCGTCCGTAATATTGAGGACAATGGGGGGATAACTGCTCGGGTTGCGCCCGACCCACTCTGCCAGGTACTCGTGGGCCAGATCGAAGGCCTCGCGCATCGGCGTCCCGCCATGGCTGCGCGGCTCAATCCAAGTGGGCTGCTCGCGTACCTCGTTCACCATCCGCCCGTCGCCTATCTCGACCTCTGTCTCGATCCGCATGACGGACGCCGGGGACTCGCTGAGCTCTGAGATGCCGACCAACTCCCGACCAGCGAGCGGTCCGACGAAGGCCGACGCGACCGTCGCGCCGTATCCGATGATGCCAACTCGGAAAAAGTCGTATACCACTTCACCGCGCGAGCAGCTAGTGATGAAATCGAAGAGCATCTGGTTGACAGAGTCCGCCAGCGCATCCGCCTTGGTCGCACCATCGGCGTATGTCGTGTAGAAGTCCCTCTCGCGTTGGACGGGTTTGTCGTAGACGCCGATATTGGTCGGGTTCAGAACATCGTTCATTGACCCCGACTGATCGACGAGGAACACGAAGCAGGTGGGATTGGACCGCTTGATCTCGGCGTCGTAGGTCATGCCGATTCTCCTGATCGGGACGTCGGGCCAGCATGACATCCCAAGATTAAAGCTAACATAGACACGCTGCGGACTTCAACACCAACAATAAGACATGCAGGGCAATCACATGACGGCCCCTTCTCCGCCGGCCGTTCGGTATCGGGCGTGAACGCGCGGGCGTCACCGAATCGGGTGGCCGTAGGCAAGGGCGACGCCGACGATCTGTCGGTAAAGGGCCCATGATGCGATTGCCCTGAGGATGGACCAAGTCGAGTTGCCATCAATCCTCGCTTCTTAGTTCGACGTGCCACATCGCATTTGGGAGCTGTCGAAGCGCATCCTCAAGTTCGTCAAGCAGTTGGTCTATAAGCCTTCCAAGCTCCTCTGGATTCACAATATCCAAAGCGGAAAACTCATCAGCCACAGAAAGAGCCTTCAACAGAGGTGGTGGTACATCAGAGAACTGTGCGAGAGTTTCGCGCAGATGAGGCCGTCCTAACGCCCAGATACCGATGTCGGGCGATAGTGCCCGAGCTTTGATGGCAGAAAGGGTACCGATAACTAGGCACAAGAAGAACCCGATTTGCTCTTGCTCATCGATTCTTACAATAGTAGTGCGTTTCCTAGGGAAATTCATTTCTTGTTGCCTTGAGTAAATGACAATGAGAACAGAGCAGAAGCCTGCCCTGCCTCCGCCTGTTCTCATTGTACGCTAGCGCTGATAGCATAAAGCGGCCAGTATCCGGTGGCGTGATACAAGCTCACGCGTGTGCGATCAACTGTTCGACCATCCCGGCACTACCTTCACGTCGAACACACTCCCGGAGGAATGAAGAAAGTAATGGACGCTAACTCTCTGCCCTTGCGAATACCCATCCTCATACACTTTCATCCAATCGCCGGGCGCTACTTGTCGTAGGTCCGCCAAGAGCTGCTTGTTGTTGATGGTCACCTTGCGTAGACCATTCGTCACGCGGGTGAAGTCTTTAGGCCAGTTGGGCGCCAACGTTTTGCCGAGATAGGTGCAGAGGCTATTGTGCACCAACACCCGCGCGTTGCCGACGAAGAAGGTATGGTCGCGCGCGACGGTAAGCGTGTAGACGACGGCGCGGCCCACCCCACGCCGCACACCAGTCACGGTCACGTCGCGCCCATCCGCCGTGCGCAGTCGGTCGCCCGCTTGGAGTTGTCCCGATGGGAGCCACCCCGGCCCAGTCAACTGCTTGCCGCTGTCGATCCAGAAGGGGTGATCTACTGTGACTGTTATCGTGCTTCCATCACTGAGGTCCACGGCCATGAGCGACGAGACAGGGCGATGGATGATGGCCTGTACCGGCTCGGCCTCGACCTTGCCCGTATCCGTATTCTCGGACAGGACGTTATCCCCGACATGCAGCGATTGAATCGACGTTTCGCCAGTGGGCGTGGAGACCTGTGTTCCCGCAGGGAAGCATGAACATCCGCCCAGCAGATCCTTAACCGTCTGTCGCGCTGTATTGACGAGATCCCGCCCACCACCACTACGTAGCAGGTCAGATCCGGCACGATACACATTGGGGAGCAGCTTGAGGGTTTGCTTCGGATTGCCGACGAATGACACGATGTTGCACGCTGTCTCAGCTTTGGCGCCCCCCACTCGGCTGATCAACCCGCAGGCCAGGTTCCACGCGACGCCCTGCACGATAGCTCTAGCGAGGAAGAGCCCGGCAGCACGCCCAACAATGGCGGCGATGCTAATAATGCTCGCGTATTCCGCCGTGTCATAGCCGCTGGGGTCCATGCCGTTGATTGGGTCGCTCGCGGCGTAGAGGTAGCGGTTCAGGTTGGTCGGGCTGGACTGGTCGAAGCCCGCCGTGTCACGGCTCAGGAAGCGGCCGTCGGCCGGGTTGTAGTAGCGCGCCCGCAGATTATACAGCCCCGTCGTCGTGTCGTACTGCTGCCCCGTGTAGAGATAGGGGTTGGCCGTCGAGCCCTGGCGGTCCTGGAGGGTGCCGAAGGCGTCGTAGCTATAGCGGTCGGTGACGGAGCCGCTGCCGTCGGTCAGGGCGCGAGTACTGTTCTGACCGTCGCGCAGGTAGTAGCTGGTCGACGCACCGCGCTTTTGTGAGAGCAACTCGCTGTTGCCGAGCGTGTAACTCGCTTGCGGAGTTCCGCTCCCGGCGGTCTCCAGAGCCACGTCGCCGTACGCGGACGCTTCGTCCCATAGGTAGCCCGTGGTCGTGCCGCTCGTGGTCGCGTTGACGCGCCGCCCGGCCGCGTCGTAGCCGTAGCTCGTCGTGGTCCCGTTAGGCGTCGTCGCACCGGTCAAGTGGTTGGCCGCGTCATAGCCGTAGCTCGCCGCGCTGCCACCGTCCGCGACGCCGACGAGGTTGCCACGCCGGTCGTAGCTATACCGCTTCGAGCCGGCGTTCACCAGTTGGTCCGACGCATTGTAGCTGTAATCCGTCGTCTGACCGTTGGCTGCCATGCTGAGGCGGTTGCCCACGTTGTCATAGCTGTAGGATAGGCGCGAGGTCACGGCGCCGTTGCCGCCGTAGCGCGTCTCGCTCGTTACCCGGCCGGCCTGGTCGTAGCCCCACCCGATCGAGCTGCCGTCGCCCTCCACGGCACCCACGCGGTTGCCATTGGCGTCCAGGGTGTAGGCATAGGAGGCCAGCGGCGACTGGCCCGCCTTGTGCTGGACGATGCCCGTGAGCCGGTCGAGCGCGTTGTACGTGTAGTCGGTCGTGACGCCGTTGGGAAGCGTGAGCCCTGTGCGGTTGCCGACAGGGTCGTAGCCGTAGGTCGTCGTGCCGTGCGAGGGGTCGGTGACGGTAGCAAGCCTGTTCAGCGCGTCGTAGCCGTACGTCGTCGTGCCGGCCGGCGTCGTCAGGGACAGGCGGTTGCCAGCGGCGTCGTAGCTATACGCGACGCTCAGGCCAGTCGGTTGCGTGATGCCGGTCGGCCGGTCCTGGTTGTCGTAGGTGTAGCGCGTGACGCCGCGCCCGTCGGTCACGGTCTGCTGCTGGCCCGTCGACGTGTAGGTGTAGTCGACTCTCTGACCGTCGAGGTATGCGACCCCGCTCAACCGGTCCAGCGCATCGTAGCTGTACCGGTTAGTGTGGCCGTCGGCAAGTTGATGGCTAATCTGATTGCCGACGGCGTCGTAGCCGTAGGACTCGGATGACCCGTCAGGCCAGGTCTGCGTGGTCAGCCGATCCAGCGCGTCGTAGCTGGAGCCGGTTTGGTGACCGTTGGCGTCGGTAACGGTTATCAGGTTCCCCGCAGCGTCGTAGCGGTATGCGGTCGTGTCGCTCAGGGGGTCCGTCGTCGCTAGCAACTCACCCGCGGCATCGTAGCTGTACGCCGTCGTCCGCCCCAACTGGTCGGCGCTGCTCAACACGTTGCCCACTCCGTCGTAGCCCTGGAGCGTCGTCGTGCCATCGGCATAGGCGGTCTTGACAAGGCGACCGCGCACGTCGTAGGCGTAGCCTGTCTGATGGTCCTTGGCGTCGATGTGGCTCGCCGTAAGCCCGTTTGCGTCGTAGGTGTACGTCGTGGTATGACCCAGAGGGTCGGTCACCGTAGTCAGGTGGCCGGTCGCATCGTAGGTGTAACTTGTGGTGTTCCCTAGCGCGTCAGTCTCGCTCGTCTTGCGGCCGGCCGCGTCGTAGCCATAGCTCGTGGTGCTCGCGTCGGCCGTCCCGTCCGCGACCGTGACGTTCGTCAGATTCCCCGCTTGATCGTACTGGTTGCGCGTGACGCGGCCAGCCTGGTCGGTCTCCGTCAGCGGATTGCCGCGGTAGTCGTAGGTTGTGCCCGTGGCGGCGTCGTCTGGAGAGGCGGTCTTGATGAGCTGGTCGGCGGCATCGTAGGTGTAGGTCGTGCGCCGCCCAGCCGGGTCGACCTCTGCCGTCCGGTTGCCGTTGGCATCGTGCTCGTATCGGGTTACCTGACCCAGCGGATCGGTGGTCGTGACCAGGCGACCCTGGCCGTCATAGCCATAGCCCGTCGTGCGGTCCAAGGCGTCGGTGCTACTGATCTGCCGCCCCATGTCGTCGTAGGCGGACGCGGTCGTGCGGCCGAGCGGGTCGGTCTCACTCGTCCGGTTACCGTAGGCGTCGTAGGTGTAGCTCGTCACCTTGCCGTTGGCGTCGGTCTGGGTCTGAATGTTGCCCTGGAGATCATACGTCATGCGGCCGAGCGTCCCCAGGCTGTCCTTGACGCTGCTGGGTAGATAGTCGCCTGGGACGTTGATGACCCCTTGATCCATGGCGCGGACCGGCGCGTTTATACTATCTCGGACGCCGGCGGCGATGCTGTCGTTGCCCGCGAGGCCGTACTGGATCGTCTGTGTGTAGCCCATCTGGTCGACGATCGTACTTGGCCCGCCGTACCCGCCGTACGTGACATGGATCGTGTGGCCGAGCGGGTTCGTGAGCGACGTCGGATGCCCCGCTCCGTCGTAGGTGTAGGTGGTTGTGTGCCCTTGAGGGTCGGTCTGCGCGGTCCGGTTATTGCTGCCATCGTAGGTGTACGCCGAGGTATGCCCGAGCGGGTCGGTCTGGCTGAGGAGGTTGCCGTTACTGTCGGCCGTCGAGGTGATGACGCCGCCGTCGGGATTGGTGACGTACGTCGTGTTGGTGCCGACGCTATAGGAGTAGCTCGTTGTGTTGCCCAACGCGACCGTGAGGCTTTGGAGCCGGCCGTCAGGGTAGTAGGTCGTCAGCGCGGCGTGATTGCCGCGCGCGTCGGTCGCGGCCTTAAGCAGGTGGCTGCTGTCGTAGGTAAAGGTGAGCGGCGTCGCCACGGTCGGCAGCGTGACGGACGCGAGATTTCCCGCCGCGTCGTACTCGTAGCGGTAGACGTGGCCGTCGGGATCGGTGATGCTAGTGATGCGGCCCTGGCCGTCGCGCGCGAACGAGACGACCTGGTTGCCGGCGCTGCTAACGATGCCGCTCGGGCCGACAGTGAGCGTGTTACCCGAGAGGTCGCGTACGGAGCGTAGGCTGCCGTCGGCGCCGTAGACGTAGACGCGCCCGTAGGGATCGGTGTAGGTATACGTGCTCGGCTGATACATGCCGTTGGGGCCGTCACCGAACAGGCAGTAGTAGCCGTTGCTCGACGGCTCGAACAGGAAGCAGCCGTCCGCTGTGAGGCTGCCGTAGACGCCGGGACCGGGGTTATAGGACGGAGTGTAGTACAGGAGGTGCCCCTGCGGCGCGAAGTAGAACGTCGAGCGCTTGCCGTTTGGCAAACTCAATGTGACATTCATGGCCGGGTCGACCTGCAGATGCGCGTTGAACTGGTCCAGCGACCACCCACGGCCGAAGTCGCCGACGCGTCTCCGCGTCAGACTGTCGTAAGTTCGCCCGATCTTGATAGGCAGCCCCGCCACTGGGACGGTCAGGTCGGTCTGCGTGAAGGTGACGCGGCCCGGCTTCAGGTCGCCCACGACACTGATGTACACCTCGCTGGTCAACTTGTGCCCGTTCGTGTCAGTCCCGCGCACGCGGATGATGTAGGAGCCGTCCTCCAGGGTCGTGGTATCCAGCGTGGCGATGGTCGGGCTGGCGGCGTCGCGTGGGGGCGCGGCGAGGCCGGCGTGCCGCCCCGCCAGCGCCAGCGTGTTCACCCTGGCGCCGGTGATGGTGGCCAGCGTCGTGATGTTGCTCGGATCGTCGGCTGGGTAGTAGTCGACCGTGCCCGTCTGCAGCGTTTCGCCGGGCGTGAGCGCGATGGGCACGAGGCCGGAGACCTGCGCGCCATTCACCGGGCTGCCGATCCAGCCGGGCATTTCGAACGGTGGCTGAGGTGTCGCCGATGGGCCGGGCGTGTTCGTGGGCCCCTGCGTCGGTGTATCGGTTGGGATAGGTGTTTGTGTAGGTGTGATAGTCGGCCGTGGCGTTGGCGGAGCCGACACCCAGGTGACGCTGATAGGGTCGGAGGTGAAGGTCGCGCCCGAGGAGTTGGTGACCGAGGCCGCGAGCGCATCGGTCCCGGCGACCGTGCCCGTGTAGGTGAACGCAGCGATGCCGCCGCTATCCGTCGTGCCCTGCCCCTTCACACCGGCGTTCGGGCCGCTGTTGATGGCGAAGTCCACGGCGACGTTGGGCAGCCCGTGGCCCGACGGGTCGGTTAGTTGCGCCGTCTGCGTGTACGGCGCGCCGATAACCGGATCAGAGGACGGCGCTATCAGCACCAGATTTGCCGCCGCCTGGGTCGAGCCGATGGTCCCGAGCGCGCGCCATTGGAGCGATTCATTGCCGTAGCAGTTAACCGAGTCGACCCCGCCTGTATCTAGGATATGGCCCGTGTCGGAGAGGACCGTCGTCGTGCCATCGCCAACTTTGATCGTAATCTGCGGCGGGCTATCGTTCGGACCGGCGAGATTGCCGCAGCTGAAGCCTGGGATGCCATAATCGCTCGTGTCAAAGTTTGCGCCGTTCGTCTCGGCCAGAATGGTCGTGCCGTGCGGCGCGACAGTAAACGAGCCCCAGAGGTCGATCGTCTGGCCGTTATATTCGTTGTGGTTGGGGAAATGGGTCGACACGTCCGAAACGCTAATCGTGGTCCCGGTCGTATTATCGAGCCGGATCGCACCCGAGTCGTAGGAACCACCGTCGCCGATGAAGGTTGTATTGGGAGAACCGCGCCATGGCACCGGCAGGTTCGGGTTGGCACGCGCGTTGTCGGCGTAACCGACGAAGACGTCGAGCCCGTTAGCCTTGTACGGCAGCGGTGTATTGGTCGGCGTGTCGGTCGCGGTGTCCGTCGGGGTCGGCGTACTCGTGGTCGTGCCGGTCGCGGTGTCCGTCGGGGTCGCCGTGTCCGTCGCCCGCGGGGTCGCCGTCGGCAGCGCGATGATGCTCGTTGTCGTGGACGCCGTGCGCGGCCCCAGGGCGTTGCCGGCGTCGTCCTGCCACGTCACCGCGGCCAACGCCGGGACGTCACCGGCGGTCTGTGTGGCCGGGATGGTGAAGGACACCGGGATGGCGCGGCTCGCGCCGGACGCGATGGGGCCGCCGGCGTCGAGTGTCCGGCGCGACCTATCGGGGAAGATGAGGGTGACCCGCGCCGCGTCGGCCTCAGCGCTCGTGCTGCTGGCGGTGTTGGTCAGGTTGACGGTATAAGTGATGGTGTCGCCCGCCGTGGCCGTGGCCGGCCCGTCCAGGCCGATCCGCAGCGCCGGCTCGTCGGCGACGGTCGTCGAGGCCACTGCCGCGCGCGGGCCATAGGCGTTCTGGGCGCTGTCCTGCCAGGTGACGCGGGCATGGGCTGTGAAGGCACCCGCCGGCAGCGTGAGCGGAACCGAGTAGGGGATCGTGACCTGCCGGCTCTCGCCCGAACCTAGCGCGACGCCGGCGTCAGGGACGCGCAGCGAACGATCGGGCATCACCACGCTCAGGTTAAGCAGGGCCGCCGCGATGCTGCCGGTATTAGTCAGCCTCAGAGTGTAGGTCACGGTCGTGCCTGGGGCAGGGGTCTCTGGCCCGTTGATGCCGATGGCGACGACTGGGACGCGCTCGGTGGCCGTGCGATCCGCGCCGATCTCGCCGTAGCTGTTGAGCCGTCCGTCTTGCCAGCCGAGGCCGACCATAAACGGCTGGGTATGCGTATCCTGGGCAGCGAGGCGCGCCGCGTAGGCGACGTCACCCTCCGTCGTGACGCGCGGCATGGTCGGCACAAGCCAACTCACCTGCAGCGTGGTCGCGGCGCCGCTGTCCAGCGGTCCACCTTGGGCGCCGCTGATCGAGCCATCCGGATTCGTCACGCGCGCCGTGACCGACGACGCGTCGCCGCTCCCCGTGTTACGGACCACAACGGTCGTCGTCACAACCGTGCCGGGCACGAGCGTGTCCGGCCCCGAGACGGCCGTGTACTGGAGGATGGGCAGGTGCTCGATCGACGCGGCTTGGGCGGCGATGGGACTGGACGGCGCGCCCGTCACGTCTTGCCAGGAGAGACTGGCGTACGCCGCGAGGCTCGCCCCATCGGCCTGACCGAGCCGAGTCAGATAGTCGGCATCGGCTTCGGCGACGCTCTTGGCGGGGACGGCCGGCACGACCCACGACAGCGTCCCCGTGACCGTCGCGCCGGGCGCGACCGCGCCGAGGGTGAGCAGACTCGAGGTTCCGTCAGGGAAGGTCAGGGTCACGACGGTCCGCGTCGCCGGCGATGTGCTCACGTTCGACACGGTCATGACGTAGGGGACGGCCATGCCCGGCGTCGCGGACACGGGCGCGGTCAGGGCGAGGGTGAGGCGTGGGGCCGGCGCCGGGGTGGTACTTGCGGGAGGTGGAGGCGTGGGGGATGGTGAAGGCACGGCCGTCGCGGACGGCACCGTCGTGCGCGTCGCGGTCGGGAGCGTCAGGCCACCGGACGCGGGGGTATCGGACGGAATCGGCGTCGTCGTTGCCGATGGAGAGACGGTCGTCGCGGACGCGGCCGGATTGAGGGATGTCGCCGTGGTGGATGCGGCCGGATTGGGCGCGGTCGGCGTCGCCGTCGCGTGCGGCAGCCCTGCGAGTGGCGGACCTATGGGCGGCTGAGGACCCGGTCCTTGCACGGCCGTCAACGCGACGGCTGGGAGCGGGATCGCCTCCTCGCTCACGAATGTGGAGGCCACGCCACTGGCGCTCTGCGCGTAGGCCACGAACCCGTCGCGCGT
>JAABUY010003618.1_pt1 | contig 16828 bp, 31 predicted proteins | sample 5560271 | NCBI WGS metagenome assembly JAABUY01 (sample SAMN10711886, study PRJNA513374) | rock metagenome | isolation source: Antarctica rocks | place: Antarctica: Victoria Land, University Valley
CTGCTCGCGGAAGCAGCGGGAGCAGAGGCCCAGCGTGGCGGGGTTCCTGCGGCCACAGAGACTCGTGGTGTCCCTCGGCTCCATCCAGGTCAGCTACGTAGGCCCCAGGCGCACAGGCAGGCGCCCCTGCCGCCCGCGGCGGCCCAGCCCCTGCCCGAAGCCAGGGCGCGCAGGGCCGCGGCGGCGCGTGTCGAGGATGGTCACGCCTCGCGCTGCCTGGCGGCGCGCGCGGGCGCGCCTGCCACCCAGAGAGCGGGCAGGGGGCCGCAGGGCGCACCCGAAGAAACCGCAGCCTGAGGCGCACAGGCGCGGCTGGCTGGCGTCCTGATCCTGGTTGGTGTTCATCCTGCTCTCTGCCAGCGCAGCGAGCACGCAGGCGGCCTGCTGCCACACGGCTTCCGCGTCTTGAAAAGTTTTGGCGTGTATGAGCGAGGCGGGAGGGCATGAGTTGGCTGGCACCCTTTTAGCCAACCCCCCCTGAAGCTCAGGTCTGGCGTTGGATTACCATGCATCAGCTCTGATCATGGGTTCCGACATCGCCATCTTCACCAATGATGCCCACGCTGTATGCTCACAGCCGGAGCGAAACCATCCCCGTTGCTTTGCAAGTGCAACACGAGGGGGCCGCTCTGTTGCCGCCGGGTCTCTGTTTTGAGCGTGCGAGACGCGTAAAGGCGCGGCTGGGGCGGTCCCACTCGTGCGTGTGTGTGTGAAGCCGTGCACTGCCACACTTACACTCCGTTCAGTGCCCGCACGTCCACTGCAGACGCGCCCGCTGGAGGCTGGTGTGAGTCAACAAGCTGCCCCCCATACGGCCGGCCAGCAGCCCCAGCCCGCCCTCAGGCAAGGCCAGCAGCGCCCCGGGTGCGGCGCCGCCTAGACAGGCACCGCCGCCGCCGCGGCCGCGGCGTTCTTGTTGATCTTGGCGGTGATGTCGGCGGGCTTCTGCGCGGAGTGCGGGTGCTCCGGGCCCTTGTAGACCTTGAGGTGCGTGAACAGGTGGCGCCCCAGGCGGCCCTTAGGCAGCATGCCCTTCACCGCCAGCTCCACGATGCGCTCCGGGATGCGCTGCCGCGCACGCCCGCGCCGCGCGTCAGCCCGCCGCACAGCGAGCCAGCACAGAGCCTCTGGGAGGTCTGCGACACGCGCGCCTGACAGCACCACGGACACCGCGCGTCCAGCCACGGCTACCATGCATACAAGCCGGCGCGCCAGCAGCGAGGTGAGCGCCGCCGGCGGCTGCCCCCTGCTGCCTGACCCGGCCGGCAGTGCCGCACAGGGCGGCCGATGCAGCCTCCAAGCACACAGCGCGCAGCGAGCACGACGCCGCACTGCGCCGCGCGCTCAGCCACCACGTGCAGTAATGCACGGTCTGAGCGCGCACCCGCCCATGGGCACTCCACCGCCACACATTCAATTTATATAAAGGCAGGGCTGCGCCGATACCCGCCCGACACCGCGCAGAGGGGCGCCGCGCGCGCCGAGCCGCGCGGGCAGCCGCGCAGCGCACCGCCTGCAGCTTTGCGAAGGTCTCCTCCTTGCGGCTGCCGGGCCGGCCGGTGTGGCGCGTGTAGATCTTCAGGTTGGCCTTGTTCCCCGTCACAATGACCTTCTCTGCGTTGACGATGACGACGTAGGAGCCCATGTCCATGCTCGGTTGGTACGTCGGCACCGTCTTGCCGCTGCGCGCGCGCGCCCGCGGATGATGCACGCTGAGGACCGTGCCCGCCCCGCACGCACTGCCATACAGATGTGACATGTCGAGTGCCGTTGCGCACGCGCAAGCGCAGGCCGTCACGCCGCAGAGCGGAAAGACGGCTCTTCCCGTACCGCAGCTGCCCCGCTTCGCGCCCTCCCCCTTACAGATACAGCCCGCAGTGTTATAACCAAGTGGCCACCTTATTGCCTTTCTTGCGGTGACCAGGGCAGCGTCAGCGAGTCGGGGCACGCCGCCGGCTGTGCGCGCTGGCTCCGCGCTGCACAGCAGGGCTGGGCGCGCCATGCCGCAGGGTCGACAGGCCCGGAGCGCACCGGATGTGCATCGCGACCATGGTGGCCAAGCGGCCGAGCGTCTGCCCCTCCGCGTCAACCAGGTACCAGGGCTTTATGAGCGAGTTTGCGTCAGCGCCGGTCGGGTAGTATGTGCGGTTCCACAGGTCCGGCCCCATGCTGGCGGCCGGCGCCAGCGCCGGCGCGTCCACCTCCGGCGCGTCCACAGCTGCCGCTGTGCGCACGAAGCAGCGCTCCACAGGTCAGCAAGCCCCCGCACAGCCCCTGAAGCAGAGTGCAGCAAAAGCTGCCAAGCGAAAGCGGTCAGTTTGCAGCAGGGTGCGGCACGCAGACCTCCCAGCGCGGCGCACCTGAGCAGGTGGCCGACGCCGCTCGCCGCCCCTCCGCCGCAGCATTGCCCGCCAGCTGCAGCCTGCAAGTGAAAGCAGGCGCGCGTGGCTGCGCACACACAGCGGTCAGGCCAGGCGTGACGACTGCCGTGCGGGGAGAGGTAACGTGGGTGCTGGACAAGCTCCGCCAGCCCCAGTGCAAAACCCGTGACAGTGCACCGCCATACGGTTGGAAGTACTGCAAGGGGCGCTGCGCACCAAGGCCAAGCGCAGGCAGTGCGCGCATGGTGCTGCAGCGGGCACCGCCACAGACGAGCTCAGCGCTCTCCTGGGCAGCGGCGCCGCCATCTCGTCAGGCGTGCAGTGGGTCCCTCCCTTTCGGCTGTGGTATGAGCACGGCGAGCCTCCCAGGGCGGCCTCCGAGGAGGTGGACCCTACTCAAACCCCGTGAAGGAGGTGCCTGGCTTGCATGCGGCCTCATCGAGCCATGCGACCTTTTACAGACATCGTTCTGCACACAACGCTCGTCTCATTTGGGGGTGCTACGGCCCTCATGTTGTACGCTAAGTACAGACGGTGCCCCGGCAAACAGCGGAAAGAATGAACGCAACCAGGAGCGGGCAGCACTGCACACAGAACTCAAACCATGGACCAAGGCTGACCCCCGAAACACAGCTCTACCCCAGCAACCTGGACACTCCGAACACCTCGCACCCAACAGACCAAGGCGGCGCGGTCTGTCCAACGCTGTCCTACAGCAGTGCGTGCGGCCGCCTTCCTGAGCCCGGACCCCAAGCCCGCCCGAACGTGAACCAGTCCAAGACAACAGCAGAAGCTTTGGGCAAGCTGCACACCGCGACGCAGGTGCGCTGTCTACCAGCCAGATGGGCCTGCAAGCACCCACTCAGTGGCAGCGGCTACATGGCACATGCCCAGCGCACAGCGCAGGGCAGGCGGCTGCGTCTGCAGCAGCCCCGCGCGCGCGGCGCAGGCGGCGGCGCGCGTCACCAAAAAGGGCACCACCCGATGTATGACTGGCACAGGTTCTCGTAGCTCTCCGCCTGCATGATGAGCCGCTGCACCTGGCTCTGCACCGAGTCGCTCTCGCCGCCGCCCGGCAGGCCCTCCTGCGCGCGCAGCAGCCGCGTCGGCAGATAGCTGCTTGCATGCTCCGTCGGTATGCGTGCATGAGACTCCAGCAACAGCAGACCATGGACCCAGCCACCAAAGTCCATGGCCCATGGGCAGGGCCAGAGCTCTGCCAGAGGGCGGGGCCCCAAGATGGTTGGGAGCGCTGCGCATACGCTAACAGCTAACAGCTGCAGCGGGCAAGTCCCGCAAACGTACACGCACTGGTGAAACCCTACCAAAGGCGAGCACAGAGAACATGTCCGCAGCGGGCGGGCACGGCGCTGCGCGGGTGCCGCGCCTGCAGGAAGTCCCGGCCGGTGAGCTTGTCGCTCATGCGCTTCATGACGGCCACGGCGCGCTCGTTGAGCACCTCGTTCGCGTCGCCCAGCTGCCCGTACGCGCTCAGCAGCTCCCGCTCGCGCGCTTCCCGCCTGCCGGGGCGCGCGCGCGCGCGCGGCCTCAGCAAGGCAGCGGGACCGGCTCTGATGTCGTGCCGGACCGCCTCCGGTGTCACGCGCGGCACCCGCTCCATTGCAGCACCACAGCTGCCGACGCGGCACTGCCGGTGTCTCCATTGCGCCCCAGCCATCGCTTGGCCGCGCCATCCATGCGCATCTCCGGCTCCCGCTCGCCCGCATGCCAGTGAAGCACCGAGAGCGACCTTCGGCTCACATGCGGCGCGTGCTCGCAAGACCCTGTCATGCAGGGCGGAGAGGGGTTCGGCGACTGCCGCGCGCACCGCGGCGGCGACGGCATGCTGGTGCTGGAAGCGGTGCCGCCGCGCTCGCCCGAGCCGTTGCCGCCGCCGTTCCGGCCCTGCCCGCCGCCGGCGGCGCCCGCGCCGCCGCCGCCGCCGCCGCCGCCGCCGCCGCCGTTGTCGCCCGCGTTCAGCGTGCTCCCGTTGCCGCCTGGTGCACAAGCGTGCAGCTCATGAGCAACGCGCCCGAAGCGCCGCGGGTCGCAGAATGCGGCCTGCACGCCGCCCTCCAGCTCCAGCTGCACCTGGCCCCGGCACATGCATGTTCTTTCAAGCGGCCAACACACATGGTTGCATAACGGTCAATACGTTTTCACCATAAAAGTTTTTGCCTTACAGATACACACTTTGCCCCACAGAGGCCTCAATCTCTTACGGTGAAACTAGTTAGCAACGCCCTCTGCATCACCATGCAGCATTTGAGCCAAGACTAAATGGCGCGCACAGGTTATGTCTGGCAAAGCGTGCAGAACAGGCTGGGCCTTTCCTACAGACTGTCAGGCCTCTGACTGCAGGCGGCAAGCTTCCATGCATGTCCCCTCTTGCACAGCCTATCAATAACTTGTTGCTGGCGTGTGCCAAGCTCAACGGACCACGCAAGGCTTTGCTTGGACAGTTTTGGAGAGCGCGCCTTCCAGTACTTTGGTGGCCACTCGTCAGTGGCCGCGGCGGCGTTCACGTACTGGACACGGGCTATGCCCTTGACCACCAGGGAGCCCGTCATGCCGAGGTGGAACCTGCACAGTAATAGTTCTAACACGGTTGGTGTGATTCTGCGAGTGAGGCAATGGGCACCTGCAGGCGTGAGGGGCCGCTCACATAAGAGCTGGACCTTCATCCAGCTCTAGCCACATATTCTTGCCCTTGCGCAGGGCATCTTTCACGACACGCCCCTTCAAGGCCTTTGCCAACTCCGCTGGCGCAATTCCCTGGATGACCTCTGCACGCAGAGGGTGCAATCGTGAGTGCAGCTCCTGAACGACAGTGTTGCCTTTGAGAACACGCTGCATGCGTGTAGTGCACGTCACTGCTTATCTGCAAAGGACATGAAGAAGTAAGATGTCTGCATCTGGTCAGGGACATACTTTCGTCATCTGCACAGATGGCCTCCTCAACCTTCTTGCCACGGCAGTGGTCATGCAGCAACTGGCGTGCAGCTTCAACCTCGGGCAGCTCAGGCATCAATGCAAATGCACTTGGCTGCAATGACAATGAACTCCCCTTTTTACTCTTGCGCCCAGGAAGCACAGTCAAGGTACCTCACGCACGTCCCAAGCCTGCGTGCGCCTTTGATGGGTCTGAATCTGTAGTTGCAGTCTGGCACTAGAGATGTGCACCACTTTTAAGGCCTCAAATTTGGGATGTCGGGGGCATGTGCCTGGCTCCCCATTGTTTTTTGCAAGGCGAGCTGCAATGCATGCATTTATGCATGGAGAGGGGAATACAAACTGGAGGGACCAAGGGTGCAGGCAAGACCATGCAGCGGGTTTGTGCAGGCTCCTGTTCTCCCTGGCAAGTTTCCCTCCCTGGCAAGCTTGCAGGCTCCTGAAGAAAAGAATATGCAGCGGTGCTGAGCTCGGACGCCTTTGTAAGTGCAGAGTGAGAGGAAGGCACGGCAGTGGCAGAGCAGAGCTTTGTTTAAGGCCTGAAGCGTGTGCAGCGATGGCCAATGCTGTATCGCAAGATGCAGTGTGTGCCAAGCTGGGAGAGCTGCTGGACAAGGCAGACCTCAGCACTGTGTCGGAGCGGATGCTGCTGAACAGCCTGGTTGGCCACTTTGGCGAGGAGGTCAGGACCGTTCACAAACAGCTTGTCAAGGTAGCATCCCCGTACAGGCCTCCCTGTGCAGCACAATGGCTTCACGTGCTCTTAGCCGTACACCCTGCTCACTGACTACGCATATGTGTGGAGCACCAGGACCAGGTCGAAGTATTTCTGTCCAACCTTGGAGGGCACAGTGCCGCGCCCTGCAGTGCAGCTGGGGAGCCTGCGGCGGCGGCGGCGCCGCAAACGCTGAAGCGGAAGGCCGCCGGTGGCGACACAGAGGACGGCGCAGGCGCCGTCAAGCGCCAGTGCGCCGAACACGACAACGTCAACGCGCTTGGCGAGGCGTACTTCGACCTTGGCGGCCTGCGCAGGGCGCGCTCCTGCCGCGCAGGGCCCCTTTTGCCGGCCGCGCAATCCACCTGTTTGCCGTGTCTCTGTGCTGTGAGCGTGCAAACACCGCCGAGGTCGGTTCAGGTGGTCGGATTTCCAAGGGCCCAGCACTATCCAGTCAGTTGCGACGTGCCTGACGCCTCTGCAGGTCACCGTGCGGAGCTTCAAGGGCAACAAGCTGTGCGACGTGCGCGACTTCTACATGAAAGACGACCAGCCGGCCCCCGGCAAGAAGGGTGCGCGCCGGCGGCTTGCTGGTACCCAGGGAGCATGCATGCAGAGGCTGGGCCCTGACGCGGCCCGCGCCCTGCACCAGGCATCGCCCTGACCGAGGGCCAGTGGGAGACCCTGCGCGACAACGCCGCCAAGGTCGGCGCCGCGCTGGACGCGCGCGACGCGGCCTTCGAGCTGGGGCTCAGCCCCGAGCGCCGTGTGCAGGTGCAGTCAGGCACGCAGAGAAGGTGTCTGGACGCGCGTCTCGCATGCACGGCGCGGCACGCCAGTCTGCATGCCAGCAAGAGAGATAACCCTAACCCTACCTCTGCGCGCGCAGGTGAGCGAGTTCAAGGGCCGCTGGGGCGTGGACATCCGCGAGACGTACGACAAGGACGGCGTGGCCGCCCCCGGAAAGAAAGGCGCGCCCGTCCTCCTCCAGCAGGAGGATTTGCTGGGGCAGGGCCTGCCCTAACCCTATAACGTGAGCGCACCTCACCATCTTGTGGGATGCTCCACCTGCCTGACGCGGCACGCGCGGCAGTGCAGGCATCTTCCTGACGCCCGAGCAGTGGGAGGCCCTGGCGGCGGCCGCGACGGGCGTCGACGCAGCCCTGGGCGCGCTCGGCGGCGGGCCGGCAGGGCCGTTCGCCAGGAAAGGCGGCCAGGGCGCGCGCCCTCTCCCTTGCTGCATAGCTGCTGACGCTGCACTGGCCAGCCTGTTTGGTTGCTCAGCTGTAGTGTTCGGCGATGAGAACTGCCACATTACAGTTAAAGATCAAATTTGCTAAGTTGATGCCAACAATGATCCGCGCTTTCTGCCTGCAGGCGCCGAGGCGTCCGCTGCAATCCCTGCAGGCCATGACAGAGCAGGTCCCAGCCAGCAGCCGGCGGCGGCCGCTGCCGCATGCGACGATGCAGAAAAGGGGGCCGAGCTGCCTGTTGTGCTCTCGCCAATGCGGCGCGCGGACGTCTCGGAGTACCGCGGCAAGCTGTATGTGAACGTCCGTGAGTACTACTCGGTGCGGCCCCGGGATGCGCTGCTACCCCTCACCCAAGTTTGGAGAGCATAATGCGCGCGCATGCAGGGACCTGTGAGCTGAGGTTGCAGCAGGGCAGATGAGTGCTGCTGAGCTGCTTGCCATTGCTGGGTGTCCGCACGCTCTGTTCAGCACACTGCATTCACACTGCGTGGCAGCCTGCCTGGAGTGCAGGGCTATGCGTTCACCACTCACACGGCCAGCTGGCATGCATGTCGATGGCTTACAGCCCGCAATGCGCGCGTGCGCAGCATGTCTGACGCCACTTACAGTGCACGACCTCACCTCGGTGTCCCAGGACATGAGCGGTATGATCCTTGAAAGCATGCGTGCAGAGCGACGGCGAGCTGAAGCCCGCGAGCAAGGGCTTGGCGCTGACGCCAGAGCAGTTCAACGCCATCCGGGACGCGGAGCCGGCCATCTCCGCGGCGCTGGCGGCGGGCGACACCGCGTTCGAGCTGGCCTTGTCCAGCAAGTGCGGGCCCGTGCGCACTGTTGCAGCCCGCAAATCGGAGGACTGCGCTGAGGGTCTGCTCAGCGAGCAGAGCGCGAGACTGCATCGCACTGCACATTTGCGGCCACAGCCCAGGTCTCACCAGCCGGCTCCGCAGCTCGCCCGTCAGGCTGTCCAAGCGCATCCCGGGAGCCGCTGGGCTTGCTTTGAGGCCCCAACAAACCCAGTTATACAACAACTGGCAGGACGCGTCATAATCCTATCGCTTTTGGACGCTTTTGGAGTGTTGGAGAGTGAAGAGCGTGTGGGTCCATGCATGCCTTGCCGACAAATGCATGCTGCGCGCCGTGCGGGGCAGGCGCAAGCTGCGCGTCAACCGGTACAGCGGGAAGCTGCTGGTCGACCTGCGCGAGTTCTACGCGGACAAGGACGGCCAGGAGCGCCCCGGCAAGAAGGGTGCGCGGGCGCCGCTGCGCCGATCGGGTCCTTGACGACGCAGGGGCTTGCCAGCGTGCCGAGCTGCACCGTTCCGGGGTCGTCGCGGCATCTGTAGGCTGCGCCCTGCCATCCGCCTCATGCGCGCCTGATGAAGCCGACCAGGTGTCTGTGCGGCCGCCTGGGCAGCCTATGCGTGAATGCCCTGCCAGTTGTGCTCATTGTCCATATCCCACTGTCCATGTCCCGCTCTGGCTGAACAGGGGCGAAGCATGAGTGGCGCCCCGACTGCCCGCAGGCATCGGGCTGCTGGCGGAGCAGTGGCAGGCGCTCGCACGCGGCCTCCCCGCGCTGCGCGCTGCGCTGGACGCGCGCGGGGCCTGAGTAAGGGTGTCACTACGGCGCTACCGCGCAGCCGGAGTCGCGCAGGGCGCGAGCGCGCACGGTGCCTGCAACCCTGCCGCGCTGTCCAGTGCCTGAGAAGGGACAGGCCCGGGGCATGAGCACCTGCATGGTGTACAAACAGCGGTGTCTATGCATGCATAGGCCAGGTCGTTAACAGATTCCATTCCCCTGCGTGTATAATATGCAACACTGGTTCTGCCTGCTCGTGGTCGATAGACCAGCGCCATTCACATGCATGGGTCATCACCTGCATGCCAGCTGTGAGGAGATGTAAGGCCCATGCCGGGTTTTGGCGAGGGGTAGCCCGTGCGAATCAACCGTCCCTTGCTCCTTCTCTACGCAGTTGGCGCGTCAAACAGCGGGCTTTGTGCTGGGGTGAGCCGTTCAAAAGCTCTTGGGACCTATCAATGGCTACATGCAGCGTGAACATTAGTGCAAGTTCAAATCTAAGTACCCACGATGCAGCAGGCTACGTCCCACTAGCAGCCGACGGCAAAGCAGAAGGCAACATGCTTGCAAAACGGGGGTGCAGCACAAGGTAGGAACTGTCTGCTGCCACATACACTAGAAGCGTACATGTCAAGCCTGCGTCGTGCCCCATCTATAACGCAGTGCACACTTCTACAGCCCTGCATTCGCCCCTGCACGTGCCGCTCCTCCTCGCACCATGTTGCGACAAGAAAGGCTGCTCCCCTGCGCGCGTTCAGCACCCCCCCCAAAAACGACAAACGCCAGCCTTGTCGCGGCAAATGCTGGCAGTCCTCACAATGATGCCAAATTAAATAAAGATCAGGACAGCAGACTCATGCAGTCCCAACGTGCACGACTCGACCACAGCAGCTGCCTCCACGTCACCTGGCCCGGGGCTCATAAACCGTCAACTGATGCTGAGGGCCCAGGGATGGGCAGCCAGCAGGGTCAGGGAGCACTGGGCTGGCAGCCTCAGGTGCGGTCAGTCCCCTGTACCTAGTACCCTGGAGCGCGGGGTTGTCCAGCCAGCAGGAAATCATAGCAATGCAAGAAGGTCGCCCTGGTGCTCTGGATCCCCCGCGCGCCCAAAATTATGGCGTGTGGTGGCTTGCAAGCATGGGACCGGGGCCGCCAGGCTCCCTCCTTTGGTGCTGCCCGCTTGCCATGCAAGCGCAGCGAACACTTTTCATGGCGCAGTGGCCCTTATTTCACGTCTTGCTGCTCCCGTGCAATTCTACCAGGTACCCCTCTGCCTGTGCGTACACAACCTGACGTAAGAAGTCATGGCTGAAAACCCTGCGCGCCCCTCGCCGCCGGCGACCGCGGGCGCCGCCTACCTCCCAGTCCGCGCGCCGCGCGGCACAATGGATGCGTCCTCATCCTCGTCCTGGCCCTGGTCCGCCGCGCCGCCGGGCCCGGCCGTCGCCCTGGGCTCGTCGCCCGGCTTGCGCTGCAGCGTGACCACCTTGCCCGGCGTGCCGCTGATGTCCTTGCCGATCTGCGCGTCCGTGTCAACGACGGGCGCGACGCTGATGAGCGTCGGCGCGATTGCGAAACCCTCCGCCAGCGTCTTGGAGCGCCCAGGCCCAATCGCAATCGCGGTTGGGCTGATCGACAGGCCCACCGACGCGACCGAGAAGCCCTCTGGCGCAATGTAGATCAGCGTCGGCTCGACCACCGCGCCGACCGCGTACGCGGCGATACCGGCCTGCCCGTTGACCAGCACGCACGGCGAGAAGTTGACGAAGGACAGCGTGCCCACCGCCGCGTTGAGCGTGCTGATGATGCGCGCGCTTGCATATACGAAGGGCTGCGGGTCGACCACCGTGAGCGCGCCGCCCAGGTACTGGTGCACGCCTGTCGTCGTGCCGCCCGGCCCGACCGCGGGCGCGGCCGCGGGCGGCTGCACCTCCGTGCCGCCCGGCGGCACGCCCGTGCCGCCCGTCGCCTGCAGCGCCTCGCCCGTGACCTCCGCTGCCGCCGGCGGTGCGCCGCTGCTCCGTTCGCGCGCCAGGCTGCCAGGCTGCCCCGCCTGCACGTAGGAAGCGTTTGTCCCGGTCCCACCACCTGCCCCGGCCGGCAGGCCCAGCGCGTGCGCGGCGTCCGCAAACGCGCCGGACACAGACGCCGTCGCATCCGCCGCCGCTTTTGCAAAGCCCTCCCCGGCGCGCTGCAGGGCGTCGGCCATCACGGCCGGGTCCGTGTCGGCCGCCCCGCCCTGCGGCGGCGCGGCCGCGGGCGCCGACAGCTCCGCTGCGAGCGCCGCGCCGGCAGCAGCGCCTGGCTCCGGCGCGGACGCGGGCGCGCCCGCCGCCTCCGCTGCCAGCAGCTTGGCTACCTGCCGCAGAGCGTGCAAGCGGGTCTCAGGCACGCTTTTCCGCCAGGCCCCGAGCGGCTTGAAGCGCCCCGAGACTCGCCAGGCAGGCAGCACCGGCCTTTATGACCGCGATCGCGGTCCGCTCGCGCTGCTATCTGACGCACGGCAGTGCACGCTTGTCACTGCATGCTGGAGCCGTGACACAGGCCCAGGCCCGGGCCGCGTGCTCGGGCCGCGCGCCTGCGGCGGCAAGATGCCGGCCTCCCATTTGACCAGCAGCTTATCAGTGACCGCCTGCAGCCGCACGCTCACGCTCGCCGGCCGCCTGGTCATTGTTGGCGCGCAGCAGCATGGCCGACGCCATCGTGCCAGCCCACTGCCGGTAGTCCTCACTGATCCTGATTTTGCCCGCGGCCGGGTCCTCGCCCGCGCTGGCTGGCGCTCCGGCACTGCTGTCTGCAGCGCCGTCGCTCCACGGCAGCAGGAGCAGCAGCAGGAGCAGCAGCACGGAGTGCCGCCTCCTGCGCGTTCCCCAAACGCATGCGCTTTAAGCCTGCAAAAGGTAGCAAGACAGTGCCCAGGCACATGGGGGTTGGCAGAACAGCGCGCTGCCAGCAAGGCTACCGCGGTGGTGCGCAGCACCACACGGAGTTGTATCTATCGAAGAGTCCGCTGTAGCATGTCCAGGGCCGCGTAGCTCACACGCTGTGCGCATATGCTGGGTATGCACGAGGCAAGCGCGCTCCAGGACAGGCGCGTTGGTGGGGCGCGCACCACTGGGTTCCAGCATGGCTGTGCCTGCTCCGCTGGCCAGCCTTACAGGCAACGGCCATGCAGCAGGCCCTCGGCCCGTGCAGCGTCCAGCTTTCCAGCAGCTTTGCCCCTGCGGGCCCCTCCCCCCTGGCGGAGCTGCCGTGAAGCGCCCAGGCCCAAACTCGCGCCGTGCCAGACGCCCGGTTTGGCTTGTACGATGCCACGGCTGTTTGCCCACAGGAAGAGAGCGACGAGGCTCCCGGACAGCCAGGCTTCGCTGCAGCTGTCCTTCAGGGTTTTGTATGGCTGGGCTTGCTCCATTGCCCAGTCGCCTCCCTTCTCATCCAGCTCCAGACCTGCGGGAGCCTCGAGTCTGCCAAGCAAATCTGTGACCTGCAAGCCGCACACCGCCTCCAAGCACCTAACACGTCTAGTCTAGGGCAGTGGGTCAGTGCCTGAGGTCTGGAGTACGCTCGGAGTCTTGCAAGAAATACCCAGTGCATGTGGTGTTCGTCCCGTTATGTCTGGCAGCGAGCCTTCGAGCTTACGTGTGCGTGGAGCCTGCACTCGGACCCTGCACCCACTCTGTGCAACCTGCCCGCCATAGGTGGCGCAGTTTGCTCCAACTGGCAGGACTAGCCTGTACATGTCGCGGCATGCTTGCCAGGTGCGCCTGGCAGGCGCCCGTGTATATAACAAGATTGTGCAAAGCAACGCGCACTCCATCGATCGAGAGAATTTGCTGCTCTGCTATTTGAAAGAAGCGTTGGACTGCACTGCACAGGAGCGCGCTGACGCTTCTGCACAGCAGCAGGGCTGTGGCTGTCGCGCTGCTCGTGTGCACGGCGCTCGGTAGCGCCGCCGCGCGCGCCCTGCCAGGCGTGGCCGGCGTGGGCCCCGGTGCTCAAGCTCTCGAGCACCCGGGGGCGGCGCCTGTGGAGGACTATGCTGCCCTGCTCGCCAGTGCGCCTGTCTTCGGCCCGCCCAGGATGCATGCTCAAGGCTCGACTCGCGTGCCTGCAGCTGGAAGGACCGCACCTGGCACAGCTCGTGCTTGATTGACATACGCTTGTTTGCCTGTGTGAGTGGAGCAGCAGCGCACACTGTGTCGGCACAGGCCCGCCCCTGGCCAGGGCGCGAGCTGCGCTGAACAGCGCCTTTCCCGGGCGGCACGCCCGGGCCTGATGGCGCTCGCACGAGGCCTCCTCCACGTCGCCGGCAGCCTGCCTGGCCAGCCGCACGCCCCGGCTCAGCCCCGCGCGCTCCGCGCAGGCGTGGCCATGGCCAAGGAGCGCTCGCCGGCCAAGGCGCGCGCCGCGCTGGACACCGTGTTCGCGGCCGCGCGCCTGGACCTGGCCGCGCTCGCGCAGAAGCATGTCTTCAATGCCAGCGACCCGCTGGGCAGCCTGAAAGATGTGCTCAGCCCCAACGCCCTGCTGCAGACGCCGCTCGCCGAGCGCATCCTCAACTTCACCACGACCGAGGGCACCGCGCTGGCGTCGCTGCTGCCCGACCACCTGGGCCCGCTCCCGCTCAACAGGACGTACATCCAGGCGCGGGCCGCGCCGCGGCGCCTCAGCGGCGGGCGGTCAGGTTACTTACTTTATAGCGTTATCGCCAGGCCGCCTGGGCAAAATAAACACTGCATGTTCTCGGATGCCTGTGCACGCATGTGCCTGGTCGCCCAGCGCTGACAGCGGCCGCGCGGCGCCACCCAAAACACGGACCCTGACCGCTGGAATGCTCCGGCGGCGCGCAGAGCGTCAACCTGGGCGCGGCGCTGACCGCCTCCGGCTTCACCTATGCGCCCTGCTACGTCAGCAGCAACCCCATCGGCGCCTTTGCCGGCGCGACCGGCCTGTGCGGCCCCGCGCCTGCCGCACCCTGCAGCTGCCTGGCTGCCTGGTCGCTGGTCACACCGCATCCTGCAGCCGCACCTGGCCCGAGTGCTGGGCACGCCCAGTGCCTGTGCCGCGGGCAACCGTCGCGACGCGCACCAGAAAAAGGCACCGCGGCATGCACAGCTTGCACGCACAGCGCACGCCCTGCTTCCTCGTGTGCGCCCCGCCCCGCACCCCGCTGCCTGCCACCGGCGCCCCCAGCCCGACCCGCCGGCACCGGTGCATGATGCAGGGGCGCGCGCCGCGCGCGCGCAGGTTCATCGAGCCGACGGTGTTCAACAACTTCGAGTCGGGCGCGACCGCGGTCGCCGAGGGCCTGGTCATCTTCCCGGCCGCGATCACGGTCGCGCCGATCGACACGCAGATCGACGCGATCGGCGGCCTGATCGCGCCGACGCTGCTCTCCATCACGCCCGTGCGCGAGCTGCACCTGCGCACCGGCCTGACCTCGACGCCGGTCGAACTGGCGGTAGTGCTGGCGCCGCCGGCCGGCAACGGCACCGCGCCCGCGCCCGCGCCGGGCGCGCCGGGCGCGCCGGCCGCCTCGGCCGCGCCCGCCGACGACGCCGATGACGAGACGGACAGCACGTCCGTGACCGGGGCCGGGCGCGCGGCGGGGGTGGGGGGCTAGCCGCGCGCCGTAGGCGCGCGTGTGCGTATGCAGCACACTCTAGCATGCGCGCCGCAGAGCACGGGCGCGCCCGCGCTTCATGCGCAGGAGGCAGCCGGGTGTGTGCGCATGACCTGGCCCGCGCGGGCAGCTGTTCGCCGGGGCAGTGACAGAGGGAGGCTGGGCATGGGGGCAGGCGCGCTCAGAGCACCGCGGCCGCGCAAGCGTGCGGGGGCGGTTGCAGGCGCGCAGACTGCAATGCACACTTGCTGCATCGGCTGCTGTGCGTGCCCACTGCAGGCCAGCTGCCGGGCGCTTCTTTTTATAAAGGCGCAAAGCCCATCGGCCGGGGCCGTTCCCGCTGAATCACTTTGCAACAGCTGCATGTGGCTTATGGAGCATGCCGTAGGGGCGGGGCCGCGGCGAGCAGGAGCCACCCAGTGCTAGCACATGCTGCACTCGTTGCCACCCTTGTGGCACGCTTGCGCACAGTCTGCGGACCTGGTGAGCATGCTCATGCATTGGTGAGCATGCCAAGGGAGCAGACTGCACAGCTCTGCCATGCAGCGCGCGCAGTGTCACACACGTCTGGTCAAATGCACTCATGTTTGGTTCTTTTCTTATGTTCTTTTGGGTCGCCTGTTTTTGCATCAATAAATCGCGTCGCCCTTTTCTCTTTCTTGGGCTTTTGGCATCGATGTAGTTCACGCATCGTAAGGCAGCTGCATGGAGTTTGTGCAGCGCTAGCGTGCTGGCGTGCAGTGCATCATGCACATGAAACAGTCTTCAGACCGGACATGCATGCACTGTATGTCAAGTTCGATGCCCGAGAAGCACAACTGCAGGACCGCGCAAGGGAAGCGCCCCTGCTTGTCCCAGGCTCCATTGGCATACCTGGTTTCATACCTTCAAAAGCTTCAGCCACACTACAGCCAGCAGTGGTGCATGGCTGCCTGCTCCGCTGGTCAGCATTTCAGGCGGCACCCATGCAGCGGGCCTTCCGCATGAGTCCCTCCAGTGTCCAATATCACAGCTGTGCTGCCCCTGCAGGCCCCTGCTCGTTGGCGGGGCTACAGGACAGCGTTCAGGCCCAGACTTGCGACATGGCCAGGCGCTCGGTGGCTGAGCATATGGACGACATCATGTGTATCAGCCAGATGTAGGCTCTTTCAATGCCATGTCTTTTTGCCTACCCATGGACTATATCTACCCATAGAGAGCCCCCATTAGCCGCTATCCCCCAAAGTAAGGGAGCAATATGGGGGACCCGAGTGGTCCCTCCCTCCCCAGCCAACTCACGGCGCAGGCTACAACACCCCACTCTCACAGTCGCAAGGCAAGTGCTGAGTTGCTTGACTTGGTTGCGCAGCAAGCGCATAGAGCTTGGTTGGAGCATTGTTGGCTTGCAGCGCATCTGCTCACTTGCCACTTTGTGTAGGTGTCAACACACTATGTGACAAGGCTGCTTTGTGCCTGGCGGCGAGCCTTCTGACGTACGCGTGCGTGTAGCGCACGCCAGCACCCTGCACTCCTCGCACGCACTGCGTCTGCCGGAACTTGGCGCTGAAGCGAGCCGCTGAAGCCGCGAGCTACTGCCCGCGCATGTCGCGTCATGCTTGCCAGGCGCGCCTAGCAGAGACTCTTTGCCATGTATATGTTAGGATGTTGCACCTTGCTAATGCAGACTCCACCCAGCACAGGGGGCTGGTGTTCTGCTGAACCAACTCCAGTGGACTTCAAGAAGGGCGCACTGACGCTTCTGGACGCACGCAGGGCTCTTGTTATTGCGCTGCACGTCTGTGCGGCGATCTGCCGCGCCAGCGCGCGCAGCCTGCCGAGCGTGGCTGGCGTGGGTGCAGGGGCTGATGCTCTGGCTCACCCGGGGGCAGCGCCCCTGGAGGACTATGCTGCCCTGCTCGCCAGTGCGCTCTTCACCCGCCCGCAAGTGCATGCGCTCAGGCTTGTCGGGCTCCTGCAGGAGGAAAGACCTGCACACTTTGTCGGGGTGCATGACTAGGAGGTTTGCTGCAACTACGTTTGCTTGTGAGAGTGGAGCAGCACACACTGTGCACCTGCACCAGTCTCTGCGCGCACATGCCTAGAGTGCCAGTGACCTGCCGGACCAGCCGCGCATCAGCGGCCCAGCCATCATTCTGCGCGCAGGCGTGGCCATGGCCAAGGAGCGCTCGCCGGCCAAGGCGCGCGCCTCGCTGGACACCGTGTTCGCGGCCGCGCGCCTGGACCTGGCGGCGCTCGCGCAGAAGCACGTATTCAACGCCAGCAACCCGCTGGGCAGCCTGAAGGACGTGCTGAGCCCGCTGAGCCCCAACGCGCTGCTGCAGACGC